>Ga0075017_100002661_pt1 | contig 11198 bp, 12 predicted proteins | sample AleBraG_ABR_2012_FD_71475 | JGI IMG/M metagenome (GOLD analysis project Ga0075017, IMG submission 71475) | Freshwater sediment microbial communities in response to fracking from Pennsylvania, USA - Alex Branch Run_MetaG_ABR_2012 | ecosystem: Environmental > Aquatic > Freshwater > Creek >...
GGTGTCTTTTCTCTACTGGAGTCGCTCTGGCCGCAGCCCCGCTCCGGCCCGTCGCCGGCTCACTATCTCTTACTGGCGGCCTAGGGCTAGTGGATGGTGAACCGCGCGTCCCGACGGAGCGCGCTTGCAGCCAGTGGGCTTGAAGCTCCCGACTTGCGGACCGGGCGAGCGGCTAAGCTTTGGGCCAAACGACGAGCAGTCCGCTGACGCGAACGGCGACGCTGAGTGTTGACGAACGCAGCAAACTCGCGCCAGTAAGAAGTGGTGACGTCCATGTTGTGGGCTTCTACAAGGTAAGACGCGCCCTAGAGCAGGTCATTTCTACCTAAGGGCGAAATAAATACCGACTAAGGTTTCTCACGTAGATCTAACGGTCAGTCTCCGCGGGTAGAGAACGGCGTCTCATACGCTTGGCCCGCATACCGGGAACGTTCCCCGCGAGTGCGGTGGCCAGCCCATTCCAGGCGCATGTCGGTGCAGACTTCGTCCAACATCGCGACCGTAGCTGTCCGGGTTTCGAGAGCGAAACAAGTCAGCAACAAATTGTCGCAGATCGCGTTGATAACACGAGGGATACCTTGTGCCCGGGCATGCACTTCGGCGATCAGAGACGGAGAAAACACCTTTTGATCGGGCATGCCGGCTTTGGTCAGACGGCTGTTTATATACTCCAGAGAATCCTCTGGTGTAAACGGCTGTAGGTTGCAGCGAAGGACAATGCGCTGTTTGAGCTGCCGAAGATTCGGAGCTTCCAACTTGCGGTCGAGTTCCGGCTGGCCGGCAAGTATGACCTGAATCAGCTTGCCCTTGCGGTTTTCCAGGTTGCCGAGCAGGCGGATCTCTTCCAGGACTTCCCATTCCAGATTATGGGCTTCGTCCACAATCAAAACGGTGGTACGGCCCTGTTCCATCTGCTGGATCAACATCTCATTCAGAGCGAACAGGACCTCGGTTTTTGAGGTGCGGGAGCAACGCAGATCCAGATCGTAGGCGATCATCTCAAAGAACTGGTCGGGCGTGATGCGGGAATTGAATATGAATGCAAACTCGACGTACTGGTCTTCCAGGAAGTCGCGCAGGCACTCCAGCATGGTGGTTTTGCCGGTACCCACCTCGCCGGTCAGCACAATAAAGCCCTTCCGGCTCTGAACCCCGTAAATCAGGTTGGCCAGTGCTTCTTCATGCTGAACGCTCCGATACAGGAAAGCGGGATCGGGGCTCAGACTGAAGGGACTATCGTTGAATCCAAAAAAGGCGTTGTACATTCAAATCGTACAGTGGGCAATTTGTACACCAGGGGGTCGCATCGACCCCGGGCCGCAGCTCCTCCCTCAGGTATCCTAGTGCATCTTAACATGTAAACTTCGCACAGAATGTGTATCGGCAGATCCGGAAACCATTAATAGTCCCGGGCCGCCGTAACCGATAGAAAGGGAAGCTACAGAAAACCGGCGTCAAACGGCCTGGGAAAGAGGCTGCCCAGGCGCAAGGTCTCGGTTTTGCCAGCCGGATTGACCAAAGTGAGTTCGATATCGCCGCAGAACTCCCAGAGAATCTGCCGGCAGGCGCCGCACGGCGGAGTGAGATCCTCAGTCGCGGCGGCGATGGCGATCCGGGCGAACTTGCGGGCGCCCTCCGAAACCGCTTTGAACACGGCCACCCGCTCGGCGCAGAGCGTGAGCCCGTAGGTTGCGTTTTCAATGTTGCAACCGGTAAATACGTTGCCGGCGACATCTTCCAGCGCCGCGCCGACCTTGAAATGGGAAAAGGGCGCGTGAGCGTTCTCCCGGGCTCGCAGCGCCGCTTCCGCCAGTGGACTCATGTGAGTTGAGGAAGTACGGCGTTCAGCAACCGCACCAGCGCGTCCCGAACCTGCCTGCCGGTTTCCAGCACTTCCCGGTGATCGATCTTCTGCGGAAGGATGCCCGCCGCCATATTGGTGACGCAGGAAATGGCCAGCGATCGCATGCCGAGATAGTTCGCCAGAATCACTTCAGGCACGGTGGACATGCCTACCAGGTCGGCGCCGATGGTCCGTAGGTAGCGAATCTCCGCCGGCGTCTCATAGCTGGGTCCGCTGAGCGCGGCATAAACGCCCTCTGCCAGCGTCAAACCCATCTGAACGCCCGCCTTACGCGCCAGATCGCGATAGGCAGGCGAATAGGCCTCCGTCATGTCGGGAAAGCGGGGGCCGAGGGTATCGTCGTTGGGCCCGATCAGCGGATTGACGCCTTGCAGATTGATGTGATCGGAAATCAGCACCAGCGCACCCTGCGCGTAAGAGAGATTGATGCCTCCCGCGGCATTGGTAAACACCACCGACTGCACGCCGAGCGCATGCAGCACCCGCACACCAAACACAACGTGCTGGATGGAGTGGCCCTCATAGAGGTGCGCGCGGCCGGAAAGCACGACTAGGTCCGGCGTGATCACGAGTTTGCCGGCATGACCGACAGCGGTGGAACGCGGCCAGAACGGGAGTTCGGCGTACGGAATTTCCACGCGCTGGGCGAGCTGATCGGCGAACGCGCCTAGCCCGCTGCCCAACACCACAGCCTTTTTTGGCCGATGGGGCGTCTTCTTCTGGATGTGGGCAACGGCGGCTTCGATCACAGCAGCATCCCCGCGATGCAGGCGGACATAAAATTCGCCATGGTGCCCGCAGCCACGGCCTTCAGGCCCAGCCGCGCCAGATCGGACTTGCGCGTGGGCGCCAGCGCTCCGATGCCGCCGATCTGGATGGCGATGGAACTGAGGTTGGCAAACCCGCACAGCGCGAAAGTGGCGATGACAAAAGAGCGCGGATCGAGATGCGGTTGCATGGGCCCCAGTTTTTGAAAGGCGATGAACTCGTTGAGCACCAACCGCGTGCCCAGCAGGTTGCCGATACTTTGGCAGTCATTATATTTCACGCCCAGCAGCCAGGCAACGGGAGAGAATAAATAACCGAAGATCTGTTCCAGCGACAGGCCAAAATTCCCCAGGATGCCGTTGACCATGGCAATGAGGGCGAGAAAGGCGATCAGCATGGCGGCGATGTTCAACGAGAGCTGCAATCCGTCACCGGCGCCGCGCGCGGCGGCATCGATGATATTGATGCCTTGTTTTTCCACCTCGATCTTCACGCCGCCGGCGGTGGCGGGCTGATCCACTTCCGGCACCAACATTTTAGCCAGCATGATGGTAGCGGGAGCAGTCATAATGACCGCGGTCAGCAAGTGAGTGATGGACACGTGGGCCAGCAAAACGTACGCAGCCATCACCGCTCCCGACACATGCGCCATGCCGCTAACCATGATGGTGAACAACTCGGATTCGGTGAGCCCGGCGAGAAAGGGACGAATGGTGAGCGGCGCTTCCGTCTGGCCCATAAAGATGCTGGCGGCCACATTGGTGGATTCCGCCCCGCTGGCGCCCATGACGCGCTGCATCACGATGGCCATGGCACGCACGAAGATCTGCATGATGCCGAAGTAATACAGGATTGCGAACAGGCTGGAAATGAAGATGATGATGGGCAGAACTTGAAAGGCGAAAATGGTCGGCTGCGAACCGCCCAGTTGGTCGCCGAAGACGAACCGGGAACCTGCTGCCGAATAGCCGAGCAGCGCATTGACCGCTTTACTCAGCGATTCAAACCAATCCTTGACGGGCGTGCGCAGCACCAGAAAGGCAAACGTGAACTGCAGCCCCAGACCCCAGGCAACGATGGACGGGCGAATCCTTTTCCGATGCGTGGAGAACGCCACGCACACCAGCAGAATACTTAAAATGCCGAGGACGCCCGTGAAGCGCTCCATGGGCGGTTATTGGCTGACGACTTCCAGAATCAGCTCGCGCTCTTCCGGCGCCTGTGACGAAATATGGAAGGCGTCTTCGATTTGCTCGGCGGCTTCCTCCACGTTCTCTTCGCCGGTGTAATAGAGCCGGCAAAGGACGCCCCCGGCGTCGACTTTCTGGCCGGTTTTCACTTCCAGAATTACGCCGACCGCCGGGTCAATGGAGTCTTCCTTGGTGTTGCGTCCGGCGCCAATCATCGCAGAAGCTCGTCCAATATCTTCCGCATGGATCGAGCTGATGTAGCCGGCGCGCGGCGACGGAATCTCGCGCACGCCCGTGGCGTTGGGCAGCAGTTCAAAACGGTCCAGCACCTGCGGATTGCCGCCCTGTGCTGTAATCACTTCCTTCAGCTTGCGGTAGCCGGAACCATCGAGCAGCTTTTGCTGCGCCAGTTCGCGCGCTTCTTCCAGCGTCGTGGTGATCTTGCCGAGGTAGATCATGCGCGCAGCCAGTTCCAGCGAGAGACGGGTCAAATCGGTGGGTCCGGCGTTCTGCAGGGTTTGCGAGACCTCCATGACCTCCAGCGCATTGCCAACGGCGTAGCCCAGCGGCTGATTCATGTCGGTGATCAGAGCCTGTACGCGTTTGTTCATGCGGCGGCCGATGCCCACCATCATCTGAGCCAACCGGCGCGCCTCCACCTGCTTCTTCATAAATGCGCCTGAGCCAACTTTTACATCGAGAACCACCGCGTCCAAGCCCACAGACAGCTTTTTGGACATGATGGAGCTGGCAATCAGCGGGATCGACTCCACCGTGGCCGTAACGTCGCGGATCGCGTACAGCCGCCCGTCCACGGGCGCAATTTCCGCGGTCTGTCCGATAAAGGCCAGGCCCAGTTTGGCTAACTGGGCGCGGAACTCTTCAATCGTCAGGTCGGTGCGGAATCCCGGAATCGACTCCAGCTTATCGAGGGTGCCGCCCGTGTGGCCGAGCCCACGCCCGGAAATCATCGGCACGATGACGCCAGCGGCCGCCGCGATGGGCGCCGAGATCAAACTGGTTTTATCGCCCACTCCGCCCGTGGAATGTTTGTCCACCTTAACGCCCGGGATGGAGCTAAGATCGACTGTTTCACCCGTGTGAATCATCGCCTCGGTCAGCGCGCTCACCTCGCGATCGGTCATTCCCGAGTAATACGTGGCCATGAGGAAAGCCGAGATTTGATAGTCCGGCACCTCGTTCCGCGCATAGGCGTCGATGAGAGCGGTAATTTCTTCGGGCGAGAGTTCCTCTGCATCCCGTTTCCGGCGGATCAGATCAACAGTACGCATTTTGACGTTTCAGCGTAACATGTTAAGCGATTGAAAGTAAAGGAAAGAGGAGGAATTTATCGGGCGGCACAACAATAGCGTCTTCCCCCGGAACCCGTTCCGGATTGGCGGGGGGCCAACCATCCTATTGTATTATCCTACGTTTCCAGACGTTTTGGAAGGGCCAGAAAGTACTCTTTTGACCGGTCGCGCTCCCCCCTGGCCACTACATTTCTGTGGAAAATGTTTGAAAAGTATGGTATGTAGGAAAGGCTTATGGCTTCTACGGTCTGGAAGGGGCATCTTACATTCGGTCTGGTTTCGTTCCCGGTCAAGCTGTTTACCGCCGCCCGGGGCGAGAGCATCAGCTTCAATCAGCTCCATAAGACCGACAACTCGCGCGTCAAGCAGGTGCTCTACTGTGCCGCGGAGAACAAGCCCATTGAGCGGTCGGAGATCGTGAAGGGTTATGAGTACGAGAAAGATCGCTATGTGGTGATCGAGGAAGAGGACATCAAGCGAGTCGCGCCCTCCTCGGCCAAAGTGATCGAGATCCTGGAGTTTGTGCAGTCCAACGAAGTGGATCCGCTGTACTTTGAGAGCTCCTTTTACATGGCCCCCGACGATGCCGGCGAGAAACCCTATGCGTTGCTCTACGATACCTTGAAGAAAACGGGTTACGTCGGCGTAGCCAAAGTGGCCATGCACAATCGCGAGCACATCGTGATCTTCCGGCCCGGCCCCTATGGCCTGTTGATGCACACCATGTATTACACGCACGAAGTGCGCAAGGTGGAGGAGTTCCGCACCGACACGTCGCTGGTCAAGGAAAAGGAAGGCGAGTTAGCGCGCATGCTGGTGGAATCGCTGGCGGCGCCCTTCGAGCCCGAAAAGTACCACGACACCTATCGCGACAATCTGCAAGCGCTCATTGAGGCCAAAGTAAAAGGACAGGAAGTGGTGGCGCCTCCGCCCAAGGAGCCGTCGAAGATTATCGACATCATGGAGGCGCTGAAGCAGAGCCTGGCCATTGCCAAGAAGCCCGCGGCCTCAGAAACTGAACTCGCCGAGGAACCGGTGAAGGCGCCGGCGAAGCGGAAGGCGCGGGGCTAGAGCCTGAAAACGGAACCGCGACGGGCAGCGGAGCGGGGCGCGCTAGTTGTGGCACCGGTCGGCGTAGTACTGATATTGTTTGGCACACGCTCATGGACTTGAAGCATCCGCTCTTATTTGGTCAGAATCTCGCAAGTGCGATCGCGACGCATGTAGGACGAAACTTCGGCTGTCCGCGCAGTCAGAGCGTATTCGAGAAATGCAAGCGAAAAAACTGGACGTCGGAACTACACGCGATTCTGCGGGAAGTCGGCCATCAAGAACGAACGAGGGTTCTTCCTGGCAGGGGAAATGCAGATGGTTCCCAAGAAGAGACCGAGTTTCTTTACGATCACGTTTGGCTGGATGAAGCCCAACGAATGGTGCTCGCTGCGGAAATCGAGTTGAGCCGTTATGAGCACCGAGTTATGTACGACTTTAGGAAGCTCTTGTATGCTAAGTCCTCGACGCTAAAACTCTGCATCTTCTCAGACCATCCAGATACGAAATCGGCCGTCAGCACAATGGAAGCGGAATTACACAAGCATCGGCAGTATGTCTTGGGAGAACACTTTTTCGTGATCCGACTTTGCAATTGGCAGACTGAACAACTTGAGGCCTTCCATGCATGTAGTGATGGCTCTCCACGAACCGAACTTACGCGAGTCGCATCGCTGCCGTGGAAGCATTGGCCCTGACCGACTCCGGATGCGTCAAGTAGATCAATACCCTTACCGGCCGATAACCATCCATGCTAGAGTTCGGCGCCGGTGCTAGCGACAGGTTTCTTCCCTGCGGAAACCACAGGAGGTAAGCAATACCACCTGACCTTCGATATCGTAGCGGAAACGCCAGCGGCCGAGCCTCAGCCGGTATTGTCCGTCTCGGAAGGAATGCCTTCTAATCTAACTTCTTAACGTCACGCCGTCGGGTTTGGTTGTACGGGTCGGTTTCGAGGATGCCGAGTGCTTCGGCGAATATCACACCAGCCTCGTGCCGGTGACGGATCACCAGTTTCTTCAAGAGTCGATCAAATCGAGCAGAAGTGCGAACATCGAAAGCCCCGTTCATTTCGGAGCGTGACGGTCTGATCTCTTGGCTTTCACCGGCGCGGTAATCTAATCTCGGCGAGCAACGCCCTGGCGGGCCTGCTTTTGCCAGCGAGGAATTCCTCCCAACCCTCTTTGATGATGGCGCGAACTTTGGGATCACGAACCTCGCGCTCATCCTCCAATTCGTCGGGTGAGAGCTTGGGGACGATGGTGATCGACCGGCCAGACACCCGAAACTCAACCCGGTCACCCGTCCTGAAGCCGGCCTTGCGGCGAATGCTCTTCGGCACCGTGATTTCACTGTTCGGCTTGAGTGTGACGGCCATACTTTCAGTGTAGCGTGCCGAACCGTTCTATCAGTTCCTCTGCGTACACCGCGCCCGCCGGCGTGTCCTCATGTTTGAAGAACACGAACACGTCGCGTCCTCCGTCCAGCAACTGTCCCACCCGTTCGGCGATTTCCGCGCGATCTTCCACGCTGTAGTCCTCTTTGCGCAGCCGGAAATACAAAAACGGAGCCGTGATCACTTGCGGAATCACCAGCTTCTCCGACTCCGCCAGGCAGAGCGCCATCTTGTATCGTTCCAACAACGCGTATACCGGATCGGCCAGCCAGGACGCATGCCGGAACTCGAAAGCGCAACGGCTGTCCGCCGGCAGGGTAGGCAAAAAATCAGCCAACAGCGCGTCGTCTCGTTTCAACGCCGGCGGCAACTGGAACAGAACCGGCCCCAACTGACGCGCCGCGCGCAGCGGATCGATGGCCCGGAAGAACACTTCGGTGAACTCGGACGGCTTCAAGCGCTGGATATGCGTGATCCGCATGTGCGCCTTCAGGGGGAATAGGAAGCCGGAATTGGTATCCTTGACCCAGTTCTCCAAAGTTGACGCGGAAGGCAACCGCCGGAAAGTATAGTTGACTTCCACCGCGTTGAGGCGAGTAGCGTAGTAGGATAGGAATTTTTTCGAGGGTAGCTTTTCGGGATAGAAGTCCGGCTTCCAGCTTGGATACGCGAATCCTGAAGTCCCGGCGTAAAGTTGCCGCATCTCATTAAGGTAATCCACAATGACACCGCAAATACCGGCCAAACCAAAGAAGAGTTCCTCCCGGCGCTTTAAGGAGTTGTGGCCGGACATTCGCGAGATGATCCGGCCCCGGCGCGGGCTGCTGGCCATCGGCTTTGTGCTGATGATTATCAACCGCCTGTGCGGGCTGGTGCTGCCGGGTTCAACCAAGTACCTGATCGACAACGTCATCGGCAAAAAGCAGATGCACCTGCTGCTCCCGCTGGTGGGCGCCGTGGGACTGGCCACCATCATTCAAGGAGTGACCTCGTTCACGCTGACGCAACTGATCTCCAAAGCCGCCCAGCGGCTGATCTCCGAGCTGCGCCAAAAAGTGCAAGCCCATATCGGTCGGCTGCCGGTGTCTTTTTATGACGCCAACAAGACCGGCGTGTTGGTCTCGCGCATCATGACCGACGTGGAAGGCGTGCGCAACCTAATCGGCACCGGCTTGATCGAGTTCGTGGGCGGGCTGTTGACGGCAGTGCTGGTCCTGGGCTACCTGCTGTACCTGAGCACGCTGATGACGCTGATCGCGCTCGGCATCATGCTCTGCTTTGGCTTCGTTTTGCAAAAAGCCTTCACTACGATCCGGCCAATTTTCCGGGATCGCGGCAAGATTACGGCCGAAGTGACCGGGCGCTTGACGGAATCGCTTGGCGGCGTTCGCGTCGTCAAGGGCTATCATGCCGAGGACCGCGAGGAGCAGGTATTTGCCGCCGGCGTTACGCGGCTGCTGAATAACGTGCTGCAGTCCTTAACGGCGACGTCGGTGATGAGCTTGTCGGCCACGCTGCTAATGGGCATTGTCGGCTCCATCATCATGTTTCTCGGTGCGCGCCAGATCTTCGCGGGCATCCTCACGCTGGGCGATTTTGTGACGTTCACCGCGTTGCTGGCCTTCTTGATCGCTCCCATGTTCCAGATTGTGGCTATCGGAACGCAAATCACCGAAGCGCTGGCTGGCCTTGAGCGCACGCGCGACATTCTGGATGAGCGCCAGGAGGACCAGGATCCGCGCCGCACCGTGGCTCTGCCTCCGATTCGCGGCGAAGTGGATTTTGAGCACGTCGACTTCGCTTACGACGCAAGCAAGACTGTGCTGCATGATGTGTCCTTCCGCTCGCAACCCGGCACGGTGACCGCGCTGGTTGGCTCTTCCGGTTCTGGCAAGTCGACCATCATTGGCTTGATCGCCGCATTTCACATTCCGGAGAAGGGCGCGGTCCTGGTGGATGGAGTGGACCTGTCCACGGCGCGTCTGGATTCCTATCGCACGCAGTTGGGCGTGGTGCTGCAAGACACGTTTCTCTTTGACGGAACCATCCAAGAGAACATTGCCTTCGCCAAACCTAACGCAACTGAAGAAGAGATCCTCAAGGCCTGCCGCATTGCGCGTGTGGATGAGTTCGCGGAAACCTTCCCGGATAAGTACGCGACCATCGTGGGCGAACGCGGCGTAAAGCTTTCCGGCGGCCAGCGCCAGCGAGTCTCCATCGCCCGCGCCATTCTGGCCAATCCGCGGATTCTGATCTTGGACGAAGCGACGTCGAGCCTGGATTCCGAGTCGGAAGCGCTAATTCAGGAAGGCCTCAAATACCTGATGCAGGGCCGCACCACGTTCGTGATTGCGCACCGGCTCTCCACCATTCGCCGCGCCGACCAAATACTCGTGGTGGAATCCGGCCGCATCGCCGAGCGCGGTACACATGAAGAGTTGTTCGCCCTGCGCGGTCGTTACTACGACTTGTACACGCGACAGCACGGCTTGGAAGCGAACCTGTTCCTGGCGCCGGGAGAGGGCGATTCGCTGCCGCAGGAAAACGGCGCAGCGGCGCCGGCCGCAGCGGCGGGAGCCGGCTTGACGGACGCCATGCGGCTGCTGCGGGGGTAAGTTTAATGTCACACTATGAGTGTGCCCAAGAGTGTGACCCGAAGAACCCACGTCGTCCTCCCGGTCGTTGCCGACATCGGCAAGCGGGCTCGCAGTGCATTTCTGGCCGAGGTGGCTCGCGACGAAATTCAGCGCCGCCAGCAACGCAACGCTCTGCGCGCCGCCAAGGGAGCATGGAAGGACAAAGACCATCCTGAACTCAAAGACGGCGCGGCGGCGTGGGTGAATCGGATGCGGGCTGAGTCCGAGATCAGGTTTAAGGAAATTAAGCACCACCGCAAACCCTCCTGATGGCGATCTTCCTCCTGGACACCAGCGTCATTGTCGATGCGATCAACGAAACGAAAAGCGCGGGCGAGGCCAGTTCCTCGACGCCTTGTTGGAGCAACGCAACCTGCTTGCTTGTTGCTCGATTAACGTGACTGAAGTGTATGCGGGTATGCGCGCCCACGAGGCCAAGGTAACCGAGGCGCTTTTGCGGAGTCTCAAATTTTACGAAGTGACTTGGGAGATAGCCCGTAGCGCCGGCGAACTGAAGAGCGAATGGGCGAAGAAGGGCCGCACGATCGCCCTGCCCGACGTCACCATCGCGGCCGTCACCCTGGCTCATGACCTGACTCTGGTGACCGATAACCCGAAGCATTTTCCCATGCCGGGGCTGCGGTTCCTTGCGCTGCCCGAAGCAAGGTAGAACACGATTACTGGTCAGCTCCGCTCGGCCCAAAGCTCAACTCCGTCCAACCGGCTGCGGGCGTCCACATGCGCACCGGAAGAGGGTGCAGCCGCTCCGGGCACTGCGCCAGGGTATGGCTCAAGGCGCCGATCCGCTCCAGCTCGCGGTGCTCGAGATCGTATGCGGAACCGAAGCGAAGGGAAATAGGGTGGATGCGAGGTTCGAGGCCCAGCAGGTAAACCGCGTCGACATCTCCCTCGTTCCACTCATATTTCTCGAACTGAATCTCATTCCCGATGACCTGGAAGTTTTTGACTGGGTTCTCATAC
>Ga0075017_100002662_pt1 | contig 11194 bp, 8 predicted proteins | sample AleBraG_ABR_2012_FD_71475 | JGI IMG/M metagenome (GOLD analysis project Ga0075017, IMG submission 71475) | Freshwater sediment microbial communities in response to fracking from Pennsylvania, USA - Alex Branch Run_MetaG_ABR_2012 | ecosystem: Environmental > Aquatic > Freshwater > Creek >...
TTGCGAAGCCGCGACAGCGAGAAAAGCCCTGCCGCGAATCGCAGATAGTAAATCATCACGCCTGCGGCCCAGAAGGGAGGAAGCCACTGTGCCAGAGCGTTAAGACTCGGCGTCCACGTTTCGGTCTGTGTCACGACCGCCGCCTTCCAAGCCGGGACGCGAATCCGCTCGATTGATATTCGGTGCTGCGCTCCCTGTGGGGCAAGTCTTGCCAACGTGATGCCCAAGGCGCACAATAGTCCGAGCATCGCAAGGCAGCCAGCGGTGTATCGAACCCGCGGCGATTTGAAGACAAACATCACCATTGCCAGAACAACCGCGGCAACCGCACCTTGCCAAAGCGAGTGGAGCAATGTCCAGCCAACGGCTCCTGCCCAAGCAGTTCCAACTAAGCTTTGAAGAAACGTCATTTCTGACCCCTGTGGTATTCGTCCAAGAGTCTACGTAGCTCGGCCAGTTCCTTCTTAGATGTTTTCTGCGCGGACAATGCCCCCACAAAAAGTCCTTTTGCCGAACCGCCAAAGACGCGCTGCAATAGATCGCCCGCCAGTTGCCGTTGCGTAAACTCTCGCGGACGCGCCGCAGTGTAAACGTGCGCTCGCTCCGTTTGATCCACTTCGACCAAACCTTTCTCGGTCATGATCTGCATAAACTTCAGCAGGGTACTGTACTCAGCCGGGCGGCGTTGGTTGATGACGGTGTGCAAATCCCGCACTGTGCCCGAGCCAATGCTCCAGAGAACCGTCAGGATTTCGAGTTCAGCGTCGGTGGGTTTCGGCAACTCGGCTGCCATATACGAAGATGTTACTAGTAAGGAGTTCGTATGTCAACATGGCGGTTCTGGGAATTTTTGTTGCGCTTCGTCTTGCAATGACTTGACGTCTCGGCAGAGTTTTCAAAACGTCGACGGGGCCTACCAGTTCAGCAGAAAAAAGCCATTACTTGCATAACGCCGTTAAATGCGGACTCACCGGAACCAACCGCGTCTTCTCCAGCGAAGCCGAAGCACACCGTTACACCGCCCACATCCGCGACTACGAACTTCTTCACAAACCCGTTGATCCGGGAGAAAGCGCACTTGGTCACGCCGTAAGCACGAAAAGAAACTGCGCAATCTCCACTTGCAGGAGCAGCATCTGAGCCGTCGCCGCGAACGCGAAACCGCTGAACTCAAAGAGTTACAAGCTATCCACAAAGCGAACGAAGAAGAGGCCTTGCGCGAAGGCGCCAAACAAGCTGTTCTCTCCCCAACATCACGGCGAAGCGAGCACCATCATCGAAGGCCTTGGGTTGTTTTTTCACTCCTGCGTTTCGACACCTACATGAAGCGCCTCACCCCGCACAAAAGGCGAAACTCATCCAAGAAGCCCTCGCCGAAGGTTGCGGAGCCCCCAAACCCAGGAGGCGGCGTCTAGGCATCGCCCCCGACAACACCTCGTTCGCCAAGACCCACCACAAGTGTGCCTTCTATCTTTTGTCTTCCTCGGCTCCCGCTCCTTCTCCCATCGAGCGGTAACGCCCACAGTTCTTCGAAATCCGAATAAACACCCCACGCCAGGGGACTAGTTCGCGTTCGTCCTCTTCTCCCAAGGCCGATGAGCGGGCTTGCTATAACCAGCCACCCGATCATAAGCATGATCCCGGCTCACCGTCCCGAGCGAAGTGTTGTAAAGGTTCGTCACGCCCAGCGCTTCTTTCGCATCATCTTCAAATTGATGCAGCGCTTTAAGCTGCTCTGCCTGAGCAGGCAATTTCTTTCCGGAAGGCGTTGTCAGAAACATTTGATACCCGCCGCTCAACAGCGTGGCAATTTCGCTACCCACCACAATACCGGCACGTTCAATATCTGGTTGATTCGCGCCCTCGCTGCCAATAATAGCGGCCACCCCGTGTTTCACCGCCTTCACTCGTCCATCGGAAAGCGTTTCAAGAGTGAAGCCGGCGGATTTCAAACGGTCGAGCCGGGTTGAAAAGGCCGTTTCTTTGGGAAGGTTGCGGCGAAAGAACATAATCTAAGTATAAAGATGACCACTTTCAATCCGCGGCTTCCCATCGCCGCTATTACCGACGAGTTCTCTCCCACCCTCTCTGAGGCCCTGCCATTCATGCAGGAAATAGGTATGACAGGAGCTGAACTCCGTGTGGTGGATGGCAAGAATATTCTCGATTTGACCGGCGACGAACTCAAGCGGACCAAAGAAGCGCTGGACACCGCAGGTCTGAAAGTAGTCTCTATCGCCTCACCCGTGCTGAAGTGCGTCCTTCCAAATGCGCCGGAAGTCGATAGCCGCTTTCAGCATGATGTGTTCGCCTCTAAGCACACGTTTGAAGATCAGCCGCGCCTTACCGAACACGCCATCAAAGTCGCCCAATTCTTCGGCGCGCCCATTGTGCGGGTATTCTCATATTGGCGAACCGTCCAGCCCGAACGTTGCCAGGAAGCCATCGTAAAGGCATTGACCGATCTCGCCGCTCTCGGCCAAAAAGAAAATGTGATTATCGGCCTGGAAAATGAGCACGCGTGCAACGTGGGAACCGCCGCTGAGACCGCGTGCGTTCTGAACCTGGTGCCGCACCCGCAGCTCATGATCGTCTGGGATCCCGCGAATGCCCTTTGCGCCGGCGAAGATCCGTTCCCACGCGGCTATTCAGAACTCCCCGCCAACAGAATTGCCCACGTGCACGCCAAAGATTGCCACATTGGCGCAGATGGCAAACCAGTTTGGGGTCCTCTCGGAACGCGCCACGTTCCTTGGAAAGAGCAAATCCGCGCCCTGCTCGACGATGGTTACCGAGGCTGCATCAGCCTGGAAACGCATTGGAAAGGCCCGGGCGACAACGACAAGCCCGAGGCCAGTCGCATTTGTGGCTGGAACCTACGCGGTCTGGTCTCCTAAGTGCAGACCCGTGAGCAGATAATTCTTCACGTAATCGGTGACCGCATCGGCGAGCGGCATGAACGGCTGGGTAAAACCGGCCGCGCGAAGCTTGCCGATATTGGCGCTGGTGAAGTATTGGTACTTCGATCGCATGCCCTCTGGCATATCAACAAACTTGATGTTGGGCTCGCGTCCCAATGCTTTGAAGATTGGATTCACTAACTGCAGCCAGGTATGGGGCTCACCCGAACCGAGGTTGAAGAGTCCGCCACCCTTTTCCTTTTCCGCTAAGAATACGGTTGCGGCCGCGGCGTCCTTCACGTAGAAGAAATCGCGCATCTGGCCGCCGTCCGGGTACTCCGGCTTGTAACTCTTGAAAAGCGATACCGCTCCGGTTTGTTGAATCTGGTGGAACGCTTTGTACACAACACTGCGCATATCGCCTTTGTGATTTTCGTTCGGACCGAAGATATTGAAATACTTAAGGCCAGTGACCCGATTCAGAAAGCCCGCCTGTTCCGCATAGCAATCGAACATGTGCTTCGAATAGCCATACATATTCAGCGGCCGCAGCGCAGCAAGAGGAGTTGTTTCCGGCAAGCTTTCCGCCACCGCTCCATAAGTTGCGGCAGACGAGGCGTAAACGAAGCGGCGGTTTGCGCTTAACGCGAACATCGCCAGGTTCTTGGTGAATTCGAAGTTGTTACGGATCAAGTAAGCCGCGTCCGTTTCCGTCGTCGATGAGCAGGCGCCCATGTGATAAATCGTCGTGATGTCTTTGAATAGCTCCAGACGCTCAAAAAGGTCGTCGCCTTCCACGTAGTCGGCAAACTTGAGTGGCGTGAGATTCTTCCACTTCTCGTCTCTGCCTAGGAGATCGGCGACCAGAATATTCGTTGCGCCTTGCCGATTTAACTCCCAAATCAGTGCGCTGCCAATCAGGCCGGCGCCGCCCGTAACCAGAATTCTGCCGTTGTGCATTTAAGATTTACTGACAATCATCATCGGCACTTTGACCTTATGACGCACTTGGTTGATAGTAGTGCCAAAGATCAGGTCTTTGATTCCGCTGTGGCCGTGGGAGGCCATAACCAAAAGGTCCGGCCCCAAATCATGCACTGCCGCCACAATCTCGTGCGAGGGTGTATGCCCGTGCCGCACCACCACTTCCACGCCAACACCCTGCTCCCGCAGAGCCCGTTCGATCGTCGCCAGGTAAGCCTGTCCTTCCGTAATTTCCGCCGTGGAAGCGAGCGAGCCAAATAACTGGCTTGTTACCCCTTCTTCTACGTGCAACAAGATAATTTTCGCATCATGCATTCGTGCTAGCGCCAACGCGTTGTTAATAGCTTCTTGGTCCGCGTCGCTGTGGTCGAGTGATACCAGAATGCGCGAGTAAGCGGCACTTCGTAAAACAGGAAGAGCATCCTGCTCCAGGTTGACAGACATCCGCTCCACTGGGGTCGGAATGTGTCTTTGCGCCTTGAACCACGGCCAGCCTACCACCACCCCAAGCAAGCCAAGGGTGCCCAAACCCGCGGCTAATCCCGTCACCAGCAGAAGGGTGCGATATGGCCCGGCCTCGCCCAACCATTCGTTCATCTGGTCCCAAGCAAGCCATGAATTGAGGGCAAGGATGAAGAGGGCGCAAGCCCACGCGCCTACCCTGAGCCAGATACCATTGGCGAATTCGCCCATGCGCCGGCGGTCGCTCGTAAAGTAGACCAAGGGAATCACCGCGAAGGGCAATTGCAGATTCAGGATGACCTGTGTAAGCAAGATGAGTTTGTAGGCTGCGGCATCGCCGGCTAAGTAGATGGTAAAGACAGCGGGAATGATCGCCAGGCTGCGCGTGATCGCGCGCCGCAACCATGGTTGCAGCCGCAAACGCAGAAAGCCTTCCATCACAATTTGGCCGGCCATGGTGCCGGTCAGGGTGGAAGATTGGCCTGAGCACAAGAGCGCTGCGCCAAACAGCAGGCTCGCCATTGTGGTCCCTAATAGCGGAGTAAGGAGTTGATGCGCTTGTTCAATCTGGACAACCACCACGTTGTTCTTGAAGAAGACCGCCGCAGCCATGACTAAAATGGCCGCATTTACGAACAACGCCCCATTCAAAGCCAGCGCGGAGTCGAACAGGTTGAATCGGCAAGCCGTGCGTTTCTCGGCCACGGTATCGCCAATACGCCGCGTCTGAACAAGCGCTGAGTGGAGATATAGATTATGTGGCATCACTGTCGCGCCGAAGATACCAACAGCAACATATAAGCTGCTGGCGTTGAGCTGTGGTATCAATCCGACAGCCATCTCATGAATGTCAGGCCGGGCCAGAAAGATCTCAAACGCGAAGCAGATTGCCATCGTTGCGATCAGCACCAGCACAAACGCTTCAATCATGCGGATGCCCATGCGCGCGAACCACAACACCAGCAGCGTGTCCAGTGCCGTGATCGCTACACCCAGCAACAGCGGTATGTGAAAAAGCAGCTTGAGTCCAATGGCGGCGCCCAACACTTCAGCCAAATCGCAGGCGGCAATCGCTATCTCACACAAGACCCAAAGCGTGTTTGAAACGGATCTCGGATACTCTTCGCGGCAGGCTTGGGCCAAGTCGCGCCGGCTGACAATTCCCAGCCGCGAACTCAGCGTCTGCAATAACAGTGCCATCAGGTTTGACAGCACCAGAACCCATAAGAGCCGGTAACCGAATTTCGAGCCGCCCTCGAGGTCTGTGGCCCAGTTTCCTGGGTCCATATAGCCTACGCTGACCAAATAAGCCGGCCCGGCAAATGCGAGAAGCCGCTTCCAAAAGTGAGCGTGCGCGGTCCCAACACTCTCGTGAACTTCAGGGAGCGAATGATCCCGAGTTTCCGCAGGCTGGTTGCGCAACATGGACTATTTCACTTTTCAGTATGGCATCGCGAAGGGGTTGAGCCTTATAATTGAGTTCGCAAACTACTCTCATGTCCAGCACAATCGATCAATATCGAGACGCCAAATCCCAGTACTTGAAACTCCGCGCCGAGGCCAAAAAAGATCTTTTGCGCCGCTTTCAGGAACTCGCCAATGAACTGCTTCTGATTCAGCGTGAGTTGCTTGAGGATTTCGACCACAAGGTAGCCATGCCGGCCAAGGGAAAGAAGCCGAAGAAGCCCTCGCCAGCACCAGAACCGACCTCTGTGAAAGCGGCATCTGCCCCAGCCAAACCTCCCGCTTCCGCGCCCAAAGCCGTTCCGGCGCCGAGGAATTCGGCAGCCAAAGACGCGCCGTTGTTCGCCGTGAAAGACGATTTGTCTGCCGAAGAGGCTAACATTCTGAAGCACATCGAGAAGAACCGCCGAAAGCTTGCCGAAGCTCAGGCTGCGGGCAAAGCAACCAAGCCTATCGAAGACCGCATCTACGAATTAGAAGACGAACTGCGGCTTGTCCAATCGCGGTGATTTCGACGGTGAAATAATGGCCGTGTGATCCCAGTTCCAATGCGCGCCACGATTGTTGCCTTCGCCCTTGCCACCGCGGCAACAGCCAATACTGTGTTGGATCAACAGTTCGCGCAAACCGTGCGGCCCTTTGTGGCCAAGTATTGCGTTGCGTGCCATAGCGGACCCATGCCGGCCGCTCAATTTGACCTCAAGTCGTACACATCCGTAGAACTGGTCACGGCCGATTTCGCGCGCTGGGCGCTAGTGATGGATCGTCTCTCAGCTAAAGAGATGCCCCCGAAACCGATTGCGGCGCCGCCTGCGGAAGAGACAAAGCAGGTGATTGACTGGATTCAGGCGCTGCGTGAAGAGCAGATCAAGAGGTCTGCGGGAGATCCTGGCGTCGTCTTGGCGAGGCGTTTGAGCAACGCGGAGTACGACTACACGGTCCGCGATCTCACGGGGCAAGATCTGCAAGTGACTCGTGAATTTCCCGTTGATCCGGCGAATCAGGCTGGTTTCGACAACTCTGGCGAGTCGCTGACGATGTCACCCGCGCTCCTCAATAAGTATTTGCAGGCCGCTCGCGAGGTTGCGAATCACGTCGTGTTCAAGCCGGACGGCATAGACTTTGCGCCGTATCCGATGCTTGTCGAAACGGATCGAGAAAAGTATTCCATTCAACGCATATTGAGCTTCTACGCGCAACAGCCGACCAACTATGCCGACTACTTTGAGGCTGCCTGGCGATATCGATATCGAGTCGCGCTCGGCAAACCGCATGCCACGCTTGCGTCCCTTGCAACGGAGGCGAAAGTAAGTCCGAAATACTTGCCGATGGTCTGGCGGATCTTGCACGATGAAGATCCAGTTGGGCCGATCCTGACTCTCCAGAAGAAATGGCTTGCTCTGCCTGCTCCCAAAGCGAATCAACCGCAGCTCTTGCATACGCGCTGTGTAGAGATGCGAGATTTTGTCACTCGAATTCGTGCGCATACGGCAATGCAGTTTGCCGCGCCAAAAGTAAAAGGCCTGCCGCCCGCGTCACAGCCGCTGTTGAATTGGAAATTGCGAGAGTTCGCCGAACACCGGCGTGACAGCGACCCGGCCGATCTCCGCAACGATACCGATCCACCGCCCGTCGTGCCCGTGATTCCGAAGTATGCGGGTCTCCATCAGGAAGCAGCGACGCGTTGGGCCGCACTTTCGGCCAAAGCTCGCGCTGACGATCGCGATTTGATCGTGCCGGCCGCCGAACGGCGGCGATATGAAGCCGCGTTTTCCCGCTTTGCCAAAGTGTTTCCTGACAACTTTTATGTTACCGAGCGCGGTCGCTATTTTCCGGACGATTCCGAAGACAAGGGACGCTTACTGAGTGCTGGCTATCACAGCGTAGTTGGCTTCTTCCGCGACGACAAGCCCTTGGTGGAACTGGTTTTGGATCCCGCGAGGCAGAAAGAACTTGATCGCCTGTGGGAAGAATTCGATTTCATCGCCGACTTCACCGCCCGCACCTGGGTTCAATATTTCTTTAATCAGAGCGGAGAAGTGCAAGGGAAAGGCGCAGAGTCAGGAACGGATCGACCCGCCGATCATCAGGTGACAGATGCCCCAGTCATCTTTGCCTTGCGAGATGCCTATTTGAAGAAAGCGGCTGCCGATCCGAAGAACGACCCCATTGCTCCGGGTGCTATTCGAGAACATTTTGATGGCATCAACGCAACGCTGCGGCGATTGGAAAAGGAGCACAACGAAGCTGAGCCGAAACAGTTGGAAGCGTTGATGCGCTTTGCGACTCACGCCTACCGGCGCCCATTGACGAAAGCCGAGCGTGACGATCTACTCGCATACTACCGTGAAATACGAACCAAGAATGAGCTGTCTCACCAAGACGCTTTGCGCGATGCCGTCGCGAGTGTTTTGATGTCGCCGGACTATCTGTACCGGATCGATCTTTCGCCTGAGGGCGACGTTTCTTCTCGCTCTGTCGTTCAGCCACTGAGCGGATATGCGCTGGCCAGCCGTTTGAGCTACTTCTTGTGGTCGAGCATGCCGGACGACGAGTTGCTTAAACACGCTGCAGCGGGCGATTTGCATAAGCCAGACCTCTTGTTGGCGCAGGCTCGCCGCATGATGAAAGACGATCGGCTACGCGGCATGGCCACCGAGTTCACCGCCAACTGGCTGGGCACGCGCCAATTTGAGACGAACAATTCTGTCGACCGCGCGCGCTTTCCCAGCTTCAACAACGATCTCCGCGAAGCAATGTTCCAGGAACCGATTCGTTTTGTGGCCGACGCGATCGCAACAAATCGCTCAGTGCTTGATCTGGTGTATGGGGATTACACGTTTGTAAATCCTCCATTAGCGCAACACTACGGAATACCAGGAGTTACGGGCGACGCGAATACTTGGGTGAGGGTAGACCACGCGAGTGAATACGGACGAGGCGGCTTGTTGCCCATGGCCGTTTTCCTTACGCAGAATTCGCCAGGTTTGAGAACCAGTCCGGTGAAGCGCGGCAATTGGGTGGTGCAACGCGTTCTCGGCATTCGCGTTCCGCCGCCGCCCCCGGTTGTGCCTGAATTGCAGAGCGACGAATCTAAGTCAGATTTGCCAGTGCGCGACATGCTCGCGAAACACCGACAGAATCCGGTCTGTGCGGCTTGTCATTCGAAGTTCGATTCGTTCGGCCTAGCTTTTGAAGGTTATGGCCCGGTTGGCGATGCGCGTACCAAAGATCTAGCGGGACGCCCGGTCGACACAGCCGTTACATACCCCGGCGATGTCTCAGGCGTTGGCCTTGTCGGGCTGCAAGCGTTCATTCGCGAACACCGTCAGAAGGAATTTGTAAACAGCCTCAGCCGGAGGCTGCTCGCTTTTGCGTTAAACCGGTCACTGCAGTTGTCCGACGAATCGCTGCTTGAGCGCATGCAGAGCGAACTGAAGGCTCGGGACTATCGCTTTCAATCGTTGATCGAAACGGTTATCATGAGTCCGCAGTTTTTGAACAAACGCGTGTCAGGCGCGGAAGAGTCCGAATTACAATCCAGGAAGACGAACTAATATGAGCAAATCCGCTGGTTCTATTTCACGCCGTACGGTCCTTCGCGGGGCAGGGTGCTCTGTCGCGCTGCCGTGGCTTGAATCGCTGCAGGCATTAGCGGACACGCCGCCCGCTTCGGCCTTCCCAAAACGCTTCGGCGTAGTGTTTCTGGGTAACGGCATCAATGAAGATCATTGGAGCGCCGAAGGTCAGGGCGCCGCTATGAAGCTGAGCAAGACCCTGCAGCCGCTCGAGCCGCTCAAACAAAAGGTCAACGTCATTGACGGCCTTTATGTGAAGGCCTTGACGGGGCAGGGAATTCATCCGGCGCAAACCGGAAGTCTCCTGTCGGGAGCGCACATTTCAAAAGGCGCCATAATCCATTCGGGCATCAGTGTCGATCAGCGAATTGCAAATCATGTGGGCGAAGACACGCCGCAATCGAGTATTGTGCTGGCGTGCGAGCAGCCGATGACGGGCTACCACGAGACGAACTTCTCGATGGCTTACAGTTCGCATATTTCCTGGCAGAGTCCGGATTCGCCGGTACCAGTGGAAGTTTATCCGTCGCTTGCCTGGGACAATTTGTTCGACAATCGCGGCAGCCTGTTGAATCTCAGCATCCTGGACAGGGTGAAAGACCGGGCACAAGCATTGGGCAAGAAAGTTAGTTCCACAGACAAGGGTAAGTTAGACGAGTACCTGACGAGCGTGCGTGAAGTGGAGAAGCGTGTCGAGGGAATGCGCAAAGGAAAATCGGACGCCGAGGATGCGGCAAAGGCGACCAACAGATCAGTTGCCATGATGGACCGGCCTGCCAATGGATTGCCAGAAGACCTGCGCGATCACGCTCGATTGATGTGCGACATTATCGCGATCGCGTTTCAAACTAACAAGACGCGTGTGGCTTCGCTGATTATTTCGCGAGACCTGTCGGCCATGTACTATCCTTTTCTCGATGTTAAAGACGGGCATCATGCGGCTTCGCATAACAACAATTCGGACGGTTACGAGCGGATTGCGCACTTTCATGTGAGCCAATACGCATATCTGGCGTCGAAGCTGGACAATATGAAAGAGGGCGACGGAACGGTGCTCGATAACACCTGCCTGATGTTTCTTTCCAACATGTGGATCGGACGTAAGCATGACAACTTCCGTTTGCCGGTGGTGCTGGCCGGTGGGTTGGGTGGAACACTCGCAACCGGGCGGACGCTGAATTACCTAGATTCTGGCGAAGATAACCGCAAAATGTGCAGCCTGTATCTGTCACTGATGGACCGCTTCGGCGTCAAGCTGGATCAGTTTGGCGACGCGCAGACCCGATTGGAACGGCTCTGAGTCTTATGGGTTGCTCCACTGTCCATCCACCCCAAACCAGGGCGATGAATAGTTGGTGCCGCTGGCGGCCAGAATAACAATCTGATCGCTGAAGGTGCCAGGGCGCGATAATGTTATATCCAGTTGGAACTCGCCGCCAGCGAGTGCAAAGCGATAAGCGGTGATTTGCATGGAGCCGATCGAGACGGGAGTTGAGAGCGTGACGGTGCTGCCACTTGGATTCAACGATAAAGGCGTGAGTGTTGAGCTGCCGTTGTTCTGCAGATACAACACAAAACCACCCGCGCCGTTCTGACCTACCACGATGGCGTATTCCGTTGCCCCGCTAGAAATCGCGGTGAAATTGGTCTGAAAGTAGCTGATCTGCGAAGCGCCGGCTGGATAAAAGGCGCGCAACGGTAAGACCACGGTCGTGCCGCTATACGTTTGCTGACCGCTGCCGAAGGTTCCCAGGTAGCTGGTGAAAGTGGTGGGTGTCGTGGTCGATGAACCGGTGCCGCTTAAGG
>Ga0075017_100002663_pt1 | contig 11193 bp, 7 predicted proteins | sample AleBraG_ABR_2012_FD_71475 | JGI IMG/M metagenome (GOLD analysis project Ga0075017, IMG submission 71475) | Freshwater sediment microbial communities in response to fracking from Pennsylvania, USA - Alex Branch Run_MetaG_ABR_2012 | ecosystem: Environmental > Aquatic > Freshwater > Creek >...
CGCGACAACGTGCGGATGTCGGCGACCACCCCGCCGAGGGGACTGACGATCTCGTCGTTCATGTGGTTCGCGCCCGGGACGAAGGCCCAACCACCGACCAAATTGAAGCTCATGCCGGTCTCGGCCTGCCACGCCATCGGGTGCGACTGGATGTCGTAGGCGAACGGGATCGTCACCACCGCGACCGACGGCGGTAGTTCCTTCGCTTCGACGCGGAACCACATTGGCACCGTGGGCCTGGTGACCTCGAGCGGCACCGAGTAGGTGACGAGCAGCGGCGCGAAGGCGAGGGTGACCAGTGCCACGACGCCGACGGTCGCCCGTCGGCGTCGGCGTTGGTCACCGATGGCGGCAGGCCGATCACGCGCGGCGTCCCACCAGCCGTCGATCGACGCAGCCATCAACAGCGCGGCGCACAGTGACACCGGGAGCGCGAAGCGCGCGAGGGCGATGCTCTCGAGCACCGGCAGGGCGTCCCATATCTTGGCCGGAACGCTCTCGAGGAGCCAGCACGCGACCGCCGTCGCGGCCAGGATGATCATCGACGTCCTTCGGCGCCAGAACCTGACCGAGATCGCGACGAAGAGCACGATCCCGATACCGAGGAACATCGTGTTCGGTCCGCGGGCGCCGAGGTATCCCACCGACCGCAGCGCGCCGGTGCCGGCGTAGATGTTGTCACCCGGATCGACGAGTTGCCAGAGATGGTTGGTCGTCACCCTCCAGTACGGCCCGGCGACGTGACGAGGGCCCTCGAGGTAGAACCACATCGGATAGGCCAGCGCGATCGCGCTCATCGAGGCGGCCACCACGACGCCCGTCGTCAGGTCACGCCACGCCGCCATCAGCACGTCGGGCCGCAGTATCGCGACGCCCACGCCGAGCATGAGCAGCGTCACCACCGTCAGCGCCAACACCTCGAAACCGGTGAAGAACTGGACGATCGTCGCGGCACCGAGCAGGACGCCGGTGCGAACCGGCCGCCCGCGGCGCTCGGCCAGTCGTACGACCAAGATGATCGCGATCGGCAGGTACGCGGTCAAGGTGAGGTTGATGTGACCGAGCATCGTGTTCTTCAGCACGTAGGGTGAGAACGCGTAGAGCGCGCCGGCGATAATGCGCGAACCGGTCCTGGTCGAAAACCGTCCGGCCAGTCCGAACATCGCCCACCCGGACAACACCGGGGCCAAGAGGTTGGACACGTTGTACGACGCCACGGGCCCGAAGAGCATCGTCACCGGCGACAAGACGAAGGCCGGCGCGAACCAACTGGTGTTGGACATCGCGTTGACCCCGCCGAGCCGGGCCCAGATCGCGTTGGTCAAGAAGGGATTGTGGCCGTGGGTCAAGGCCCACGGGAGCCACTCGAGCCACCAGACCTGCTCGACGGTGTCGCCACAGTTGCACGTCACCGCGTGGCTGACGTTGCCGGTGAACCAGACGTGGGCCCACAGCACCAGGGCGAGTGCGAGGTAGATCGCTATCGCCAGCAGGTACCTGGAGCGCGCGGTCCGTTCGGGTCGTCCGAACGGGCGCCGGGCGAGCTGCGGCTCGTCCGTCAATCGTTCGACCTGCGCGGCGTCCATGCATCCAGCCTGTCACGTCATCACTAGACGGCCATGATCAGCGCGTACACATGGAGTGCACCGACGTCGACGTGGGCGGTGACGGTCCGCATCGCCGTCGCGGCCGGCTCGAGTCGTTGGAGGCGGCCTACGCTGAGCGAATGAAGTTCACGCGCGAAGAACGCTACGAACAGGGACGATTGCTTCGCACCAGCGCGCCGCGGCGCTCGCACGGAGACTGGTCGCCGGTCCCGGGCCGGACGGACGTGATCGAGGTCCTCGAGCGCACGTCGGAGAATCGCCTGCCCGAGCTGGTGCCCTACCGCCACGGCCGGATGTCCCAGAGCCCGTTCGCGTACCTGCGCGGATCGGCCGACGTGATGGCGATGGACCTGTCGACGACGCCCAGGACGGGCTTGATCGTGCAGGCGTGCGGTGACGCGCACGTCTCAAACTTCGGTGAGTACGCGACGCCCGAGCGCAATCTGATCTTCGGGCTCAACGACTTCGATGAGACGCTGCCGGGGCCGTGGGAGTGGGACGTCAAGCGTCTGGCGGCGAGCGTCGAGGTGGCCATGCGTGACAACGGGGTCGCCGCACCCGAGCGGCGCCGCGCGGTCGCCGAAGCGGTCGGCGTGTACCGGCGCCGAATGGCGGAGTTCTCGACGTTGCGAACGCTCGAGGTCTGGTACTCGCGCATCGACATCGAAGCGGTGATCTCGTTCTTCCCACCCGAGTACCGTCCGCTCGTCAAGCGCGACGTCAAGAAGGCGAGAAAGAAGAACCATCTACGCGCGCTCTCCAAGTTGACCGAGGTCGTCGACGGTCGACGACGGTTCATCGAGGACCCGCCACTGCTCGTTCGTCTCGAACACACCGAACACGACCTCGACGAGGTCCACGGGATGATCGAGGGTTACCGTGCGTCACTGGCGGACGACGTGCGAGCGCTCTTCGATCGTTTCGAACTCGTGGACGTCGCCCGAAAGGTCGTCGGCGTCGGCAGTGTGGGCACGCGGTGTTGGGTCGGACTCTTCGAGGGGCGTCACCACCCCCTCGGTGATCCACTCTTCCTTCAGGTGAAGGAGGCCGGGATGTCGGTGCTCGAACCGTACATGGGACGCACCGGCCTCGCGCACGAGGGACTTCGGGTGGTCACGGGCCAGCGACTGATCCAGGCGGCCAGTGACCTCTTCCTCGGCTGGAGCGAGGGGCCCAAGACGGGCCGGCACTACTACGTCCGTCAACTCTGGGACGCGAAGGGCCAGGGCGAACCCGGGGTCATGGAGTTCGAGAACCTCGCGCACTACGCGAAGCTCTGCGGGTGGGCACTCGCGAGAGCGCACGCGAGGACCGGTGATCCGGTGATGATCAGCGGCTACCTGGGTAAGAGCGACGTGTTCGACCAGGCGATCGCCGAATGGGCGTTGCGCTACGGTGACCAGACCGTGACCGACCACGGGGTGATGCTCCAGGCCATCAGTGACGGGCGCATCGAGGCCGTCATCGAGCCCGATCGGTAGAGCCGAACATCGCGCCGCCGACTCGTTCGCGGCGGTGACCAGGCGTAGGGTGGAGCAGAGTACGGGGGGAGAGTCCATGGGAAACGCACTGCGTCGCGCCGCCACAGTTCTCGACGCCATCGGATCGACGCCGATGATCGAGGTCGACGGCATCTTCTTGAAGCTCGAATACCTCAACCCGTCGGGATCGATCAAGGCCCGGATGGCGCGTTACATCATCGAGCGCGCCGAGCGCGAGGGCCTGCTGCACCCCGGCGACACCATCGTGGAAGCGACCAGCGGGAACACGGGCAACGCCATGAGCATGGTCGCCGCGGTGAAGGGCTACAAGATGCTGGTGGTGATGCCCGAGGGCCTCAGCCCCGAGCGAACGGCCATCTCCGTCGCGTTCGGTGCCCAGGTGCACAACGTGGGGACCTTTCACGTCAACGCCGCGCTGGACGAAGCGAACCGTCTCGGCGAACAGCCCGGCTACTTCGCCCCCCACCAGTTCGAATCCGAATGGAACGTTGAGGAGAACCGAACGTGGCTGGGACCCGAGATGCTCTCGCAGTTGCCCCCTGGTCGCGAGCCCCACGCCTTCGTCATGGGGGTGGGCACCGGTGGCACGCTCATCGGCGTGGGCCAGGCCATTCGGGCGGCCAACCCCGACGCCCTGCTCGTCGCGCTCGAACCGAGCGAGTCGTGCACGATCCAGTGCGGCGACACCGGACTGCACCGAATCGAAGGCATCTCCGACGGATTCATCCCGCTGATCTACCAGCGCCACAACGGGATTGTCGACCGCGTCATGGCGGTGACGAGCGACGACTCGATTGCCGAGATGCGTCGGCTCTGCCGCGAGCACGGCCTGCTGGTGGGACCGAGCTCAGGCGCCAACATGGTCGCCGCGCGACGCCTGCGCGACGAGCTACCCGTCGGTGCGACGATCATGACGATCGCCTGCGACGAGGGTGAGAAGTACCTGAGCGAGTACTTCATCTGAGGCCTCCGCCGAACGGGGCGGGACGTGCGAGTGCGATGTGGCGATGTGCAAATATCGTGTGATGCTCGCCGTCTCACGTTCCGGTCCCCGATGAAGCGATGGTTGCCCCTGGTCGCTCTGGCGGGTGCGCAGTTCGTGATGGTCCTCGACCAGTCGGTGATGAACGTCTCGATCTCGCAGTTGGTCCACGACTTCCATACGACCGTGGCGACGATTCAGGCGGTCATCACCCTCTACTGCTTGGTGATGGCCATGCTCATGCTCACCGGCGCGAAGATCGGTGACATGATCGGTCGGCGACGGGCGTTCACGATCGGCCTGATCATCTACGGTTGTGGATCGGCGATGACGGCGGCCGCACCGACCGTGGCCATCTTGACCCTCGGCTGGTCCGTCCTCGAGGGCATCGGCGCCGCACTCGTGTTGCCGGCGTTGGTCGCGTTGCTCGCGGGGAACTTCGAGGGCACGAAGCGAAAGATCGCCTACGCGGTGATCGGCGGCGTGGCCGGCGCGGGCATCGCCGTCGGGCCGATCCTGGGCGGTTGGGCGACGACGGAGCTGACGTGGCGAGTTGTCTTCGTCGGTGAGGTCATCCTCGTCGCGGGCATCCTCGCGATGACGCCGTTCGTGCGAGACTCACCCCTCGATAGCGCGCCGCCACGCCTGGACGTGGTCGGTTCGGTGCTGTCGGCGGTCGGCCTCGGCGCCATCGTGCTGGGGATCCTCAACTCGAGCACGTGGGGCTGGATACAGCCCAAGAAGTCCCCGATCACCGTCTTCGGGTTCTCGCTGACCATCTTCGTCATCACCTTCGGCGTCGTCTTGATATGGGCCTTCGTGCGATGGCAGGCGCACCGGATCGCAACGGACCGCGATCCGTTGGTGCACCTGGACCTGATCAAGGTCCCGCCACTTCGATCGGGCCTGCTCGGCCTCTTCACGCAGAACCTCATCCTCATGGGCGTCTTCTTCACCGTGCCGCTGTACCTGCAACTCGTGCTGGGCCTCAATGCGCTCGAGACCGGCATCAAGATGCTCCCCGTCTCGATCACGATGTTCCTGGCCTCCGCCGCGGGATCAGTCCTGTCGCGCCGTTTCAAGGTGCGCTCGATCGTCCGCACCGGCCTCGTCACGACCGGAGTGGCCGTGATCATCCTGTTCACCACGATCCAGCCCCAACTGACCACGTCGACGTTCGCGCTCGGGATGGCCGTGCTCGGTGTGGGCATGGGTCTGATCGCCTCCCAACTGGGTAACGTCATCCAATCGTCGGTCGACGAGTCGGGTCGAGGCGAGGCGGGCGGCCTCCAATTCACGGGACAACAACTCGGATCGTCACTCGGGGTCGCGCTGATCGGCGCCCTGGTGCTAGCGAGCCTGACCAACGTCTTCATCACCAACATCAAGTCCGACCAGCGGATCTCGCAGGAGGTCGCGGCCCAGGTGAGCACGAGCGCCGGGACGGGGGTCAACTTCGTGCCGTCGAGTGAGATCGCGCGGGCCGCGCAGGAGGCCGGCCTCGATCAGGCGACGACCGACGAGGTCGTAGAGAGTTACGAGTCGGCTCAGCTGAAGTCACTGCGGGCCGGTCTCCTGGCGGCGGCGTTGCTCGTCCTGGCGTCACTGGCGTTCACCCGGGACCTGCCCCACGATGCGCCGGTGCCGGTGGAGAAGGAGCGCGACGACTCGTCGGTCTGAGCGCAGGGGATCGGCCCGTCGCGAGCGGGTCGCAGTCCGTGAGACCTTGGTCGTGCGGCCGCGACGCCGGCAAGGACGGGCGTCAACGGTGCCGAGAGTACCGGCGCGGCTCAGGCCTTGACGGTGACCAGGGTGCCGATCGGCGTGTAGGGGAAGACCCTTCCCGCGTTGGCGAACGGCATCTCGACGCATCCGAGGCTCTGGGGATAGCCGTAGCCGGAACGGATGAAGCCGTGTAACGCGTCACCACCGTTGAAGTACGACGTCCACGGGATGCCCGGGTCGTGGTACTTGGTGCCGTTGGGATTGGTACCCGACATCGTGGTGACGACGTAACGCAGGTAGACGGGGAAGGTGCCGTTCTGGGTCGGCGCGACCGAGATGCCGGTGTTCACGAGCGACGTGTAGATCTGGCGGCCGTTGACGAACAGTCGCAGTGTCTCGGGTTGGTTCTGGCTGACCAGGACGTAGTTGAACGACTTCGTGTTGACCTGACCCGCAACTGCGGCGCGCTGGAGTGCCATCCACGTCGTCGTGTCCATGTTGCCGTTGAACGGCAGACCGACGGCGGTCTGAAATGTCATCACGGCACCCTTCAGGACCTGGTTGGACGTGCCGACGTGCCACTGGGACCTCGCGTTCGCCTCGACGACCTTGAAGCGCCACACGAACGAACCCTTCAGCAACTTGTTGGTCCGCAGACTCGGCACGCGGTAGTTCGCGGGAAGCGTGGTCGTGGTCGAGGGCGGAACAGTGGTCGATGTGGTGCTCGACGTGGTCGTCGACGTGGGTGAGGAGGTTGTGGTGGTGGTCGACGTCGTGGTCGTCGGCGTCGAGTGCTTGGGGTTGGTCGCCTTGACGGGCGTGGGCTTGAAAGTCAACGGCAGGTACTTCAGCGCCGCGAGCAGCTGGTCCTCGAGGCGGATGCTGTACGGCGAGTAATGGAACGACTTGACCCTGGCACTCAAGGAGACGCCGAGACGCGCGCCACGAAGGGCCGTTTGAACCTTCGGCGTGGCCTGGGCGATGGGGGCGACGAGCAACGAGCCGGCGATGATCATCCCGACCGCAGCGAGCCCGTAGGCGTGACGATGAGTGCGGTTCATACCAAAAGTTTACTGGATTGGTCAACTACCCAAATGTCGTGAAGTTGAACGCTGGATAAGAAAATCGACTACGTGCGCCCAACCCGCTCAGTGGCGTCGTCGCGCGGACGCGTCGGCGAGCACCGACGGTGACCAACCCGCGTCCTCGAGGTTGACGTTGGTGCCCGGTGGCACGATCTCGTCGATGCGGTCGAGTACCGCGGTCTCGAGGCGTACCTCTGGAGCACCGATCTGCGATTCCAGCTGTTCCATCGTGCGCGGACCGATGATCGCCGAGCTGACCCCGGGGTGTTCGAGCACGAAGGCCAGGGCCATGTCGATGAGGGAGAGTCCGGCTTCGTCGGCGAGGGCGGCGAGCTCGATGACGAGATCGAGTTTGCGCTGGTTGCCGGGAATCGAGAGGTCGTACCGGGCCGGAATCCGCTGAGCGCGACGTGAGACGTTGGCCTTGCCGGCGCCGAACGCGCCCGAGAGCCAGCCACCGGCCAGGGGACTCCAGGGCAGGACTCCCATGCCGTAGCGCTCGGTGGTCGGCAAGATGTCTCGTTCGATTCCTCGCACGAGGATCGAATACGGTGGTTGCTCGGTCCGGAACCGTTCGCGCCCGCGCCGTTCGGCGACCCATTGGGCCTCGACGATCTGCTCGGCGGGGAAGGTCGAACTGCCGATGTAACGCACCTTGCCGGCGTGCACCAGGTCGCTCAGCGCGCCGAGTGTCTCGTCGATGTCAGTCGTCTCGTCGGGACGGTGGATCTGGTACAGGTCGATGTAGTCGGTGCCGAGCCGGCGCAGACTGTTCTCGCACTCGGCGATGATCCAGCGTCGTGAATTACCCTGCTGGTTGCTGTCGTCGCCCATCTGGGCGTGCACCTTGGTCGCGAGGACGACCTTCGAGCGGTCGATCGTCGACAGCGCGGCACCGACGATCTCCTCAGACTCTCCCTGGGAGTACACGTCCGCGGTATCGATGAAGTTGATGCCTTCGTCGAGGGCCCGGTGGATGATACGTATCGACTCATCGTGATCGGGGTTGCCCCACGCTCCGAACATCATCGCGCCCAGACACAGGGGGCTGACCTTCATTCCGGTACGACCGAGGGGGTGAAGTTCCATACGCTCACCATAAGCGTGCCCGGTGGACGGCGCGACGTTCCATCGGGTGGCCGCGGCGCACTACATTCACCACAGACGTTCACGGGTATCACGAAGGGCGGTTCAAATGGGGGCGGATCAGACGTGGCGGTCGGGTCCCGCGGGGCCATTCGACCTCACTGGGCGCGTGGCGATGGTGACCGGCGCCGGCAGCGAGACGGGCATCGGATTCGCGAGCGCGGCCCTCCTCGCCTCGATGGGCGCGTCGGTCCTCGTCACCTCCACCACGCGGCGGATCGACGAGCGGGTCGCGGAGTTGACCGCGCACGGCTTCGACGCGCGCGGTGTTGTCGGCGATCTCACGGACCCGTCGAACGCCGCCGCCTTCGTCTCGGTGGCTCTCGACGCCTGGGGGGCGCTCGACGTCGTGGTCCAGAACGCCGGGATGACCTCGGTGAGCGACCCGTCTCTCGCCAACGGCACCATTGTCGAGATGGACTTCGACGTCTGGCGATCGGGCCTGTCGAGGAATCTCGACGCCACCTTCCACGTGGCCAAGGCGGCGTTGCCGGTCTTGAGCGGGCGCGGGTGGGGACGGTTGGTCGTGGTCTCGAGCGTCACGGGTCCGGTGATGGCGATGCACGCCGAACCGGCCTACGCCGCGGCGAAGGCCGGCGTGGTCGGCCTGGCCCGAGCGTTGGCCCTCGACGTGGCGGCGAGTGGTGTGACCGTCAACGCGGTCGCCCCGGGCTGGACCCAGACGGGTTCGCAGACTCCCGGAGAGTTCCACCAGGGCCAGCGCACCCCGGTGGGCCGCAGCGCCTCCCCCGACGAGGTGGCGTCGGCGATCGCGTGGCTCGCCTCTCCGGGAGCGTCGTACGTCACGGGACAGTGCATCGTGGTCGACGGCGGCAATTCGATCAACGAGGAGCGGGCCTGACCCGAGCCCATCGCGGTTCGATGGTTCCGCCGAGCTCAGCGCATGTCGGCCGAGAGGTCCTCGAGGCTCTCCACGCCGGCGTCGCCCCGCTTCAGCCGGCGCCGCAGTGCCACCACGTACCACAGGACCGCCAGGACTGCGGCGAGTGCGAGGAACTGATCGGCACCGTTGAAGACCGACGACAGGGTCAGCATCGCCAGCACCGCGAGCGTCCACACCAAGACGAAGCCGATCACCGGCTTGGCCCATCGACCGAGGTTGAAAGCACCGGGGAAGGCGTCGATCTCCTTGCGCTTGACGGCGTAGGCCACCGTGATGGCGAAATAGATCAGGTAGGGGATGATCGCCGTGGCGCCGACCAGTGTGCCGAAGGAGTTGGGCTGGGTATAGCCGTAGACGAGGATCCCGATGTCGATGAAGGCGAACACCACCAGGGCGACGATCGGCGTCTGCGTCGTGGCGTCGATGCGGCGCATTGCGGAGGAGGCGGGCAACATGTTGTCGCGCGCCATGGCGTAAGCGAGGCGTGACTGCGCTCCCGCTCCGACCACGGCGATCGCGAACATCGAGAAGACGACGAACGCGACGAAGACCTTCACGAGCCACGGGGGTAGCCAGAATCTTGCGATGGCGAGCAGCGGTAAGGCGGCGTGTTCGACGTGGTGCAGGTCGGGGATCGCGAGCGTGAACCCGAGCAGCGTCACGAAGCCCAGCACGGCCGAGATGAGGAGTCCGAAGATGACTGCGCGCGGCACCGAGTGACGCGGATTGACCGCGTCCTCGGACATATCGGCCGCCAACTCGAAGCCGATCAGCGTGAAGGCGCCGAGCATGCCCGCCAGCACGAACGAGTACAGGGCGGGACTCGACGTGACCCGCTCGGTGCTGGTCAGGATCGAGACGCCGTAGGGCGTGTGCTTGGTCTGCAGGCCCCAGAGCACGATGAGCAGCACGCTGAAGACCAGTGTGCCGACGATCTCGGTGAACACCGCGATATTGTTCACCCTCGCGGAGAACTGGACACTAATGATGTTGGCGATGGTGGCGACCACCATCATGATGACCGAGACCGCCAGGTTGAGGTGAGGATGCGTCGACGCGTTCACGTTGAACTCGCTCAGGAGCAAAGGTCCCGCCGCCACGAGCATCACCGCGCCGCCGCCGACCGCCATGTAGAGCAGTCCGGCGAATCCGACGAACCAGCCGTACGTCGAATTGACCAGTCGAGAGCTCCACTGGTAGGCGTAGCCCGCGAGCGGGATCCGCGTGCCGAGCTCGGCCACGATGAGTGCGATCATCATGTTGCCGATCGCGACGATGGGCCACGTCCAGATGGACGCCGGACCGAACCACTTGAGACCGAAGCCGTAATTGAGGAAGATGCCGGTGGTGATCGAGATCACCGAAAAGGCAATGGCGAACATCGAAAACGAGTGCAGCGATCGTCGCAGTTCCTCGTGGTACCCGGCCTGCTCGACGAGCTGTTCGCCGGTACCGCTCTCGTCGACAACGCCTTCGCTCGGTGGGGGCACCTCCATCGTCACGCCTTCTTCGCGACACCGAGGCTTGAACGTGCCGACGCCTCGAAGAGCTTGAACGGCATCAGGCGTTTGGCGATCACGCCGACTCGCTCGTCGAACTTTCCGACCGAGACCCGTCGGGCGGGACGTGCGGACGAGAGGACCCTCGAAACGGTCGCGGCGACGTCGCGAGGATCCGCACCGTTGACCTCATCGCGTTCCATGACTTCGATCGCCCGCTTGGTGGCGACGGCGTAAGGATCCTCATCGGGTGCGGCGACGACCCGACGACTGACCGTGAAGTCGGTGGTGAAGTTGCCCGGTTCGACGAGCGTGACGCTGATGTTGAACGGCTCCACTTCGTAGGCGAGTGACTCGGCGTAACCCTCGAGCGCGAACTTGCTCGCGCTGTAGAACGCCTGGAACGGGATGCCGATCACGCCGCCGATCGAACTCATCAGGACGATTCGTCCGCCACCGTTCTCGCGCATGAAGGGCAACGTTGATTGGACGGCACGAACGCTGCCCCAGAAGTTGGTCTCGAACTGCGCCTTCGCGTCGGAGATGGGCGTGTTTTCGACCGCGCCAGCGAGTCCCCACCCCGCGCACGCGAGCATCGCGTCGAGACGTCCGTGGTCGGCGACCACCTGTTCGACGGCGCTCGTCACCGACATGGCGTCGTCCACGTCCATGACGACACCGCGCCAGGACGAGCCCGACGTGCCGCGTCGGCTGGCACCGACGACGGTCCAACCGTTCGCGGA
>Ga0075017_100002664_pt1 | contig 11192 bp, 8 predicted proteins | sample AleBraG_ABR_2012_FD_71475 | JGI IMG/M metagenome (GOLD analysis project Ga0075017, IMG submission 71475) | Freshwater sediment microbial communities in response to fracking from Pennsylvania, USA - Alex Branch Run_MetaG_ABR_2012 | ecosystem: Environmental > Aquatic > Freshwater > Creek >...
AATATTTCTTGAAGCAGACGGGATCGCCGCGGCCGGTGATTCAGCAGAATATTTTCGGCGGGAGCCTGGGCGGACCGGTGAGTCCGGGCGGCAAGGCGGGATTCTTCTTCGTGAACTACCAGGGGACGCGGCAGCGCAGCGGAGATTCGCCGGGAACGCTGATTAGCACATTCATTCCGTATGTTCCGGCGGGTGACCGCGGAACGGCAAACGCGGCGAACCTCTCGGCTGATTTCGGAGGGATCGCGATCGATCCGGTAGCGGCGTCTCTGCTGGGATTCGCGAGCAATCAATTCGGAGCTCCCGCGAATGGCTACCTTTTCCCCTTGCCGAATGTTCCGGCCGGGACTGCGCCGGGAACTCCGGTGCAATTTACCGTGAGCAAGCCGGGGCGGTTTACTGACGATCAGTTCACGGCGAACTGGGACAAAGAATTCAACAATTCCAGAGACACGCTGGCGGCGCGATTTTTCTTTTCCAATTCCGAGCAACTGATTCCTTTCGGTGCGGGCGGACTGCAGGCCTCTCTGGGTGCGCCTGCCAGTGGGACGGATTTGAATTTTCCGTATGACATTCCGGTCCATGACCGCTTCTTCAGCGTTGCGGAAACCCACGTATTCAATGCGAGGCTGGTCAACGATTTTCGATTCGGCTTCGTGCACATCAATAACAGCGGGATCAATGTGAATCCGGTGACGGCGAGCGACGTGGCAATTGACCGGCCGACTAGCAATCTGACGAGCAGTATTTACAAATTTACGCTGGCAACATCGGGATTTCAGTTCGGACCCACGCCGCCGGCGAACCAGTATCAGACGCAGAATAACTACAACTTTGTAGAGAACCTGAGCTGGGTGCGGGGCAAGCACACGTTCACGTTTGGCGGGCAGTATGTGCGGGTGGGACTGAACAAGCTATTCCCGCAGGTGTTTAACGGACAAGTGTTCTTCACCAACACCTCGAATACCGGGCTGACAGACTTCGAAAATTTTCTGAACGGCAACGTGCAGTTCAGCTTCGGGGGCGGCGGAGTCTACAACCACAACTACAAACAGAACGATTCCGCGGTGTTTGCGCAGGATGACTGGAAGGCTACGCGCGATCTGACCGTGAACCTGGGATTGCGGACTGAATTCCTGGGAGCCTGGACCGACGGCGATTGCCATATCGGCAACATTGAGTCGGATCTGACCAAGTCGGGGACGTATCCGTTTATCTATCCGAGCTGCGTGAACAAGCTGGGCGTGGATCAACTCAGCGGAAATGCGGCGGGCTCGACTTTCAAGAATAGCGTGTCGACCGGATGGGGACCGCGCGTGGGATTTGCCTGGGATGTGTTCGGGCGGCACTCGACGACACTGCGCGGCGGCTACGGGATCTACTACGTGCGAGAGGATATTGGGGCGGTCGACCAGTTGAGCTTCCAGTCGCCGTTTATTCCGATCGTGTTCTTCCCCACGACGCCGGGATTCACGCTGTCGAACTTTTTCACCGGAACGCCGAGCGCCAATCCGAATGCAGTGCCGCAGGCTGGACAGCTAGACCCGGCATGGGTGCCGTGCCTGGCCCGGCTGATCAGCTTCACGGCCAACAGCGCCTCGGGACAGGATGGCAATTATGCCTGCACGACCGGGCCGGGCGTAAACACCACGCAGAATCTGTTTGTGCTGGAAGTGCCGCGGCATTTTGTGGTGCCGAACACGCAGCAGTGGAACCTGACGTTGCAGCAGGAACTGGGTGCGAAGTGGGTGCTTGAGGTTGGTTATGTAGGAACGCGGGGCATCCATTTGCGGGAAACGCGCGACGCCATCCAGTCGGTGAACGCAACACCCACCAACAAGTTCACGGTGACGGATGTAAACGGGCAGAGTTATCAGATTTCCGACAACACGTTCTCCAATGCGATTGCGCGTACCCCGACTCCTGGTTTGAACGGATACAGCGGGTACCAGCTGTTTGCCAACGATGCCTCGTCGTTTTACCACTCCCTGCAAACGACCTTGTCGCGGCGATGGGGGCAGGGATACCTGCAGGCTGCGTATACCTTCTCGAAAAACATCGACACGACTTCGTCGGGGAACACGGCATTTAACACAGCATACAACGATCAAAGCAACATCAATGCGTCGCGCGGGCTCTCGGATTTTGACCGGAGGCATCGCTTGTCAGTGACTTACGTTTACGAGTTGCCGATCTTTCAGCATGCGACTGGCTTGAAGCGGGCGGCGCTGGCAGGTTGGTCAGTCAGCGGCGTGACGATTCTTCAATCGGGGACCCCGTTCTCGATTCTGGACTCGGGCGCGGGAGATGCGTTTCTCGGATTGGGGAGCACGCCGTTGCTAGGCGCGAGTCTGGCGCCGGGTTCGTCGATTGCGAGCGGCCTGACGAGCGGGAGCATTCAGAGCCGCGTGACCAACGGATACCTGAATCCGGCGGCGTTTACTCCGGCGCCGCTGCTGTACCCGACGCAATGCGCGAGCGATCCGAACTATTGCGTGACCGGTTTCGGAGATCTGGGCAGGAATATCTATCGGGGACCGCGCGAGCAGAACTGGGACGCGTCGATTCTGAAAACGTTCAAGATTGGCGAGCGGCAGGAGGTTCGTTTTACGGCGGACTTCTTCAACGTGTGGAACCACGCGAACTTTGGCAATCCCGCGGTGACGGATATCGAGGCGGGATCGTCGTTTGGGAAGATCGTCAACTCGACCGGCACGCCACGGCTGATTCAGTTCTCGCTGCGGTGGGCGTTCTAAGTAGGCTGCCGCTTACGGGCGCAGCGAGGCCACGTAGGCGGCGAGGGCGATCATGTCGTCGATCGTTAGCTTGCCGACTTGCGGGCGCATTTGTTGCGAGGCGGCGCTGTGGCGGGCGCCGGATTGTATATCGAATAATTGGCGCACGATGTAACTGGGCGAACGGCCCGAGATGGGCGGGACGTTGCCCGTGCCTCTGAGTCCGGGGCCATGACACTTGGCGCAGGGCACGGTTCTGCCGTTGTCTCCGGTAACGGCCAGGTGTTTTCCTCTTTTCAGGCTTCCTTCCGGAACGTAGGCTACGAATCCGGAAGTGTCATCCCGCAGTTCGGTACGCTCCAGATTCTCGGGCATTTCGATGATGCGCTGGCCGATCGGTTCGGTTGCGGCTGGCGTGTCGGCAACGAGCATCCATCCGGCGACGTGCGTTTTGGGAACCGTGCTGGTTTCGACCACGCGAATCCACGGCTTGCGTTCGAGGCGCGAAAAATAGTTGGCGGCGGCCTCGACTTCTTTATCGGGGGCCTTGGTTGCGACGCCGATCATGGCGGCAGAGGGGCCATGGCGGGGTTCGGAACTCTTGCGCAATCCGGTTCTGAAATCATCAACCTGCCGGATGATGTAGCCGGTGGGCAATCCGGCGAGGCTGGCGTTCTCCGGGCGCCCGAGGCCGTTCGGCAGGTGGCAATAGGCGCAGGCGTATAAGTCGGGCTTGCGACCGCGAGCGACCAGTTCGGGCATGGCGGGATGAGCCGCGGGATGCCAGTCCGGGGCGGTGTAGAGATCGTGCAGTTGCGCGGTGGTGAAGGTGGCGTCGCTGCCGGGTAGTTGGTGCGGGGAGTTGTCCCAGGCCGGGGGCGTGGCATTCGAGGGCGGGTTCAGAGGATAAGCCCAGTAGGGAGGCTGCGGCGAGTTCTGAGCAGCGGCAATAGAAACGAGTGCAAACAGGGAGAAGATCAAGACGATATCGTGGCGCATGAGTTTACTTTACTCGCGAAGGCACTGCGAAACATGATGATCGGCTGAATGCGGGTGGCACCTTCTTAATCCAGCTTCTGGACTGAGCCCGGGTCGAGTAACACAAAAGAGCATCCCGTGTATTGATAACAACCCAGGATACCGCGTCGCACGAAACGGGTCGGGGTACTATCGGGGGACGGGAAGTTGAAGTCGATGGTCTTTAGTTGCTTTCCCTGCGTTTTCATCTTGTCGGAGCCGCTGATGAACTTCACGTCCTCGACTTTGAATTTCTTGCTCTGCCCGTCGGAGTTGAGGAGCACGAAAAACTCGGCGCTTTCGGTTTCGGAAATGAAGCGAGGAAGCTTGAATGTACGCTCACGGATAACGTAGTCGACTGCGCTGCCGGTGTCTGTTGATTTTGCGTGCCCGCCAGCCATGTGATCCAGATTTTCCTGCGCCGCATCGGTCTCGATTTTGTATTGAGTGAGAGGCAGGTTGTGCGAGAGGGGAATTCGGTAGAGGGCGATGCGGCACATCTGAATGCCCGTCGCCGTCTGGTGGGTTCGTCGATAGAGGTGGCAAAGATGGCCTGCGACCACTCCATCCTGGCTCAGGGTCCACGAAGCCTTCAGATACTGTTCGGCCTGGAGCAGGTTCGACATTCGTTCATAAACCCAGCCGAGCGTGTCCCAGTAGGCCGAAAGCTGAAAGAGTTTCTGGAGATCCTCTAACTTCAAATCCGTCAAGCCGATTTTCTGCGCATCCTCCTCTGATTTGCGCACTGCCTTTTTCGCGTAATCCAAGGCAAGCGGTAAATTCAAGTCCGAGTTCGCCATTGTATAGGCGGCGTCATTGAGATAGTCGCCTTTAGGATTTAGCTCACCCAGTTTGCTGAAGGCGGTCGACGCCTTCTCCCGTTCCCCAGCCAGAAGGTAGGCTGAGCCCAGGCTTGCCTGCAGGTTGGGCCGGTCACGCTCAATCTTCAATGCCGCCTCGAAGGCCGAGGCAGCATCCGAATATTTTTTCTCGGACATGAGACAACGGCCGAGATTCGAAGGGCCATCAATATCGTCCGGATGCGCCTTGGCAAAGTCCTGCCACACGGGAATGGCGTCCGCGCATTTTCCGCTGAACATCAGAGCCCATCCCAACGCCTTGGGAATGGTGGCCTCGTCCGGGTCCGTGGCGATGGCCTTATGTAGGGCGTCGATTCCGGCATCATTTTGTTTTTGTGCGAGCAGAAGAATGCCAAGCATGGCCCACGCCCGCGTAAATTTAGGATCCACGGTTACGGCGCGGTAGAGAGAGGAGACTGCGGTCTGAGAATCATTTTTTGCCATCGCATCCCGAGCCTCATTTTCCAGGCGCATCGCCTCCTCGTTCAGGCTTGGAGGCAGATTTCTGAAGGCTAAGGGGTTCATGTTCGGCATGCTGATGTTCCCTTTCTGCGCAGTGGCGGAGCCTTCGGAGGATCCTGAGTTCAACTGAATGAAGGCAGCGTAGTCATCGAACATGGTTTTTGCCAGCTGCTTGTATTGCTCGCGCTCACTGACGGGTACTTCCCGCACCATAGTCTTGAGGTGTCGCTGGCTCAACAGTTTGCCGTCTTTGAATTCGTAGGTGGCGTCGTATTGCGCGAAGTCCCACTTCAAATGAATTGCTGCCGGGAGCTCCGGGCGGTAGCCGGAGGGCAATTCGGTTTGGCTATGAAACTGGATGTCGGTTGGGTTGCCGAGCCAAGTTGGTCCCGTAGGCAGCGATTCTTCCTCGGACGGCGCCGGCATCGTCATGACCGGGGAGGGAATCACAATGCGGTGGTTGGGCCAATCACCGAAGTCTTTGCGTGTGTATTTATAAGACAGGTGGAAAGGTTCATCGGTCTTCTCCGGCGACGTGGCCGTGACTTCACTGACTTCTCCGCCAAAGCCCAGGCTCTGGGAAACGCGCTGTCCTAATTCCTTCCACTGGGGAAGTGCAACCGCGCGAAACCCGGCTCGGAAGAGGACCTCTTCATCGCCGCGGGTTCCTATCTCGGCTTTTCCCTCCAGCGCTCCGGCCTCACTCAGCTTGGCTTCCATGGTGAAGGTCTGCGTGCTTTCGTACGGCAGGTCGACCGGCGTGGCGGTCAGAGTGGCTGGCTTGTCTTTGAAGATTACCAGGGCATGTTTGTCACGCAGAGGGGAGATGAGGTAGCGGTAAGGGCCGATTTCGGCGGTAGTGTCCAGCCATAGCATGCCGGAGTCTCGCGGGACCACGGTGATCACATGATCGAACTGTCCCGGGGAGGGGACATCGGCGTCCACCTCTCGGGAGATGTCGATGAGGGCCGGATATGCGGGAATGCCGACCGCGGCGAGCAGGGAGGCGAGGAGCGTGTGCTTGTCCTTGCAGTCTCCATATTGATTCTCAAGGACCGCTTCCGCGCTATGGGGTTGGTAGCGGCCGATACCGAATGCGATCCCGATGTAGTGAAACTGCACGGCCACGTAGTTGTAGAGCGCCCGTATTTTGGCCTCGTCGTCCTTCAGGTTCTTGGTCAACTCCATGGCTTTGGCGGCTACTTCTGCCGTGGGCTTGACCCGTTCTTCCTGCAGGCCCCCGTACCAGCGACCGACCTCGTCCCAACTGGCAAAACTGCTGAACAGTACATCAAGTTGCGGTTGCCGTCCCCGGGCCTGCAGCCAATATTGCTCGGTGGCTTCGCGCTTTTTGTTGCTCTCATCTTTATGCTCTAGATTGGAACTTTTCCACGTGTAAACGCGATAGCCCCCCACGTCGGTAGTGACCGGCTGTATGGCCGCGCTTCTCAGTTTCACGGCGCGGTCGCGGGGAACGCTGATCTCGAACTGTTCGTCGAGAACAATTCCATCGCGAAAGAATTTATAACTTGTCCAAAATTGTCCGGGGACCAGGGGCTTGGTGGTTTGTTCTTCAGTGCGATATTCGAGAACGTCGCCGACGCTCAGACCTTTCACGGCCACGTGCTTCTCATGCAGATCGCTGTAAAACGGCGCTTGGCGGGTGATCTGGGCCGCCATGTCCTGGACATTTTCCTGCGGAGTTTCCACAACGGAGCCGTCGGGTTTGTGAACCCGCACATATTTGACCTCGTAGGTCGTGGTGCCGCTCGCGTAGGAAAAGCTAAGAATGCCGTAGGTCTGGACACCTGCTTCGGACTGAATGCGAATGCGCGCTGCTTCCTCCGCTGACGAAGTACCGTCATTCTCGAATTTATACTTGCTAGAGAACGATTCGATGACGAAGGCTTCCTTGGAATAATCGTGCTGAGGAGTAGCAGGTTTCTGTGCCGGGCTTTGGGCTATCGTCGCCTGCGTGAGAAGAAGAGAAAAATACAGCAAGGTGGCCAAACGTCGGAACATATGTTGAAGCCATTAACTCAGCTTCCGGGGAAAAAGGCAAGCGCGCTAGTGTTGCTTGTTCGCTTGTTCGAGGAGCGGTCGCAGGGAGTCTACGGAGACGCCTAGGGTGCCTCCGGAGAAGCCGTCCATGTAGGCGGAGTTAACTCCGATGACTTCGCCCTTTGCGTTGAAGACTGGACCGCCGCTGCCGCCGTGGGCGGTGGGCGCGTCGTAGATGAGCTTATCGCCGACTACGTCGCCGAGATGTCCCCATGTGGCGGAGGGGCGGATCAGCGAGAGCGCGGCCAGTTCGCTGGCAGCGTTGATGTCGTTGTTGTGGCGATAGGCCAGGCGATCGTAGATGCCCGAGGGCGACTTGGCGACCATGCCGGCGATGCCCATGGGATATCCGATGACCGTGACGTGCTCTCCGGGAGCGCTGGGTGTTTTGGCCAGCGGCAGCACGGGAAGGGCGCGAACCAGGTCCGGGTTCTGTGCTCGCAATACGGCGAGGTCTGCGGTTTTCGAGGCTGCGGCCGGTAACAGGTTCACGGGCGTCGGCGATCCGGGGAAATAGATGACCAGGCTTTCCAGCATGGCTGAGGCGCCATTCTCGATCAGCTTTTGCGATTCGGAGTCTCCGTACCAGGGCTCGGCAACGTGGCGGTTGGTGGCGAGAAGTCCGTTGCCGACGAGGAAGCCGGTGCCCGAGACGCGGGCGCGAACAGCGGGACGCTGCCCCGGAAATCCGACCTGATATACGCCGTAGATGTAGCCGACGGAATTGCGATAGCGGTTGAGGATGACGGCGGGCATGGACTGCTCCAGCTTGAGCTGGTCGACCTGGGCCGTCAGTTCATGAACTTGTTTTTGCAGATCGTCGGGCGGCATGGCTTGCGAGGCCATGGGCGCGTAGTAGTGGACCATGGCGAGCGAACCGAGGATCATGCAGACGGCGAGCACAGCCTGCAGAATCTCCTGCCACGTATCGCAGACCGGGCTGGGAGGTTCCGGCGGGGAGGCGGCGGAGAACGCCCCCAGCGCAGAAGACTCTTCTTGCTCAGCCTGACTCTGTTCGGAAAGAAGCGTAAGTTCGCCCATGTTTTCGAGGACAGAGATATCTTCGCCCGCCAGACGTGCGTTTTCCACGGTACCGAAGGGGATGTACAGGGGTTACGTGCAAATTAGACGCAGATTAATTGTCCGCGCTGTGGCCGGCGCAGTGCAGCACCCCGAGGTACTTGCTCCACGGACCCACGGCCTCGCGGTACTGGTAGGCAAGAATTCTTGAGATCTGATGCAGATGAGTGAGATCGTGCGCGGTCCAGGTTGCCAGCAGTTGGGCTAGCGTGGTGATTCCAAGGGCAGGATGCTTTCCGCGGCGGTCCAAGTCTTCCGGTTGAAGGTGGAGGGCCCGCAGCTGGTTGAGGTTTGCCGTCCGCAGGTGGGCGAATTCGTCTAAGAGCTGCTGAAGAGATTTGTCCTGACTCTCCCTTTGCTGGGCCAGGCGGTCGAAGGGATCGAAGGCGCGAGTCTCACCAAATTGGAGGATCCTCTGGGCGCGGGGCATCCAGTCGGTGCGTTCCCCGTGAATCAAATGGCCGACGACATCAAAGGCGCTCCAGGTGCCGGCGCCTTCGTTGCGATGCGTCCACTCCTGCGGCAGGTCACGCAAGAGCGCGTTGAGCGCAGTGGGAGTCCGAGTGAGGAGTGCGATCGTAAGATCTAGGTCGTGCTTCATCTGTGCTCTCCATTGCGGGAGTGCGGTCTGCTATGGCTTCTGAATCCCTAGAAGCGCCGACATCTCGTCGTAGAGAAATCCTTCCCCAGGACGGTAGGGCTGGACCCACTGGCCGTCGATGACAAACTGCGGAATGGCGCGCTTGCCGGTGCGTTTGAGGATTTCTTCGGCGGCGCCGGGCGTGGCTTCAATATCGATCTCTTTGTATGAGATGTTGTGCTTCGCGAGGAAACGCTTGGCCTCGCGGCACTCGGGGCACCATTGCGTGGAGTAGACAGTCAGTTCCATCGTTCCATCTAGATGCAGGAGTTGGCTCCGTGGTCGCACCCACTTACCCTTCACCTCAGAGGACGCAGAGGATCACGGGATCACAGCGTTCAGACGCGCTCCAGTTCGCGATGGGTGCGCTCGCTGACTACGTTGCCGGTCTTTAACGTGCCGGCGGGCTCGAATAACAGGAACCAGCATTCTTCTTCGGCGACCGGCTTGTGTTCGACTCCGCGCGGGACGACGATGAATTCGCCTTCCTCGATCCATTCGTGATGGTCGAGGAACTCCATGCGAAAGCGGCCTTTGACCACCAGGAACATTTCGTCTTCGTTGTCATGGTGATGGAAGACGAATTCACCCTTGATCTTGTCGAGCTTCACGTGCTGGCCGTTGAGCTCGGCGGCGATGTAGGGCTTCCAGTATTCGGAAATCCTGGAAAATTTCTCGGCGATGTTGACCTTTGGCATCGGCATCTCCCCAGTGAGCTTCTGAAGGTGAGATTCAGTGGCTAGCGCAACGGTCGCAAAGAAAACAGGTAGCCCCGGACGCATTCGTCCGGGGCGCTCGCTTCGCTCGCGGGGCGGAGGAAAGCCTCCGCCCCTACGTTGGTTGTGACCTAGCGCGCTGGGGCGGGTTGTGGCGTCGCCTGCGGCGCGGTATTTGGACTGAAGTTCACCTTGGGAGCCTCACGCGATCCCTCCGATGCGGCAAAGTATGCGGGGTTGGGCTTGAATCCGGCCCATCCGGCGAAGATGTTGTTGGGGAACTGCTGCACGTACGTGTTGTAATCCTGCAGCGTGTCGTTGTAGCGCTTGCGCTCGACGGCGATGCGGTTTTCGGTGCCGGCGAGTTCATCCTGCAGGCGCAGGAAATTTTCGTTGGACTTTAATTGCGGATAATTTTCGACGACCAGCAGAAGGCGGCCAAGTGCTCCGTCCAACTGGCCGTTGGCGGCAATCTTCTCCTGCGGGGACCCGGCGGAAAGCAAGGCGGAGCGGGCCTTGGCGATGTCGCCAAAGACGGTCACTTCCTGCTGGGCGTATCCTTTGACGGTCTCCACCAGGTTGGGGATCAGGTCGGCGCGCCGTTGCAGGACGATATCCACCTGCGACCAGGCGGCTTTCACCGCTTCGTTCTTGGTGACGAGCGTGTTGCGCACGCCCACGTACTGGCCGAAGAAAATCAGCGCGACCAGCCCGACTAGTATTACCACCACGATTACGGCAATCAATCCTTTGCCCATATAGTCTCCTCTTCGTTCTAACTCAAAATCACGTGGCCCCGGATGCGTTCGTCCGGGGCTCGCTTCGCTCGCGGGACGGAGGAATGCCTCCGTCCCTACGTGAGTGCCTGGTCGACCGCTGCCGCCACTTTCTCGATGGCTGCGAGATATCCGGTGCAGATGCCGATCACATCCAATTTCTTCGCGTCGGCTTTGCGTTCGCGGACGTCGAGCACCTGCATGAGGGCCGACGCATCGAAGTCCAGCTTCTTCGACAATTCCTGCACCGCTTCGCGGCGGCCCGGTGCTGCTGCGACTCCGAGCACGATCAGCGCATGGCGAAAGAGTGTGGCGAACGATGCCACGGAATGCAGCAGCACGTCCCACAATTTCGACTGGTTGTCCGCCGCCAGCAACACGTGCTGGCGCAGCAGGAGCAACTTTTCCCGCAGCTCATATTCGACTTGTACCCGGTGCAGGTCCATGGGAATGTGCAGGCCGCTCAACACGTCTTCGCCGTAAAGGATGCGGTGATGCTGGACCATGTCGAGCAACTCGATGGTGAAGACGTCGGTGGAGCGTTCGAGTTCGTGGCGCGTCATGCAGAGCGGCGGAGGTTGTTTCTCGCGGTTCCACCATTTGACGACCGGAGCGAGGGCTTGCAGATCGGCAAACGCGGTTTTGCCCAGCACGCAGAACAGGTTCAGATCGGAGAGGCCGGAGTGAAAGTCGCCGGTTGCGGCCGAGCCGAAGAGGATTACAGACTGGATGTTCGGTCCGCCTGCTGCGCGGATGCGGGTTACGAATTCCGTGAGTTTTGCTTCAGGAACCATGATCGTCCTCAATTCCTACCAACTGCTGCTGGCGCCGCCGCCACCGGAGCT
>Ga0075017_100002665_pt1 | contig 11192 bp, 8 predicted proteins | sample AleBraG_ABR_2012_FD_71475 | JGI IMG/M metagenome (GOLD analysis project Ga0075017, IMG submission 71475) | Freshwater sediment microbial communities in response to fracking from Pennsylvania, USA - Alex Branch Run_MetaG_ABR_2012 | ecosystem: Environmental > Aquatic > Freshwater > Creek >...
CCGTCTCAAGCGCGGTCGCCGATCGGCCGATCTCTTGGACTAGTGACCAGGAGGACGGAGAAGTGGGCTGCGGCTCGCGCCCACGAGGAGCCCGGAACGGGCCTGGTCCTGGTGGCCGACGACGACGACGACATCTGCGCCCTCATCCAGTTCAAGCTGGAAGCCGTCGGCTACCGGGTTGTTGTGGCCCGCGACGGCGAGGAGGCGCTCGCCGCGGCCCACGCCGAGCGCCCTGACTTGATCGTGCTCGACTGGATGATGCCGCGGCTCGACGGCCTCGAGGTGTGTGAAGCCGTCCGAGGTGACCCCGAACTTGCCCGGGTCCCGATCGTCATGTTGACGGCGAAGGCTCAGGAGGTGGCAGTGCAGAGGGCCTTCGCCGCCGGCGCCGATGACTACGTGGTCAAGCCGTTCAGCCCCCGCGAGCTGGCGAGCCGGGTGGGGGCGGCGCTGGCACGATCCCGGCGATGAGCGTCCGAGCGGCCTTCGCGGCGGCCCTGGTCGCCTGTCTCATCGCCTTGGTCATGCTGGGACTACTGATCGTCACCGCGCAGGTCGCGCATCGACGGCGTCGCCGGGCCAGGGCAGCGCGCACCGAGCGATGGCGAGCGCTCGTCCTCGCCTGGATGAGCGGGGGGGACTCCGGTGCCGTGCCACTCAACGGACCTGAGCGCAGGGCCGTCGTCGAGATCGCCGGTGACCTGCTGTCCAAGGTCCGGGGCTCCGACCGTGAAGCCCTCGCCGACATCCTCGTAGCACACGGCGTGGACGACGCAGCGCGCCGAGGTGTCAACTCCCGCTGGAGCACGGTGAGACTGCGATCGGTCGTGATGTTGGACCTGCTCGCGCGGGCCGCCGATGTCGAGGTCCTCATCGCTGCCCTCCGAGACCGCGACCGTCAGGTCCGAGACGTCGCCGTCCGCGCGCTCGGGCGGATCGGCTCGCCCTTGGCGATCGACGCCCTCCTGCGTCGCCGACGATCCCGTCCGCTTGCCGCGCACACGGTGGCCCTGGCCATCCACCGAATCGGGCCACCGGCGATCGCACCGCTCACCAGCCGCGTCAGCTCCGGCGACCCCCGCACCAGGCGGGTCGCGGCCGAGCTGCTCGGGCTGCTCCGCGCTGGCGAAGCGGAGCTCGAACTGATCGGCATGCTCGACGACGACGACCCGGCGGCGATGGCGGCGGCGGCGACCGCCTTGGGCCGGCTCGGGCGACCCACCGCGGTCGAGCTCCTGATGCGCCGTCTCGAGCGTCTGATGAGCGGCCGGGACCCTGACATCGACCGGTGCGTGGCACTCGTCGGCGCGCTCGGCCAGATCGGTGATCGCCGGGCACTCGCGCTGCTGCTCGAAGCGTCCGCACGACCCGGCAGGATCTCGGCGGCAGCTACCACCGCGCTGGGATCCCTCGGACAGGGACGAACGTGGCTCGCCGACACCCCGTCGTCGCCGTCCCCCCCCGAGGGCGGCACCGTGCTGTCGGCCATACCCCTGGCGTCATGAGATGGCTCGTCGACTTCGTCGTCGACTTCAACTGGTTCGTGCTGACCTACTTCGTGGCGCTCAACGCGACGTACCTGGTGGTCATCGCCGGCGCGGCTGCGACGATGGTCCGCTCCGTGCGGCGGCCCGACCCCGCCAGCCGCGATGACATCTTCGCCAATCCCCTCACCCCGGCCGTCTCGATCCTCGTACCCGCGTTCAACGAGTCGGCCGGGATCATCGACAGCGTCCGGGGCATGCTGACCCTGCGCTACCCGCAGTTCGAGGTAGTCGTCGTCGACGACGGCTCGACCGATGACACCTTCGAGCTCCTCCGCCGCGAATACGACCTCCGCGAGGTCGCGCCGACCATCGACACCGCCGTTCCCCTTCGTGGCGAGATCCGCTCCGTGCACGTTCCCTCTGCCGGCGACGAGCCGCTCGTCGTCGTCCGCAAAGCCAACGCCGGCAGGCGCGCGGACGCGCTCAATGCAGGGCTGAACGTCGCCCGCTACCCGCTGGTCTGCATGGTCGACGCCGACTCGCTGCTCGACCCCGACGCCCTATTGCGAGTCGTGCAGCCCTTCCTCACGGATCCGCAACGCGTCGTCGCGACGGGCGGAGCCATCCGGCCGGTCAACGGCGCGAAGGTGTACCGCGGTCAGGTCGTCGAGGTCGGCCAACCGCGGCGATGGATCGAGCGCATCCAGGTCGTCGAATACCAGCGGGCCTTCCTGCTCGGCCGGACCGGCTGGTCCCGTTTCAGCGGCCTTCTCATCATCTCCGGTGCCTTCGGCCTGTTTCGCCGGGACGCCATTCTCGAGGTCGGGGGCCTCGACGCCAACTCGCTTGGCGAGGATGCCGACCTGGTCGCCACGCTCCACCGCCACCTGCGCGAGCACCGCCGAGAGTACGCCGTGGTCTTCGTCCCGGAGCCAGCCTGCTGGACCGAACTCCCCCGCGACCGGCGGGTCCTGGGCCGGCAACGTCGCCGGTGGTCCCACGGCCTCGCCCAGGTGTTGTGGAAACAGCGTCGGATGATGTTCAACCCGCGCTACGGCCGGGTCGGCCTGGTCGTATTGCCCTACTACCTGTTCTTCGAGCTCCTCGGCCCCATCGTCGAACTGCTCGGCATCGCAGCCGTGGCCGTAGGGTTGGCCTTCGGCCTAGTCAACGTGTCGTTCGCACTCCTTCTCGCCACGGTCGCGCTCGCCTACGGCGTGCTGCTGTCCTTCGCGGCTCTGGCCATCGATCAGCTCACGCCCCACCACTCCACCGAATGGCGCGACATCGGCATCGGTGCGCTCGCCGCCGTCGCGGAGAACCTCGGCTACCGCCAGCTCCACGCCTGGTGGCGACTCCGCGGGCTGTGGTCGAGCGTACGCGGACGCGACCCCGCTTGGGGCGAGATGCCCCGCACCGGCTTCACCGCACCCCCCGCGGCCAACCCGGCGTCCAGTCAAGGGATGCGCCCGGTCCGAGCAGGTCGACACGATCAACTCTTGCGTCGGTGACGACCAGGCGCGGGAGGCTCCCGCGGTCTGTCTGCAAAATGGCTGAGCCCCTCGCGCCGCCAGGCGGCGCGAGGGCATGAGCCGAACAGTCCAACGCGACCGGCCAAGTCAATTCCGCGACGGACCACTAGGGTGTTCAGAGCCTCAGTCTGAACCGCACCGGGATCCGGGAGCCTCCAACAAACCCGGTGCGGTTCAGCCAGACCTCGACCGCGCCGGCTGACCAGGGGAGTTCGCTTCGAGGCGAGGAGGGGCGCCAGCGGCGACACCCCGACCTCGGATGCCCAGCGTGCGTGGTGCAGAGCCGCCTTCGCGGCCACCTCCCCGCTCACCGTTGACGGCGTCCGTCCCAACCGCGCGGCGATCGTCCGCAGCGACCCGCCCACCGCCAGCCGCCGGGAGATCTCCTCCCGGTCGGCGAGCGACAGGCAGCACCCCGCCGCGGCAAGACGGACGGGTGGAACCGACGCCCGCCGCACGCCAACACGAACTCGCGCACCGACGCGGTCTCACGGCCCAAGGCCCGAGACACCGCCCGCAGCGGCTTGTCCGCTCGAGGCGCCCCCAGATCTCGGTCGTCTCCTCCTCCGAGACCGACGAGCCACCACCCACTCCTGATCGCCGAACCGGGACAGAGTTCGCCGCTCAGAATGCAGTTGCGTGGGCCCCTGTTGCTACACCCGGGCGGCTGCGGGTGGACAACTCGGGTCGGCCGCGCCGAGAGCAGATCAGTGGAAACGCGCGGCGACCCCTGGCGATCGGCGAGCGCCACGGGCCCAAGACGTATCCCAGGAGGCGCGTCCCCGGACCTCGCCTGAGAGGATCCGAAAACGCCTGCTGGAGGATCGGACAGACCCATCCCAGCGTTCGTCGGTAATATGTTGGGTGGCTGCGTCATCGACCCGCAGCCCGCCCCGGACCCTGGCGTCACCATCGCAGACGATGAGGGGAGCAGCGTGGACGTCGGGGTCAATGAGTTTGTTGTCCTGCTGGGGCCGAAGCCCGTCGTGCATCAGGCGACGGGGATCGTCTCGGTACAGATCGGTGCCGGCCTGCGAGAGGCCGCCGTCCGTCTGATCGCCACTTCGACGGAGACGGGCCGATCGGTGGAATCGATTGCTTGCGACGTCGTCGACCGGACACTTCGATTCGACTGAATGTTCCCGGGCGTTCGTTGGCCGCGACTGGGGTTCACCGAGGCTGGGGATAACCGGCCGGGACGCGGGCTCGCGGTCGGGTCAGTCTCGTCAGCTCAACGGTGCGGGCTGCCCGACGCGGTCACGCACCGCGGGCGCGTCGGCCTGAGCTTGCGCTCCGGTCGGCCATCGTTCGGACCCCCAGCGCCGGTGAACGCCGGGTGGTGACCGCCCGGCGGTGCGGACTACGGCCCGTCGAACGGGACGCCGATCTTGTCGCCCGGCAGATACCGCACGAATCGGTCGTCGCGGATGAGCTGCTTCGCCATGAGGAGCTCGACGGGGACCTCGAGGGCTTCGTCGCCGACGAGCAGGGCGAGCGCACCAGCAGCAGCCCGCTCGCGGGTGAGGTCGCCACCGAGGTGGCGGAACGCGAGTCGGCTAAGGCTTCGTATCTCATCGTGGGCCCGGCCGGCCTCGCGGAGGAACAGCTCGAAGGCGACCAGGTCGGCCCGGGGGACGGAGGCGATGACCGCCCGGCCCATCTGGCCGTCGCGGGTGACGCCATACAGCTCGCCGAGAACGGGGTGGGCGCTGGTGGAACTGGCGGCGGGCCAGGGGCCTGCCGCGGTCACCACGTAGATCGCCATCCCGCCAGGATCGGCCCATCGGCACCCGCTTGGCAAGGTCCGCCTCGTCGGCAGCCACCAGGCCGCCCTGCCGCTCGACAGATTACCAGCGACGCCGGTCCTCGACCCGGCGATCCCGACGCCCCGATCAGCCTTCGGGAAGCGGCCTTCTGAGCTGGCCCCGCCTCAGTGCCATACCCAGCACCCAGGGCACCGCAGAGCCTCCACGGCCCGGCGAGGCAAAATCGGCGCCGCCCGGCTACGTACCGTGCCCTTTCGTCCGATTGGCATGACGGGCTTTCGGCTGGAGTGACCGGAGGGGTAGGAATTGGACAATTCGATCATCGAGGAGTTGACGCACCTGCCGGCGCAGCCCCTGGCCGCGGTGCAGGTGTTGCGTTTGATCGCGGATCCGGACGCCTCGGCAGCTCAGTTGGGTGCGGTAGTGGATCTGGACCCGGCGCTGTCCGCGCGGGTGCTGCGCCTGGCGAACGCGCCGCACTACGGCTTGAGCGGATCGGTGACGAGCGCGGCGCGCGCTGTCGTGTTGCTGGGGTTCTCGACCGTGAAGGGGGTCGCGGCAGCCGCGGCCAACGGGCTGCTCGCCGAGTACGTCAACTTCGGCCCGGAAGACTTCTGGGCGCATTCGGTGGCGACCGCGGCGGCGGCCTCGGTCGTCGCTAGGCAGGTCGGGATGACCGCGGCGGACGCGTTCAGCGCCGGGCTGCTCCACGATCTGGGCGCGGCGCTGCTGCACCGCCACGACCCCCGCCTGTATCAGGAGGTGACCACAGCCGGGGGGTCCGGGCTGCTCGACGCCGAACGCGACATGTTCGGGGCGACGCACGCCGAGGCGGGGGCTGCCGCCCTGACGGCGTGGCGGCTGCCGGCGCGGTTGGTGCGGGCAGTGCACGACCATCACGTTCCCCTCGAAGGGCGCGGGGACGCGTTGACCAAGGTGCTGATCGCGGGGGAGGCGCTCGCCTGTCTCGTCGAGGACCTCGGCCTGGTCGAGCCGAGATCTGAGCTCGGGGTCGCGCTCGAGGTGCTCGGTATCGACGCCGGCCGAACCGCGACGCTCGTCGCTGAAACGCGAGCCGAGTTCGACCGCACCGCGAAGCTGGTGGAGCGAGCCGGATGAGCAGTCTCAGGGCGATCGGGCTGTCCCAAGACGGCGAGCTGAAGCGGTTCCGCGCCGGGACGGACGAGTCCTCGCTGCTGGCCGAGCTGGTGGAGACCCACTGTCTCCTCGAGCTGGCCAAAGTCGCTGGCGGCTGCGCTGACATCGCCGCCTACGCCGAGCATGTCGTCGCGATCTTGACGCAGTTCGTCGGGTTGGCGGGGTGTGCGGTGCGCATCGAAGCGGATGGGCTCCCGCCGGTCAAGGCCACCTTCGGCCGCCTGGGCGACACCCCGTCACCCGGTTCGGTTCCGCTGTGTGTCGCAGATCGGAACGTCGGTGAGCTGATGGTGGCGTGCCCATCGGGCAGGGCCGAGTTCTTCGCCACGGTCGCCGAGCTGGTCTCCTCCTCGGTGGAGGCGATCATCGACAACGACCGCCTCCGGCGTCGGGCGGCGGCGGCGGCCGCGCTGCAGCTCGCGTCGACGCTCGGTGACGAGGCCACCGATGAGGCCCTGGCGGGTCTGGTCGCCGCCCTGGCCGCGCTGCCCACGGCCACCGGGGCCAAGCTTGTCGCCGATCACGGCGCATTCGGTCGCCCCGTCGAGCGGGAATCAGGACAGCCCACTGTCTTGTCGGACGCCCACCTCGTCGAAACAGCCGGCGGCTCGTTCGGCATCGAGGTGTTCTGGGCGGGGGAGCCTTCAGCGTCGGAGCGCCAGACCCTCGACGCGGTGCTGGTCGCCCTCTCCGGCTCGCTCAGCCGGGCCGACGATCGTCGCCACCTCGAAGCCGAGCTCGACACCGACGTGCTCACCGGCGTCGGCAACCGCCGTCGGGGAACGCGTGATCTCGCGCAGGCGATCTCGCGCGCCGAACGCAGCCGAGAACCGGTCGCGCTCCTCTACCTGGACCTCGACCATTTCAAACAGGTCAACGACACCCTCGGCCACGACGCTGGCGACGCGGTCCTGCACTCCTTCGCCCAAGGGGTAGCCGACGATCTCCGCGGCTACGACAGCGTGGCCCGGATCGGCGGCGAGGAGTTCGTCGTGATCTGCCCCGGCCTCGACACCCCGGGCGCTGCCAGCCTCGCCAACAGGCTCCGTGCCCGCACACCCGACTGGACCGCGTCGGTACTCCCCGAGGGCTGGACGCAGACCGTGTCGATCGGCGTCGCCGTCTACCCGACGGCCGCCGACAACGGGCCCGGTCTGATCTCCGCGGCCGACGCCGCGATGTACCGCGCCAAGCAAGCCGGCCGCGACCAGGTCCAGCTCGCCGCGCCCGCCCCATAGAGGTCATCGACCGCCGCGAAGCACGGTCCGGTGCACCGCCGCGTCGGCCCGCGGCTGATGTAGGGGAATCAGTTGGTGTTCCTCAGGCGGCGGCGCCAGGTCGGATCGGCAACCGACGTGACCAGTAGTGGTCGCTGTACGGCATCGCACACGACGCATCCCCAAGCCACGGCACCCGACGCAGGGCTGAGGTCGGCTGCGCAGCGGCGTGGTCGCGACCCGGACAGGGGGGACTGGGATCGTCAGCGGTGGACGTGTCTCGGCCGCGCTGACTAGGTCCGGGGTAGTCCACGCAGAATGGCCCTTGCATCACTGATCGTGGTCGTCTATCACTCTGGGTGTTCCCGTTGTGGGAATGTTGTGGACGAGGCGTTGATCTGTTGGCCTGCAATTTGGTCGCCTGGGCCGGCGGGGAGCCAGTGGCGAACCCGACGTCCGCTTTGGCGCGTACTCAGGAGGAGTCGGTCATGGCATGGATGCCGGTGAAGGTGCACAGGGACGGGGCACGCCAGCTAGGGCGGCCCGCGTCTGTTCGTCCGTCCACAGAACAAGGAGTCACGATCATGGAGACCACCGCAATGTCTGAGTCCACGCGTCCCTGCGGGGCTCGCCGGATCCGTCGGGTGGCGGCTATCGCCGTGCTGGCGGCGTTGGCCGCGGTCGGCGCGGCGGCAGCGACGGGCACGTCGTCGCCGGCGCACGACGCCGGGGTTCGGTGGAGCAGCGACCCGAACGGCACGCTGGCCGCATCGGTGACCATGCCCGCCGGCGGGGTGACCCCTGACGGCGTCAGGTGGTCGTGATGGGCGCCCACGTCGGGCGCCTGGCGCGCCCCAGCGTTGGTCTCGGCCCGCGCGCCCTCGCGGCGGTCGCGGTGGCCGCGGTGGCGTTGGGGTGCGTGCCGGTGCCCGGCGCCCATGTGTCGGCCGGCCCGCCCGCCTCGGTGGTGGTGATGGGCCTGCCGGGGGCGGCCGCCTCCGCGGAGCGGGCGCTGTCCTCCCTGGGCGGGCGGGTGCTGCACCGCCTCGGGGTGATCAACGGCTTCTCGGCGGTGATGCCCGCGGGCAACGTCGGGCGCCTGGCGTCCACCCCCGGGGTGGTCTCGGTCACCCCGGACCGGGTGGTGCGCCCGATGTCGCTGGTGCCGGCGCTGGGTTATGACCCGGCCACCGATCTCGGCTCCATGTCGCAGGTCAGCCAGGTCACCGGCGCCCAGACGGCGTGGGCGGCGGGGCTGACCGGCGCCGGCGTCGACGTGGCGGTGATCGACACCGGGATCACCCCGGTGCCCGGTTTGGACGCGGCGGGCAAGGTGGTCAACGGCCCGGACTTGAGTTTCGACGAGGGCAGTGCGGCGATGACGTCGATCGACGCCTACGGCCACGGCACGGTCATGGCGTCGCTGATCGCGGGGCGTGACGCCACCGCGACGGCCTCCGCGACGGGCTGCACGACGTGTCTGAACGGCTCGGGCTATTCGGACACGACCAAGTTCGTGGGCATCGCCCCGGACGCCCGGCTGATCAACGTCAAGGTCGGCGCCGCGGACGGCGCCGCGGACGTGAGCCAGGTCATCGCCGCGATCGACTGGGTCACCCAGCACGCCCATGACCCGGGGTTCAACATCCGGGTGCTCAACCTGAGCTACGGCACCGCGTCGGCCCAAACCTGGGACCTCGACCCGCTCGCGTATGCCGCCGATCAGGCGTGGCGCCACGGGATCACCGTCATCGCGTCCGCCGGCAACGACGGAGGCCCATCGGTCGATACGAAGGGCAACGCCGTGCCGATGGCCGACCCGGCGTATGACCCCAACATCTTGGCCGTCGGCGCCGTCGATCTGGCCACCGCCACGGTTCCCAGCTTCGCCCAGCACGGCACCGCCGACCGTCCCGTCGACGTCGTCACCCCCGGCACCCACATCCTCGGCCTCCGGGTCCCCGGCTCCTACATCGACACGCTGACCACCAACACCGGCCAGGTCGGTGCCCGCTTCCAGCGCGGATCGGGCACGTCGGAGTCCGCGGCGATCGCGTCGGGACTCGTCGCCTTGTTAGCCCAGAAGTACCCCGCCGCGACCCCCAACCAGCTCAAAGCACTCGTCAGCGGCTCGGCAATCACGAGCCTGTCGAAGAGCACCACGCTCGCGTTGACCTCCGGTAGCGGGCAGAGGCTCTTCTACGCCGGCACCGGGATGATCAGCGTGGCCAACGCCCTCAACAAGAAGCTCCCGAAGGACTGGGTGACGCCCGCGAACGCGTCGGGCACCGGGACGCTCGAAGCGAGCCGCGGCGGCGTGTACGTCACCGACAACGGTGTCGACCTCACCGGCGAACGCGACATCTTCGGCCAGCCGTTCTCCCCCTCCGCCATGGCAACCCTGGAAGCCTCGGCGGCGTCGTGGACCGGGGGGATCTGGAACGGCAGCCGCTGGTCGGGCGACACCTGGGCCGGCAGCCGCTGGTCCACCGTGTCCTGGACCGGCACCGACTGGGCCGGCAGCCGCTGGTCGGGCAGCCGCTGGTCCACCATGAGCTGGGACGGATCCCGCTGGTCGGGCACCGGCTGGACCGGCAGCCGCTGGACCGGCAGCCGCTGGTCCGGCAGCCGCTGGTCGAGCTACAGCCTCAACTAACCGTCCCACGAGCCGATTCAACCGACCGCCCGGGACCATCGACCCCGGGCGGTCGGCACGCGACCAGCGCAGCGTCCGCGAGCCATCTCCAGCGGTCCTTCCTGGCGCCGACCCGGACGATGGCTCCCGTCGGTGATCTCCACGTCCCCCCGACCGAGGCTTGAGCGGTCCCTTCAACGGCCGATGAGACATGGGATCTGATGATGCCGGCTGACCGTTCGACGTCCCCGATGCAGGCGGCCCGGGCCACTGGGCCATTGGATGCCGCGTCCGACGGGCGCGACCCCGGCGCGGCGCGCGGTTGGGGGACGACGGGGTCGGGGGATGCGGACGCCAGCGACCGTCCTGATATTGCGGACGTCGCTGATGCCCTTCGGGGGCGTCACAGCCGCCCCCTCCCGGCTCGACGGACACTGGTGCTCTGCGCGCTGCTGCTCGTCGGCGGGCTGGGCCTGATCCACTTCGTCGGCGTCACCGCTCGCCCGGCGACACAGAGCTTCCATCTGCACTGGTGGGCGTTAGCCGCAGTGTTCGCCGTCGCCGAAATCCTGGTGTTCCACATCGAGATCGACCACGAGGCGCACACGTTCTCGTTGAGTGAGATCCCGTTCGTGCTGGCCCTGTTCTTCGCGTCACCGATCGAGCTGATTGTCGGGCGCCTCGTCGGCGAGGCCCTTGTGCTCGTGCTCCGGGAGCGCCAATCGCCGGTCAAGCTGGTATTCAACCTGAGCATGTTCTTCGCGGAGTGCTGCGTCGCCCTCAGCATCATCTCCGCAATCCTCGGCAGCCGGGACATCTCCAATCCGGTTGCGTGGGCCGGTGGGCTGCTGGCGGTCGGCGGCGCCGACGCGCTGAGTATCGGCGCGGTGTCGCTGGTCATCCGCTGGCATGGCGGCACGGCCAACTTCCGCCGTCTGGCCGCGACCGGTCTGGTCACGCTGGTGTGCAACGCCAGCCTCGCGGTCACCGCGGCGGTGGCGATCACCACGAACCCGGTGGCAGCCGTGCCGCTGGCGGTGATCACCGCGATGATGGTCGGCGCCTACCGCGGATACACATCCCAGACGAGCCGCTACGAGAGCCTGCAACTCCTCTATCAGTTCACCAAGGTCATGAGTGAGGCGATGCGGCCGGAGACGACGCTCGAGCACATCCTCGAGCAGACCCGCGAACTCCTGCGCGCCGAGTCGGCGACGATCATCCTGTTCGGAACGGGCGGAGCAAGCCCGATCCGGCTGACCCGCCGCACAGAGCGCACCGCGGCGGTGCCGGACGTCGCGTCGGAGCTCCCCGCTGAGCTGCGCCGCCGGGTGCTCGACCACAAGGAGACGGTGGTGATCGCGCGGACCGCCAAACGAGCCGAGCTCCGTGGCGTC
>Ga0075017_100002666_pt1 | contig 11192 bp, 7 predicted proteins | sample AleBraG_ABR_2012_FD_71475 | JGI IMG/M metagenome (GOLD analysis project Ga0075017, IMG submission 71475) | Freshwater sediment microbial communities in response to fracking from Pennsylvania, USA - Alex Branch Run_MetaG_ABR_2012 | ecosystem: Environmental > Aquatic > Freshwater > Creek >...
CTCCAAGGCCATTGAATGACTGCGCAAGATTGGCGCGCAGCGCCGCCCGAGCCGGATCTCCCATCGCGATGGAGTAGGGGTTGGCCGCAGTCTCGAGGAATGCAGCCCCAGAGGCGATCACGAACAGTGCGGCGAGAAAGGCCGAGTACAGGCGAACCTCCGCTGCCGGGTAGAACAGCAATGCACCTGCTGCATACAGGCTGAGGCCGACGATGATGCCGACACGATAACCGAAGCGCCGCATGACGAGTCCGGCGGGCAGCGCCACCAGAAAGTAGCCGATGTAGAAAACGAAAGGCACGAAGCCTGCCTCGAGCCGGTCCAGCGACAGGGCCTTCTGGAATTGCCTGATCAACAGGTCGTTGAAGTTGGCGGCAATGGCCCAAAGGAAGAACAGGCTGCAGACCAACGCGAAACCGGTGCCGTAACCCGCCGTGACCAGCATGGCCCTTGGCTTGTGGCCGGGGAGCACGTTCGCAGGGGTCAACGAAGGTAACGCCACGGGTGTTATTGCCGGATAATTGCTGGAAGGGCTCGCCGAGTGCCCCCACGGGCAACCAATAGCCATACCGGGCATGATTAATGGAACGTTCCAAATAGTCAATAGTAACCATGCGTGATCCGTGCTGGCCACAAAGCTGGTATTTTGTACACCCGGTAGAAGCCTGGAATGAGGGGAACGTTGAGCAGATGAGCCCACGCAAGAAAAAGAGGTCTGCCGCCGGGGAGAAAGCCGCGAGTCGTGGCAAAGCGTCGTCTATGCCGCGCAAGCCGACGATTTCAGATGTGGCTAAGGTGGCCGGAGTATCCAAGTCGACCGTGTCGCTGGTCGTCCGAAACAATCCGATCGTCAGCGAGAACGCGCGGACCCGCGTACAGGAGGCGATGGTCCAGCTTGGCTATGTCTACAACCGCGGCGCAGCAAATCTTCGCATGGCGAGTTCAAGCGCGATTGGAGTCATCGTCAATGACCTGACAAACGGCTTCTTCGCGGAGTTGGCTGTCGCCATGGACATGATCGTGCAGTCCGCGGGTTTTGTTCAGCTGATGGCTAATACCTGTGAAAGCATCGATCGCCAGCGGGAGGTCATTGCCTCCATGCGCGAGCACGGTGTATCGGGGATGATCATTACGCCTGTGCACGGGACGTCGGCTGAAGACTTGCGACCATTGGTAGACAGCGGAATGCCAATCGTTGTGGCGATTCGGGATATTCCGGGATTGCACGCAATTCGAGTCGTTCCGGAGAACAGGAAAGGGACCTCCGAGGCAGGACGTCACCTTTTGGGCCTAGGCCACCGGCGCCTTGGCTTTCTGGGCGGATTTGCCGACACGGCGGTATTCCAGACGCGCCTGCAGGGCCTCAGGGATGTGCTCCGGGAAGCAGGTATACGCCTGGACGACAGATATATCGTCCCGAGCAACGCGTCACGCGCGGGCGGCAGGGATGCCATGCGCAAGCTGCTGGAACTTCCGGAACGACCGACGGCATGCCTGTGCATCAACGACGCCGTCGCATTTGGTGCCTGTGATGGATTGCGAAGCGCTGCCATCGAGCCGGGGCGCGATTTCGGGGTGATCGGCTTCGACGATGTGGCCGAGGCAAGTTGCTCCGTTCCGGCGCTCACAACTGTCTCGGTTGATCCTCAGGCTCTTGGCCGTCGGGTCGCGCAGCTGCTCCTGAGGCAGGTGAGTGCGGGTCGTGTCGAGCGGGAGTTGGTCACGACCCCTACGCGCCTGGTGATCCGCGAATCGTGCGGCGCACCCTGGCGCGAAGCAACCCTGCGGAGTGGCGGTCCGGCAGGAAGCGGGCCCCGACCGATGGCCGGCTCTGGCAACTAAACCCATGATGCAGTGCACAATCACCGCTACTTGCAATTGACTTGGAACGATCCAATACTTAGCGCAGTGCGGGCCGGCGGTGCGCCGTAGTTGAAAATGGGCAAGTGGGGCGCCTCGGTAAGTCGGTGGCCGGGCGCGCGAAATTCGAAGCGACAGGTCAAATCATGAAGAAAGTAATCTCGGCGGCCCAGGCAGCGGCACTCGTGCGCGACGGTGAGATCCTGAGCATCAGCTCTGCCAGCGGTTTGGGTTGTCCGGACAAGGTCCTGGCGGCGATTGGTGAGCGCTTCGATGCGGAAGGAGCTCCTCGCAACCTCACGGCTCTCAGTCCGATTGCCGCTGGCGATATGTACGGTATCCGCGGCATTGATCACCTGGCAAAGCCCGGGCTGCTGGCGCGGATACTGGCCGGTTCATTCCCGAGCGGTCCTTCTTCGCTGCCCATGCCGGGCATCTGGCAAATGGTCATGGACAACCAGGTCGAGGCCTACAATATTCCAAGCGGAATCCTGTTTGACATGCATCGCGACAGCGCGGCGCGCCGCCCGGGCGTCCTGACCCAGATCGGCATGGGCACCTACTGCGACCCGGCGCTGCAGGGATGCGCCATGAACGAAGCGGCTGGCAGGCGTCCCATCGTACGCAAGGAGCACTTCGACGGACAAGACTGGCTGTATTTCCCCGCGATCGTGCCGAACGTGGCAATTATCCGCGCGACCACTGCGGACGAAAAGGGCAACCTGACTTACGAACATGAAGGCGCGCTACTTGGCGCCCTGGACCAGGCACTCGCCGTTCGCAACCACGGGGGCGTCGTCATTGCGCAGGTAAAGCGGGTCGTCCGGTACGGCAGCCTCAAACCCCATGACGTACACGTGCCCTGCAATCTCGTTGACTACATTGTGGTTGATCCTGACCAGTGGCAGACCACCCAGACTGTCTACGATCCGGCAATCAGCGGCGAAATCCAGCAGCCCCTCTTGACCTTCGACTACCAGGCATGGGGCCCCGAGAAGGTCATCGCCCGGCGCGCGGCGATGGAGCTGGCGCACGGATACACTGCCAACCTCGGCTTTGGTATCTCGGCCAATGTGCCGCGCATCCTGCTCGAGGAAGGCCTGCACGGCGAAATCACTTGGGCAATCGAGCAGGGAGCCATCGGCGGGATGCCATTACTGGGGTTCGCATTCGGATGTGCGTCGAACGCAGATGCGATCATGGCGTCTCCCAACCAGTTTACCTATTTTCAGGGTGGCGGGTTTGACGTCGCCATGCTCTCCTTCATGCAGGTGGACGCCAATGGCAGCGTCAACGTCTCGCGCCTGGCATCCAAGCCCTATCTGACGGCGGGTTGCGGTGGATTCGTTGATATCACGGCATTCGCTCGCCAAATCATCTTCTCCGGGTTCTTCACGGCTGGCGCCAGGCTGGAAGTTGGCGATGGCAGGCTCAAGATCGTCAAGGAAGGCAAGACACGAAAGTTCGTTCGGGACGCCGAACACATCACCTTTAGCGGCGTCGTGGGGCGCCAGAGGGAACAGCGCGTCACCTATGTCACAGAGCGCTGCGTGATCGACCTTGCGGACGATGCGCTGGTCGTCAAGGAGATCGCACCTGGCATAGACCTGCAACGGGATGTGCTCGACCAGGCGGAGGTTGCGCTACGGGTCGCCGACAACCTGCGCCTGATGGATGATTCGCTGTTCCGCAACCAACCCTTTGGGCTCAAGCTCAAGGACGAGGTGGCGCGCCGTGGCTGATGCACTTGTATCGTGCATACGCGACGGCCAGGTTGCCGTCGTCACCCTGGCTCGCCCTGCCAAGATGAACGCGCTCACGCCAGCAATGCTCGATGAGCTGGAAAACGTCGCCCGATGGCTTGAATTGGACCTGGACACCCGTGTCGTCGTGCTGACTGGCGCTGGCGAGAAGGCCTTTTGCGTCGGCGCCGACATCAATGAGTGGGCGGCACTCGAGCCTCTCGACATGTGGCGCCGCTGGGTGCGGCGGGGCCATCAGGTCTTCGACCAGTGGGCGCGGCTTCGCCAACCGGTCATCGCCGCCATCAACGGCCATACCATGGGTGGCGGGCTCGAGTTGGCAATCACCGCTGACATCCGGATCGCTGTTGAACAGGCGCAATTCGCACTTCCCGAAGCATCGATCGGTACTTGCCCGGGCTGGTCCGGCTCGCAGAGGCTGGTGGGTCTGATTGGTGCCACCCATGCCAAGTATCTGGCTCTGACGGGGACGAGAGTTCCAGCGGAGAGGGCCCTGAGTATCGGGCTGGTGCATGAAACCGTACCGTCGGCGCAACTGATGGCGCGTGCGATGGGCCTCGCCGCCAACATGGCGGCAAAGTCACCCATTGCACTGCAACTCACCAAACAGCTGGTCAACGCCGCATCGGGAGAAGATGCCGCCGCTACGCTCGAGGCGATGGCCGGTGCACTTGCCGCGAATACGGAAGACGGCGCCGAGGGCATCAAGAGTTTTCGCGAGAAGCGCACACCCAGCTACAAAGGGCGTTGAACCGCAATCGCGTCCTCACGCCTCACAAGACACCTTTCAGGAACTCATAAGCCATGTTGACCCCAGGAGAAGTGCTTGCTCGGCCGCCATTTCGGGGCCGACTGCTGATTGATGGTGATTGGCGCGACGCTGCCGCCGGAGCCACCATGGAGCGGCGGTCGCCCGCCCATGAGCAGCTGGTAAGTGTGTACGCCAAGGCGGCCTCAGCCGATGCAGAAATGGCCATTGCCGCCGCACGGCGCGCCTTCGACAAGGGACCATGGCCGCGCATGAAGGGCGCGGAGCGCGCCGCTGTGTTACGTGCCGTGGCTGATGCCATCCTAGCCCGCAAGCAGGAGTTCGCCCAGCTCGAGGCGCTCGAGAACGGCAAGCCAGTCGCGCAGGCCCTAGCCGAAATTGAAGGTTCGGCCGACTTGTGGCAGTACGCGGCAACTCTTGCCCGGAATCTACATGGTGACAGCTACAACACCCTCGGCGAGGCAGCGCTCGGGGTCGTGCTCCGCGACCCGATCGGCGTGGTGAGCATCATTACGCCCTGGAATTTCCCGTTCCTGATCGTCAGTCAAAAGCTGCCATTCGCTCTGGCGGCCGGCTGCACTGCGGTGGTGAAGCCCTCGGAATTCACCCCTGGCACGACCGTGTTGCTGGGTGAGATCCTGATTTCCGCCGGCCTACCACGTGGCGTCGTCAACATCCTGGTGGGAGAAGGGAGTGTCGTCGGCGAGGTGCTGGTCACCCATCCTGACGTCGACATGCTCTCCTTCACCGGCTCCACGGCCGTCGGCAAGCAGGCAGTAGCCAAGGCAGCCTCGACATTGAAGAAGGTCTCCATGGAGCTGGGCGGCAAGAACCCGCAGCTGGTGTTCGCGGATTGTGACTTCGACGCCGCTGTTGATGCTACTGCCTACGGCATCTTTTTCAATGCAGGTCAGTGCTGCAACAGCGGCAGCCGCGTACTGGTCGAGGCTTCGATCGCCGATAGGTTCCTGACTGCGATCGTGGAGCGCTCCAAGGACGTCAAGGTGGGTGACCCGCTGGCGCCGGATACGCAGGTTGGAGCCATCACTACTGAAAAGCAGCTCAATACCATCTTGAGTCATATCGAAGGTGCGCGTCGCGCTGGCGCCACGATCGTCCTTGGCGGCGAACGAATCGTCGGCTCTGGCATGTACGTTCAACCGACCGTGGTCGCGGGCGTCACGCCGGATATGGCCATTGCACGTGAGGAAGTGTTTGGACCTGTATTGTCGGTGCTGACTTTCAAGAGCCTCGACGAAGCCGTGGCCCTGGCCAATTCGACGATATATGGCCTTTCTGCGGCAGTCTGGAGCAATGACCTCAGTACCTGCATTGAAGCTGCGCGGCGCATCCGCGCCGGAACGATCTGGGTCAATACCTTCCTCGAAGGCCACGCCGAACTCCCGTTCGGAGGTTATCGGCAGAGCGGCATTGGACGCGAGCTCGGACGGTTTGCTACTGAGGAATACACGGAGTCGAAGACCTTGCAGCTGCATATCGGCAAGCGCACCGACTGGTACGTTCGGAAGTGTGTGTCCTGATCAACGGGAGCCTTCGCGCCGAGGGTGACCCGAGGAACACGAATGATCACGAAAGTCTTTGACTACATCATCGTCGGCGGTGGCTCGGCGGGTTGCGTGCTCGCCAATCGACTCTCGGCAGATCAGGCTGCCAGAGTGCTATTGCTCGAGGCCGGCGGCGCAGACTCACACCCGCTTTACCACTGGCCGGCGGGTTTCGCGAAGATGACCAAGGGGATTGGTTCCTGGGGTTGGCATACTGTTCCTCAGCGGCAACTGCAAGGCAGGATCCTGCGTTTCACCCAAGCCAAGGTAATTGGTGGGGGGTCGTCGATCAATGCCCAGCTTTACACGCGCGGTGTGCCAGCCGACTACGATGCCTGGGAGCGCGAGGGTGGCGCCACCGGTTGGTCCTACCGCGACGTGCTGCCCTACTTCAAGCGTTCCGAGAACAACCAGCGCTTTGCCAACGAGTTTCACAGCTATGGCGGGCCGATCGGCGTGTCCAATCCGATAAGTCCATTGCCGATCTGCGAGGCCTTCTTTCAGGCCGGACAGGAGTTGGGAATCCCGTTCAATCCTGATTTCAATGGCGAACGACAAGAGGGATTGGGCTATTACCAGCTCACGCAGCTGCACGCGCGCCGCTCTTCGACCTCCACTGGTTTCCTGTATCCGGTCCGCGGGCGCTCGAACCTGACTGTCAGACTGAAGTCCCAGGTGCTGCGTATTGATGTAAGGAATGGGCGGGCCGTGGGTGTCGCCGCTTTGCTCGACGGGAGTCGCAGCCCCGTTTCGCTCGTGGCCGAGAGAGAGGTCATCGTTTCCTCCGGCGCCATGGGTTCGCCCAAACTGCTCATGCAGTCGGGCATTGGCCCGGCGGATCACCTGCGAAGCGTTGGCGTTCCGGTCGTACACGATCTTCCCGGTGTGGGAGCCAACCTACAAGACCACCTGGACCTGTTCGTGGTGGCTGAATGCACGGGTGACCACACCTACGACAAGTACAACCGTCCGCACCATGCAGCGTGGGCAGGCCTGCAGTATCTACTTCTCAAGAAAGGACCGGTGGCCTCCAGCCTTTTCGAGACGGGTGGCTTCTGGTATGCCGATCGCGATCACAAGGCGCGCTCGCCCGACATCCAGTTTCACCTGGGTCTCGGCTCCGGTATCGAGGCAGGTGTTGCCAGGCCCAAGAATCCCGCGGTCACGTTGAACAGCGCTTACCTGAGGCCCAGGTCCCGCGGCACGGTCAGGCTGGCCGGCGCCGACCCCATGGACGCACCGCTCATCGATCCCAATTACTGGAGCGAGCCTCATGACCGTGAAATGGCGATCCGCGGACTGAAGCTGGCGCGAGAGATTCTGTCGCAGCCGGCCATGAAGCGCTATGTCCAGGCAGAGATGCTGCCCGGCGAGAGCATTCGGTCTGACGCCGAGCTGTTTGAATACGCCTGTGCGAACGCAAAGACTGACCACCACCCGGTTGGAACTTGCCGCATCGGTCCCGCGGGCGACGCGCTCAGCGTAGTGGCACCAGACCTGAAAGTGATCGGTCTTGAGTCGCTGCGGGTCATTGACGCATCCGTGATGCCATTGGTGCCGTCGTGCAATACGAACGCACCCACCATCATGGTCGCGGAGAAGGGCGCCGATCACCTCCTGGGTGTGATCGGTTGATCCATGGGTTGCCTGACTGCAAGGACGAAGGAACGAACGTCATGATCAAGATCCACTCGCACCTGCTGCTGTTGCTGGCATTGCAGCCCAGGCCTGCTGCTCCGCGGGCGCATGTAGAAGCGGGACGTGCGGTGCGCATCGCCTGGTCCCTGGCAACCCTAGGCGCCATGGGCGACGCACTGGCGCAGGGCGTGGCGCAACCGGCAACGACTTCCACGCTCGTGGTGGTCGCAAGGCCCTACGATCTGGGACAACTGCTGGCCCGGCCCAGCCTGTCTGAAGCGGCGCAGAAGGGGCGCGTCCTTTGGTTACAGCGCTGCGCTTATTGCCATGACGGCGTGGGCCAGCCCACCTACCGGACGATGGGTCCCTGGCTCGGCGCCGAAACCGTTCGGACCCTTGGACCCGATGCCCTGCGCGCGATCATCGGCGCCGGCACTGTGCGCATGCCCGGTTTTCGTTATGGCCTGCGGGCACAACAGGTCGACCAGTTGATCGAGTTCCTAAAGACGGTGGATCCCGAACAAAAGCCGACGGCCGTCCAACTGGCCGGCAGGTCCAGCGGTGCCGCCGCCAGCAAGGGTGGCGAATGAGACCGATCGGGCGGCCTGCGGAAGGGATGAAATGAAGACATCGCAGCTCATGATCGTCGCAGGAATGGCAGGCTTAGCACTTGGGCTCGGGGAGGACCTGCAGGTCAGGGCCGCACCGGGCACCGCGATCGCGGCTCCCGGGCTCATCGGAGTCATCCGTGATGCGCACGGCAGACCCTTGGATGGCGTGGCCGTCTCGGTGCGATCGGCAGCACATACGTTCACGACGTCGGTCTACACGGACGAGCACGGCGCGTACGTGTTTCCCCCGCTGGCAGCGGGGGAATACCGGCTGTGGGCCCAGGCAGTAACCTTCGTGACGGGGCGTGGCGAACTGGCGCTGGATGGACGGCATACTGCCCACCGCGACCTGAGACTGCAGCCGCTCGAGCACTACGAGGCACAACTGACGGGAGTGGAGTGGTACGACGCGCTGCCGGACGATACGGCGGAACATCGGCGCATGAGGCAGGTGCTCTACGTCACCTGCAGCGGCTGCCACGGGCTGGATGTCGTTCTGCAGAACAGGTTCGACGCGCCAGGCTGGCAGGCCATCATCCGGGCCATGGAGTCTGCCTGGTACAGCGGTTGGCGCGGAGCATCCGACCTGCCGGCCAGTGAACTTCGGTGGGAGGCCCAGATCATGCGCCATCACCGGGATGAGCTCGCCGACTACCTCGCGGAGATGCGGGGGCCGGGTCCGTCTCCAATGACTTTCAGGCCCATGGCACGTCCCGCTGGCGACGCGGCCCGCGTCGTTGTAACGGAGTACGACTTGCCGATATCGGCGCGCGAACACGAACTGCCCTGGTACAACGGTTCGGACTGGATGGACGGGCCCTCCACTGGCATGCACGGCATCGTCGGCACGCACGACGTGACGGTCGACTCTTCCGGGAATGCATGGATCTCGCATTCAGGAGGCCGCAGCACCTTCGAGTCGAACCGCAGCATGCTCAAGCTGGACCCAACCAGCGGCGCGATGACCGCCTACAAGATGCTCGATGGAAGGGGGGCGATGGTTCCCGTCGAGCAGATCAGTGGCGTGGATGCGATGGGCAACATATGGATGCACAGCGACGACGCCTTCATCAGGCTCGACACCAGTACGGAGACCTTCACGGCCTATCCGATGCCGACTGTGATGGGCGGCATGGCGAATTCAACCGACGTCGACTCCAAGGGGCGCGTGTGGGCCAACGCACGTTTTGGCGCCACCCGGCTGGATCCGGCCGGGTCACCGGGCGCGGGCGTGGCATATCCCGGATGGCAACTGTTTCAACAGCTGACGCCCGGAGATGGCGTGACCTACGGCATATCGGTCGATGCTGAAGACAATCCCTGGTGGTCCGAAAGTTACGTCGACAAGGTGGCCACGCGGAACATGGCCACGGGCATGGTCCGCGAGTTCGACATGCGCGATCCCGACTACCAGGCGCGCAAGGCGCTCGCCACGGAAAGTGACCTGGCCTTCTACAACTCAATCGGAGCTGGTCAGTGGTCCACTAATTCGGCTTCGCCACTTCCGTTCGCGAACATGCCCCGACGGCTGGCAGCCGACAAGCAGGGTCACACAGTCTGGGTGCCAAACTGGGCGCAGTCGAACCTTGCCGAGATCGACATCCACACGATGCAAGTTACCTATCATCGCCTGCCCATTCACGTGCACCCCTACAAGACGATCGTCGACCGGCATCACAATGTGTGGACGGATACATCCCTGGCCGATGCCGCGCTCAAGTTCGATCCTTCATCGGGCAATTGGGTGGTTTATAGGCTGCCCAGTCGCGGCTGTGGATCGCGGCATATGGGGTTCGACGACTTTCGCGACGAAGCCTGGATCGCCTGCGACCAGGCCAGCAAGGTCGCGCGGATACAGTTTCGCACGCCCGGAGAAATCCAGCGGCTGGCTGCCGCCAGTACCACCCGACGCAAGTGACGCGCCGAGAGGAATCCCATGCTCCAGTGGATCAGCACGCTTTCCCGCAGCGAAAAAAAGACCTTCTGGGCCTGTTTCAGCGGTTGGGGCCTCGACGCGATGGACACGCAGATGTATGCGCTGACCCTGCCGACACTGATTGCTCTGTGGGGCATGAGCAAGGGGCAGGCCGGGTTCCTGGGAACATCAGTGCTGATTTTCGCCGCCCTGGGCGGCTGGATTGCCGGCATGCTCGCGGACCGCTACGGTCGGGTCAGGATCCTGCAAATCACGATCATCTGGTTTTCCGTGTTTACGTTTCTCTCCGGCCTGACGCATTCCTTTGGTGGACTGCTGGTCAGTCGCAGCCTGCAGGGGCTTGGCTTTGGCGGTGAGTGGGCCGTGGGCGCGGTCCTGATCAGCGAGACCATCAACCCGAAGGTGCGGGGGCGTGTAGTCGGTGCGATCCAGGCAGGCTGGGCTGTCGGCTATGCGATCGCCGTCCTGATCTACACGATTCTGTTCACATACCTTCCCGCAAATCTTGCATGGCGGGTGTTCTTCTTCCTTGGCCTGGCCCCAGCGCTACTGGTCATCTGGATCCAGCGCAACATCGAAGAGGCCCCGGTGTTCAGCGAGTCCGGCCGCGCCCAGGCCCACAAGGTCAGTGTCTGGGAAGTGTTCAGCAGGCCGTACAGACCCACGATGTTCAAGGCCGTGCTGCTGACCTTTGGCATCTACGGCGGCAATTACGTGATGATCACCTGGCTGCCGGCCTACCTGAAACTGGTGCTCAATCTTTCGATTGCCAGTATCGGTGGCTATCTCGCCATCAACATCCTGGGCTCCTTTTCCGGCGCCTTTCTCAACGGCTGGATGGCGGACACGGTCGGTCGGCGCAAGACATTTATCATCATCGCTTTGGCCCAGGCTGTCGCCGTGGGGATCTACACGCTGGCCCCGATCAATCTAACGGCAACGCTGCTGCTGGGCTTTGTGCTGGGCACCTTGCAATCGGGTACCGCGGCCGGAACCGGCGCCTTCCTGGCCGAGCTCTTTCCCACGCACATCCGCGGAACGGCCCAGGGG
>Ga0075017_100002667_pt1 | contig 11191 bp, 1 predicted proteins | sample AleBraG_ABR_2012_FD_71475 | JGI IMG/M metagenome (GOLD analysis project Ga0075017, IMG submission 71475) | Freshwater sediment microbial communities in response to fracking from Pennsylvania, USA - Alex Branch Run_MetaG_ABR_2012 | ecosystem: Environmental > Aquatic > Freshwater > Creek >...
CCATCCCCACTGAAATCGCGCAACTCCACGAAATCCATCCCCGGGCCGAAGAACAAGCTGAACCCGGTCGGGAAGTTCCCCGCCCCATCCCCGATCAGCAGATACCCGTTGGCGTTCACGCTGTTGTACAAAACCAAGTCCGGAAACCCGTCGCCATTTACGTCGCCGATCTTGAAGGATGTAAAGCCGGGGCTATAAAGCAAGTAATGATACGTGAAGCCAGTCCCATTGCTGATGGCCACAAAGACCGTTCCATCCGACGGGCGGTAGAGGATAAAGTCGCTCTTTCCGTCCGCGTTCAGGTCGGCTGGGTACACCGTGAAACCACCTCCGAAGAACAGGCCGCTGCCGGTGGGAAAATGCCCTGTCCCATCGCCCACCAGATAATAGGCGTTATAGGGCGAGGTCTGATTGTTGTACAGAATGACATCGCTGATCCCATCCCCGTTGTAATCGGCCACTGCGACGCTCGTAAATCCGGCGTTGAACGTCTGTCCGATGAAGGTGAAGGTTCCGTCTCCGTTGCTGAGCGCAACCGATGCGGCGCCATCGGACTGGCGATACAACAACAGATCGGCCTTGCCGTCCTTGTTGAAATCGCCGCGGGCCAGCACGTTGTAGCCAGTGCTGATGGTGATCACCGGCGCATAGGTGAATTTCCCGGTCCCATCGCCGAGGCCAACCTTCAACGCACCGGTCGAGCTGCTATAGAACAGAATGTCGCTCTTGGAATCGCCGTTGAAGTCGGCTTGCAGCACCGTATCGAAGGTTCCGCCGCCGGAATTGATACCCGAAGTGCCGACTGCCGTGAAGGTACCGTTGCCCGCGCTCATCAGCGAGTATTCATAGCCCGGCGTACCTGAGTAATAGACCGCCAGGTCTTGTTTGCCGTCGCCGTTGATGTCATATGAGGACGAGCTTAAGGCTGAACCTGAGATGACAAACGGCGTGACCAGAGTATTGTCTGGTGGATAAGAGTCGGTCAGACTGGAGGTCACGGTTGTGACCACATTTCCCGTCGCACCGATGGACGTACCCTGACCTGGCTGCACGTTAAAAGAGAACTGCGGAGCGCCCCCAGGCTGTACCGATGCCGGATACTGGCCAGTAATGGTCGTGCTGCCATCCGAGTTCGTCATCGGCGGCAAACATATGCCCGCCGTAGTACCCGACGACACTTGGCACGAGTTCGCGATGTAGGCCAGTGCAGGGGGCAGATTGCTCGACACGGTGACCTGACTCGCCGGACCAGGTCCCTGATTCAGTAGATCGAAGGAAAAGGGTAAATTCGACCCCACTTGAACAGGCCCGGTCGTATCCGTGGGGTGCTTCCGGTCTCCCGATGGTCCTTTTGCCTTGCCCCCCAGACTAGCGCCCGCCACAAGCGTCATATTTACGAAGTTACTCAGCGAATCCGGCGCAAAGCCCGGTAGCGGCGCACTTGCGGACGCGGACATGAAAGTGCTGAACGGAGCCAGCGAGCCAAACGTACTGATCGGGCCGAGTCCAGCCTGGGTCATACCGGTTAAGACAATCTGAAAATTCAATGTTTCCAAAACACTACTATTGGCGGCGGTCACTTCCCAAACCGCCATGGCGGTTCCATTCGAAACCGGGATTTGCGCATAGGTTCCACCAAACAAACTCGAACCGGAAATGAACGAGGTTGGCCCCGCGCCGTTGCCGTCGGTCGAAACCAGTTTTGCGATGGCGGAGTCGCCGGCGGGAGCTACGGAAGTAGGGGACACGGAGGCGTACACACTTACTCCGGACGGAACATTTGTCAACCGGAGCAGTAGTCTCGTGCCGTTATCCGCAAGACCAGCCCCGGGCGCCAACGCGGTATTGACGAACCCGCTCTCGGTGTTGTACACCATGCCGGGAATATTCTGATTTCCGCTGGGATCAACACGGATCTTGAATGCAGTGGCGAATCCTTCGGTGAAACTCACTTGCAGGTTTCGCTGATTGTTTGTGGATGTAACACTGAGGTTCTGGAAGTCGGTGGGAAGAACGAATCCGACAGCCTGGATACCGTTCGTTATTGGAATTTTGCTGGCGCCGACATACACATACGCGATTGCCGGCGAGCCAGGAGGCTGCGGGCCGAACTGGTGAACGTCGGTTCGCAAATTTACAATCCGCAATGTGAGGTTGCCATTTCCTGGCGGGGTGATTTGAACGTTCTTGAACGTGATGGCGTTCTCGCCTGTCAGAAATCCCGAGATTACATTTGCGCTGGTCTGCTGCGAGGGCTGCGGATCATTAACCAGGAGAATCGCCTCCGTCAGGTTGGCGCTTGAGTTTACAATGCGGCTGGTTAGATTGACATTCGCGAAGATCGTCACATCCGTTGTAATCGGCTGACTGGAAATGCCGCCCGTGCAATTCAGGACAAGATCGCCCGCCAATTCGGTAACGCCTTCAAAGCGCAAGATGGGTGGGACGCCACCGTTCACATTACACGTGAGCGGCGGCGTGCCAACAATGAACGTAAACTCATTGGAAGATGTGTTGTAAGTGAAAACGCTCACCAGGGCCGACCTGGGAACCGCCACCAGACTTGCAGGAACAACGGCACTCAACGTTGTGGAGTTCACAAACGTGGTGGCGAGTGTCGTTCCGTCGAAGTGGATCGTCGAGCTGTTGACAAAATTCGAGCCCGCTACGGTAATCGTGAACGCGGATGCGCCGGGTCCGATGGACCCAGGCGATACGTTGTTGAGAATGGGGGCCACCGTCGCAAAATTGAGGACATTTGAACTGCCGACTGACACCGAGGAGGCGCCAGCGGCGCTGAGCAGCGATGCGCTCACGGTAGCGTTCAGTTTGGTGCTGCTAATGAAAGTCGTCAAAATCGGCGAGCCGTTCCACAGGACCACGTTACCAACGGAAAAACCCGTTCCGCCGATGGAAAGCGTGAATCCCGACCCACCGACAACCCCGGACGAGGGACTTAAGGCTAGTAAGTTGGGCGCCGCGGTGAGCCCCGCCGGCACGGCGATTCGCACTCGATTGTTCGCACTGTCGGCGATGTAAACAGAACCCTGTGCATCAACCGCAAGCCCCCCAGAACTAAGCGCGGCAAGAGTAGCGGGACCTCCGTCTCCAGAAAACCCAAGATTTCCCGTTCCAGCAATTGTCGTTATGATCCCGTTGGCTACCTTGCGTATCCGGCCGCTATCCGAGATGTAAAGGTTGCCGGAGGCGTCCACGGCAACCCCGTCTGGATCGATGAGACCAGCCATCAACGCCGGTCCGCCATCTCCGGAATAAGTTCCCGGGGATGAGCTGTTCCCAACAATTGTTGTGATAATTCCGTTGGATATTTTACGGATTCGACTGTTCGTTGTATCGGCTATGTAAACGTTTCCCGAGTTGTCGGCCGCGACAGCAAACACATTGTCAATTTCGGCATTGACTGCCGGCCCATTGTCCCCTGAAAAGCCAAAAGTTCCATTGCCCGCGATCGTCGTGATGACGCCATTCACTACCTTGCGAATCCGGGAGGCGGAGCCGTCCGCTATGTAAAGCGTTCCAGCCGCATCTATCGCGATGGCGAAGGGATCGACGCCTGCATTGACGGCCAAGCCCCCGTCCCCGGAGTAACTAGGATTGCCGTTGCCGGCAACCGTGGTAATGATACCGTTGGAAACTTTGCGAATCCGGTAGTTAGACACGTCAACGATATACACACTACCCGCGCTATCAACGGCGACCCCCAAAGGATAATTTAGCGACGCGGCGATGGCCGGCCCGCCGTCGCCAGAGTAGCCCGCTGCACCGTTACCAGCGATGGTGGTGATAATTCCATTCGATACTTTACGCACGCGCTGGAAGTAGAAATCGGCAATATACACGTTACCCGCCGAATCTACCGCGACTGCCCGGGGTTCGTTCAGAAAGGCTTCTCCCGCCGAACCGCCATCGCCCCCGTTTCCGCCGCCCCCAAAAGTTGTGATGAGGCCGTTGGAAATTCGTCGAATCCGCGCATCATCCTCCGTGGATGCATAAATCGCTCCCTGGCTGTCAACGGCAATGCCAGTCACACCAGCGAGGGATGCATTCAGGGCAAATCCGCCGTCTCCGGCATAGGCTCGCACGCCATTGCCTGCTATCGTCGTGATGATTCCGTTGGTGACTTGGCGGATTCTGGTGTCATATGCGCCCGCAAGGTACAAACTCCCGGTGGTGTCCAGGGCTATCTCAAGAACACCGATCTGGGCATTGGTCGCTGGCCCGTTGTCTCCGGAAAACCCAACCGTTCCGTTCCCCGCAACTGTTGTGATAGTCCCGTTCGAAACCTTTCGTACTCGGGCATTGCCGGTGTCTGCAATGTAGACGTTTCCTGAGCTGTCGACCTGCACCGAATTTGGAATGTATAACTGGGCGCTCGTGGCTGGGCCATTATCGCCGGAGAATCCGGGCGTTCCGTTTCCCGCAATGGTCGTTATGATTCCATTAACGACCTTGCGGATCCGATTCCCTCCATCAGCAATATAGAGGTTCCCCGCGCTGTCGACCGCGACGCCAAACGCCTGGTTCAGCGTGGCGCTGGTTGCCGGACCATTGTCTCCGGAGTAGCCCTGCTGACCGTTTCCGGCCACCGTAGTGATCAGACCGTTACTTACTTTCCGAACTCGGCTGCCTTGCAGCTCCGCGATGTAAACGTTGCCGGCGGAGTCTACCGCGACCCCGGCTACTCCGCCGAGTTGTGCGTTGATAGCACTGCCGCCATCTCCCGAATCGCCAGAGGTCCCGTTTCCCGCGACCAGAGTCAACACGCCGTTAATATCGATTTTGTAGACGCGGCTATCGACACCCGAAGCGACATATATGTTCCCGGCGGCGTCCGCGGCAAGAGGATCGCCAAATGGTACCGAGGTCAAACCAACGCTTAGCGCCGAAATATCGTTCAGAACTCCGCCCCCCGCCAGAGTAGTGATCGTATACGGCGTCGAACCGGCCGTCTGAGCATTTCCACCAGCACAGAACAGAACCAAACCGACCACGCAGGCAAAACGCAGAAAACATTGGGAATGGCAGTGCATGTGCGTATCGAGTTAGCTTACTACAACCGGTTTGTCACCAGCGATCTCAACAAACGCGATCGCCGCATGATCTGCCCTGTGGGTCTAATTTTGGCGCCATTCTGCCGATCAAAGCCTCGAGCTCACCCGCCTCGTTCGAATTTGCGTTTTCGCTTGGGTGAACAAGGCCGTGCCTTCCAAATCCCTGCCGATCGTGCGTGTGCCCGTGATGAAGCGCTTCACTTCTTTTTCGAAGGTTGCGCAGTGTTCTCCGCATTGCTGCCGGAACCCCTTGGCCGTTATGAGTTGCTCAGGGTGTCACGTGAGGTCGGCCAAGGTGCTACTTCGCAATAATCCTCCCCGGCCCGAAGTAGTTGTAAGTATAGCTAAAGCCGCTTCCGTTGCTGATTCCCGTGAAGCTCGTCCCGTCCGCCGTGCGATACAGAAGCACATCCTGCTTTCCATCCCCACTGAAATCGCGCAACTCCACGAAATCCATTCCCGGACCGAAGAACAAGCTGAACCCGGTCGGGAAATTGCCCAGCCCATCCCCGATCAGCAGATACCCGGTCGCGTTCACGCTGTTGTACAAAACCAGGTCTGGGAACCCGTCCCCATTCACGTCGCCAATCTTGAACGACGTAAAGCCAGGGCTATATAGCAAGTAATGATACGTGAAGCCGGTCCCATTGCTGATGGCCACAAACACCGTTCCATCCGAAGGACGGTAGAGAATAAAATCGCTCTTTCCGTCCGCGTTCAGATCGGCCGGATACACCGTGAAACCGCCTCCGAAAAACAACCCGCTGCCAGTGGGAAAATGTCCCGTCCCATCGCCCACCAGATAATAGGCGTTATAAGGAGACGTCTGATTGTTGTACAGGATCACATCGCTGATGCCGTCGCCGTTGTAGTCGGCAACAGCGATACTTGTAAAGCCGGGCTGGAACAACTGGCCGATGTACGTGAAGGTACCGTCTCCGTTGCTGAGCCCGACATAGGCGGCGCCATCGGATTGGCGATACAGCAACAGATCGGTCTTGCCGTCCTTGTTGAAGTCACCGCGCGCCAGCACATTGAAGCCAGGGCTGATGTTGATGACTGGGGCATAGTTGAATTTCCCGGTCCCATCGCCCAGGCCAACCTTCAACGCCCCGGTCGCGGTGCTGTAGAACAGAATGTCGCTCTTGGAGTCGCCATTGAAGTCAGCCTGCAGCACCGTGTCGAAGGTTCCGCTGCCGGGATTGACGCCTGGGGTACCAACAGCAGTGTAGGTGCCAGTGCCATTGCTCAGCAGCGAGTATTCGAAGCCCGGCGTACCTGAGTAATACACCACCAGGTCCTGTTTGCCGTCGCCGCTGATGTCATACGTGATCACCGGCGGAGCAGTCCCATTGGACGCAAAATTAGCTTGAATATTCAGAGCTTTGCCCGGCATCACCACCGGCAGCGGATTGGCCGTTGATGTGATGTCGCCGCTGAACCCCGTAAAAGTGTAGCCGGCAGCCGGCGTGGCTTGTATCTGAACCGACGCGCCGATGGAGAAATAGTTGCTTCCAGCCGAGGGCGTCAACAACACGGTGCCTCTGCCCGACTGGGTTACATTGATCTGGTATTGCGTGTCAAAGAAGGCCTTGAATGTGCCGCCGCCGATGGGCGCCGGCACGCCATTTCGAACCGCGCTTGTGCTGCCGTCGCTCCAAGAATTAAATGTATATTGAGTTCCGTTCGGGCCGGCCTGCGGACTGACAACGGAAAAGAACGGCAGCGGAGTGTATTGACTCTGGACCACGCTGGGATTCGCAATGGCCTGGGACGTACCGACAGTGATCGGTATGTTGGCTGGGCTGCTGGCAAACTGCACGGTAACTGGGGGCGGGGCTGTGTTCCCAACCACAAACGATGTGACGATGGTATTGTCATCCGGATTGGAATCGGTCGCACTGGAACTCAACTGGGTCATAACGTTCAAGGGTTGCGATGAGGTCTGGGTCGGCGTAGCCAGGAACGAAAATCCAGGCGCTTGGCCCTGCTGCAAAGGTCCGGAATACTGGCCGGTCACGGTAATGCTTCCGTCGCTATTGGTGGTACTGGTACAAGAGCCGCCCTGCAAGGTGCAAGAACCCCCAACAAAAGAAAGACCCGGTGGTAAATTGCTGGAAACGGTAACCTGAGTCGCCGGGCCCGGTCCATTGTTGAGGAGATTGAAAGAGAACGGCAAGTTATTCCCGACCTGAACGGAAGGCGGCGTGCCCGAGGTAGTCAATGGAGCGCCCTTCCCCGAACTCACATAGCGGGACGAGAATCCGGCACCGGTTCCCGTACTCGCCGACAAGAGTGTCAAGTCGATAAAACTCGTTATCGAGTCGGGCGCAAAACGCGGCAAAGGAGCGCTCGACGACGTGCTGGCGATCGGACTGAGTGGCCCGAGAGTTCCCTTCAGCACCACCGGCCCAAGGCCGGATTGCGTGACGCCAGTCAGCACCAAGTCGAAAGTCAGCGTTTCGATGGCCAGCGGGTTGGCGCTCACCACTTCCCAAACAGCGATTCCCGAACCGCTGGAGATGGGGACCTGAGAATACGTTCCTCCAAAAAGGCTGGAGCCGGCGATGGGCGATATGGGGCCGGCGCCGTTGCTGTCGGTGCTCACCAGTTTTGCGTTGGTCGAGCCTTCCGGGAATACAGAGACGTAGGCATTGACGCCTGTGGGCACACCGGAGATTTGCAGGAAAAGGCGCGTGCCGCTATCCGCCAGTCCAGCCCCGGAAACCAAAGTGGTGTTCACGAAGCCGCTTTCGGTGTTGTACACTTGGCCCGGTGTGCTTTGCTGGCCGCTTGGATCGACCCGAGTCTTGAAAGCTGTGGCGAACCTCTCCGTATAGTTCAAGCGGATGCTGCGCTGGTTGTTCGCCGTGAACACGGTCTGCGTTTTGAACTCTGTCGGCTGAACAAAGCCCAGAGTTTGCACGCCGTTGGTCACCGAGATGCCGCTTAACGTCACGCCCACGAAATCCGGCTGCGCCGAAGCCGTACCCAGTCCGAATGCATGCGCGTCAGCGCGCAAATTTACGATTCGTAGCGACTGAGTTCCGCCACCAGACGGGATTGGCACGCCCTTAAAAACAACATCGGGACCGTCGACAACTCCTTGGAATACATTCGTGTTGAGCACCTGCTGATTTGCGGGAGGATCGTTAATCAAAAGCAGCGCTTCGCTGGCGTTGGTCGAACTGTTCAAAATCCGGCTGGTGATGGGCACGTTTCCAAAAACCGTGACATCGGTAGGCACTTGCACTCCCTGAGTATTACTGCAGTTGAGCAACAAGTCTCCCAGCAGCTCGGCCTCGCCTTCGAAGCGCAGAAGCGGCGGCACTCCGCCATTTGCGACGCACGTGACCGGTGACGGACCGCCGAAAATAGAAAACACGAACTCGTTGGAAGCGGCGTTCAGATTGAGAACGTAGACCACAACCGTCAAGGGGTTGACCAGTAGGCTGGAAGGTACCGCAGCAGTTAGTTGCGTGGAACTTTTGAATGTCGTGGTCAATGGTGTTCCGTTGAAAATCACCGTCGATCCGGCCACGAAATTGAACCCGTTCACCGTCAAAGTTATGTTCGCGGATCCAGGGAAGGTTGAACCGGGGCTCAGCGAATTGATGGCCGGCCCTGTGACCCGAAAGGCGAGGCTATTGGAGTCGCCAACCGACACCAGCGCAGTCCCAGTAGCGGCGAACAGAGCCGAACCGACAGTCGCCTTAAGAGTCGTGCCGCTCACAAAGGTTGTCGGAAGCGGCGATCCGTTCCACAGCACGGCATTGCCGCTCACAAACCCCGAACCGGTCACCACCAGGGTCAACGATGCCGCGCCCACGGGAGCGGCGGAAGGGCTCAACGACAGCAGGTTCGGCGGCGAAGTGGTCCCGCCAGGTGGCGGAATCAGTACTCGCACTATGCCGTTGCCGCAATTGCTGTCGGTAAAATAGACCCGGCCCGAGCTATCCACTGTCAAACTATAAGGGCAGAGTTGGGCGCTCAAGGCCGGAACGCCGTTGCCTGTAAAACCCGCAATTCCGTTTCCCCCAATGACACTGGCCACGCCGTTGGAAATCTTGGTAATGACAGAGGCATCGGTAACATATACGTTGCCTGAGTTGTCGACCGCTATCGCTGCGGGGAAAAGCAGTCCCGCCGCAACTGTGTTCACAATTCCCCCGGAAATTTTGCGCACCCGGCTGTTGCCGCTATCGCCGACATACACATTGAAGGAACTATCCACCGCAACCCACAACTCGCTGCTGAAGTGCGCCTGGGTAGCCGGGCCGGCGTCTCCGGAAAACCCAAACTGCCCCGCCACACCGGCGATCGTGTTAATGATCCCTGTACTTGCGGAAACTTCCCGGATCACGCTGTTCGAAGCGATGTACACGTTCCCTAACGAGTCGACGGCGACACTGTTCGGGTTGGGAATCCCAGCGTTGATGGCCAGCCCTCCATCGCCGGAGGCCGTGAAGTTGCCGGTTCCCGCAAAGGTCGTGATCGCGCCGTTTGTCGAATACTTGAAGATCTTGTTCTGGCCGAGGTCCGCGGCGTAGAAATTTCCCGCACCGTCGAGGGCCAGGCTTTCTCCCGTGAACCCGCTGGAGGAGCTAGTCAACCTGCTGATGACGCCTCCGGTCACTTTCCGAAGGCTATTATTCCCGTCTATTATGTAAACGTCGCCTGAATTATCTGTCGCCACGCCAGTAGGGTAGAGAGATTCGTCGGTTGCGCCAATGCCGTCGCCCAATGAGGAAGTTCCGTTTCCTACAACAGTAGTGATGGTTCCGTTGGAAACGGTCCTGACGCGCGCGTGGTTGGAATCCGCAATGTATAACGTCCCATTCGCATCCACCGCGATACCGCTTGGAAAGGCGAGTGACCCATTGAGAGCCGGACCGCCATCGCAAACCGGCAGGGGGGATACGCAAGGAGAGCCTCCGGCAATCGTGGTGAGGGTCCCGCCTATAATTGCGCGTGCCCTTGACGAGTCGGAAAAATAGAGGGAGCCCGGCGCACCGGCAACCATGTAACCCGAAAGGGAGTTCAGCAGAGCGGCCGATGCCGATGCGCCGTCATTGGCATTCGAACCGCCTCCCGCAAATCGATTAATAACCCCGTTGGTGACGGCTCGGATAAAGTAACCGGAAGCGCTGTGGTTTTCGCTTATATAGACATTTCCATTTTGGTCGACCGCGATCCCCTTAGGCTGGACGCTGGCGCTGGTGGCTGGCCCGTTATCGCCGCTGCTGGCGTTCGTGCCATTTCCAGCGATGGTGGTGAGCACGCCATTGGATACCTTTCGGACAGTCGTCAAGTCCGCGATATACACGTCGCCGTTAACGCCGGTGGCCAACCCAGTAACACGTCCGAGCGGAGACGTGGAATCGCAAGTGCCGTGGCCCACGAAATCGGTGACGATACCATTCGCAATCTTCTGCACCGAACAGGTGTAACCGAGGCCGAACCCACCGCCATTGACTTGAATTATGATTCCGCTCATGTACACATTTCCGGCGGTATCGGCCGCGACATAGTAAACCTGGTACGCTGTTGTCGCCAGAACGCTTAGAATACCAGCCGCGTCCACCTTGTAGACGCCCGCTCCGAATCCAACATAGAGATTGCCGTTCCCATCCTTGGCGACGGAGGTTGGACTCTGCACGCCGACGCTTGTGGCCAGCACTTGGTTCGGAAGGCCGCCGCCCGCCACGGTGTATACCGTGTAATTCTGACCACTGGCGGTTCCCAGTAACATCACGAGCGCCATGACATGGCATCTCAAAACGAATAACATTCGCATAGGGTTGGGGTCCTACTGTACCGCAATCACGGCGGGCGCGCTGGACCGCCCTCCCTCCCTCACTACGACCGGCAGCGCGTTACCGGATGCAACCCCTGCGGGGATCACCACATTGATCTGATACAGTCCCGCATAACCGGGAGTCAGTCCGCTGAACTGAACCTGCGCGGGCTGGCCTCCGACTGTCACCGTAACGGCATTGGTAGTGGTCGCCGGAGGGCTGGAGGGCGAGGCCGAGCCAGCGGGCACACCGCCGGTTACGGTTCCCAATCCGGTGCAATAGATGACTCCGATGTCGCCCGCGTGCGCGGGATGGGATGCG
>Ga0075017_100002668_pt1 | contig 11190 bp, 12 predicted proteins | sample AleBraG_ABR_2012_FD_71475 | JGI IMG/M metagenome (GOLD analysis project Ga0075017, IMG submission 71475) | Freshwater sediment microbial communities in response to fracking from Pennsylvania, USA - Alex Branch Run_MetaG_ABR_2012 | ecosystem: Environmental > Aquatic > Freshwater > Creek >...
GCGCCCGCTGGCGCGAACCAAAGTCGTCCCGGAAGGAGTGTCGAGAAACATGGTCTCGCCCGCGACCGGCCACGCCTTGGCCCTTTCCTCGTAGTAGGCCTGGTACTCGGATTTGGACCGTTCGGATTTAAACGGATAGAAGGACTGTCTCGTCATCGCATGGTCGCCTCATTGAGGGACCGTTCGATCCGGCAGGAAATGGTATCGCTATGTGCTTCGCGACGGCAGGGATATCGTCCAGTATGGCATTTCCAACGACCCGGAAGCACGCGTCAATGGTATCTCTCGTTCTACCCATAATCCTCCATCCAATCGTTCTACAGCTATCTAGAAACGGGCCAAGCCCGCGGAAAACATTTCAAAAACCAAAGTTGTACTTCGCAACCTTCACGGTCTTGTTGTCGGCAAGGTGCTCGGTCTTGATCCAGTACTTGCCTTCGTCGGTAACATTGATCGTGATCGTGCCGTCGGATCTGGTTGTGAGCATACGCCTACGTTCCCCATCAAAATCCGTTCCTGAAGCGTAAGCCTCCTGCGAGTAGCGTTGGTCGATGTGCTCATCGTTGTGGTGGATGGAGACGATATTGAGGATCGGTTTCTTCCCCATCGCGGCGAAAAGAGCGTCGCAGAAACCCGACTCGTGCCCATGGTGCGACACGATGAAGAAGTCCACGTCCTTCACAGCTTCCTTGAAGCCAGGTTGCTTCAAGAGAGCCTCCCATCCAGCAGTTTCCATGTCGCCGCCAAACAAACACTTCTCCTGGAATTTTGTCCCTTTCACAGTCAGGATCGTGACGATACTCGAGTTGTTGATGAATTTGCTCTCATCGATTTCTTTTGCCTCGTCAGGCGTCAACCAAAACGACTTTACCTCGATACCGTAATCGGGCCACTGTGTGGGGGTGGTGTTGTAACCGTCCTGCCAAGCCGTGTAAGTGCCCAGATTGTCGTAGTCACCATCCTCAGCCGTCTTGACATCTTCCCAATCGTATTTCTGACGCAGCAACAATGCAGGTGGGCAGTTCTCCTTGATCGCATCGACTTCTGTGATGTGGTCATCGTGAGGATGAGTCACCGTCATCTTCGTGAGTTTGTGCCCGTTCCAACCCGCAGCATCGCCGAGTTCGTTCTCTGCGATGTAGCGAGCAGGTGAGAAATCCTCTGTGCAACCGGAGTCGATCAGGATTGTGTGATTGGTGGGCGTCTTCGCAAAGGCGCACGCACCGTGTTCAACATCGAAGACCATCACCTTCATTGACATAGAATCCTCCGATCCTTTCAATTTGCTGCTGCTGCAGTTTTGCTTTCACCCGATTGCGCCAGATAAGCGTGGAAGACTGGTTTCTCAGAAAGTTCACGGAATCGCTTCATGCGTTTCCAGCACAGGCAGGAAATAAGAAACAGCAGTATCAGTCCGGTTGCGAGGAAGCCTGCGTGGATTTGCAACCGCGTGTGCAGATCGTTAGTTATGCGTAGAAGTGGAGCCACCGCCACGCAGCTAACGAGGATCAGTCCACGGGCAAAGTCAGAGTTGGCGACGAACAGGTCGCGTTTCGAGAAGGTACCTTGAATTTTGGTGAGGCAATAGTCAAAAGCAACGTCTACGTTTGCGACCGGATGGCCCAGTTCCTTGGTGATCCGAGCATTAACGTGATCACCAGTCTTGGATTCCCACAGAGTGTCGCGGCTGCCCTTGAAGAAACGCTCGCCCTTAATCGCTTTGATGAGGACGTCGGCTGACTCCTGCAGCAGAGTACCCGCCGCAAAGGCGACGAGCAGGAAAATAGTGAACCCACTCGCGCTGATGCTGAGGATGCCTTGAGCAAACCGTGCCCATCCTCGCAATGCGACCCACACCTCGAAGATGACAAACAGGCCAGGAATAATGACCGCAAGGAAGTCATAGACCTCGACCTTTACCTTGGAAAGATCCATATACAACCTCGGAGCCGTGAGTCGTTAATGACGACGAAATTCATTATAATGAATAGACGGAGCGACGTCAACTTCGACTGTACGAAGTTATTCACTCGTGGTAAATTTTAGGGTCAGTAGCTCTGACTAGGGGACGCGAATGGCAACGGTGGGCGAGCGCATCAAGCTGGTGCGTGACGCACGAGGTTGGACACAGGAAAGGCTTGCAGATGAAGCGAAAATCAGTAGGGGATTCTTAAGCGAGGTAGAAAAGCACGGGAAGAACATAAGCCTTGATCTTTTGCTTAGAATTGCAACTGCTCTCGGTGCGTCGGTGGGATATCTAGCGACAGGAGAGGGCGATCAGCCGGGAGAGCGGAAACCGATCATGATCCCGCCGGAGCTTTCACAGGCGGCGGAGGAGATGCACCTGTCATATCCGGAGACGATCGACTTGCTTGAGGCGTACAACTCGGTTGTGGCACGACGAAGCAATCGCTCCAAGGGCACAATGTCTGCTAAGGATTGGAAAGACCTGCATACAGCTTTGAAGAGCGTTATAAGGAAAGTGTACGGATGAGCATCCGCCTAGACAGCAAACCACAAATCTGGACGTTGGCTGCTGATCTGGGCTTAGCCACTTCGGAAAAACCGAGTCGCACAATTCTTGATTCCGTGATCCGACGGATCAAGAAGATAGCGAAGAAGTTTAGCTGCACCTGCTTAAACGAATTGCTCAACGCTACCGCCGGCGAGGTAGGCACGGTTTTTGAGGAAATCCACTCAGATGATGACCTCCGACAGATCCGATTGAAGTATGTCAGGAAAGGCGAGACCGCGTTTGCAAACCTCGAGGATGAACTCTCTGGGTCCAAGGACTACGCCATCACGATCAGAAGAATGCATAGGGAGGGATGGGAACCCCAATTCGTCTCGGTTATCGACTGCAGGTTCGACAAAGTTTACCGATCGTATTTTTCCAAGTGGCACGAACTGGCGCACCTCCTTACTTTGACCCCGCAAATGCGCTTGGTCTTCCGGCGGACACATTCAAGCTCGGCTGTTCAAGACCCAGAGGAACGCCTAATGGATGTCATCGCCAGCGAACTGGGATTCTTCCGGGAGTTTCTGCCAGACGACGTAGGCGACGATGTTTCATTCGATATGATTGAGAGAATTCGCCAAGAGTGTTGTCCAGCCGCGAGCCGACAGGCTGCGATGATAGGAATTGTGAAGGCTCTGCCGCAGCCTTGTATCCTCATTCAGGCCGAACTGGCCCTTCGGAAAAGTGAAGCTGCCCGAGCTGCACAAATGGTGATGGATATGGGTCTCGCCGATCCGACTCCTGTGCTCCGTGCCGTGTATGTCACTGTCAACAATGCAGCGAGGGAGCAAGGCATTACCTTCCACAAAAATTGGCGTGTTCCAAAGGAATCGGTAATCGCTCGCGTGTTTGAGTCAGGTGGCTACGCCGCGTCGCTTGAGGACTTGAACTGGTGGTCGACGAGTGGTGGGTTGCATCTTGTAGCATGTCCGGTAATGGTGAAGGCGAAGAGGAATTGGGATACGGTTGCGGCTCTGCTTATTCCTCAGCTTTGACTTGATCTCCCTAGAGACTCATCAATCTTCCGCATGACCCTCTCAGCCCACTGAACTGCAGCAGCAACCATGGCATCAGTTCTCGGACTGCCGCATTTATTGCCTAAGAAGAGCCTTGGCCAAGTCGCTGTTGCCGTCCAAACTCGCTGGCTTACTGGATCGTCGCTTCGTGGCTCCGGTGCATCTGCAGGGCTGTGATTCCAGCGAACGTCGCGTCCACCTTCTCACGCACACCCTTCTGCTTCCCACTGATGGCCTTCAGGTAGCAACTCGTCGTTTCCAAGTCGGAGTGCCCGAGCCACAGTTAGACTGTCCGCACATCGACGCCAGCCAGTAGGTGCATGCACGCGAATGTGTGGCGGAACTTGTGAAGGTAGAACTGCTCGCACACCGCGTGCGTCTTGCAAGTGACTGGCTTCCCGAAGTGAGTCGATTCACAATGGCCGCAGTTCAGTTTGCCACGCTTTGCGACTTCCTTGAGATCACGGAGCAGATGGCCATTCGGGCGACCCTGACCATTCGGGAAGATCAGGAGTGACTTGCTGGTGGCCTTTAACGCTTTCAGGTCGCGCACGAGGCTCGAAGGAATCGGGATGGTGCGCTCCTCGGAATCCTTTGGTTTGAAACCCATCGCTGGTTTCGCCTTCACCGTGAAAGTGCCAGCCGTCAGCTCCACGTCCTTCCAGGTGGCGAACATGACCTCCCGCTCGCGACATCCCGTACCAAGAAAGAATTGGAACACCAGACGCTCGTCAGCGGTGCAGGCTCCGAACAGTTGGCCTAACTCCTCCGCGGAGTAGGTCTCGATTCCCGTCTCGGTGTAGTCGGGAGCATCCTTCCTTGTGACCACCGGGTGTTGGTTGGCGTGGAGGAAAGTGACCACGGCTCCGAACAGGTTGTTCTGTGTCCGGTCGCCCAGTCCGGCTTCCTGCATCGCCCGGATGAAGTTGACCATCAGGTTCCTGCGCTCCAAGTCTTGCACGAAGTCACAGCCCGGATTCGCCGCCACGAGCATTTCGAGGGCACGCTTGTACGCCAGATGTGTCTTGTGCGCTCGGTTGAGTTGCACTTCTTCGAGGTACTCGCGGACGGCTGCCTCCAGAGAAGTCTTGCCCTTCGCGCCTGGGCCCTCGACTACGGTCAGGCCATGTGCCCGAGCCTCCAGCGTCTGGCGCTTCTTGCGGAGTGCGTCTTGGGCCTCATGCGTGGATTCCGTGAGCGACTTGCGCTGCCGTTTGCCAGCCTCGTACCACTCCAGCACGAAGGTGCCGGGGGCATGGACGGACTGGCCGTTGTGGATGATTTTCTCGGTGACGAAGCCAGTAGGCTTGATGATTGGTTTGCGGATTAACCACTGCCCGTCGATCTTCACTCGTTTGGTGAGCCACGCAACTCGGTTTGCCATCTCGGTTCCCCTGTTCTGCCTACAACAGTTAATACTGGGAAAACGAGACGATTATGTCTGGTAGGACAAACCGCAGTGAAATATTTCGTAAGGCCTGTAGATTGTGTTGCTGGCGGAGAGGGAGGGATTCGAACCCCCGATACCCGTTAAGGTATGTCCGCTTTCGAGGCGGATCGTTTCAACCACTCACGCACCTCTCCGTGTTGTCGGTACACGGTGCCGTGTACCTCGTATCCAGTTGCTAGTTGCCGGCTCCAAAACTGGCACTGGCACTAGGTATTCGGCACTCTTCTGCGCTGGCGAAAGAATTCCTGCAGCAACTCCGCGCAGCGCCCCGCTAGCACGCCACCGTGGATCTCGGTCTTGTGGTTCAATTGCGGGTGATTAAGCACCTGCATGACCGAGTGTACTGCGCCAGCCTTGGGATCATCCGCGCCATAGACCAGTCGCTTGATCCGTGCGTGCACCAGCGCTCCGGCGCACATCGCGCAAGGCTCAATTGTAGCAAACAGCTCGCAGTCGCTCAGGCGATGGTTACCAACGATTGCACCGGCTTCGCGCAGTGCCACGATCTCAGCATGTGCTGTCGGATCGGAACCGGCAAGATTCTGGTTCCATCCTCGGGAAATGACTCGCCCCTCGCACACGACGACGGCACCCACCGGAACCTCACCGATGTCGAGTGCACGCTGCGCGGCGCGGAGCGCTTCTTCCATGAAGAGTTCGTCGGAGTTGGTCGGCAGTGGTCGATCCTCGGTAGCCAGATTGGCGGCGTGAGCTCTCGGAATGATTGTAGCCCCGGGGCCTGGACGAGGGCGGTTTCTGCGATCGCGCCTGGAATGGTATGCTAACGGGCTATGGGGATGCCTAGCCTGCTCCGCAAAGTTTTGCTGGTTGACCTGTTCCAGGGACTCAAAGTCACCTTCCGGTACCAGGACCCCAAGGAGATCTACACCGAGCAGTATCCGATGGAGCGCCCTCAGATTGCCGAGCGCTATCGCGGCGCCCCCCGCCTGAACGTCAATCCCGATACGAGCGAGACCATGTGCATCGCGTGCGACCTTTGCGCGCTGGCCTGCCCCGAGCACCTGATCGTGGTTTCGAGCGAACGCAACGAGAAAACCCGCCGCAAAGAACTCACCAACTTTACCTACGACCTGAGCCGTTGCATGTTCTGCGGGCTGTGTGAGGACGCCTGTCCAACAGACGCGCTTGAGCTGACGCAGGATTTCGAACTCGCCAACTACACTCGCGAAGGAGCCATCTGGGACCGCGAGACGCTGGAGAAGGGTCCACAGCCGACGCAATACCGCAAATAGTTTCTAGCTGTTAGCTTCTAGCCCGCGAAGACGACCAGAGGCTAACGACTAACCGCCGGTTGTTGCTGCGTCATGCAGTGCATCGCGCCGAATCCCCAGATCAAATCTCCTGAGTAAATACCAATTACTTCGCGGTCCGGAAATAATTCTGCCAGTGTGTTCAGTGCCATGCGATCGTTGGGATCGTTGAAGACGGGCACGAGCACGAGGCCGTTGGCGATGTAGAAATTTCCGTAGCTGGCTGGCAAGCGTCGGCCTTCAAACACGACCGGGCCTGGCATGGGCAATTCAGCGACGCGGAAACGCCTGCCTTGGGCATCCGTGGCTGAACGCAAACGCTGCAGATTATCGCGAAGCGGCTCATGGTTTGGATCGTTCTCGTTAGGTTCCACCATAGTGAGAATCGTATCCGGTGCGACGAATCGCGTGATGTCGTCGACGTGGCCGTGCGTGTCGTCACCCTCGACTCCGGAACCCAGCCAGATCACCTTCCTAATGCCAAGATATTGCGCAAAGACGTCCTCGTAGTCCTCCCGCTTGAAACCCGGATTTCGCTCTTGAACCGGGCTGAGCAGGCACTCTTCGGTGGTCAGCAAAACGCCCTGACCGTTCACGTCGATGGAACCGCCTTCGAGCACTACACGATGGTCCCCGTTGTGAGCGAAAATTTCTTCAGCCCCGGCTGCCTGAGCCATCTTGTTGCCGATCTTCTCGTCGCGCTTCCAGTTCGGATATTTGGCCCACGCGTTGAAGCGCCATTTGACGGCGGCCAAGCCAGCCTTCGTAGACTGGGCGCCTTCGCCCTGGGATCTTAGGAACGTGCATCCCGAATCCCTGGTCCATACGCGGTCGGTCGGCCAGCAGTGGAATCGGACGTTCCTCAGGGGCGCATTCGCGCGATCGAGAACCTTGCGCGCTCTGCGCTCGGACTCTTTGTCGTTCACGATCAAGTCGACGGGCTCATGACGCGCCAGATGGCGAATGACTTCCGCATACACCCAGGGAATGGGTTCGAACTTTCCCGGCCAGTCACCCCGAAAATGCGGCCAGGCGAGCCAGGTGGACTCGTGCGGCTCCCACTCGGCGGGCATTCTGTAGGCGGCCAGGGCTTTATTTGGACTTAAAGTCTTGGTTGAGGGTTTGGCTTGGCGTGGGGTCACTTTGGCGAATAATCCTCAATCGATCAACCGGCTCGTAATGGGGGCGTAGCTGTCGACGCGGCGATCTCGCAGGAAAGGCCAGTTTCGGCGGACGTCTTCGAGCTTCCGCAGGTCGACTTCGCCAACAAGAATCTCTTCTTTATCGTGCGACGCTTCGGCGATCACGCGCCCAAACGGGTCGGCAATGAACGATCCTCCCCAAAATTCCAGGCCCGCGCCGGGGGCTGAATTTCCGCGAATATTGCCGGTTTCAAAGCCCACTCGATTGACAACCGCCACATACACCCCGTTGGCAATCGCATGTGCGCGCTGGATCGTGCGCCAAGCGTCGTATTGAGCTTCACCGAACTCGGCCTTTTCCGCCGCGTGCCAGCCGATCGCTGTGGGATAGAACAGCACCGGGGCACCCTGCAGGGCCGTGAGGCGGGCGCCCTCGGGATACCATTGGTCCCAGCAGACGAGAGTTCCAACCTTTCCCACGCTGGTGTCGATGGCGCGAAAGCCCAAGTCGCCGGGCGTGAAATAGAATTTTTCGTAATAGAGCGGGTCGTCAGGGATGTGCATCTTGCGGTAGATGCCGTTGAGTGTCCCATCCTTCTCGAAGATCGCCGCTGTATTGTGATAGACGCCAGGCGCGCGCTTCTCAAACAGGGAAGCGATGAGCACGACACCATTTTTCTTCGCAGACTCTGCAAGGGCTTTCGTGGCCGGGCCGGGAATCGTCTCAGCCAGATCAAACAGGGCGGCGTCTTCGCGCTGGCAGAAGTATTGTGTCTGAAAAAGCTCGGGCAAGCAGACCACCTGCGCACCTCGGCTGGCGGCATCAGCAACTCGGTCAAGCGCCTTCTGCAGATTCTGTTCGGGCTCCGGACCGCACGACATCTGCACCAGAGCGATCTGGAATCTTTCAGCCGCCAATCAATGACCTCCTGTGCCTGGGAAGGCAGATAGCATAACAGAGCCGGGAGAGCCCTCCGAGGATTCATACGGCGTTAACAATTCTCTACGATCTTCGTTCCCACCTCTCCAACATTCCAGCTCTTCAACGTTTTCGCGGGAGGGCACGACTTCAGTCGTGCCGCCATCCGCCCCTTTTTGTCATTCCGAGCCGTCCGTAACGGCGCTTGCGCGGTAACGACGAACGAGGAATCTGCACTTCGCATGGCCCAGCATCACGGGCCTTCAGCCCCCGAATCACAATCACCCGAACTCTAGTACATTAGTGAGTCGCAAAATCTTGTCGCAGATCTTTGAGTTTCTGGAGGTGCAATCATGAAGGACGACAATCATAAGAAACAACACCACGACGACGGCAGCGGCATTGAACGGAAGCTGCACAATCCCGTGGAAGACCGCCTGGTTCCGCTGGAACCGCTGGATCTGGGGAAGATTCATTCCATCGACGGCCTGGTTCGCGCCATGGCCAAGACTGCATTCACCGGGCGACAGCTCGGCGAAGCCGCCGATGTTCTGGAAGCGATGGCACGCGATACGAATTGCTTCGTCGTCATGACGCTCGCCGGAGCCATGACCGTTGCCAAACAAAGCCTCGTTGTAGTCGAGCTAATTGAGCACGGAATCGTCAACGCCATCGTGTCGACTGGGGCGCTGATGGCCCACGGCCTGGTGGAAGGTGCCGGGCTGGCTCACTTCCAGCACAACCCGGCGATGAGCGACGAAGAGCTCTACGAGGCTGGCTACAACCGTGTCTACGACACGCTGGAGCCCGAGACGAACCTCAATGATGTCGAACGGATCGTGGCGGCCGTCCTCAATGCATGGGACGAGAAAGAGACCCTTTGCTCGTTCAAGCTGAACCGGGCCATCGGCAAAGATCTGGCCAAGCGCTCCAAGGATCAGCGCGGGATTCTCAAGGCGGCGTATGAGAATGACGTTCCAGTCTTCGTTCCGGCCTTCACGGATTCCGAGCTGGGGCTGGATGTCGCGCTGCACAATCGCGCGCGAGCGAAAGCCGGACGAGAGAAAATTCGATTTGATCCGTTTGAAGACCTGGAATACTTTGCAGCCACGTTGCTCAAGCAGGAGCGGCTGGGGATTTTCACGATCGGCGGTGGCGTGCCGCGCAACTGGTCACAGCAGTTCGGACCGTTCATCGAGTTGCGGCATCGCCGGGGCGGGGAAGATCTGCCGCTCAAGCGCTACCACTACGGACTGCGGATCTGCCCCGAGCCCGTGTACTGGGGTGGGTTGTCTGGCAGCCCTTACAGCGAGGCGGTTTCATGGGGCAAGTTCGTGCCCCCGGCGGAAGGAGGCAAGTTCGGAGAAGTCTTCGTCGACGCCACGGTTGGGCTGCCGTTGATCGTGGCGGCCGTGCTCGAGAGGCTCGCCAAAGACAAGACCACGAGCAAAAAGACTAAGAAGCTAGCTGCAAAGTGATGTGCGCGTCCCTGGGCATCCGGATATCCATCCCCTTTCTTCGATGATTGCGAAAAGGGTTAGATCTCCTGTGCTCCCGCCCCGTAGGGGCGTCGCGCCAATAGCCCACCGCTCTAGCGGTGGGTAAGCGTAGGGTATCGCTTCAGCGATACCGCAAACGCCGCTCACAACTTATCGTTTTCCCAGGATCTGGAACGCCATATAGAAAACCTGCATGATCGCCACGCCAACGATCGCGTAGGTGGCGATCTCCATTCTCCGGGCTGACGCGTGGGTGCTCTTGACCAGCTCGGCCAGGCCTTCCGTGGCATGGAGCAACTGCTCGCTCATTTTGTCGAGATGGTCGCTGGAGGCTCGCATCTTATCCAGCACCCGCGCCGTATCCACTGCCGCCGTGGCCATACGATGGCTGTTCCTTACATCGAGTTCCGTTTTGCAGGCGGACCACCATACCGTTCCCGGGGGGTTGTCGTACATGCGCTCCCGAATCTCTTCGGAAGAACGGCCTTTGAGCAGCCTCACCAGCGCGTGAATCTTGTCCGCCGCTCTCGGTTCGACAGAAATGGGCATCGAGGTGAGAGTCTAGCAGCGGGTCGGGCTAAGCTTCAGGTGCCCGAGGTACAGGCGAAAGAAGTGGCCGTTTTCCTGGGTTACTTTCGGGGCCTTGAAGAAGGAACGGCATTCTTCACGACATGAACAAATGCCGCTATGGGACTGCGGACGGGGCAGTTCTGGTCGTTAAGGTCGCCGGTAACTGCGTGGTAACCGCAACCGACGGCACACAGGCTGACCTAGTCAAAAATAAAGATGGCCGACGCGATCACGGTCGTCCACAGGCCGCGCTTGTCACCGACGGCAGACTGCGTGACGTTGGCCGTTCGAACGATCTTGTTGGAGATCCGGTAAATTTCCTTCTTCTCGTCCCAGGAACGGTCGGGATCGAATTCGACGTTGAGCGTTGTCGCCAGCATTTCCGCGGCGAGTTCTTCCGCGTAGTCGCCGGCAGAATCCTCGGTCTCGCCGAAAGAGTGGTGTTCGCTGAGGTAGCCGTAGGTGTTGCGATCGGCCGGAATGGCGACGCCAATACTGGCGGCCAGCAGGCGATGCGGTTCGTGGGTTGAATTCTCCGCCACCACCGCAAAGACGACTTCACCGGGGTGCAGGTATTTCAGCCCCTGCGAGCGGGGAATCAGCTTGCACTGCGGCGGGAAGATCGACGAGACGCGAACCAGGTTTTGGGCAGCGATGCCGGCGTCGCGAAGAGCCAGCTCAAATGACGTCAGGCGTTCTTTGTGTTTACCGACCCCCTTCGTGAAAAAAATCTTCTTGGGGACCATGTCTTTGCCCAATTCCTAATCCCTCCGCTTGTGGGTGTGAAGAAAGCACAATCTAACAT
>Ga0075017_100002670_pt1 | contig 11188 bp, 8 predicted proteins | sample AleBraG_ABR_2012_FD_71475 | JGI IMG/M metagenome (GOLD analysis project Ga0075017, IMG submission 71475) | Freshwater sediment microbial communities in response to fracking from Pennsylvania, USA - Alex Branch Run_MetaG_ABR_2012 | ecosystem: Environmental > Aquatic > Freshwater > Creek >...
CCCATGCAGGCCATCCAGGCCGCGACCACGAACGCCGCCGACCTGCTCGGGCACTCGAAAGAAGTCGGATCCATCAAGCCAGGCAAGTACGCCGACATGATCGCAGTTTCCGGCGATCCGCTCCGCGACATTTCCGTCCTGGAGCACGTTGACTTTGTCATGAAAGATGGCGGCGTCTATAAGGAAACGAAACCGGCCGCGGGCGCCTCGAATTAGCTGCACCCGTCTCTACTGCAGATCCCTCGGAATCGTCTCTTCCCACGTCTTCGTCTTGACGACATCCCCATCTTTGCGCAGCTCCCGCGTGTACTTGTAGAAGAAGTTGTTCGTGTCGCTCGTAACGGAGAGATGCCCACTCCACACCAACACTCGGGTTTTCAAGTCCAACGTCGTTTCTGCTTCTCCGCGAATCACGTTGATCTCCGGGTGGGCGTCATCGATTTCATACGTGAGCTGTTCAAGATCGGTTTCCTTTCCCCACGGATACTCTCCCCCCATCTTGCCCTTCCACAAAACGGTCGTCTTCTGACGGCCTTCATCGCGGGTCACCACCCATTCGCCGGGCCACGGGAAGCCGAAGGACTTCAAATCTGAGCGTTCCTCCGAAGGCTGGGGCGGCGAAACGTGGGGTTGCACTCCATGGAGCGGAACCACCGGCAGCGTCAGTCGCGAACCGCTGACGCCGCCGAGCTGCAGGCTGGTAGTCATCTTGTACGGCGTCGAAAGGACCATGGGCCATAGCGCGTTGGAGATCGACAATCGGATCCGGTGTCCCTTTGGAAAGACCCAAGTCGTCAAGTGCATCTCGATATCCAGCGGATAAACCTTCCCCGGTTGCATTGGCTGCGGTGCGCTCATGGATTCGCGCTGCGCCCCGCTAAGACCCGCACCGGTAATTTGGGTGACGCTGCCATCGGGTGCGACGTCCGACAGTCGCGCGAACCAGTTGGCCAGCGGTGCATCTGCGGACGCCTGCAGCAGCGCATGGGGCCGCCCCATGATCGCTAGCTCGTCGGTCAGGGGAGCCGTGTCGTACACCAGGCTGAAAGCGTCTGCCGGGCGCTGGTCGGACAGCAATTCACCCCACCAGAATCCGGCCTCCACCCCAACGGAGGGAACGTATTTCAAACGATGCACATCCGCGTCGGATGTTGTGCCAGCGAGCGCGTGGTTGGGTTGTAGATAAAGGACCGAGCTGGTCGCGCCTTGCGGTGGCCAGCCGCTCTCTGCACGCCACTCTCCAGGAACAGACTCTAGATTGGGGTCGGGCGGGAACCAGTGACGCATATAGATCACGACTTTCGGGTCGTGCAGCACGCCGGTGTCCTTGCCCTTCAGCCAGTAGTCCCACCAGCGCACGGCGTCCTCGCGCCACTCGATGCGCGGCCCGAAATCGGCGTCATTCGGATACGAATGGTTCCAGGGTCCCAGCAGTGCGCGAACGGGTGCCTTGACCCGGTCGAGCATGCGCGGAATGCTGTCGCGGTAACCATCCACCAATCCCCCGATCAAAAAACAGGGAACCTTGATCTCGGTGAGCGGGCGTACCGGGCTTCTCCAAAACGCTCCGTCCCGCTGGTGCTTGAGATACACCAGCGACCAGGGCGCGGCGTCGAAGCGGGGCCCGAGGACCTTCTCGTCCAGCGTGTAGTCAGGCGCTCCCGTCATGCCCGGCGCCATATCCATGTTCAGCTCGAACTCATCGACGTGCATCATCCCGTCGATGTAGTGGATATCGTCGTGGAAGAGTTCCTCCGTGGCGTCGACCGCGATGATCGCCTTCAAGTCGGAAGGATTGCGCATCGCCATCTGGAGCGCGTTGAATCCACCCCAGGAGATTCCATACATACCCACTTTGCCGTTCGACCAAGGTTGCGTAGCCAGCCAATGGATGACTTGCTCGCCATCGAGTTGTTCTTGCTCGGAGTACTCGCGGTTGGTGGGACGACCTTCGCTGGCGCCGAAACCGCGGATATCGACGCGCGCGCCCACATATCCCCGGCGGGCAAAATACGCATTTTTCGGATAGTCGCCCGCCGCCGTCCCGTCGTCCTTTCGATACGGTAGGTAATCCAACAGGGCAGGAAATCTTTCACCCGGCTTGGCTCCTTCCGGCATGTAGAGCGTGGCCGCGAGCCGTACACCATCCTTCATGGGAATCCAAACCGAATCCATGCGGACTCCGTAAATGGGCGGAGACGGTGGTTCGATCGCGAAAAGATTAGTGACGAAGAACGTCAGGACAAAAAACGACGCTGTCCGAAGCAACCTTCCTCCTGTGATTCCCGCCGGGTTGGAACAACGATCTCAATCCTGAGAAGGATCCTGTTCCCTTCGCACGGCGCGCAAATCGACCCCCAACTGTTCCGCCTTCTTATAAAAGTGGCTGCGCTCCAGGTGCAAGGCCTTCGCTGCGCTGGTCACGTTGTAGTGATTCCGCTTCAATTCCGCCAGGAGGATCTCGCGTTCGAAATCCTGCACCCGCTCGGCGAGCGATCCCGACTCCGGAATTGCGGAACCAGTGCTGCTCGACCCTTGGGGCAAGGCCAGTCGGACGGTGCCCAGATCCACCTTGCCGTCTGACGCCAGCAACATCAGACGCTCTACCATGTTTCGCAATTCGCGAACATTCCCCGGCCACGAGTGCGCCTGCAGCACGGCAAGAGCCTCAGCGGTGAAGGGAACCGGTTTCCATCCATTCTGCGCGCTCACCTGGGCGGCGAAATGCTCCACCAGCGATGGAATGTCCTCCCGGCGGTCGCGCAGGGGCGGGAGGGAAACAGGAAAGACGTAAATCCGATGAAACAGATCTTGCCGAAACTTGTTTTCCTTGACCAGTTGTTCCAGATCCCGGTGGGTCGCAACCAGCACTCGAACGTCGATCCGAACCGGCTTCTCTCCCCCAATGCGCTCCACCTCACTCTCCTCTAGAACGCGTAGCAACTTCGCCTGCATGTGTAGAGGCATGTCGCCGATCTCGTCGAGGAAGATGGTTCCGCGCTCTGCTTGTTCAAACTTGCCCACGTGGCGGCCGGCCGCGCCCGTGAACGAGCCTTTCTCGTGCCCGAACAATTCGGACTCGATCAGTTCCGCGGGAACCGCCGCGCAATTCAGTGTTATAAACGGCCCGGAGGCCCGCGAACTGCGCTCGTGCAGTGTTCGGGCAACCAGTTCCTTGCCGGTCCCGGTTTCACCCAGAATACAGACGCGCGTTTCGCTCGCGGCGACCCGCTCCACCTGCGCCATGATTCGCCGCATGGCCTCACCGTTCCAAACAATCTCGTGCTTTCCCAACCGCTCGCGTAGTTGGCGGTTCTCGCTCTCCAGTCGCTGCAGGCGCAACGCGTTGTCTACGGTGAGCAGCAGTTTTTCTGTGGCGATCGGCTTCTCCAGGAAGTCGAGCGCTCCTAATCGCGTAGCCCGCACTGCCATCTCGATGTGCGCCTGGCCTGACATCATTACGACTGGTGTCATTACGCCTTGCGACTTGAGATCTTCCAGCAGCGTGAGCCCATCTTTCCCCGGCATGACCACGTCGGACAGGATCAAATCGAACGCACGGGCCTTCGCCAGTTCGAGCGCCTTGGCAGCGCTGTCGCAGACCACTGCCTCGTGTCCTGCAAGACGAAACGCTCTCGACAGCGAGGCCAGAGTATTAGCCTCGTCGTCCACGATCAGCAGCTGCGCTTTCTGCGGCAATCCATTCTCCTTTACTGGCGCGGCGTCACCACCGGGGAATCATCCTGAATCGGGGCGCAGAGTTTGTCCAGATTCCGTGGCAACTCAATCAGGAATTTCGTGCCCTGACCGGGTTGACTCCGTACGCTGATGGTTCCACCGTGATCGCTGATCACCGACTGCACAATCGCCAGACCCAGTCCTGTCCCGTGCTGCTTGCTGGTGTAGTACGGCGTGAACAAGCGCTCGCATTCTTCGGGCGTGAGGCCGGCACCGGTATCTCCAACCTCGATTCGGATGAGGTCCAAGTCTCCCTTGGTGCGAAGCATCAACGTTCCGCCCTGCGGCATCGCGTCCATAGCATTCAGCACCAGGTTGGAAAGGGCTCGGTGCAACAGGTCCGGGTCGGCGGCGATCGGTGCGAGGCCTTCTTCCAGTTCCAGCCGATAGATGATCGCGCTCCCGTTCTTCGACTCAGGTTGTGCTTGAAACAATCGCGCCACGCCCCGGACAACATCGTTCACCTGCACACGCTGAAGCTGCGGCTGCGGCATTTTCGAAAATTCACTGAAGCGGGAAATGATCTGCTTCAGGTTGCTGATTTCCGCCAGCAGGGTTACGGAGCTCTCGCGAAAGATTTCTTCAAACATCTCCGGACTGTGCTCGCGGGCCCGAACCAGGTTCTCAACGGTCAGTTGCAGAGGGAAAAGGGGATTCTTCAGTTCATGCGCCAACCGGCGAGCCAACTCGCGCCAGGCGGCCACCCGCTCCGTCTGGATGAGGCGATCTTTCTGCTCCAGGAGTTCCCGCGTCATTCGGTTGAAGGCTTGCGCCAGGTCCCCAACCTCATCCTTCGACGTGACCTCAACTTCCGTATGCAGGTTGCCAGCCGCAACGGACCGGGCGGCCTCCGCCAACTGTTCAATCGGCCGGGTCACGCGGGCGGCCGCCCAACTGCTGAGCAGGATAGCCAACAAGATCCCCGCACCGCCCACCAACAACGCTGCCGATTGGATGCGGCGCTTTACCTCCACGTAGGGCCGGCGAGAGCTGCCGACTAGCAGGACGCCCAAGGTCTTGTCGTCCGGACCGTTGAGAGGAATCGCGTGGACAGTCTCGTCGTCTGCAGGGTCTTCTGACCAGCGCATCAGCGTGGTGGCCTCATGCCCTTCTTTCTCGACCTGCGCAATGAGACCCGACAATTTCTCCGCCTGTTTCATCGAGCCCGAGGCATCAATCAGCAGTTGTGGCGAAAAGACTGCTCCAGTGCTCTGATAGAGCATGGCACGCATTCCGGCCGGCAATTCGAGACCTGCCAGGAAGTTCCGGTCCAGACGCTGTCCACCAATCACGTAAAGCGGCTGTTCGCCAACCGTCGCCGCGCGCACTGCAAACAACCCCAGAGCGCTGTTGTCCGAGAGTTCCTCCCGCTTCAAGAAGGCCGACTTACTGGTCAATGGCGGCAGGTTCGGAAGGGAACTTTCCGGATAGCCAAATCTCGCCGGCGATTGTGCTGAGGACAAAATCAGGCCGTGGCTGTCCACAAATTCCATAAAATCTAACTGGTGACTTTCGGCGATTGGGCCGGCCTCGTTCAGATATCCGGCGGTTTCTCTGGAACTGCGGCTGAGCGCCAGCGCCATGTGCGTCGTCGCCTCGCTCTGCGTGATTGCCTCTACGCGACGCACGACATCGTCGGCTTGTCGTCTGAACTCGCGTTGAAACTGCGACACCAACGCTGCCGTCTCATCCTCGTTGGAACGCTCAAATGCCCTTCGAGTCACGAACGAAACGATCCATGCCACCGCCGCCACCGACAAGAAGACCGTCAGCGCAAACACCAGCAGCAATTTGCGGCGGAAGCTCAAGGCTTGTTCACCAGCCAGACATATTCGAGATGCCAGGCACCGTCCCGATCTTGATTCCAGTCCTGCACGTTTGCGTTCAGCGCGTAACTCGTGGGCAGCTGAAACAGCGGTACCACCTGCTGCGTCTGCAGCATCGCCGCCTCGGCCTGATACAGTTCCTCGACGGAGTCGCTGCTCAGTTTCGGCTCAGGCAGTCCCAACTCTCTCGCGACCGTCCGGAGCGCGACGCGCGGGTTGGCAGATGCTAGCGCCAGCCGTTCAAGGTGCAGATCCGCATCGGTTGCCGTCGTGGCTTGCAAGGTAATGCCGGCATCCCGGGCGTTCAACGCGATACGCTCGGCGATCACGCGTGCGATGGGATCTCCCGCATCGTACCTCAAGCTCCAGCCAGGAACGCGGTGGACCTCGCTTCGTTCCTGCCGCGCCCGCCCCACATTCTGGTCGGTAGGAAAAACAAACGCATACCCCGTAACCCAATTCGGAAGGATCGCACCTGAGGGGTCGCCAACCCCTTGCAGCACCACGCTGCGGATCGATGCGCGATCGATGCTGAGCGCCAGCGCATCCCGAAGTTTGCTCTCCTCTGGCGACTGCTTGTCCCTGGTAAAGACCAGAGCCATCAACTCAACCGGAGCCGACGTACGTACCCGTTTGCCATCAGTTGGGGCCGGTTGAGCCTGTTCCGTCGCGACTTCCGCTATATCCGTTTTGCGAAGTTCCAACGCAATAAGTTGATCGCGAGCACTCTTCCCCATTTCGATTTCGATCGCATCCAGAAATGCCCGCCCGCCCCAGTATCCTTCCTCTGCGGACAAGCGCAGCTTCTTACCCGGCTGCCACTCGGCGACCTGAAAGGGCCCCGTGCCGAGCACTGTTCCTCCCGGTCCGCGCTTCGCGATCGCATTGCGCGTACGAGTTAGTTCCGCCGGCAGATCAGGAGCGGCGGCCTCCCGCTCGATGATCACGGAATCGACCGCGGCCGAGGCGTTCCAGCCTGGGTTCGCGGCCCGGATCGATGCCGCCACGGCTTCTGGAGTCAGAGGCGAGCCATCGTGAAACTTGACTCCTCGTCGCAGCGAAAACTGCCACCGCTGGTTCCCGGGCTCGGCCTGCCATGCCGTTGCAAGCGACGATTGCAGTCGTCCTCGATTATCCATCGTCACAAGCGTGTCGAACATCAGACGGTCAAGATTCCGACGCGCGACCGAGTCCGGCTGCGAGTTGTCCGATGGATCGAGCGAGGCCGGAGCAATGCGCGTCGACACGTGGAGAGTGCCCCCATATTGGGGCCGCGTCTCCGCCGTCGCCAGCATCCCGAGGAGGAGACTACTGACCGCAAGTAATTGCCAGCCGGAATGCTTCATAGTTGCCCGTTTCTCCGTTTCGCGACACCGCGACTGCCGTCGAGCCCTTGGCTTCAGTCCAGAGCGCCATAACCCCACCGGCGAAGTCCACAGCCTGGCTGACCGGGATCGGCTCCCGGTCGGGCAGTTCGTAAGCCTTGACCGAATCTGTCGAACTGTCGCCCGCACGCGTAGCCAAAACCTGCCAGCCCGATCCGCACGATGTCTTCACGCTGGCAATGTCGCTGCCCCAGTTCCAGCGCGCGGTCTGGTCCGTGATGCCATCGAGCAGATGGACTTGTCCATCCACCGTGGCAAACATCCACAACGTGTACTTCTGTCGTGGAATCGGTGCTGCCGAATAGTATTTTCCCGTAGAGGTCTGTTTGCTGATCCCAGGCGAGAGCACGCCGGTGAAGAAATTTCTGTTAGCCGCGAAGAATCCCCCGAGCGTAAATTGGTTGGACAATGGCCACGGATCATCGCTCGCGCGGCATGTAAGCGTGAGGGGCGCGCGGTTCGAACTTTGGCAAAAAACTCCGGGCAAATATGCGTCGAGCAGATGGTCCTGCCGCATTACGAGCCGTCCGCGCATGTCCCGTGGCCAGGGCCGGGAATGGGTTACTTCCATGGCCTGCTCCTTCTGCCAGCGGCCATCTGTGAATCGATAGAGGGCGACCTTGTCCGGGTCCAAAACCGCCAGATGCGATGGGCTCGAGCCTTCCTCCAGCACCGCCACGTCCAGAATGCGTTCCTCTTGCGACCAGAGCGGAATCTTGCGAATGTTAAGAGGTGCAGTTTCCCCAGCGAACGTTGCTTCATCAAGGCGTGGCGCCGTGACCATCACCACAGAGAATTCCCCCGCGCCCTGATGAATCTCAGCCACCCAGACATAGCTCTGCAAGTTCTCCGAGAGCGAAACCTGCACCGTCGCAGCTGCTTGCTCGGGTTTTGCGGTGCGCAATCCCAGCGTCTCCAGTTGCACCCGCAGCCCCCGGCTGATGTCGTCGACATCCTTCTTGTTGAACGACGCACGATCCACCACCTCTAGCGCCACGGTCCCCGGACCTGTGACCGCTGCGATCTTCCTCGCAAGCTCCTGCTCCGGAGTTGACCAATCGGCGCCATAGGTCAACGGAGTCAGCCAAAAGCAAAGCGCGAGCAGCAGAGAAGAGGCACGGCTCGAAAAGCATGGTAAGGGGATGAGCATCTCCGCGATGGGCGAATTATAAACCGCGTGCTGCCGTGGGCTGATCATGTGAGTCTCTACTCATCAGAGTTATCTTCAGTTCCGAACCCCTGGAGGCCGCCACCGCTTGCGATAGCGGCCCCCACTTGCGGCTGCTGCGTATGAAACCTACTTGTCCTGTGGACCCTCGGGCGCTTCCGCCTGGCTGGTGTGGTTCGCCATATTCATGCTGCGCAGAACATCATTGGCAAAGAAAAACTTGCCGTCCGCCGGAACCATCATGATCTGCAACTTATCGGAAAGCCGCTCAGCAACGATCTTGTTGATCAACAACGGATTCTGCTTCAGGATCGCCGCTTCCCCTTTCATCCTTTCCGCATCCGCGGCCGCAGTCACGCGGATGCGGTCTGCCTCCGCGTCGGCCAGCAACTTCCGTCGTTCCATCTCGGCCTTGCTGTCGATCACTTTGGCTTCCGCGGCCGCTTCGGCGTTCTTGATGGTCGACTCCTTCCGGGCCTCGGCCTCCAGTTTCGATTGCTGAATCTGTTTTTCCTTCAAGGGCAACGTGTACTGCATCGCATCCGCTTCGCCTTTAGCTTGCAGAACATGCACTTGCGCCTCTCCCTCGGCCTGCTTGACTTGCTGGACCTTGGTCGCCTCGGCCTGCAGTTCCGCAATCTTCACTTGCTTTTGCTGAATCTCGGTATCGACCCCCATCCGGTCGTTTTCCTGCTCCTTCAGCAGCAGTGTCTCCAGACCCTTCGCGTATTCCGGCGGCAGCTGGATGTCCCGCAGCATTACTTCCTTTACCACGATGCCATCAGCCGCCAGTTTCTGCGTAATGATGTTTGCCGCTCTGGTCCGCACTTCTTCCCGTTTGGCGGCGAAGACATCGCGTACCGTGTAGTTGGGAACCAGTTCCCGCCATACGCTCGCCACCACCGGTGGAACGATCTCCTTCTCCACCGGCTGGGGCAGGTTTGCCTCCACATAGTCCAGTCGCTTCGGGTCAACCCGGTACCGCACCGTGATAGCCAGCCCCAGCGTTAGGCCTTCCTTGGCCTGCACGTTGAGTGGCTGAGCTTTCACCAATGCTCCGGCTGCGGTCCTTCCATCTTCTATTGACCCCGTCGTGAACAACTGGTCGCGCGTATCGAATAGCTCGACTTTCTCGAGCAACGGAGCCACAAAGTGGATGCCTGGGTACAGCGTCCCGGCCAGCGTTCCTTGCGTCTGGCTCACTCGAACTCCCGCCGTCCCGCTGGGAATGACGACGATGCTCAATGCAATCAGGATCGGTACCCACGCTAGCATCGCTACCGCAACCGCAGTGCGCCAGCGCAGCTTTGGGACTGCCAGCGGCGGTCCCGAACCTTCCACCGTCAATACACGCTGGTACCGCATTTCCATGGTCAGGTCATACGCCAGAACTCCCAAGGCCATCAGGATCAGCCCGACGCCGCCCGTCATCAGCACATACTTCAGGAACAACATGGTGGTTCTCCTTCTGCGCTCAGCGCTTCTGCTCTGCCTTCACTCGTACCGCCTGCCGGGCAAAGAACAGACGGAACACTTCTCCGAAGATGAACTCCTCCACCAGGAGTGCGATTGCTAGTGAGAAGACCATCCCCGCCACGATTGCCATAACTGTGATTGCTAGTTGCATGACCTTTCTCCTCTAAGAACCTGCATTGCTCACGAAACTACTGCCCGCCGCCGACCGCTGCGGTGGTTGTCGGCTGCATTTGCGCCAGTGCAGTCGTTGTGCTGCTGTCGGCGCCGAAGATCTGGGCGATCTGCTCATCCCGCTCGCCATGGATTTCCACCGAGTCGCCGACGTTTACCAATGTGAAGAACTGCACGATGTCGCGGTTGCGCATCCGAATGCAGCCGTGCGACGCGGCTTTCCCGACCGACGTCGGGGCATTGGTGCCATGGATCCCGTAGCCCGGTTTGTTAAATCCCACCCAACGCGGACCAAGGGGATTGTCCTTTCCGGGCGGGATCACGACACCAGCGTGGTAGTACGTGGGAGAGGTCAGACGGCTGGCGATAGTGAACGTGCCAACTGGGCTCGGGCTAACCGATGCCCCAACCGCGATGGAAAAGACTTGGATGACAGCTCCGTTTTCCATGACCACGAGTTTGCGGTCCGGAATGCTGATGATGACCAGCCGCTTCGGCCGGGCTGCGGGGGCTTCGGGAGCGGGCGCCGTGTTCTGTGCCAGGCATGCCGCCGTCACCGCAAGGGTGAGAAACCATCCCAGAGCCTTGACCACGTCGGCCGCGCATGTCCGTGCCATCTGTCTGCCTCCCGGTAGCTGTCCTGCGCCAGCTCAAGTGGCAGGTCGGGCACCACGCGCCATAAGACTGATACAAATGGACTTACTCGGTATCCAGACGCAAGAAACAGTGTCCCGTAGCAGACGGTGTGTCAAGCCTGACACAATTAGGATGGCCAGCGCTCTTGAGGGAAAGGTGGGACTGACCGCCACTGACAGCCGTCGGGACCGTCGGATGCTCAAGGATGAGAAGCTCAACTGATTGTTCAACGGATGCGACAGCGGAGGCTTGGAAAAGTGCCCGGCCCGCCGCTGAGAGCGGCTTTATGGGGTCTTGGAAGGGAGGCCGGGCAATTTTCTGGGGTCAGTACATGCGTCTCTGTTGGACCTTTTCTACCTGTAAACGCACAACCGGTCTGTGATCGCGGTCACAGCTGCGTGTGACCCGCAACCGCGGCCCTGATATTCTTCTGGCCGGGTTTCTATGAATGTCGTCAAAGCCACAGCTCGATTCGAACACTGGCTCGCCTCCCACGCGCCTCTGGTCAAGCCCGATTTGCGCCTGAAGCACCGGAGAATGGCCGACGCCGTCTTCCCGTTCTTTCGAGCCACCTTCTACCGCTGGGTGCAGCTCTGGCCCGAGGTCTGTCCGGACCTCGCCAAGGCACCTACGATCCTCGCCGTCGGCGATCTTCATGTCGAAAATTTCGGTACCTGGCGGGACGTGGAAGGCCGGCTGATCTGGGGCGTGAACGACTTCGACGAAGCCTGCGAGCTTGCTTACACGAACGATCTGGTCCGCCTGGCCGCGAGCGCCTTGCTGGCCAT
>Ga0075017_100002671_pt1 | contig 11187 bp, 15 predicted proteins | sample AleBraG_ABR_2012_FD_71475 | JGI IMG/M metagenome (GOLD analysis project Ga0075017, IMG submission 71475) | Freshwater sediment microbial communities in response to fracking from Pennsylvania, USA - Alex Branch Run_MetaG_ABR_2012 | ecosystem: Environmental > Aquatic > Freshwater > Creek >...
TGCTGATCGAACTGGCTGAATCCGCCGGGGCTCGGGGAGCGCCAGTCCACGATGCCAGCCGTGATGGCCGCCGCCTGCGCCGGGGACGCGCCCGCAACCACGCCCAGATTGGTGAGTTGTTCCACCGTGGCGGTGTTGATATTCAGTTTGGCCGACTCCTGAATCACCTCCACTACGGCATCGCCGCTGGGAAAGGAGAAGCGCGCCAGCGCAACGGGCGGTTTGAAGTACTTGGGATCGATGGTGAAACCCCACTGGATATGCAGCAGCGCCCGATCGATGGCGCCAGTGGCCAGGTAGTAAGTTTTCAGGGCGTCAACGTCGGTCCCGGTGCGTTCGGTCTCGGTGCGAACCGTGTTGGCCACGGTGAACGCGATTGCCGATAACGCGGCGGTGAGCCAGAGCACCGCCAGCAGCGCGCTGCCCTTATTGGTTTCCATACAGCTCCAGTGGCAAACGATTCACGCGTACCGGCGACGTCATGGTCACCGGCTGCAAGCGCCCCGAATCCGGCGTGAGCGGGCCCATTTCAATGCGAATCGCGTCCGGCAAATGATCGATGTAGGCCCAGTTCGCCACCCATTTTGTGTCCTCGTTAGCAGGAGCACCGATCGGCGGCGGGCTTCGAAAGGTAAAGCGGCAGTAAGCCAACTTGTCGGCGAGTACAAACGAATTGGCCCCGGTCTGGATGGGAAGAAACTGAGCGGCCAGCGCGTTAGTCGCTGGATCCCGGATGACGCCAGTGCAAGTTCGCCCCGCGCTGGCAGCTCCGGTGTACAGCGCTTCATTCAACACCAGGCGGACTCCGGCGCCGTTCTCTCCGGGTATCACCTGAAACTCAAGAATCTTCGGCGTGCCGCGGGAGGCTTCATGCAAGGAGTACGTGGAGACGAAGCGCATCGCGGCCGGCTGACCTTCAAAGAACGCGATGCGGGCGGGGGAATTATCGCCTGTCGTCAGGCACTCGGCGGGCACGGGCATCAAACCGGCGATCTGCTGCTCCAGGATTTGCTGCGTGCTCATCACGCGGCGGTTGGACATGAGCCGGTCATCCGATTTCTGCATGGCGCTCAAGCCCACGCGCATGGCCATCATCAAACCCACTGAGAGCAGGCTCACCAGCGTGACGGAGATCAAGACTTCAATCAGCGTGAAGCCACGCTGACGCTTCATGGCGCGGCCTCACGCTGGAAATTCTGCCGGAAGCCTTCCATCGTGAACGTCTTCGGCTGGTCGCCGCGGTTCCAGCCGATCTGCAATTCGACCCGCTCCAGAACTGGAGTGCCCGGCCCGGAGTGCTCCGGTTTCTCGTAAGTGGTGACCACGGCGCGCCACTCCATGGCTTCGCCGCCGGTCACGCCGGCATCCCAGGTCCCGCGGATCGGCTGGTTGTCCGGCAGTTTCTTGTCGAGCAGCAGTTCATCCATCTTCTGGCGCGCCATCAGCATCGCGCGATCGTAATCGGTGAGCCGGGAGGCATTGCGCATGGATGTCGAGAGAGCCGACAAGAGGCCGGTGACGGCAATCGCCATGATGAGCGTGGCCACCATCACTTCGAGCAGCGTGAATGCGTTCTTTGGTCTCAAGGCTTCTCAATGTGCGGAACGCCGGTCATCGGATCGACGCTGACGATGCGCTCCACATGCCGCCGGTTGCTGAGGCGCACGCCAAATTGGGGAACGGTACCGCCGGGATAGATGAAGAAACTGCGCGTGGCTGTGTTGCTGTCGTCCACCAGAGGTGGAAGCACGCCCTCAATCGCGATGCCGTCGGGCATTTCCATTCGGCGCTCAAATCCAGGCTCGCTCGACCGCATGACCAAGACGTTCTCCGTTTTGGAAATCGAAACTTCCGTCACCAGTTGGCGGCGAATCGACCGGTTTAAAGCGGAGCTGAAGAAAGTAGAGACGCCGTTGGCGGCTTGGTTCAGCCGCAGCGAATCGATACCGGAGGTGAGCGCGGGAAAGCTGATGCCGATCATCACGGCGATGATGGCGGTTACTACCAGCAGCTCAATCAGCGTTACGCCAGCGTGGTGGGGCAGGTTTTCAACCTGCGGCCGATTGTCAATCGGCCCCGGGCGGGTTACCAACCCGCCGCCGGTTAACAACCGGCCCCACGAAACATCAGTTCTTCCAATTGACAATGTCCGCATTGAGCCCCTCTCCGCCAGGCTTGCCATCGGCTCCATAGCAAATTAGGTTCGGCTTGTCGCCGTAGTCGCCGGGATATCTGTATACGTTCCACGGATCGGCGCCGATATCCCGCTGCACGTAAGGCCCATTCCAATTCCTCGTGTTCTCGGGCTTGACTCGCAATGCTTGCAAACCTTGGTTTGTCGTCGGCAAGATGCCGGTATCCGATTTGTAGGTTCCGAGCGCGGTCTGGTAGGCATTGATTTGCGCCTTGGCCTGGGTCTTGCGGAAGTCGCCGGCAGATCGGATGAAGTCAACTTGCACGGAAGAAACGAATGCGGCGGCAATGAGAGCGATGCCCATGCCGGCCGCCGCCTCAGTTCTTCCAACTGACAATGTCCGCATTCAACCCATCCCCTCCGGGCTGGCCATCGCCTCCGTAGCAAATAATGTCCGGATCGTCGCCGTGGTCGCCGGGGTATTTGTACACGTACGGATGCTGCCAGGGGTCCATGTCGATGTCTTTCTGCACATAGGGGCCCTGCCAGTTATTCACGTTCTCAGGCTTGACGCGCAGCGCCTGCAGGCCCTGTTCGGTTGTCGGATAAACTCCGGTATCCAGCTTGTAGGATCCCAGCGCGGTCAGGTACGCATTGATCTGCGCCTTGGCCTGGGTTTTGCGCGCCTTGTCGGCTTGCCCCATCATCTTGGGCAGCACCAACGCCGCAAACAGCGCAATGATGGTGACCACCACCAGCATTTCGATCAGCGTCACGCCGGCTTCTCTTCGAGTTCGAATTGTTCTTTGCATTTGTTTACACCGCCACGTCGTTAATACTCGTTATCGCCAACAGCATGCTCAGAATGAGCGTGCCCACCACTATGCCCATGATCAGAATCACCAGCGGCTCAAACAGCGAGGTAAAGCGTTTGATGGCCGACCGCGTGTCCGCTTCGTAGATATCCGCCATGCGGTTGAACATGGAATCCAACCGTCCTGTCTCTTCGCCAACACTCAGCAAATGACCGGCCAGCGGAGGGAATTCGCCACAGCGTTTCAACGGAGCCGCAATGCCTTCGCCTCGCTTGACGCCCTGCGACACGATCTCGAGCGAATTGGCGATCTTGCGATTGCTCAAAATCGCTCGGGAAATATGGATGCTCTGCACCAGCGGGACGCTGTTGGCGACCAGCGTGCCCATGGCACGGGCAAAACGCGCCGTCTCCGCTTTGCGTAGCGCATCTCCCAGTAAGGGAATCTTCAGCGCCGTTCCATCCCACCACAATCGGCCTTGCACAGTCCGCCGGTAAATCACCAGGGCCGCGATGGCGCCCACCAGGACAGTGAGAATCATCCAGCTATACGACTGCAGAAAATGACTGGTCTCGATCAACAGCCTGGTCGGCGTGGGCATCACGATGTGAGATTGCTCAAACACTCCCGCAAAGCGCGGCACCACGAAGTTCATCAGCACCCCAATCGATCCGGCGCCCACCAGGGCGAGCAGCGTGGGGTAAACCATCGACGAAATAATGTATCCGCGCAGATCGTCACTGCTGCGCTCGAACTCCGCCAACCGGTCGAACACCGCGGCCAACGAACCGCTCGCCTCTCCGGCCCGCACCATGTTCACGAACAGATCGGAAAAATACTCCGGATGCGTAGCGAGGCTCTCCGCCAGCGACTTGCCGCCTTTCACAACCCGGAGCACATCCAGCACCAGGGCGCGAAAACTGGCGCGCTCGGTCAGCTCACTCGTAATGCTGAGCGCCCGGTCTAACGGCACTCCGGCGTTCAAAAGCGTGGATAATTCCTGGGTGAAAAAGAGAATGTCGCGCTTCTTGCCCAGCTTGAACGCCGGCAGCTTCAGGTCCCTACCCTGCTTCGGCTCCAGCCCGACATAGACCGGCGTGAGGCCTTGTTTCCGCAGTTCCTGCGCCACCCAGCGGTCGGTATCGGCGTGAATCACTCCGGTACGGAGCTTGCCGTCGGACGCCACCGCCTTGAAGTAATAGCCGGTCATCAAAATTCCTGCGTGACGCGCATCACTTCATCCGCCGTGGTCAATCCATCGCGCACCTTAAGCCAGCCGTCTTCCCGCAAATTGCGCATATTGTTTCGGCGCGCCGCGCTGGTGATGGACACGGCGTCTTCATTGCGCATAATCATGCGGCGGATTTCGTCGTTCATCTCCATCATTTCAAAAATGCCGACGCGCCCGGTGTAGCCGGAGCCGAAGCACTTTTCGCAGCCGCGGCCGCGGTAGCTATCCACCAGGTCCCCATCCGGCGTCAACCGCTGTCCATCATGATCCTTACAGTGCCGGCAAATCACCCGGACCAATCGCTGCGCCAACACGGCCACCAAAGAAGAGGTGATGAGATAGTTCTCCACGCCCATGTCGGTGAGCCGCGAAATGGCGCTGGGCGCGTCGTTGGTATGCAGAGTGGAGAATACAAAATGACCGGTGAGCGAGGCGCGGATGGCCACGTCGGCGGTCTCGCGATCACGGATTTCGCCCACCATGATCACATCCGGGTCTTGCCGGACAATGTGCCGGAGGCCCGAAGCAAACGTCAGCCCGATCTGCGTGTTGACGTGAATCTGATTGATCCCGTCCATCTGATACTCCACCGGATCTTCGATCGTGATGATTTTCTTGTCGCTCTGATTAATCAGCTTCAAAGCGGAGTAAAGCGTGGTAGATTTGCCGCTGCCCGTTGGCCCCGTGACAAGAAAAATACCGTGCGGCAACTGCGTGAAGTGCTGCATGCGGGCGAGCATGTGATCGTCAAAACCGAGCCGGGCCAGATCGTAAAAATCTCCGGCAGAACGATCCAGCAAACGCATCACCACGCTTTCGCCGTACAGCGTTGGCAGCGTGGAGATGCGCAAATCCACCTCGCGCCCCAAAGTTTTGATCTTGATGCGGCCATCCTGCGGCAGGCGGCGTTCCGCGATGTTCAACTTCGCCATCAGTTTGACGCGGGAAATGACGGCTGCTTTCAGTTCGCGCGGCGGCGACTCCTGGTTGTAGAGCACGCCGTCAATGCGGTAGCGGACGCGAAAATCCTTCTCAAACGGCTCCAGGTGAATGTCGCTGGCGCGCTTTTCCACGGCCTGCGCGATCAGCGCGTTGACCAGCCGGATCACCGGGGCCTCGCTGGCCATGTCGCGCAGGTGTTCCAGATCTTCCGAGGCCTGCGCGGAATCGGGATCGAACTCGCCTTCCGCCTTCGCCGCTTCGCCGTAGTAACGATCGATCGCGTCGACGATCTCCTGTTCGGCCGCCAGCACCGGCGTGACTTTCAGCCCGGTGCAGCTCCGCACAGCGGAAAGCGTCTCGAAATCCAGCGGATCGGCCATGGCCAGCGTGATCGTATGGTCTTCACGGCCAACCGGAATGCAGCGATACTGGCGCAGAAAGCGCGGTGAAAGATTGTCGGTTTCGGGCGAGGCGGGCGGCCGCTCTTCAATCGTGACCAGCGGAATACTGAGTTGGTCGGAGAGAGCCGCCAGCACATCGCGCATGGCGATGAAACCCATGTCAACCAGCGTTTTTCCGAGCTTATCGCCGCGCTCGCGCTGCAGCTCGAGCGCGCGATCGAGATCCTCCGCGATAATCAGCTTGCGCTCGATCAGCAGCTCGCCCAGGCGCATCAGAATTCCTGGACCGACAGAGCCGCAGCCAGCTTGGCGCGATCCGCATGGCCGGTCTTCACCAGAATGAGCGCTCGCTTCGGCGCCCGCATTACCAACTGCTGCGGCAGGCCCGTGGTGTCTTCCCAGTTCCAGTAGAAGAACGAGACGCCCAGCGCGATCTGCTCGTCAGCGGGAACCGTATCGAGCGACGCGGCCGATGATACCAGAACGTCTTGCATGGCCTGACGAAACTGGACCATCCGATCCATCTTCTTCCGGTGGATGCGGTCCACTTCTTCCTTGGTCACGCTGGGGTGGAACGGCGAGATGCCCGTACCTTGCGCCAGATTCACCTGGGCGGAGAACACAGCGCCATAACCGTTGATGTACATACCTTGGGGATAAACCCAGAAGGCCACCGGATCGTCCGGCCAAAGCTTGCCGATGCGCGCTTCGAAGTTCTTTTCCGCCGCCTGGATGGCCGGACGGCTGACCAGCGTCTTGTCGGCCAGGGAACTCAAGGGCAGAGCGAGAAGAAGGAGGCTAGCCCACTTCATTGGGCGCCTCGCGGGACAACCTGCTCGTTACTGGCGACCATCCAATGATTCATCTGCTGATTTTGATAGCGCATCACCTGCTGGAACTCGGCCAGGTCTTTCTGCCGCCGCTCCTCGTGGCGCTTCTCAGAAGCCTCAAACATCTGATGTTGCTGCGCGACGATCACTTCCACGCGCTTGGCTACTTCCTCATCAATATGTTTGTTGATTGCGGCAGCGTCCATGGCGGCGACCTGTCTTTCCGTGACCATCGTCACCGGAGGACGCGTGAATCCATGCACCAGAATCGCCGCCGCGAGCAAAGCTGCGGAAGCGAATCCCATGGCCGGCCCCGATCGCCAGATCGCCTGCCACCAGCGCGGTTCGAACACTTTGTCGGACACAAAGGCGATCCGGCGCGGGACTTCTTCCTCAGGAAGCGTCTCGAGCGCCGTCCGCATCACGCCCAGGCGTTCCAATTCCTCGCGGCACTCGGCGCACGCGCCGAGATGGCTCTCCACCTGCGCCTTGTCCCGCTTTTCCAGTTCACCCAGGAAATAGGCTTTTACATCGACGACTGAGCAGCTCATGCTTCCTCCACATCCATTGGAGCCAACGTTTGTTTCAGGAGGTCGAGCGCCGTATACAAGCGACTCTTAATGGTCGATATTGGGCAGCCCAGGATCTCCGCCATTTCCTCAAACTTGAACCCCTGGTAAACCTTCAGCAGCACCGCTTCCCGCTGGTCCGGTGTTAACTTTTCCAGCGCCCGCGCCACCGTCAGGTTCAGCTCCACCGGGTACAACCGGCCCGAAGCTTCCGAGGTCTTCAGTTCAGCGGTGATCTCGCCTTCCGGACGGTTCTTGCGCAACAGCGAATACGCCTCGTTATGCGCGATCCGGAACAGCCAGCCGGCAAACTTTGCCGGATCTTCCAGCTTTTTCAAGTTCTGATAGGCCTTCAGAAACACGTCCTGGCTCAAGTCGAGCGCATCTTCGCGCTGCCCCACCAACCGGTACAAATAATTGAAGACACGCTTCTCCCAGCGCGTAATGAGCACGTTGTAGGCTTCCACCTGCCCGTGCCGCGCCTTGGCAATCAGGTCGCGATCCTCAACCTCCCGAAATATCAAATTTCGGCTCCATTTAGAAAGACGCTGCGAGGAGTGAAAAAGACGAAGTCATATCGCCAACCACGAAATCTGCGGCTCTTGGGGATCATATCGTGCCTCCGCCAGCGAAGTGTCCAGTGCCTGGCAGAATTCCCAGTTCTCCAAAGTACAGCCGGGCCAGCCGCACATTGACGTTATCTACCGTTCCGCGGGGTCACCGGCCAACCGAGCCAGCGCAGAGAGCAGACGCCCCGCCCTCACGTCACCGCCCTCATTTCCTCCAGAAACCGCCGCAGAATCTCATCGACAGATGCGAGGGGCGGATGGTTGTCAAGATGCTGCGAAATCTCGCCCTCAATTCTAGTGGCTGGACGCGCATCCTTCATCTTCGGATCGCGGTGCGCCCAATCGCGACCCGGATGAATAGTGTCCCAGGGTGACCTCAGATTGGCGCGCGTTCCCGGATCGTCGCCGTGTTTGCCGAAGCCGTAGCAGATGTCCACCTCGGAATTCCAAATCGGCTTGAAAAGTTCGATGAGGTAGTTTTCGGCCGCGGACTGCCACCCAGTCTGCACAACCAGGGCGCGATACTCGAAATCCTCCAGCTTCAACGTGGTCGCGGCCTTCGCGATGTTCTTCCGATGGTCGTTGAGACGATTGGCGAGACGGTCCCCCTGCTCCACGGCCGTCTTGCTCGCTGGGTCGGCCGGATCGGCTTTGCCGACGTAAATCGGATGTTCTTTCTTCGATATCGCGCTGTAGGCCGGAAAGTGGCCGTTGTAGTACAAAGCGTAGACGCCGGAACCGTAGAAGCGCTCGACCTTCGCCAGCGGCTTGCGGGCTTGAGCAATCAGCGTGATGCCGACGATCCGACCGGCGACGTTCGGGTTCGACGGATCGAAGACGAACCCGGGATGCTTAATGGGATCGAGGTCGTCCATGATTTTGCGGAGCTTCTCGAAGGCCTCCCCGATGGTCCTCCGAACCCGTTTCGCGCTCGGCGCCGCGAGCCCCGACGCCTCCTGGTTGGCCAATTGTTCGGAGAGTTCCTTGAGTTGAATCGCCAGTTGTTCGAGTTTTCCCAGTGGTGCGGCCATCCGCTAGCCCCGCCCCTTTGTGGTGAGCAAGGTTTCGGCGACCGACCGCGCCACAGTCTCGGCTAAATGCACAGGAACGGCGTTGCCCAATTGCCGCATAGCCTCGGTCCAGGCTCCGCGGAACGTGTAGTCGTCCGGGAAGGTTTGCAGCCGTGCGGCTTCGCGAACCGTGAAATACCGCACCGATCCATCGACTCTTGCGAGCATGTTTTCCCCGCCTGGAACGCCGTGGTCGCCCGCCTTGAGCGTCTTCGCGGGTTCATCGAGCGGACTGCCTGTATGGCCCGGATAGCTGCGCGCGCCTGGATTGAATGTGTGGTTCGCGACGCCGTTCCGTGGGATTTCCTCCGGGTTGGGCAAATCGTGGATAGCATCCCGCACGGTCAACCACGGCTCTCCCGGATCAAACAAATAGTCGCCGCGAAGTCTTTCTACACGATTGGCCTGCCTATCCGCAAGCTGCGGCCGCTGGCGCTTCGGAACCTCGTGCCGGTCCCAATACTCTCCCGTGATCCACTGCGACCGCAAGAGGGCGTTCTCCGAATGGCTGCCCTCTGGAAAACTCCATTCCACGCCCAGATCGGAGCGGAAGCCCACGAAGAAGACGCGTTCACGCCGCTGCGGCACACCGTAGTCGGCGGCGTTGAGAAGGCGGAAAACCACGTTGTATTCGGTTTGGTCGCGCCTGGACGTGTGATGCTTCTCCAATCGCCCGCGGTGTTCCATCCAGCTTTCGGCCTTGCGCCGTGTAAAGCTCGGATGCATGAGCTGAAGGTGAATGTATTCGAAATAGTCGGCGAACGTTTCCCGCATCAGGCCCTTCACGTTCTCGAAGATGAAGGCTTTTGGCCGCAGCTCGCGAACCGCGCGGACGGCCTCCGGGAACATGTCGCGCTTATCCGTATATCCACCGTGTTTTCCGCCCAGCGAGAACGGCTGGCAGGGAGGGCCGCCCGATACGACAATGACGTCGCTCAGAGCGCCGTAGTCGAACGCTTTTACGTCGCCTTCGTACAACGGCCATTCCTCGATGGAACGCAACCGGTGCCGCTGGTTTTCCCGGAACGTCTCGCAGGCGTCGTGATCCCACTCGATGACTGCGGCGTGATGAAAGCCCGCGTTCGACATGCCAATCGCCAGGCCCCCGGCGCCGGCGAATAGTTCGACACTACGCATCGAGAAACCTCCTTATCCGGCTTCCCAACTTTTCGGCGCTCTTGAGCTGGCATTCCCAAATCGTCAGCACCTTCCACCCATCGCGCTGGAGCATCCTTTTATTCTTTTCGTCGCGTTTCTTGTTTCCTTCGAGCTTCGGCAGCCAAAAATCAAGCCGGGACTTGGGGAGGCGCGCCATGGCACACGCGGCGTGCCGATGCCAGAAACAGCCGTTGATGAAGATAACTTTTCGGGGTCTTCTAAAAACCATGTCCGGGTGGCCGGGCAGATCCTTGGCATGAAGCCGGTAGTGGTATCCAAGGCCGAAAATCAACCTGCGAACAAACAGTTCGGGCCGCGAGTTCTTGGATCGGACCCGCGCCATAATTTCCGATCGTTCGGCCGGGGAAAGACTGTCCACGCGCCCTACGCTCCCCTTGGGCTGCGGAAGAGCGGCCACTTGTCCTCGATGTATTTTTCCGCCGCCTCACGCACCACCCACGCCAGGGACACTTTCTTCTCCTTGGCTATAACTTCAAGCGTCTGATACACATCGGGCGGGAAACTAATCGAGGCGCGAATGGCCGCCGGGCTCTCGGCCTTCATCGCCTTTAGATGTGTTCCCACCTTATCCACTTTTACCGTATCACCACATTACACCATACCGGTGAGGTCGGAGCAGAGGAGACGCGCCTCACGCAGCGCTTCAGCCTCAGTGAAGGTTCCAGCCACGACCTATGCCCCTGGTTGCGGCTGAAACAAGGCCAAGAGATTCCAGCGCGTGAGCGTAAGCGATCCGCTTACGCCGCAACCCCATCAGGACCCTTCGTTAAGGGGTGGATATAAATTGAAGAACATCGTTGGTGTAATCGGCGTGCTCATCAGGAAAACACCATTCAGCCGTGAGCATCAGGGGCGGTCATGATTGATGTAATCGTGAACAGTCAAGCCCTCGGGATCGGGTCTCACGCGCTTTTGGAGTTGGAGAATTCGCGCTGCCGCTTCCTGCGAGGAGAGCGGGGCGCTGGCAACTGTCTCATCATTGGCTAGGTGCGCTAACCATGCGTCCAGTGTCATTCCCTGCGCCGCCGCTCTCGACTTGAGCGCCGCCGCCTGTTGATCCGAAAGTTCGATTACTATCATCGGCAAAAACTCCTGCCAGCCTGCTTCCAGCGTACTGCATATTTAGGCGCATTGTCACGCCAACCACAATCCGGAGCAATCCGGAGGACATCATGTTGAGCCACCGGGGACACTCCGGGCTAGCAGTCCGAAATCTTCCCCTAACAACCATCGCAAGAGTGTCCCCTCGCATCGCGTCCTCATATCGCCAACAACGAGATCTGCGGCTCTTTGGGATCATATCTCACTTCCACCAGCGATTTTTCCAGCGCCCGGCAGAACTCCCAGGCCAATTCCTCATTATCGAATCCCGTCTGGTGAAACCCGGAATACCGCTGGCCTTCCACACAATAGGAGTATCCAAGTTCTCCGAAGTAGAGCCGATCCA
>Ga0075017_100002672_pt1 | contig 11186 bp, 7 predicted proteins | sample AleBraG_ABR_2012_FD_71475 | JGI IMG/M metagenome (GOLD analysis project Ga0075017, IMG submission 71475) | Freshwater sediment microbial communities in response to fracking from Pennsylvania, USA - Alex Branch Run_MetaG_ABR_2012 | ecosystem: Environmental > Aquatic > Freshwater > Creek >...
TCGAACCCGACGATCCGTGACACATGGTCGCTCATGAATGCCACTTCATGAGGCTGGGCCTGGTGGGCCTCGAACGCCTCGAGCGTCTCCCAGCATTCGAAGAAACGAAACCGGTTGGGCTGCTCCACGTCCTCCGCCCACCAGTAGTCGACGCACCCCGGGTCCAACCGGCTGAGGATGCAGACCTCTTGCAGGGCGGCAAGCGTGACCTGGCGCTGGTCCTCGGAGAACTCGAGGTAGCCGTTCAATGCGTGCATCGGTCTGGTCTCCTGGCGGTCATCGGGGCAGTCTTCCCGTGGGAATGTCGGATCGGATGGTCTGGTGGCCGCCTCGGTCATGCGCCTTCGCGGGACCCGGTCACCATGACGGTGCACGGAGCGGAGCGCACCACGTAGTCGGACACGGAACCGAGCAGGGCCCGGGTGATTCCGCCCCGACCTCTGGTCCCGAGCACGATGGCCCGGGCCCCCACCTCAACTGCGAGCTCGCAGATGGCGGCGGCCGGCTCGCCCCCCAGGACCCGGACCTCGATCTCGCCGAGGGCCAGCCGGGCCTCGGCCTCGCCCAGGACCTGGCGGGCCGACTCATGGGCCGATCCGACGGCCAGGTCGAACTCCTCGGCGGACATCTCGGCCCCGGCGTGGCCGGTGCCAGAGAGCACATCGGGGTCGGGGACATCGGCCACCGTCACCAGTACGAAGTGGTGGTGACGACCCAGCAGTTCGACGCCGGAGGCGAGTGCGTCCAAAGACGCCTCGGATCCGTCGGCGCAGAGCAGGATCGGCGGGGTCACTGGGCCACCGTAGCAACCAGGCGCTTCGGTCCGACAGCCTGCGTCGTCGATCGTGCCTCAGTCGGGGCGGGTCTCCATCGATCCCGACGCCAGGGCGTCGACCAGCTGAGCGTGGTCCTGGATATTCTGGTCGGCGTAGCGCCCGGCGAAGGCGACCATGGCCTCGGTGAACCCTCGGCTGGTACCCAGATAGGCGTCGATGGCCACCGGGTCGCCGGTCCGGGCATGGGCGCGGGCCAGGCACTCCCCACAGGCGGTGGCGAACTCGGCCAGACGGGGGGCGATGAGTTCGATGGTCGGGATGATCTTCATGTCCCGGAATTGGCGTACGTAGTAGTCGTGACCTCGGAACGAGGACCAGCCGACGAAGATGTCGGTGGCGCTCTGGACGAGCCGCTTGCCTTCCACCACTCGGGCGCCGTGGTTGGTGTGGACGCTCGGTCGGGTGAAGGCCTCGTAGACCGACGGCCCGGCCTGCTTGCACTGCAGGAACAAGGGGTCGCTGCCGCTCCGACCCTCCAGCAGGACCAGGTAGACCCGCATGCCCACGCTGCCGACCCCGACGACCTGGCGGACCACGTCGGCTTCGGTGAACCGGTCGAACAGGTGGCGCCGGTCGCCCTCCAGTGTCCGGCGGTATCGAGCCAGGAGTTCGTCGACCAGTTCCATCTGCTCATCGTCGTCGACGGTGGTCCGGATCGGTGGATCCTCGGTAATGCGGGGCCGACCGTGGGCCACTCGGGTGAGGCGGGCGTAGGCGCCCATATGGGTGCGGTGGCGCTTCTTCTTCTCGATGTGGACCGACACACGACCCCGGTCAGCCGGCTCGAAGTACCCCAGCAGGTTGTCGACGTGCATACCGTCGTACCAGATGTCCAGTTCCGGCATACGGGCGTAGCTTCGCATCCGGTTCCGGTAGGCGACTACGGCGGCCTCCACCGCCGTGCGGGCACGACCAGGACGGATCCCACTCTCCTGGCCGGCCACCACCAAGCTTGCGGCCAGGCGTTGTACGTCCCATTCGAACGGACCGGGCAGCGATTCGTCGAAATCGCGGAGGTCGAATGACAGATTCCGCTCTGGGGTGGCCCACAGGCCGAAGTTGAGCACGTGGGCGTCTCCGGATAGCTGGACCTCGATGTCGCTGTGGGTCCGGGATCCCAAGTCGGCGGCCATCACGGCTGCCGCGCCGCGGTAGTAGTTCCACGGGGAGATGGCCATCCGCTCGTGGCGGAGGGGGACCAGTGCCGGATCGCGGACCGTGTTCTGGGCCAAGATCGTGGCTAGTGGGTCGTGGCCACGATCGCATTCCGACCAGGTGCCGAGACCTTTCCGTGGCGCCCGACGCCGGGCCAGCCGTCCGGCGGTGCGCCGCTCACCGGTGGTGGCGGTCAGGTCGTGGCGGGGGAGCGAGGAAACGGGAGTGATGATGGGATCCTAGGTGTGTGCCGTCGAGAACCACGTTGGCGGACTCAACTCAACGGGTTGTGTGTCCCCACCAGCCGAAGTTTGTCGGGATTGCGTATGTTGCGGATTACCGAGACGCGCCCATGGGACACCGAGCATGCTAGGACTTGGTCGATGGTGCCATCGACCTCGATGACGTAGCCGACGTCGCCGTTGACGGTGACCGGTGTGACCTCCATCCGCCCTTCGTACCGCCTGGCCAGATTGACGAGTAGGCGCGCGACCCGCGGCGCAGTCTCCACCGGACGGCGTGCCGCCCGGCGGTGGGGCCCGCCGTCGGCGGTGTAGACGACGTCGGGTGACAGTCGTGCGAGTACCCCGCGAATGTCACCCACCGCCACCGCACCCAACAATTCGTCGACGAGCATGCGGTCCGAGCCGGATGCCCGGGGCAGGTCGGCGGCCTGTACCCGACGCCTGGCCCGGCTGGCGATCTGGCGGCAGGCGGCCGACGACTTGCCGACGACTTCGGCGATCTCGTCGAAGGGAACGGCGAACACCTCGGCCAGGACGAAGACGGCCCGCTCCACCGGACCGAGCTCGTCGAGCAGGATCAGAAACCCGAGCGTGAGGGAGTCGGCCAGCTCGGCCAGCTCATCGGGACCTGGTGCTCCGACGATCGGCTCGGGCAGCCACGGCCCCGGGTAATCAGCTGCCCGCCGCTTCCGCGCCCGGAGGTGATCGAGAGCGACCCGCGTGGTCACGGTGGTCAGCCATGCCTGGGGCCGCTCGAGTGCGGCGCGTTCGGCCCGGTCCCAGCGGAACCACACCTCGGACACCACGTCCTCGGCTTCGGCGAGACTGCCGAGGATCCGGTAGGCAAGTCCGACGAGGCGAGGTCGAGCCTCGGTGAAGGGATCGGCGGCATCGGGCACGGTGGTGCTCACGCCGATCGAGCCCTCCGGTCCAGGGCCTCGAGGGCGCGCCGTCCGGCCGCATGGCCGCTGGCCAGGGACGCGTCGGCCAGCAGCCCGTCCGGGCCGACCCAGTCGCCGGCCAAGTAGATGCCGGGTGTTCCGGTGTCGCCGACCGTAGGACGCCCCGGCATCCCCCCGGCCTCGGCCCGCGGCATCGTGCCGGTGACTGTCATGCATGCCAGGAACCGCTCGAATACGACGTCCTCGTCGGCCACTCCGCAAAGTCGGCGGTAGGCATCGAGGTCCGGCCGGTCCAACCCGGCTGACCGGGCTCCGTAGCGCAGCACCGCGACGACCGCCTGGCCGGCCGGGGCCTGACGGGCGGGAGGACCTTGGGTGGTGGCGTAGAGGGGAGCATCGATCCCGAGCACGTACCCGGGGCTCGGGACCCGCCGCACCCCCATATCTAGGCAGGCGGCCGTGACCGGACCGCCGAGGTCGCCCCAATCGGGCGGTTCGGGCAGGAGGGCCCGCGCAGCAGCGGGTGGGCCGACGGCCAGCACCACCTGGCGGGCCACTACGGGACCCCGTTCAGTGCCCACTTCGATCCGACCGGCTGTCGGCTCGAGCATACGGGCCGGAGCCGAGCTGCGGATGTCGACGTCTTGGGCCAAGAGTCCGGTCAGCTGGGACCAGCCCCGGTCGAGGTAGAGGACGCCGCCCGATACGGCGAACTGCAACTGGGCGAGGGCCGCATCGGCGCTGAAGTGGTCGACGTCGGGGCAGTAAGTCCCGATACGGAGCAGGGCGAGGGCCACCGCCTCGGCATCGGGGCGAAGTCCGAGGCCGTCGAGCCAGGTCCGGGTCGACGTACCGGACAACGCCCTGTAGTCCATGTGGGGCAGACGGGCAAGGAAGCGGGCCAGTTGTGCCTTGCTGCGGACGCCGAGCAACGATGTCCGCAGGAGCGATGATGGCCCGGTGGGGAGTTGGTGCAGCACCCCGTCGAGCGAGCCCTTGTAGCGGCCGAGCGGGGGAGCGGCTCCGGTTGGCGTCACGCCGAGTTCGGCCAACACCCTGGCCCCCACTCCATCGCGGTAGAGGGCGTGAGCGCCGAGGTTGAGAGTGAATCCCTCCCGCTCCGTGGTGCGGGCCCGGCCCCCGGGTCGGTGGGCCTCCAGAACCAGAGTGCGGGCTCCACCGGCAGATGCAGTGGCGGCGGCGGTAAGTCCGGCGATCCCGGCCCCGACCACCACGACGTCGAATTCGTTGTCCATGTCAGGTTGACGTCCCGGATGCCCTAGATGTGACACGTGGGTGTGCCGGCGGCCACGCCGAGGAGTCCCATGCCGATTCGAATTCCCCACCGAGCGAGCACGCGTTGAGGCTACCTCTCCGCCCGCGGACAGGCGGAGAGGAGCGCACGTCCGGTCGTGACGATCAGGTAGGACAGCACGAACGTCGGGGACGAGGTCGAGGTAGCGGTCGGCCATGCCCATGATGGCGGTAACCCCGGGGCCTATTGGGAGGTGATCCCCACGGTCCGAGGTGTGCGGTGGGCATACTGGGCCGGTGCAAAACGAGCGGCAATTGTGGCTCGAGGCCGAACGCCACGCCATGGCCGCGGAGGAACGGCGCCCAGATCTGGCGGCCGCCGTTGTCGGCGCCTTCGTCACCACGGTTCCCCTTGTTTGCGGTGTGGCCTCCGACCATCGGGTCCTCGGCCTGTTCTGTGCGCTTGGCGGGATGAACGTCGCCCTCGCCCTTCCCTCGGGCGGCCGGGTGGCCCGGCGGCGCTGGGGTGTGGTCGCCCTGACGGCCAGCACCGCAGGCGTGGCCGTGGCCACGGCCGTCTCCGGGTCACTTTGGATCAGCGCGCTGGCCACGTTGGCGTGGGTGGCGGTGTGGTGCCTCTTCCGCGGGGTCGGGGTGCCGGCCGTCGGGGTCGGGTTCGTGACGTGTGCGGTGTTCATCATCGTCTGCGGGCAGCCGGCCCGCGTGGGTGACATCGTGCCCCGCACCGTTGCCTACCTCATCGGTGGCGTGGTGGCGCTGGCACTGTTCCTCAACTCGGTGCGCCAGGCCCCCGGGCCAGCGGACGCCATCCGACCGTTCGATGTCGCCACGCTGCGTCGTATGGTCGGCCATCCCGGTGTCGCCCGCCAGCACGCTGTGCGGGCCAGCGTCCTAGTGGCGACGGCCACATTGCTGTACCAGTTGCTCCACGTGCCAGACGGGTACTGGATACCGCTGGCCATCGTCGCCGTGCTCCAGCCCGACTCGACCACGGGTCGCACCCGGGCCCTCCAACGGGCCTTCGGAACCGTGGCGGGGGTCGCCGTGGCCGCCGGAGTCATCGCCGTGTCCCGGTCGGACGCAGTGCTCCTGGTCTGTGTGGCGCTGACCGCCGCCGGCCTGTTCGCCTTCAAGTCGCGTAACTACTTCTGGATGGTCGCCCTCCTTACCCCGTTGGTGCTGCTGATGCTGACTGTGGTGAGGTACGGCGGCCTGCGCATAGTCGGCTACCGGGTGGTGGACACACTGGTGGGAACGGCGCTGGCCCTGGTGGTGGTCGAGATCTGGGATCGGGGTGATGCCCAGATGAGGGCTCCACGGTCCCGCCGGGCGCGACGGCCCCCGACATGACCGCTGTGGAGGCACGGCCTGTAGGCTCGGACGGTCACCACCGGCCCGCCACATCGGCGGGATCCGAAAGCACCGGGCCCCGGTGCTACCGGTCGTGACGCACCGATCGATGAGTCCGGACACGCACATTCACCCGGCCCGCCGCCCGGGAGAACGCCGGAATGGTGCCGGTCGGTGAGGTTCACCGCCGGCGAAGCCGCGGCCGCCGCCGGCGGAGACCTGCAGGGGGAAGATGTGACCTGCCACGGAGCATCGATCGACACCCGCACCCTGGTCGCCGGTCAGCTCTTCATCCCGGTGGTGGCCGAACGCGACGGGCACGACTTCGTGGCCGCGGCTCGGGAGGCGGGGGCACCCGCCTACCTCACGTCGCGGGACCCGGTGGGTGGAACCGCAGTGGTCGTGGCCGACACCGCGCTGGCGTTGTGGGACCTTGGTCGCCACGCCCGGGGCCTCCTGCCCGACCTGGTCGTCGGCATCACCGGATCGGTCGGGAAGACGACGGTCAAGGACCTTGTGGGTGGGGGGCTGGCTACCGGCCTCCGCACCCACGCCGCCCAGGGCTCGTACAACAACGAGCTGGGAGTCCCCCTCACTCTGCTCGGTGCCCCCGACGGCGTCGAAGCCGTGGTGGTCGAGATGGGTGCCCGGCACCCGGGGGACATCGCCCAACTCTGCGACCTCGCCCGGCCGACCATCGGGGTGATCACATCGATCGGCATGGCGCACGCCGAGCACCTCGGCGGCCCCGCCGGCATACGGGCCGAAAAGGCTTCGATTATCGAGCGGCTGCCACCTGATGGGTATGCCATCCTGAACGACGAGGATTGCGGCATGGACGTACGCAGCCGGACGAGTGCGACCGCCGTAACCTTCGGCACGACGACGGGCGATGTGCGCGCCACCGTCCTGGCTAGGGACGGGGAGCTGCGTCCGACCGTCCGCATCGACTCCCCCTGGGGCTCGGGAGAGGTCGAGTTGTCCGTGCGGGGAGATCATCAAGCTGCCAACGCCGCTGCCGCGGTGGCGGTGGCCGTATGTTCGGGGGTCGGGTTCGAGCGAGCCCTGCTCGGGGTGGCCTCGGCCGAGGGGAGCGAGCTGCGGGCCGAATTCTGGCGGACCCCCTCGGGACTCCGGGTTCTCAATGACTGCTACAACGCCAACCCGACCTCGATGGAAGCTGCTCTGCGCAACCTGGCCCGGGTCGACTCCCCCCGACGGGTGGCCGTGCTTGGCGAGATGGCCGAACTGGGGGAGGGGAGCGATCAGGCCCATCGCCGCATCGGTGACCTCGCCGCGTCGCTCGGCATCGACGTGGTGGCGGTCGGTGGTGCCCCCTTCGGAGGCACCCCGGTCACCGACCAGGATGAGGCGCTGGAACTGATCGCCAGGCTCGACCCCGACAGTGTGGTGCTCCTCAAGGCCAGCCGCTCGGTCGGACTCGACCGGATGGCCGCCGCCCTGCGTGACGGCGTGGGGCAGACGGGTGCGGGTATCCGGTGAGAGTTCTGCTGTTCTTCGGCGGCCCGAGCGAGGAGCGCGATGTCAGTGCCGGCTCGATCAAGCCGTGGGTCACCTACCTCCAGGCCGATCCGACAGCCGAGTTGACCGTGGTGTTCATCGACCGCCAGCTCAGGGCCTTCCGGATGCCACCGATGTACTACTACGCCAACACGTGTGCCGACTTCGAGACCCAGTTGCAGGCCCTCGACCTCGAGCTCGACTGGGACGCCGTGGCCGACCTGGCCCGGTCCCACGACGTCGCCGTCCCACTCATCCATGGCGAGTTCGGCGAGGACGGCACCATCCAACGGCGGCTCGAGTCGTGGGGCGTGCCCTACGTGTTCTCCGAGCCCGACGCTCTGGCCCGCACCCTGGACAAGGCGGCCTGTTACGTCACGTTGGCCGGCGCCGGCTTCCCGGTGCCGGCCCACCGCTCCATAGAACGGTCCGAGTGGGCGTCCGACCGGTCGGCAGTGCTGGCCGAGTTGGTAGCCCTCGGCCCCGTCCTCGGAACCGTCGACGACGGGCCAGGCCGCTTGCTGGCCGTCAAGCCCCGGGCCGGCGGATCGTCCTTCGGGGTCGACGTGGTGCCGGCCGAAGCCGAAGCGCTCTCCGACGCCGTCGAAGCGGCCTTCGTTTCCTCCGCGGGGGCGGTCCTGGTTGAGGAGTTCATCGGGGGCAACGAGTTCTCCGTGGTCGTGCTCGACGGGCCGGGCGGGGTCCCCGTTGCTCTGGCCCCCACCGAGGTGGAGAAACCCCCGGCCAGCCTGGTCTACGGCACCGAAGAGAAGTACCTGCACGGGTCGGGTGTCATCCACCACACCCCGATGCGAGTCGGCGACGATGTCCTCCACACCATCCGCCGGCGGGCGGCCGAGGCCTTCGGACTCCTCGGATTGCGTCACATGGCCCGCATCGACGGATTCCGGACCGACGACGGGACGATCGTGGTCACCGACGTGAACGGCATCGGGGGGATGGGCTTCTCCAGCTTCGTCTTCCAGCAGGCGGCAATGGTCGGCATCGACCATCGGACCCTGATCATGGGACTGCTGCGAGCCGCCCTCGGCGGGTCCGATGTGACCGCCGAGGGCGTCGGGGATACGCCGACCGGAGCCCGGCGCATCCACGTGGTGCTGGGCGGCCCCACCAGTGAGCGTCAGGTCAGCCGGCAGAGCGGGTGCTTCGTCGGCCTGTCGCTCCTGGCCTCGGGCAGCGATGTCCACTTCTACTTGATGGACCTGCAGAGCCGGTATACGAGGATCGGCCTGTTCTACGTGCTCCACCATGACGTCGAGGAGATCCAGGCCCTGGTGGGAGATCCGGCCCGTCGGGCCACCATCGAGGCGGTCGGGCGCGCCGTCTCCGCCGAGTTCGCCGTGGCCGGCGGTGCGGCACCCTCCGCCCTCGACGTCGGGTCCACTGTGGATCTCGAGGACGCGGCCGCCGGGGCGGACTTCGTGTTCCTGGCGCTCCACGGTGGACCGGGCGAGGACGGCAGACTGCAGCTGGCCCTCGAGCGGATGGGTATCCCGTACAACGGGTCGGGCCCCCGTGCGGCGGACACTGCGGCCGACAAGGCCGCCACCGCCGCGCGGGTCAGGGAGCTCGGCCTGCCCGGCATCGAGGCGCCGGCCCAACGCGAGGTGGACATCTTCGAGCTCGCTGCATGGCTGGGTGCGATGGACGGACCTGGCGCGGCGGCCGCCCGGTACGCCGCCCTGTGCGAGGAGCTGTCGGCCCGGGCGCTGGTGTGCAAACCGGCCACCGACGGATGCTCTACCGGGGTCAAGCTGCTGCGGAACCCCGAGGTCATGGAGCGGTTCTTCGGAGCCATCGTTTCCGAGTCGCCCGAGTTCGCCGGCGACGAGGCGCGTGCCGACTTCCGGGATCGGACCCTGACCATCGCCATGCCGGTGCCCGCCCCCAAGCGGTGGCTGATCGAACGGGCATTCGTCGATCCGATCGAGGTGGTGTTGCCGCCGGGCGACCACAACCTCGAGTCGCTCCGCCCGTGGTTCGCCACCAAGCAGTTCGTCGAACTGACCGTGGCCGTGCTCGACCGTCGCGGCCGCGGCCTGGTAGCCGCTGTGCCGAGCGTCACGGTGGCGGCCGACGAGCTGACGCTGCAGCAGAAGTTCCAGAGCGGCGTCGGGACCAACCTGGCCCTCGACCTCTTCGTACCCGCCGAGGTGGTCGAGGGCATCCGCCGACGGGTCGAGCAGGTGGCACGGGCCTTCGACATCGAGGGGTACGCCCGCCTCGACATCTTCTGGGACCAGGAGCGGGACATCGTCTATCTCCTGGAGATCAACTCCCTGTGCGGGCTGACCGAGGCCACGGTCTTCTACTCTCAGTGGCTGGCCGACGAGGACTCGCTCCCGCCCTGGGCCGTGCTCGAGCGCATCGTGGCAGCCGGAATCGAACGGGCCGGGCGCCGGGCCACCTTCCGTCCGGGCGTGGCGGAGCACTTGAGGGTGGTCTGACTCCGATGATCCGACTTGACGACCTCGCACTGGCGGTGCCCGGGCTCCGCCTGCACGGCCCGGCCCAGTCCGGCCGCTACGCCAGATTCTGCTTCGATTCGCGTTTGGTCGAGCCGGGTGACCTGTTCGTGGCCGTGCGCACCCCACGGGGCGACGGACACGACTTCGTCGCCAACGCCTGGGCCGACGGTGCCGCCGCCGTGCTGGTCGACGATGCCTCAGGCGTGCCCGACGGGTGCCCCGCCCTGGTGGTGGACGACACCGTGGCCGCCATGGAACGCTACGGGACCCGGGTGGTCCGGGCCTGGGCCCCACGGGTGGTGGCGGTCACCGGGACGGTGGGTAAGACCGGGACCAAGGAGCTGGTCGCCGACGTGCTGGCCACCCGCTTCACCGTCTTCCGCACGCCCGGCAATTTCAGTGGCCGCTTCGGCCTCGCCGTGGCCCTCGGCGGTCTGCGGCCTGAGCACCAGGTGGCGGTGGTCGAGATGGCGACCGGGCACTTCGGTGAGATCGATGCCCTGTGCGCCATGGCACCACCCGAGGTGGGCGTGGTGACGGCGGTGGACGCCGCCCACCTGGTCGCCCTCGGCGACGTCGACGGGGTGGCCAAGGAGAAGTCCGCCCTGGTGGCGCACCTGCGCGTCGACGGCCTGGCCGTGCTGAACGCCGACGACCCCCGGGTGGCGGCCATGACCAATGCCGGCCCGGCGCCGGTAGTCACCTACGGCCTGGCCCACGACGCCGGGTTCCGGGCCGAGGACATCGAGGTGTCGGCCTCGGGCACATCGTTCATCTGTCGACGCGGCGCCTGGACGGCGCGGGTGGAGGTCCCGTTCCTCGGCACGCAAAGCACGTCCGCCGCCTTGGCCGCCATGGCCGTGGGCGAGTGGTTCGGAATTGACCGCGACGACGCGGTGGCCGCCATCGGCCGGGCGCAGGTCGTGCCGGGTCGACTACGCCCTCTGCCCGGACGGGGCGGCAGTCTGCTCCTCGACGACACCTACAACGCCGCCCCTCGTTCGGTGCTGGCCGGACTGGACACCTTGGCCCGGCTTCCGGGCCGGCCGCGCATCGCCGTCCTCGGCGACATGGCCGAGCTCGGTCGGGCCAGCGAGGATCTCCATCGCCAGGTGGGTGTGCGGGCCGCTGAGGTCGTCGACCGCCTGGTCACCCTAGGCAATGCGGCCGCCTGGATGTCCGACGCCGCGTGCAAGGCCGGGCTCGACCCCGACCGGGTGGCCGTCACCTTCACCCCGGAGGACGCCGCATCCGAGGTCGCCCCACATCTCGGGCCCGACACCGTGGTCCTGGTCAAGGGGAGCGCGGCGGCCCGGATGGAACGGGTGGTCGAGCGCCTGCTCGATGAAGGTGCCGATGCCCGCGAGCTGCTCGTCCGGCAGGACCGGGCATGGAAGTCGCTCAGTATCGTCC
>Ga0075017_100002673_pt1 | contig 11185 bp, 10 predicted proteins | sample AleBraG_ABR_2012_FD_71475 | JGI IMG/M metagenome (GOLD analysis project Ga0075017, IMG submission 71475) | Freshwater sediment microbial communities in response to fracking from Pennsylvania, USA - Alex Branch Run_MetaG_ABR_2012 | ecosystem: Environmental > Aquatic > Freshwater > Creek >...
GATATGTCCTGTATCACGGCGTATCCGTACTATCTCCGCCCAGGGCATTAGAAGCTACCTATAATGGTACTTAACGGGATCCTTTGCAGCCCGGGTGAGCGCTTGTCGGTTTGCGAGATCACTTCCAAGCAAAGACTCCGTCAGATCGAGCCTACAGTTGTTTCTCCATTCCTCATTTCGAGTCGAACCCTCGGCACCCCTGAATGTTCCTCAATTCGCTCGGCAAGAGTCTTTGAATGAGTGGTTATCCAGAGCTGTGTGTGCTTTGAAGCAACCGCGATTAAACGAGCCAAGGGATCGATCAAATCAGGGTGCAGGCTGGTCTCGGGCTCATTCAACGCGAGTAAAGAAGGAGGCCGGGGGCTGAGCAAGGCAGCACAGAGACAGAGAAATCGAAGCTGGCCATCCGAGAACTCGCGGGAGTGCAAGGGGCGCAGCAAGCCAGGGATGCGCAGACTCATCTTGAACTGTGTCTCTTCTGCTTGGATCAAAAGCGAAGCACCACCAAGAGCTGAATGAATCGCCTCATTGAGGGCCGCTTCGTTCCCAATTTCAAGAATCGTCTGGAGAGCGGCGGCGATGTCGGATCCATCATGGCTGAGCACAGTGGTCTGGACCCCGATCTGAGGCTGCCGCAAGGGGGATTCGCTGTCCGTACGGAAGTAGTGATAAAAGCGCCATCCAAGGATGCTGCCACGCACGCTCGTTATTTCTGGGTAAAGATGGGGATCGATGATCTGGGAGAGAACAGAGTCAGACTTTGAGATTTTGAAGGGGTAAACAATCAGGTTACCCTCCGCGTCTCTCAACCAAGCGGAAGGTTCATCACGCTTGAGCATGAGAACTCGTTTTTTCGTCCCCGATGGCCAGATGTACTCCTCTTTTACGCGCGGATCTAGCGTGAATAGTGTACCTATTGCAAGTTCATTCCCCGCCGGTAGGCCGATCTGGATTTCGTATCCAAACGCCTCGTCTTCAAAGCCAATGATGACCCGCCGTGGCGGACGCTTGCGTTGCAAGCGGACGCGCTCACCTCCCGCCCACAGTACACTCGGCGTTCCGCCCTCTTCCGCAATCGCTCGCGCCAGGCGGCCTTCCGCAGCGCGTGCAATCAGCACCAGCGAATTGTAGAGATTCGACTTTCCGCATCCGTTCGGACCCGTCAGGACATTGATGGGGAGAAGATCCAAGCTAAGTTCCCGGATAGACCGATACCCTTCGACATTCAGCTTCTTGATCATTCTTACTAAGGATACGTGGCGGGGAGGTACTCCTCCCGCCGCAGCTACGTCGGATTGCAAGCTCCGATAATACGAATTATCGGGCTACAATCCATCACCTTCAGCAAGGCAGCCGACCGACTTTAATAAGGCAAGCCGGCGCCGACTATTACAAAAAGTTATGGAAGCATGGCCGACAATACGGGAGTTGGGCGACTTTGCTGTACAACGCGCCGTTAGGGAGGAGAGATCTATCCAGCGCCCCATCGCGCTTCAAGCCGGAAACGAGATCCCGCCTAGTTCTCGCTAGCTTTTTCTATATGGTCGACCACGATAACTTCAACTTGGCCTCTCTGAGATTTCAACCCAAGTCCGAGCTGTTCGATGAGGGCCGTCGAGATGGATGGTCCTTGGTTTGCTGTCCCTTCTTGTCGGCCCCCTCCCAGACCGGGCGGTAGGCCGAGAGACTCCGGACCATACTCGTTCACCTGCGGTGCCCACTCCAGTTTGAAGGAATACTCTCCCTTCAATCCCGTTTTGTCGAGAACGATGTGCCAGAGCCGGGTGGACAGTTGATCGGCAAGCATAGACATGGACGCGCGCTCGGGGCTCAATGATCCAGGACCACAGGGGCAAATCCCCGGCCCTCCATCGCCTCCCGCCGGCTTAAGCTTCACGGCTGCCGATTTCGTGGCCACCAATGCATACACCGGCATCGTGCGCCGCTCGGTGTGGGCCATGAAGTGATACCGTTCCATAAGCAGTTCTCGCACTCTCGCCTGCGAATCTGCTCTCGATGGTCCCTGAGAGTCGTCCGCCTTTGCCTGAATCTCCCAAAGGTCTGTGGTCATCCACCCGGGGCCACCCGAAACCTGAAACGCTTTGAGGTTATACGCAAACATGACGAGCATCTTTACTGTCACGCCGATGGCTCTGAAGGTTCCATCTGGTTGAGTGCGAATCATAAAGTTGCCATCCTGGGCTTTGTAGGCCTTGATAGAGGCGACATCGAACTTCTTGCCAACTGGAACGAACTGGGCGCTGACGTGAGGCGTCATGAGTTCGGCTGACAAAACCGCCGGGAGTGCATATCGAAAGGTCATGCCATAAGTGACGCGAACAACTGGCTGAACGTGGAACGACATCCATTGGGGTGGCTGGCAACACCATCCCAGTTCTGACCGCGCCTTGCCTACTCCTCGAAAGTCACACAGTGTAGAGCGATCTGTGCGGTTCCGCCTGGATGACCACATATCCGGTAGTTATCCGGGTCGACAATCCGCAAGAAAGCAGATGGCGACTGGGCCGACGACAGGGGACTTGGCCGCCCATTCATTGAGAACCGGTGCTGTCTCAAGGCTGCGTTAGCCGACGGATTCTCCTAGAATCGAAAATCGTCTGTGACACTTAAGAGAGTGACACACCCCCCCTGTTGCGAAACCCGCGAGGTTAGTATTCTGAACGTGGAATGAGACTCGTAATCGCGCTCGCTCTTTTCATGACAGTTTCCCAAGCAGCAGATTCCAGCTCCACCGTCGCCGGACATTGGAAGGGTCAGGGCCATATCTTGGCTAACTGGACTACCCAGCACGAACTTGCAGTGGACTTACTGGTCACCCCGGAAGGCGTTGTCAGCGGCACACTGGGCGATGCACAGATTGTGTCCGGCCGCATCGGGTCCGGCTCCGTGGTCATGATGCGTTTGCAGGGACAGTTGCTGCGGAGTGATGGCGTGGTCCGGAAAGAATTCCAACTTCACCTGACTCCCAGCGCTGCAAGGCTCACCGGGTTCGGCGCGAGTGATGGGAATAAGTCCTGGCCCAGCGCAAGCCGGGCTTCGAGGCAGCGAAGCGCCAAGGTGCAAGTGACCCGCCTCGTGCTGGAGCCCGTGCGGTAGAGCACGGCAGAGGTCTTCAGTCGTAAGTCCTGGATGACGGCGTATCCGGAAGCTATCTTCCACCTGGTCCTGATGGAAGGTTCCGATAATGCCCCTTATCGGGCACTTTCCCTGGTCGGGAAAGGTTGCGGATGAAAAGCTATTTCTTGCTATCCGGGGACTTCTTCTTCGAAACCCCCGACGGCTTCTCCGCACGATTGCCAGCCTTCTGAGCGTCGGCTTCGGTCATGAACTGGCCACGTTTGGTCTTCCCGTAGAACTGTCCGTCCTTGTGATACACCTTGGTGCTCGTGTTGACCCACACGAGCCCTTTTGCCTTCGCGTCCGCGATGTCCTTATCAGATGGTGCAGACGTTGCAGCGGCTTTGGTGGTCTTGCTCTGTGCATCTTTAGCTTGAAAGGCGAGAACGCCTCCAGGAACCAGTAGCGCCGCCAGGGCAAAGCTCGGGATCAACAACTTGAATAGTCTATTCACTGGGTTTCTCCATTTGCTCAAAATGACTTCTCAGTCCTGGGCACGAGTGTTCCACTCACCTTAGCGGCCGTAATTCGGAGAGTGCGCCCTCGCAGTTTGTTCAGAACTAAAGCCTTCTGATTATAGTCCCCGCGCGGGCCGGCGAGGGCACTACGTCATCGGGCTCATTTGTACCTGATGTCATCGAGACCGCCCTGCATCATGGGAATCTGCTTGATCACGGCCATCGTCTTCAGATTGAACATCGTGACCATAGAGAACTGGAATGACGAAAGGTTTCGTGTGCGGTGGCGTATACTTAGGCGGGCTCGTACGAAATATCCAGAATATAGAGAGGCAGATCATGAACAGACAGTTTTTGAAGGCTATCGGCAGCCTCACCGCGGTTGCTGCTGTGATAGCCACCGGGCTGGTGGTGAGCACTCAGCGGGGCCATGCGGACGATGGGGGAGACAGTGATCAATCCAAGGTCCGTATCGGGTTTGCCATCGCGCCCGTTCCATTGAACCTCACCGGGAAGAACCGGGACTTGGTGGGCTTGGGGAGTTATCTCGTCAACGCATCGGCAGACTGCAATGGCTGTCACACCAAGAGTCCCGACACACAATACGTGTTCGGTGGGATCCCTTACTTTGGCCAACACCCGACCAAGGTCAATCCGGCAACCTACATGGGCGGCGGCTCCGATTTCGGTCCGTTCGGTGCGGTGGAAATTGTGTCACGCAATTTAACGCCGGATAAGACGGGACTGCCCGAAGGCGGCAATACGTTTGATGATTTTCTGAAGATCATGAGGAAGGGAACGGACTTAGATAAGTGGCATCCGACCTGTTCGTCAACATCTGGCCCTCACTGCATACCGCCTCCCTTCGACGGTTCTTTACTCCAAGTGATGCCGTGGCCTACATTTCAAAACATGACCGACAACGACCTGCGCGCAATCTACGAATATTTAAGGGCTATTCCATGCCTGGAGGGTGATCCCGGCAATCCAGCAGGCGCCGACACAAAAGGCCATCGCTGCCATTAGAAATTCTTCGAACCGGACCTGCGGGAAGGGACCGTGCCAGACTAAGACGGTCCCTCACATTCGGATGACGAGGCCTAACTGCTGGGATTCTGCGTCCTCACATCCTGGCGATTTCGAGTTGGCTCGCATGCTTAATCGGGCACGGAGAACGGCACCTAGCTGTACGACCCGGGAACATTCCGATAATGGTGGTTATCAGAATTCTCCGACACCATCGCGCTGAGATTCGACTTGCCTGCAGGTTCTCTGGAATTAGAAGTAAGTTGGATTATCGGCAACAGGTCGGCAGTCCCAGATAATACAAAAACATGGACGTATACTTGAAAATGACGATTCTGAAGCGGTCGCGGTAAGGCACATCGCAGGTTGTCGTCAGCGCCGGCTCCGCGACTTCTTAGTCGCATGACTGATCAATCGCAACGTGATGCCCGATGGGCTTCGGCGGTGAATGGAACACGCGTAACGATCGGTTTCGCATTTGTACTCGTCTGGGCAGCCCGGCGGTACGGTCGGACTGCATTCGCCTTTGGTGTTAATTGGGTCCTGATCGCAGGGGCGATCTGCCAGTCGCTGGCGGCTACTCCCGCTCCTGCTCCGCCCGCCTTCTCTGCCGCTTCCATCCAGAACGTGTGGAGTGGCCTCGGGGGAGGTGTTTCGCCCGGTGAGGTGATCGCGATCTATGGCAGTGGACTCGGGCCGCAGACAGCGGCCAGCGCCCCTCTTACGCCGGATAATTCACGGTACAGCACCAGCGCCGGGGGGACCCAAGTGCTTTTCGATGGCATCGCTGCGCCGATGATCTTCTCTCAAGATGGCGTGGTTAGCCTGGTGGTTCCGTACGAGGTTGCCGGCAAGGCCTCCACGCAGGTCCAGATCACCTACACGGGGCAGAGTTCGCCAATGGTCGCCGTCCCCGTCGTCAAGGCAGCGCCCGCGATCCTCACCGCTGGCATCACCGGTGCCGGCCAAGCCAAATTCTTCAATCAGGACTTGACTCTAAATTCTCCTACTAATCCGGCCGCGGTCAACTCGATCATCACGCTGTACATTACGGGAGAGGGCTTGACGACTCCCGCGACGGACGGACTAATTAACATCGCCAGCTTCCCGGGTCTGACTCTGCCGGTCACGGCGACCATTGGCGGCAAGGATGCCAAGGTCAATTACAAGAGCGAAGCACCTGATTTGATCTCGGGTGCGGCGGTCATTCAACTAATAGTGCCGAACATCCCGACGGGGTGTTCGGTACCGTTAGTGGTGACGATCGGAGGCATCAACAGTCAACCTGGGGTAACGATGTGCGTACAAGGCGCCCCGCCGCCTCCATCGGTCACCTTTTACGTCGCACCGAGCGGTAACGATTCCTGGAGCGGCACTCTGGCCGCTCCCAATTCCGCGAAAACGGACGGCCCGTTCGCGACCTTCGACCATGCGCGCGCTGCGGTCCAGTCGCTCAATAAGACGGGGCTGGGGCAGGTTGTCGTCCAATTCCGCACCGGAACATATTTTCTTCCGGCGACGGAGCAGTTCACAGCGGCCGACTCGGGCACCGCGAACACTGAAGTCGTGTATGCGAATTATCCGGGCGAATCGCCCGTGATCAGTGGCGGCCTGCGGATACAGAACTGGACTAACGTAAGCGGAAACACGTGGAAGGCCACACTGCCAATATCCACCCGATATTTCGAGAACCTGTTTTATAACGGTGTGCGGCGTCTGCGTCCACGCCTGGGCGGTTCTTTGGGTACGTACTACCGATACACCGGCCCGGTCTATTTGAATACGCCTGGTCCGCCGGCGAAGACCACCGATCCGAATTGTTCCGTCTATTTCGCGGGTAGTGGCTGGCAGTGTTATGACCGCTTCCAGTACGCTGCCACGGACCCAATTGGGAATACGTGGACGAACCTCGCTCCGTCCGCCGGCAACCGTTGCGGGCAGCCCGCTGGAAACCCTGCGCTTGCAGGCGATATCGAGTTGGTGAATTTTGAGCAGTATTCGGTATCCAAGCTGCGCGTCAGCTGTGTCGACACGTTGAATCATATTGCTTACCTAACCGGCGTTACCGCCATCGAAGCAGACCATCCGACCTCGCACGGTTTTATCCCCAACCATCGTTACTTGATCGAGAACGTACAAGACGAGTTGACTCTGCCAGGGCAATGGTTTCTGGATCGATCGACGACTCCGTGGACTCTCACATATCTGGCGAATCCTGGCGAGAATCCGAACACGAATACGGTGATCGTTCCTCAACTCACACAAGTCTTGGTGGCATCGAATCTTCAATACGTGACTTTTGACGGTTTGACGTTTGCGCACGACAACTATACGACGCCGGCCACGGGATATAACGGCAGCTCCGAGATCATCGCTAGTCTGTCCTTTCAGAATTCACAACACATCACGTTTGATTCCAGCACTGTTACGCAAACTTCCGGGGTGGGTCTGGAATTTATTTCCTGTATCGACCGAACTTCGCCGAACTGGTGCGTTTCCTTCAACGTCAACGGGGTCAGTTCGAATAACCTAGTCGAGAACAGCGCTTTCTATGAACTGGCTGCTGATTCCCTTCGCATTGGAACGTCAGGGAGCCCTACCGATACCAACGCCAATGTTCCCCAATTCCATACAGTGCAGAATAACGTGGTGGAGGGCTATGGACGCGTATATCCAGGCTCCAAGGGCATCACGCAGGGTCAAGGGCACGATAACCTCTATACGCATAACGATATCTACGACGGCTACAAGGGGGCGATCCACGTCTGCTACTGCGCCAACTCCGATGTGAATCCACCGTTTACTAACAACAACATCATTTCTTTTAACCACGTCTATAACTTGTTTCAGGGACTAATGAATGACTCTGGATCCCTGTATTTTGGGGTGGGAACTCCGAGCCCGCCTTCCTCGGGAAGCGGTAACAAGATGCTCAACAACAAAGTGCACGACGTAAGCGACGCGTCGGTGTGGGATTCGGACGGTTACGGCGGTGATGGACTCTACGCGGACGATTTTTCGGGGCTGGTGGACATGGAAAACAACTTGGTCTACCGCGTTTCCGGGAACGCGATCAGCTTCTCGGGGCCGCGATCGGGGCCGAACCAGTCCTCTACCGTCAAGAACAATATCGTGGCGTTCGCTCGCCAGTCGTTATTGAACTCCTACGATCCTTACTCTTTCAACACTGTGCCGCCGCTCCCCCAGTTCTTTACAGCCGCCAATAACCTGTTCTATTTCGACCGCAACGCAGCCCAATCGTTTTACGTGCAGGGAGGGTGTACTTACGCGGGTGAGGCCTTCACGGCATACCAGCAGTGGACCAGTAACCTCTATTGGCGCACCGATGGGACTTTTGCGAGCGATCCTAAAGCATTTCATGTGCAGCAGAGTCTCGACGCAAGCGGTGGTTGTGGCAATCAAAAGTTGTGGACGTATTACACGTCTTCGGGCTGGCAGGCGTTGAGCGAGGATGTGCACGGTGTTGTGCAGAACCCGGGCTTTAAGAACCCGGCTTATCCAGTGGACGATTACTCGCTGCCGAACGGTTCGCCGGGAGTGGGATTCGTACCGTTCGATCCGAACCAGGCCGGCCGGTCAAGTCCCGTGATCAATCCACCCCCGGTTCCAGCGACATTCCCTACGAAGTCGTTCAACCCCGCGACGGATTTCTAGCGAGACCGAACTCATTGCTTCAACGCGACGCGCTCTAGAGTGGTCGCGATAGCCTGGCCGCTCACCAGCAACTGTTCCGAATTTTCGCGAACATTGGCGGTTGGGACGTGACTCCCGATGGGAAGCGCTTCTGGATGTCGGTGCCGCATGCTGCGGGGGCTTCTCAAAAGCCCATCACCATCGTGCCAATTGGCAGGCTCCCGCAGAGCCCTCCGAGATAAATCGCTCGGTGGAAGTAGCGGACGATAATGCTGCTTATCGGGCCTCTTCCGATAAGCCGACTTCTAGCCGCTGCCGGGCCGGCGTAAGCTGGTTCCATGCCGTGTTGCGCCGTTCTGGTCCTCCTCTTTCTCGGGCCCCGTGTCGCGATTGTTGCGATGGCGCTGTTTTCGAGCTATCTCGGCCGTGCTTTCGGAGGCGGCATTCTGCTGCCGATGGTGGGTTGGCTCTTTCTTCCCTGGACCACGCTTGCCTATGCTTGGGCGATCAATTCGAGAGGGGAAGTTACTGGCTTCCAGGCAATCGTGGTCGTGGTGGCCGTGTTGGTCGATCTTGGGGTTGTTGGCGGAGGAGCCGCAAAACGTAGGAGCAAGCGCGACTAACATCTGGACGCCAGCAGCCGGAGGTTCTGAGTCATAGCAATAGGCCGGCGTAAACCACATTGTGAGAAATCGCCAGTGCGGCCCGGCGAGCTGTCGTGACAGGACTATGGCAAAATAGGGGCAACTCACCAATGAAGAGAAACCTCTAAGAGGTTCCCTTCCAAGATCCAAGAGACCCCTAAGCTGAGTCCGTAGGTCGCACGGCGAACCATGATCACATCTGCCATCGGGATCGACTTTGGAACTACCAATAGTTCTGTCGCGCGGGCGACTAAAACTGGAGAGGTTGAACTTGCCCAGTTTCCACACGCAGCTGGTCTCACCGACGCGTATCGCTCGCTCCTGTACCTAGAGGCGACTCGGGAGCGGAACCTAAAAGTCGTTAAATCCTGGTCCGGGCCGGAGGGCATCGAGCGCTATCTGGCTGCGGAAATTAAGGGCCGGCTCATTCAATCGCTCAAATCCTTTTTGAGCAGTCGCAGCCTACGAAGCACCGATGTATTTGGCCGTATGCGGACGATGGAGGATCTCGTTGGACGAATTGTGAGAGATCTCCGCGAGAAGGCAGAGCACCAATTCGGAATCGAAATCCAGTCCGCGGTGGTCGGCCGACCTGTGACCTTCGTGGGAGCGGAGAACGAAGCGGACAATGCTTGGGCGCAGGGGCGGCTGGAACAAGCATTTCTGGCCGCCGGATTCGAATCCGTCGAGTTCGAAATGGAGCCAGTGGCCGCGGCGTACCACTACGAATCCACGCTCGATCATGACGAGCTGATTTTGATCGGCGACTTCGGAGGCGGCACTAGCGACTTCTCCGTACTCCGTGTTGGACCAGGCGTTCGTCGCCGCGGAAGACAACCCGCCGATCTTCTTGGCAACGCCGGCGTGGGTCTGGCAGGGGATGTCTTTGACGCACGAATCGTCCAGCACGTTGTCTCTCCGGCTCTGGGAGCGGGCACTCAGATGCGTTCGATGGATAAGGTTCTCCCTGTCCCCAGCTGGGTCTACACGAAGCTAGAACGCTGGCATCATCTCTCGTTTCTAAAGACCAACGACGTGATGAACATGCTCAAGAGCGTGCAGGCCCAGGCACTCGAACCGGAAAAGATTGCTGCGCTTCAGCACTTGATACGCGAAGACTTGGGTTTCCACTTGCATCGCGCTGTCCAAAAGGTGAAATGTGAACTTTCGGATCAACCCGCGGCGGTGTTCCGCTTCTCGGACGGTGTGGCCGATCTTGAGGCGCCTATCAAACGCAAGGTGTTCGAGACGTGGATCGCGGGCGAACTTCACCAGATCACGACGTGCGTGGATTCTCTGCTGCTCAACTCTGGGATCCAGACTAACGAAATAGATATGGTGTTTCTTACCGGCGGATCATCCTTCGTTCCATCCGTCCGAAGGATTTTTGAATCACGATTCGGAAAAGACCGCATTCGCGCCGGAGACGAATTCACTTCGGTGGCTCGTGGTCTCGCCATACAGGCCGCCGAGCGACTATGCACGTCCTAATTTTAGGGTGTGGCTTCACAGGCCGGCGCGTAGCCGAACGATTCGTTGCCAAGGGGGCAAAGGTGACCGTCACAACGCGTGATGCGCAGCGTCTATCGGACTTGGACGTACACGTTATTGCTCTAAGCGACGTTCAGAAGCATGTGCGAGAGGGGGTGTTAGTGCTGCGCTCGATTCCGCCGGAAGGGTCGTCGGGAATCGCAGAGCTTTTGGGCGATGCACCGGCACGGGTGGTGTACTTATCTTCGACGGCAGTGTATGGAGCGGCAAACTTTGTAGATGAGAAGAGCGAAGTGGATTGGACGAACGAGCGGGCACGGCCGCGGCTTCTCGAGGAAGAGTGCGTTGCCAAAGGGCCGTGGACATCATTAATCTTGAGGCCGGCCGCGATTTACGGGCCGGGGAGGGGCGCTCACGAATCCGTACGCCGCGGCACGTATGCGGCAAGCGAGAATTTCGTCAGCCGGATTCACGTAGACGACCTGGCTACGCACGTCGAGGCGGGGTTACTGTCCAGCGCGTGCGGTGCCTACCCGGTTGCCGATGAGGATCCTGCGACCACGCGCGAAGTCGGAGAGTTCTGCGCCCGGCTCTTGGGACTGCCTAATGTTCCGACTGAGGATACTTCAAGGGTAATAGCCCGACGGATCACGGGTAATCGCCAAGTCGATGGATCGGCGATCCGGCGGAAGCTAGGAATTACGTTAGCTTTCCCCTCGTACCGAGTGGGGATTCCAGCCGCGCTCGGCCTGCCGTGAGAACCAACTTCTAAAA
>Ga0075017_100002674_pt1 | contig 11184 bp, 10 predicted proteins | sample AleBraG_ABR_2012_FD_71475 | JGI IMG/M metagenome (GOLD analysis project Ga0075017, IMG submission 71475) | Freshwater sediment microbial communities in response to fracking from Pennsylvania, USA - Alex Branch Run_MetaG_ABR_2012 | ecosystem: Environmental > Aquatic > Freshwater > Creek >...
GCTCGTGCTCACTCCGTACCGCCCGCTCGGTTCCGCCCAACGCGGCAGCAACCTCCGTGCGTGCGATCGAAACGAGCTCCGCCGGCACCGCGTCGTCGACGCCGGCCAACGCGGCATCCCATGCCGCGAACGGCGCGCTCGCACTCGCACGCAGTGACGCACCGGTCCACGCCTCGACCGCCATGCGCAAACGGTAGCCCGCCGCGCGCCGATCCGCCGGTGGTCAGATGAGCCGCAAGCGCCGGCCTTCGATGATCGCTTCGTTGCGGGTCGAGACGCCCAGCTTCCGGTAGATCGCCTGCGACTGGGTCTTGACGGTGTTCGGCGAGACGTAGCACTCCGACGCGATTTCCTTGAGCGTGAGCCGTGAGGACAGGTAGCGCAGGATGGTCTGCTCCCGGTCGGTGAGCGGTACTACGAGATCCGCGTTGCCGACGCCGATCGGAGCGACGCGCGGTCGGTCGAGCCGATCGAGGACCGACTGTTCGAAGGCACCGATCGGGCCGGACCGCATGTGGTACGACACACGCGACCCGAGCTCGGGCAGGCCGTCGACCAGAGCGATCACGAAGCCCTCGTCCCGGGCGAGTGAAATGGTCTCGCCGAGCGCCACCGATGCCTCGGCATGCCCGAGTGCGTGCAACGCGCGGGTCCGAAGCACGGCGGTGTCGAGGCGCTGTCGGAGCGTCGCCGGTCGCAACGACTCGAGCCGGGAGAGCGCCGCGTCGGCGTGGCCGCGGGCGAGCGCGACCGCCGCCTCCACCCGTTCGCGGCGTTGCGAGGGGCGCATCGTGGGCACGAGCGCTTCGGCTCGCGTGGTGTCGTCGGTCGTGAGCGCGAGGCGGACCTCGCACGCGGTCACCAGGTCGCACAGCGGGCTCGACGTCGAGGCCGGCAATGCCGCCCGGGCGTATTCGAGCGCGCTCACCGCCTCGACGAACCGGCGCTCGGCGATGTACAGACGGGCCAGGGCGACCCGTCCGAGCAACACCCACGGGGGTCGGATGCCCTCGCTGAGCCTGATGGCCTCTTCGATGACTTGCTCGGATTCCAGGAATCGGTCCCACTCGTAGAGCACCAGGCCCCGGGCGATCAACGCGCCGAACGTCATCGGGTGCTCGAGCACGTCGTAGTGCTTCGCTCGATCGAGTGCCTCGAGGGCGACCTGCTCCGCTTCCCGGAGCCGTCCCTCGACACTTGCAGTCCAAGCGAGGGGTGCTTTGAGCGTCACCTCTTCGACAACGAGCTCGAGATCGGCGCGCTTGACGGCGGAGTCGTGCAGCAGGCGCGCACCGGCGGGATCATCGAGCCAGAGCCGGGCGAACATGGCCAACTGCACCGTTCCGGCGACGACCGGATCCTGCACCCCGGTGGCGAACGCCTCGAGCAGCGCGGCCTCGCTCGCGCTCGCGTCACCACGCAGCAGTGCGACGACTCCTCGTACGCAGGCCAACCGGGCGACGTCCCTCATCGACAGCGCACCGGCGGATTGGTCGACGCGCGCGATCCAACGCTCGGCCGCGTCGGTCGCTCCGGCGACCGCCAGCGACACCGCGACGTCGACCGCCCGACCGGGATCGTCCACCGCACCCTGAAGATCGACCACCGAGATGACGCGGTCGAACGCGGATGGCCCACCGTGCAGGAACATGTCGTAGGCGCGGTCGCGCAAGAGCGCGTACGCGGCCTGGCTGTTGCCCGCCGCGGTCAGGTGCCCGACCGCGCGGTCGAACTCGCCGTCGGCCGTGTACCACTTGGCCGCGACTTCGTGCAGCACTGCGTAACGCTCCGGGGAGTTCGTCCGCAGGCGGTACTGCAGGAGGTCGCGGAAGAGTTGGTGGTAGTAGTACGAATAACCGTCACCGCGAGACATGATGAGCGTGTTCTCCGCCGACAGGTCCCGGATGAGCTCCGCGCTCTCGGCAACGCCGGTCACGGCCCGGCACGCGGCGAAGTCGAGATCTTCGAGCACCGAGCTGTCTTCGAGGAATCGTTGGATGTGCAGTGGCTGCCGGTTCAACACCTCACCGAGCAGGAACTCCGCCATCAGGCGGTTCTCGCCCGAGAACTCCTGGAGGAACGCCTGCGCATCCGTTCTGTCGCGTAGCGAGATGGCCGCGAGATGCACCGCGGCCATCCAGCCGTGCGTGCGCTCGTAGAGGAGTCGCGAAGCCTCACGATCGAGCACGAGCCCGAGCGCGGCGGCCAGCGCCGCCGTCTCGTCGGAGGAGAGCCGCAGATCCTGGTCGCGCAGCTCCAACAGCTCGTGCTGCACCCGCATGCGATGCAGGGGAAGCTCGGGGTCGGCGCGGCTCACGAAGAGGAACCGCACCGGCGGCGGCAGCGCCTCGAGCGCTACCGCGACGCTCGGGTTCGCCTCCTTGGCGACGTGAAAGTCGTCGAGGACGATCGTGACGGGCTCACCGAGCTCGTCGAGCTCGTTCGCGGTGGCGACCGCCACATCTCCGAGCGAGGGGCGATCCTCGTCGAGGAGATCCCGAACCTCCAACCAGTGGTCGGGCCACAGCCGGCGGAACCCTTCGGTCATGTCGCGCCAGAACGTCGCGGGGTCGGTGTCGCGCCCGTCGCACGACATCCACATCGCGGCGTCGTCGGAGCGGGTCGCCAACCACGACGCCACGGCGACCGTCTTCCCGGAGCCGGGCGGCCCGACGACGATCGTGGCCGGAACTCCGGCGCCGCGCTCGAGCGCCTCGTGCAGACGCGGCCGGGCGACGTAGCACCTCGGCACGGGAGGCGGGACGAACTTGGCATTCGCGAGCCGACTACGACTCGCGTCCCCGGCGTCATTCACGCTCGAAATCCTACGGGGCCTCGAGTGAAATCAGACACTGAGTCCGGAATTCGACTCACGAACCCACGGGAGACTGCCGACGTACTGGTCGTATGGAGACGCGCGACGACTCCCGGCGGCGTCACGAGCGGGTGCGGCTCGGGGGCCGGGCGCTGTTGATCGTCGACCCGCGCCTCGGGATGGTCGGCGCGAAGGGCGAGCTGCTCGATCTGTCCGAAGGCGGCTGTCAGTTGCGGCTGCATCGTCGCGTCCATGCGCACCTCGCCGGACGGGTCAGGATCGACCTCGCGGGCAAGACGTCGTGGTTCCCGGTGGTCACCCGCTGGGTACGCGGAGATCAGCAGGGCTGGACCGTCGGCTGCGCGTTCGATCGTCTGACCACGGAGAAGCAAGAGATTCTCCGCAACGCCTTGTTCGAGCTCAGCCTCACGCGCCGGCCCGGCGCCGAGGATCGCCCTCCCGCACTGTGACCGGGGTCAGCGGTTGGTGCCGGGTTGCAGGCTCAGCATCGGGGCTTCGACGAGCCGGGCTACCTGGTCGGCCGATTTCGGGTCGGAGAAGAGATATCCCTGCATGTAGGTGCACCCGAGCTGAAGGAGCACCGCGAGTTGCTCGTAGGTGTTGATGCCCTCCGCCACGACCCGTAGCTCGAGGTTGTTGGCGAGCGCGATCACCGCGGCGACGATTGCGGTGTCTTCGCGCTCGGTGCCGATCGCGCGTATGAACGACTTGTCGATCTTCACGATGTTGATCGGGAAGGCGCGGAGGTACGTGAGCGACGAGTAGCCGGTGCCGAAGTCATCGAGCGCCAGGTTGACACCGAGGGATCGGATCTCGTGCAGGAGTGGTGCGACGCTCACGGCGTCGTCGATCAGGGTGCTCTCGGTGAGCTCGAGGGTGAGGAGAGCCGGGTCGAGACCCGTACGGTCCAGCGCACGCTTGACGGTGTCGAGGAACTCGCCGGTGAGCAGTTGGCGGCTCGAGACGTTGACCGCGATGCACAGGCTTCGCTCGGGCCATTGCTCGGCCCAACGCGCGGCGTGATCGCAGGCCTCGTTGAGAACCCAGGAACCGATGTCGACGATCAGGCCGGTCTCTTCGGCGATGGAGATGAAGTCGTCGGGACCGACGAGCCCGCAACCGGGTCGTTCCCACCGAACCAGCGCCTCGAACGCACGAATGCATCCGGTGTCGGCCTCGACTATCGGTTGACAGAAGAGGCGAAGCTCGCGGCGCGGCAGTGCCAGCCGCAGGTCGTGCTCGATTGCAGTCTGGGAGAGGACCCACTTCTGCATCGCGTCGTCGAACAGCTCATATCTGCTGCGTCCGTTCTGCTTGGCGCGATACATCGCGAGGTCGGCGTTCGCGACGAGCGCGTCGACCGCATCGGTTCCGTCAACGGAGAAGGCGATGCCGATGCTCGCGCTCACCTGGGCGTCGTCGTCGCCGAGGTGGAATGGCGACTGTAGCGACGTGATGATGCGCTGCGCGAGGTCGGTCACGTGATGGACACCCTCGACGTCCTCGCAGAGCACGACGAATTCGTCGCCGCCGAGGCGGGCCAGCGTGTCGGTCTCGCGTACAGCGGCTCGAATACGCCGGGCAGCCTGCGCCAGCAACAGGTCGCCGGCCGCGTGGCCGAGCGTGTCGTTGACCGCCTTGAACCGGTCCAAGTCGACGAACAACACGCCGCACATCTGGCCGTGCCGCCGAACCCGGGCGAGGGCCTGGTCGACGTGGTCGACGAACATCACGCGGTTCGGGAGGCCCGTCAACGCATCGTGCAAAGCCTGGTGTGCCAGCTGCGCCTCGAAATGCTTCTGCTCCGAAAGGTCGCGCGCGATGCACGACACGAGCGGCACCGAACCGGTGATCGTGATCGCGCTCGTCGACGCCATCATCGGAAACTGTTCTCCGTCGCGTCGCACCCCTGCGATCTGCATGTCGGTTCGCTGCACCGCCGCGCGCCCCTGCGACGCGTACGACGCGAGGAACCGCACGAGTGGCTCGTGCAGCTCCGCCGGCATCAACGTCGTGACCGATTGACCGATGATCTCGCTCGCGGTCCAACCGAACATCGCTTCCGCCGCCGCGTTGAACGACCGGACCGTTCCGTCGAGAGTCACGGTGTAGATGCCTTCGGCCGCGTTCTCCACCACCGCCCGGTGATGAGCCGAGGCGGCATCCCGTTCGACGAGCGCGGCTCGCAGCGACCGGTAGGAGAAGGCGATCCCGATGGCCATCAGCACTGCGAGCCCGTGCACCTCGGGCACCGGTATCAGCGACGGCGCCCAACCCAACGCGATCAGTCCCTGGCCGGCCGCCATGCACGCGAGGCTCCAACCCAGGACCGCGCGCTCCGACGACGACCCCGCCGACGTGAGCCCTTCCTGGCCCACGAGCACCAACCCGATCGCGAGCGCCGGTCCCCAACCGGTCGCGTAGACCGTGGCCGTGACGACGAGCGCCTGCGACGCGATCTTGGCATGCAGCCGAAGGCGATTCGGGCGGCGATCCCACCACCAGCCGGTCGTCGTCGTCAGCGATTGGCCGCACACGAGCAAGCACGGGATCAGCCAGATCGGCGTCCACGCGACCAGGTGCACCGAGCGCAGCGCGACGATCGCCGCGGCCGCGCACGGTCCCATGAACAACACCGCCGCGAAATGCACCCCACGCGCGTCCGCCGAGACGAGCCGCCGCAGGCGTCCCCACACCATCGCAGATGATCGGCCACACCGCCGACCCTCTTGACCTCCACATCCACCTGCGCCTGGCCGCCCGGACCGGACCGACCATCCGACCGGGCTACGGGACGAGAACGATCTTGCCTCGGGTGTGGCGTTCCTCGAGCTGGGCGAAGGCGTCGCGAACCTTCTCCAGCGGGTACGTCGCGGCGATCGGGATCTCGATCTGACCGGACGCGACGAGATCGGCCATCTCGGCCAGCACCTCGGTGGTGGAGGCGTCTCCGCTGCCTTCGGCCAAGGCCCCGACCTCTTGCGCCTTCTCGCGGGAGATGATCGTCTCGATGCGATCGGCCGGGACCCCGAGGTCGACCGCGAGCTGCACGTACTCCGGACCGAAGAGGTCGATGAACGCGTTGATGCCGTTCGGCGCGGCGGACGCGAGGCGGTCCGCGAGCCCGTCACCGTACTCAATCGGTATCACGCCGTGTGCGACGAGCCAGTCGTGATTGCTTGCCGATGCGATGCCGAGCACGCTCGCGTCTTTGATCCGCAGGAGCTGCGTGACCACCGTGCCGACCCCTCCGGCCGCGGCCGATACCGCCACCGTGTCGCTCGCCCCGGCGCCGACCGCGCGAACGGCGGCGTAGGCGGTGCACCCGACGACATAGAGCGAGCCGGCGACCTCCCAACTCAACGCCGCCGGCTTGCGAATCAGTTGCGTGACGGGAACTGCGACGTACTCGGCGTGGCTCGATCGTTGCCACGACCAGCCGAGCACTTCGTCGCCGACCGCGAAGTCCGTCACGCCGTCGGAGGCGGACCTGACGACTCCGGCGAGGTCACTGCCCTCGCCCGATGGAAAGGTTGCCGGAAAGCGCTCCTGCAGTGCGCCCCGTCGGATCGCCGCCTCTCCCGGATTGATCCCGGCGGCGCGAACCTCGACGACCACCTCGCCGGCCGCCGGTTCGGGCACTTCGACCTCGGCCACGTAGAGGACTTCGCGGTCCCCGTAGCGATCGAAACGCACTGCTCGTGCCATTCCATCTCCTCAGCCGATCGTGGACTCCCACGCAAACCGTGTCGCGGCGATGAAATGTTCCCGCCCGTGTGGTATCTGGGGGCGATGCAGGTTCAGCGGGTCAGCGCCGAGCAAACCTTCGCGCTGCGTCAACGGGTCCTACGCCCGCACGAGACGGTCGACGAACTGGCGCGGCCCGGCGACGAAGACCCGGACTCGGGTCACTTCGCGGCACTGGCCGATGGAGACGTGATCGGCACCGCGTCGGTTCGGCGGGAGTCGGCGCCGTGGGCCCCGGAACCGCCGTCGTGGCGGCTCCGGGGTATGGCAACTGCCGAGGGCCGACGAAGCCTCGGGGTCGGATCGGCCGTGCTCGATGCCGTGATCCAGCACGTGCGCCGGCACGGCGGCGGCCGGTTGTGGTGCAACGCCCGGCTGCCCGCCGTGCCGTTCTACGAACGCGCCGGCTTCGTCACTCGCGGCGAGAGCTGGGACGATCCGACCATCGGTCCCCACATCGCGATGGAGCGCTTCGTCGACTCCGCTTCGGCAACTGCTCCCGACTAGTGCGCTCGGCTAGGAGAGCGCCTTCGCCTTCAGTCGTTGGAACTCGGCGTCGTCGATCACGCCCTTGCTCTTGAGGTCGGCGAGCTTTGCGAGCTCGTCGGCCGAGCTCGTGGAGCCCGCGGCACTTTGCACGTACGCGCGCATTGCCGCGTCTTGAGCCTGGGCGGCCTGAACCGCGTGTTCGTGCATCTTTCCACCGCGTGCGATCAGGTAGATGAAGACACCGAGATACGGCAAGACAATGATGAAGATGACCCACAAGAACTTCGCAAAGCCGCCGAGATCGTGACTCCGGAAGATGTCGGAGAAGACGACGATCAAGAGCCAGATCCAGATGAAGAACATGAAGAACCAGAGCATCGACAAGAAGACCTGGCCGGTGCCGAATTGTGCTGCGAGTGTGCTCACGTGTTACATCCCGTGGTCGGTCACGCCGTACCGGCGTGAGAAAAGTCGGCGGAGCATAACCCCCAGAATCCGATCACCCGAGGCTTTCTCGAATCGGCCGCGATCTCGCGACCATCTGAACGCCGCGGTCACCCGGTCCGGGTGACCCACTTCGCCTCAAACGCGGGAGTTGCGGCGCCGCGCTCTTCGGCCCAGGAGCCACGCGACGAGAACCAGACCCAGGACAACAGGCGCGACCCGCTTGAGCACATAGCCGGCCGCACGTTCGGCCGCCTGTTCTGCGTCATTCTCGAGGGCCCCGACGTCGTGCCGCAGCGCGTCGGCGCGGTCAACCGGCTCCGGGCCCGTATCCGTATTGGTGTCCACGGGCCGAGCGTACGTCAAGGACGCGTTCGGGGTCGGATGAAGGGGCGCGTGCGAAGCTCGGCGGTCTCGCCCTCCTCGGCGAGACCGGGCTGCAGGGTGCTCATGCGCGCGCCGTACCACCGCGAGAGTGGTCGGGCGCTGACTCCGTGCGCGACGACGCTCACGAGGACGACGACCGCAACCGGACCCAGCACGGCTTGCGCGTGCACGGGATCGAGCGCGTCGAACGCGAGCAGTCCGAAGACGATGGACGCCAGACCTCGAGGCCCGAACCATCCGATGATCCCCACGGTCGCGCGATCGAAATGCGTCGAGACGAGCGCCAGCGCGACGGGGACCATCCTGACGACCGTCAGGCTCAACGCGGCGTAGACCAGCGCGCTCCAGCCGACATGGTCGAGGACCGGGACGAGCAGCGCGCCGAACAAGAACCACACGACGACCGACCCGAGCGCGCCGCCGTCGGCAGTGAGCTCCAACACTTCGACGGTGTCGCCCTTCCATGCCGAGCCGAACGTCATTCCGCCGATGAACGCGGCGACGAATCCGTTGCCTCCGGCGTTCACGCTGGCGGCGTACGCGAACATCGCGAGAGCGAGCACGGCGATGGGCCGAAAGGCCGGGCTCGCCCATCCACTCCGGGACGCGCGCGCGAGCGACCACCCGCCGATGAGCCCGGCGGCAGCTCCGACGACCGCGCCGACCGCAAGATCGGCCAGCGCGTGGGCGGGACCGCTCGCGCCGACAACGTGGACTTCGCCGGCCGCGCCCGCGATGAAGAACGTGGCGATCGGTGTCGCGATCCCGTCGTTCAGGCCGCTCTCGACGTTGAGGATCCGTCGCACGCGCGCCGGGATCCGCTCGTCTTCCATGATCGGCGCCCCGAGCGCGGCGTCGGTGGGAGCGACGATCGCGGCGATCGCCGCCGCGATCCACGGATCGATGCCAGTGAAGACCACGAGCCCCACGAAAAAGCCCAGTCCGATCGTCAGCGGGAGCCCGATGAGGAGCAATCGGGCCGGAGCGCCGACATCGCGCCGGAGCGCGCGGATGTTGACGCGGGAAGCATCGCTGAACAGCACGAGCGCGAGCGTGACCTCGGCGATCGTGCGCACCGTCGCGCTCCCGGGGAGAACATGGACGAGCTGGAGCGGACGGTTGGCCGCGAAGAGCCCGAACCCGAGAAACGCGATCGGAGCGGTCACACCCCAGCGTTCGAGACGCGACGACACGAGCCCCCACAGGACGGTGCATCCGGCGATGACCGCGAACAGCTCCGCATCGATCCCGTGCTCCACGCGACTGGAGTCTGCCCGCGCACGCCGCAGCGCCACGCCATGCTCGGGCGCGGCGGGCCGATCAGCCGATCACACCGGCGCGGCGCGGGCGTGCTCGGTCACGAGGTGCACGATCTCGTCCCAGTACGCAGGCGGGTAGTCATGACCCATGCCGTCGAGCAGCACGAAGCGCGCGCCGGGAATGGCATCGGCAGTGCGGCGGCCGCCGGACGGGTCCACGAGCTTGTCCTCGCTGCCGTGCAGGACCAGTGTCGGAACGTGTACCTCGCGTAGCGCCGCGGTCCGGCTCGACCCCGACGCGATAGCCATCACCTGGCGGGCTTGCCCGTCGGGCGCGAAGCAGCGATCGAATGCGGCCGCGGCGTTGGCGCGCAGGCGCTCCTCGTCGAAGTGCGCCGGGCTGCCCCACGTACGGATGGCGGCGAGGTGGCGTTCGATGAAGCTCTCACGATCCGCCGGCGGCGCCGACATGAAGAGCTGTTGCGCCTCGGGCGACGACTGGCCGACGTCGGGGTCGCCGGTCGTCGACATCATCGAAGTCATCGACAGCAGCCGCTCGGGCTGCTCGATCGCCATCGTCTGCACGATCATCCCGCCCATCGACAAGCCCATCACGTGCGCCCGCGCGACACCGACCGCGTCGAGCACTGCGAACGCGTCGTCGGCCATGTCGTGCACCGTGTACGCAACCCGAGGCTCCCGCCCCTCGGCCTTGGCCTTCACGACGCCGGCAAGATCCGGCGCGAAGTCCGCGAACTTCGTCGACAGGCCCACATCGCGGTTGTCGAACCGGATGACGAAGAACCCCTCGGCCGCAAACTTCTCGCACCACGGCTCCGCGTAATTGATGCACTGGCTCCCCAGCCCGTTGACCAGCAGCAGCGCCGGGTCGGACGGATTCCCGAACGTGTCGTAGTAGAGATCGACGTCACCATTGTGGGCGTAGGGCATCGCGCGCTCCTCGGCCGGGTCCTTCCTTGCCGCCAGGCTGGCCCGCCCGGGCCGGCCCCTGCAACCTCGAAGGCGGGAAGAAGTTGCCGGTTCCGCGTAGAAATCGCGTAAACGAGCGCCGCGATGGCCGCCGCAGAGCGATATCAATGGTCGTACACCTGATCGCGCCGAGGTGCCACGATGACTGCCAAGGTCGAACGCCGCTCTCCCGGCCCCGATGTGGACGAGCTGATCGCACTCCTCGGCCGGACCACCGATCCGCAAATGATCGAACAGGCAGCCGACGAGCTCAACGCCGCGCGCGACCGTCGCGCGATCCGACCTCTGCTCATGCACCTCGGCGATCGCCAGGTGCAAGACGACCCCGACGTCGAGGATGCCGTTTGCCATGCGCTCATCTCTCTGGGCGTGATGTGCAGCACCGGCAACCTGTCGTTCAGTCTCCGCCCGCGTCGAGTGCTCCCCGACGACGTGGTCGAGACGATTCGTGATCTGGCGGCCGTCATTCCCTGGCGCTACTTCGGCACCGCCCACAACTAACACTGTCGGATTCGCACAGAGGGAGCGGCTACGCCGCGATCGCAGCGCGACTCCTCGACCAAAGCCGCGGCACCCTCTCTCGGTTTCTCTTTGTTTTTCGGGGTTTTTTCGCGAGGGTGAGTGATGCTCCTATTGGTTCAGGCTGTCAACGGGAGGGCGTTGTAGATCTCGCGGGCGATGTAGCGCTTGAGGCATGGGATGATCTCTCGCTTCGTTTTGCCTTCGGCTTGCCGGCGGTCGACGTAGGTTTTGGTGACGGCGTCGCAGCTCATGCGGACGAGCGTGATTCGCCAGAGTGCTTGGTTCGCAGTGCGGTCACCGCCGCGGTTGAGCCGGTGTCGTTGTTGTTGGCCGGACGACGCGTCGACGGGTGCTGCGCCACAGAGCGCAGCGAACGAGGCTTCGTTCGTGAGCCGGTCGGGGTTGTCTCCGGCGGCGACGAGCAGTGCGCCGGCAGTGTCGGTCCCGACCCCGGTCTTGGCGACGAGATCGGGAGCGGCTTCCGCGACGAGCTCATCGAGATGCGCATCG
>Ga0075017_100002675_pt1 | contig 11182 bp, 13 predicted proteins | sample AleBraG_ABR_2012_FD_71475 | JGI IMG/M metagenome (GOLD analysis project Ga0075017, IMG submission 71475) | Freshwater sediment microbial communities in response to fracking from Pennsylvania, USA - Alex Branch Run_MetaG_ABR_2012 | ecosystem: Environmental > Aquatic > Freshwater > Creek >...
CTAATATCTTCGGCTGGGTGGCAGAGTGGTCATGCAGCGGCCTGCAAAGCCGTGTACGCCGGTTCGATTCCGACCCCAGCCTCCAATACAACGCGGACGTGGCGAAACTGGTAGACGCAGCAGACTTTAATTGGAGTGCCCCGGGGGAAACCCTGGGAGCAGAACCGCCCAAATTCGGGGAACGCTACGGATTACCAGGGTCTCGAACCTGGCGGTTCTTGCCAATCCCGAGCCAAGCCCAGCGCGAAGCCCAGGCCTCGCGTGCGGAAGGTGTAGAGACTAGACGGGCGGCGCCTACAGCACTTGTGGAGCGACGAGCTCACGCGAGGCCAGGGCGAAGGGATAGTCCAGACCACGAACGCTCGCTCGGTGGGCGGCGGCGAAAGCCGAAGCGGCAGGAAAATCTGCTTCCTTGTTAAACGGGAGTGTGGGTTCGATTCCCACCGTCCGCACCACATTACAATGTTACAGGCCATCAACTTACATCTCTGGCGGGGCGATCAACCGGTGCTGCGGGGCGTGAGCTTCCAGCTGGCGGCCGGGCACTGCCTGCAGGTGTTAGGGATCAATGGGGCCGGTAAATCCACACTGCTCCGTGCCTTGAGCGGTTTGCTGCCCGTGGAGGAGGGCAGCGTGCTGTGGCGGGGAACCGACACGCGGCTGGATCGCCATGCCTTTCACGCGCAGCTGGCCTGGATGGGTCACGGCGCAGCCCTCAAGGGCGATCTGACCGCGCGGGAGAATCTGCGCTATTCCGCCGGGCTTCGACGCGCCCTAAGCGCTGCCGCCATCGATGCGGCCTTGGGCAGAGTGGGGATTGCTGCGCCCGACCCGCGCCTGGCGCGCCAGATGTCCGCGGGCCAGCAACGTCGCGTCGCGTTGGCGCGGGTGCTGCTGCTGGCCTGTCCAGTGTGGATGCTGGACGAGCCCACGGCTAATCTCGATGCGGCCGGGCAGGCGTTCTTTGCCCTGATGCTGACGGAACATCTGGAGCGGGGAGGTGTGGCCGTGGTGGCCACGCATCAGGCGCTGGGTATCGATGCGCGCAACCTGCAGTCGCTGGAGTTGACGTGAACGGCGTGGGCGACGCGGCCTCTGGGACAGGCGTAGCGGCACTGCGGGCCGGGTGGCTCCTGATGCGACGCGACTTGCGCCTGGCCCTGCGCCGGCCGGGAGAGTGGTTGCAACCTCTGGTGTTCTTCCTGGTCATAACCACATTGTTTCCATTAGCGGGCAACGCCGAAATGTCGCGCCTCAGAGACATCGCCCCGGCTGCTTTATGGGTGGGAGCGTTGCTATCCTCGCTGCTGGCTTTGGAGCTGTTGTTTCGTGAAGATGGTCAGGACGGTACGCTGGAGCAACTGGCAGTATCGGGATTGCCCTTGGCGTGGATGCTGCTGGCCAAGACTTGCGTACACTGGTTGTTGACCGGCGTACCGCTGGTGCTGGTGGCGCCGCTGGCCGCCACGGCGCTGGGCGCACCGGTGGCGGCGATCCCTGGGGTGTTGGCGGTGCTGCTGGTCGGGAGCGTGGCGTTGAGCCTGATCGGCGCGGTGGGCGCCGGACTGACGCTGGGACTGCGTCGCGGCGGCGTGTTGCTGGCGTTGCTGGTGTTACCGCTGGCCGTGCCAGTGTTGATTTTTGGCGCGAGTGCGACGGCGCGGGCGATAGCGCTGGAGCCGTTCACGGCACCGATGTATCTGCTGGCGGCGATCGCGGTGTTGAGTGCGACGCTGGCCCCTTTGGCGGTGGCGGCGGCGGTGCGCATTAGCCTGGAGTGACTATGGCTTGGATCTGGTTTCATAAGCTCGGCTCACCGCCGCATTTTTACCGGCTGGCGGGCGGCATGGTGCCGTGGTTCGCGTGGCCGGCGCTGTTGCTGTGTGTGGCGGGGTTGGTGGGTGGATTGGTGCTTGCGCCGGCCGACTACCAGCAGGGCGAGGGCTTTCGCATCCTCTATGTGCACGCGCCGGCGGCGTGGTTGTCGGTGATGATTTACAGCGCCATGGCGATCTACGCGGCGGTGGGTCTGATCTGGCGCATCAATGTGGCGCACGCGCTGGCGGCCAGTTGTGCGGGCATCGGCGCCTCCTTCACCTTTGTGGCCTTGGTCACCGGGAGCCTGTGGGGTCGGCCCATGTGGGGCACCTACTGGGAGTGGGATCCGCGCCTGACCTCGGAGCTGGTGCTGCTGTTTCTGTATTTGGGCTACATGGGCCTGCGCGGCGCCATCGATGACACGGCGCGCGCGGATCGCGCCAGTGCGGTGCTGGCGGTGGTCGGTGCGGTGAATGTCCCCATCATTCACTATTCAGTCACCTGGTGGAATTCGCTCCATCAGGCCCCGAGCGTGATGAAGTTCGGGAAACCTACGATGCCGGCCACCATGCTCTGGCCGCTGCTGACCATGCTGCTGGGCTTCACGCTGTACTTCGTGGCCATCATGTTGGTGCGAGCGCGCGGCGAAGTGCTGCGGCGCGAGCGCGGCGCGCGCTGGATCGGCGAAGCGGCGGGCGAGGGGTCATGATGCATTGGCTCAACATGGGTGGTTATTGGCCCTTTCTGTGGCCCTCCTACGCGCTCACGCTGTTAGTGGTGGTGCTCAATATCTATTTCGCCCGCAAGAGCCTGGCCGAGGCGCGGGCGGATGTGCGCCGGCGGCTGGCTGCGCAGCGAGGCGCATCGTGACTCCGCGGCAACGACGCATGGCGCTGGTGGCGATCATCGTGGCCGGCGTGGGCACGGCCGGCGCGCTGGCGCTGCGCGCCTTTCGTGAGAATGTGATGTTTTATTTCGACCCGACGAAAGTGGCAGCGGGTTTGGTCAAACCCGGTGAGCGCTTCCGACTGGGCGGCATGGTGGTCAAGGGCAGCGTGCAGCGCACGCCCGGTACCTTGAACGTGCGCTTCGTGGTGACCGATTTTCAGCACACCGTGCCCGTGCGCTACGCCAACGTGCTGCCGGACTTGTTCAAGGAAGGAGCCGGCGTGGTGACGCTGGGCCGATTGGATGCCGGTGGCACGTTCGTGGCGGACGAAGTGCTCGCCAAACACGATGAGAAGTACATGCCGCCGGAGGTGGCCCGTTCGCTCAAAGCGGGGCAGGCGGCGAGCTTAAGCCAGGAGTCACACTGATGCTGATTGAAATCGGTCACTTCGCCATGATTCTGGCCCTGGGATTGGCCGCCGCGCAGGCGTTCTTCGGCATCGCCGGCGCGGCGCTCGGGCGCGAGCGCTGGATGGCCGCGGCCACTTCGGCCGTGGCTGGCCAGTTCGCCTTCATGGCGCTGGGCACCGGCACGCTGGTTCACGCCTTCGTGATTAATGACTTTTCCGTCAAGTACGTCGCCAACCATTCCAACTCGGCCCTGCCACTGTTCTACCGGGTGGCCGCACTCTGGGGCGCACACGAAGGCTCGCTGCTGTTGTGGATATTTGTGCTGGGCGTGTGGACGGTGGCCGTGGCCGCCCGGTCCGCCAAGCTCCCCCCGGCGTACGCAGCGCGCGTACTGGGCGTACTGGGGGTGCTGAGTTTTGGCTTCCTGCTGTTTCTGCTGACCACGTCGAATCCGTTCGAACGCCTGTTCCCGGCCGCCATCGACGGCGCGGACTTGAATCCGCTGCTGCAGGACTACGCGATGGCCATCCACCCGCCGATACTGTACGCGGGCTATGTGGGGATGAGCGTGAGTTTCGCCTTTGCCTGTGCGGCCATGCTGGAAGGGCGCCGGGATCAGTTGTGGGCCCATTGGCAACGGCCGTGGACGATCATGGCGTGGGCATTCCTGAGTTGTGGGATTGCACTGGGCAGTTGGTGGGCCTATTACGAATTGGGTTGGGGTGGCTGGTGGTTCTGGGATCCGGTGGAGAATGCCTCGTTCATGCCTTGGCTGGTCGGTACTGCGCTGATCCACTCGCTGGCGGTGACGGACAAGCGCGGTTTGTTCAAGAGTTGGACCTTGCTGTTGTCGGTGGCGGCGTTTTCGTTGAGTTTGCTGGGCACTTTCCTGGTGCGCTCGGGCGTGCTGGTGTCGGTGCATTCCTTCGCGGCTGATCCGGCCCGCGGTATCTTCATCCTGTGTTTCCTGGTGTTGATGATCGGCGGCGCGCTGGCGCTGTATGCCTGGCGTGCGCCCTCGCTGGGATCATCGGCCGGATTTGAGATGATCTCGCGCGAGTCGTTCATCCTGTTCAACAACATTCTGCTGGTGGTGGCCGCCGCGGTGGTGTTCGGGGGCACGTTGGCGCCCCTGATCGCCGACACATTGGGGCTGGGCACGCTGTCGGTGGGTCCACCGTATTTCAATCCCAGTTTCCTGGTGCCCATGCTGCCATTGGTGACGCTGGTTTCCATGGGCATCCACGCGCGCTGGCGGCGCGGACAATTGGGCGAATCGCGGCGCCGCATTCTGGGGGCCCTGGCCGTGGCGGCGGTGCTGGGATTGGGGATCACTTATGGGATTTACGGCAGTACCCGCATACTCACGCCAGTGGGCGCGGTGCTGGGCTGCTGGATCATCCTCTCCTCGCTGCTCGATCCATTCGATCGCCTGCGCAGGCGCCTGACGCTCCCGGCCGGGGTGCTGGGCATGACCATTGCGCACATCGGCCTGGGCTGTTTCGTACTGGGCATCACCTTTGTGGAATCCAATACCATCGAGCGCGATGTGGCGCTGGTGCGCGGTCAGGACCTGGTCATCGGTGATTACAGTTTCCGTTATAACGGCGTCGAGAACATCGAGGGCCCGAATTTCGATGGCGTACGCGGTCACGTCACCGTCTCGCGAGGCGGGAAGGTGGTGGCGCAGCTCAATCCCGAGAAGCGACACTACTTCGTGCAGGGTTCAGTGATCACGGAGGCGGCCATCGGCGCGAACTGGAATCGCGATCTGCTGGCGGCGCTGGGCGAGGATGTGGGGGCCAACACCTGGAGTCTGCGCCTGCAGTACCGACCGTTGATTCGGTTCATCTGGCTGGGCGCCGCGATCATGGCATTGGGAGGCATCACGACGCTCTTTGACCGGCGCTACCGGCGTGTCCCCGCAGCCGAGGCGGCGGCGAGTGCACTGCCGTTGCCCACCGGCGCCCCCGGGGCGGCGACGTGAAACGATTTCTGCTCCCACTCGGCGCGTTCATATTACTGGTCGTCGTGCTCATTGTGGGGCTCAAGCACGCTCCGGACAAGGAGACCATCAAGTCGCCGTTGATCGGCAAGAGCGCGCCGGAATTTAACCTGCCCAAGTTGATCGATGTGGGGCAGAACCTGGATGCGTCCGCATTGCGTGGCGGCTGGCACCTGGTCAATGTGTGGGCCACCTGGTGCGTGACCTGCCGTGAAGAGCACGCGACGCTCCTCGAGATTCAGCGCCAGGGGCAGGTCCCCATCGTCGGCATCGATTGGAAGGACGAGGATGCTTCAGCTCTGTCGTGGCTGGCGCAGCTGGGCAATCCCTATCAAGTGGTGCTGGCCGACCGTGACGGCCGGGTAGCCATTGACTTTGGCGTGTACCTGGCGCCGGAGAGCTTTTTGGTCAACCCCGCAGGGATCATTGTCGAAAAGCAGTATGGTGCGATGACCATGGATGATTGGCAGAATAAATTCCTGTCTCACGTTAGATCAAGCGCGCCAGCGGGTTCGGCGGCACCCGCGACGGCGGCGGCGGGCGCATGAGGGGCGCGTGGCTAGTTGCGCTCACAGCACTGCTCATCACGTTGCTGGGCGCGTCGTTGCCGGCTCTTGCGGTGGACAACACCCCCGCACTGCCGACGCCCGAACTGCAAACGCGGTACTTGAGTTTGATCCACGAATTTCGCTGCATGCAATGCCAGAACGAGGCGCTGGCCGATTCCAATGTCGGGCTCGCCGCCGATTTGCGCCTGGAAATTCACAATCTGCTGCTGGCAGGCAAGAGTGACGAGCAGGTACGCGACTATCTGGTCGCGCGTTACAGCGAATTCATTCTGTTCCGACCGCGCATGAATCTGCGCAACGCCTGGCTGTGGTCACTCCCGGCGGTGCTGCTGCTGGTCGGCGCGGCGATCGCCGTGCGGGTGATGCGTCGTCGCGCCGCGCTACCCATACTCGATGACGAGTCCATCGATACATGACGGGATTCGTTGTCTGGGCCGCGCTGCTGGCCGGTGCAGCGGCGTTGCTGTTGATCGTGCCGCTCTGGTGGCGGCGGCGCACTGCGACACCGCAGGGCGCCATCGCCGCACCTGAGCCGCTGAGCGCTGCTTTGGCCGCAGTGCTGGTAGTGGGCATCGCTGTCGCGCTGTACGCGATGCTGACGCAGCGGATGAAGCCAGTTGCCGGGTCCACACCCGCGGGCGGTCCCACCATTGAATCACTCCTGCGCGCAACGCAGGAGCACCCCAATGAGATTTCCGGCTGGCTCGAATTAGGGCGCAACTACCTGCGCGCCAATCAGTGGGCGCTGGCACGCCGGAGCTTTCGCCGTGCCGATACCCTGGCCGAAGGCCGCAGTGCCATGGCACTGGTGGGCCTCGCCCAGACCGTCGTGTACGAGAATAACGGCACCGAAACCGACGCCTCCATCGAGTTGTATGACCGGGCCCTGAAGGTGGACCCCAACTCGCCCCAGGCGCTGTTCTACACCGCGGTGGCCCTCATGCATGCCGGCGAGCTGGAATTGTCGCGCGCCCGCTTCGCCGCGCTCCTGGCCCAGGGTCCACCGGCAGAGGCCAGCGCGGCGCTGCGCCGGCAGATTGCCAATCTCGACGAGGCTATTGCCGCGACCAAGGCCGCCGCCAAGGCCAACGCGGCCACCGCCATTCACCTCGTGCTCGACATTGCCCCCAGCTTGCAAGGGAAAGTAACCAAGGATGAGTCCCTGTTCCTGTTCGTGCGCGCGCCGCAAGGGGGTGCGCCACTGGCGGCCAAGCGCCTGGCGCCATCGTTCCCGCAGCAAGTGGATATCTCTGCGGCGGACTCCATGATCGCCGGTCATACCTTCGCGGCGCGGCAAATGGTGCAAATTGCCGCGCGCCTGTCCGCCACCGGTGCGCCAACGGGCGCTGCGGGCGATCTGTACGGTCAGCTCGAGGCAGTGGCGGGCGACGGGGCAACGCACGAATTGCTGATCGACAAGGAAAGCGCGACGGCCGCAAAGTGAAGTTAAGTTTGGCAGTGGCGAGGCGATCTTGGGCGTGCACGGGTGCACTGTTGGGCCTGCTCGTCGGTATAGGTGGGTGGGGCGCGGCGCACTCTGCTGAGACGGCGCCGGCGCCGGTACCGGCCGAGCCGTACGGACTCCTGATGCGCCCCGTGGTCGGCGCTTATCTCGGTATGCCGCACAACGCCAAGGGCAAGTTGCCCGCGCTGTTGTCCCAAACCGGCGTCTTCAAGGACACACGCTCGTTGCAACCCGCCGATGGATTGATCCCCTATGACCTGGCGGTGCCATTTTGGTCAGACGGGGCCAGCAAGCGGCGCTGGGTCGCACTGCCAGGCGGGAAGATCAAATTTTCTCCGGTCGGTGAATGGTCTTTCCCGCGCGGCACGGTATTCGTCAAGACCTTTGTTATGGCCGTGGACGAGACCCAGCCTGAAGTGAAACGTCGACTCGAGACGCGGCTCCTGGTCGTTGACAGCGATGACGGCGTGTACGGCGCGGTGTACAAGTGGCGCGCGGATGAAAGCGATGCGGATCTATTGGACTCCAGCTTGAGCGAGGAGATTCGCATCAAGACGGCCGGAGCCGAGCGGCAGCAGAGCTGGTACTACCCCAGCCGCAAGGATTGTCTGACCTGTCACAATGCCAAAGCCAGGGGAGTCTTGGGTGTCAAGACTCGCCAGCTGAACCATGCGTTCACTTACCCCTCCGGCGTCCAGGACAATGAACTACGAGCCTGGAATCACATCGGGCTGTTTGAGCCCGCCATCGACGAGCAGGAATTGGTTCGGTTGCCAAAACTTGCAGCGAGCAATGATTTGGAGCGCAGCCTTGAAGATCGCGCGCGCTCGTACCTGGATGCCAATTGTGCCCACTGTCACCGGCCCGGCGGCACCGTCGCCTACTTCGACGCCCGCTACGACACGCCGCTTGACCAGCAGGGACTCATTGATGGACCGATCCTGATCAGCCAGGGCATAGACAAACCGCGCGTCATCGCTGCGCACGATCTGTGGCGTTCCATTGCGTTCATGCGCGTGAGCACGAACGAGGATATTCGCATGCCGCCTCTGGCGCGCAAGCGCATCGACGAGCAGGGGGTGGCGTTGATCCGCGCGTGGGTGACGAGTCTGCCCGGGCCGCCGGTGTTGGATCCACCCACCATTTCACCCGCCGGCGGCACGTACCACACGCCGATCGATGTCACCCTCTCCAACAGCGAAGCGGAGGCGGATATTCGCTACACCTTGGACGGCAGCGTGCCAGGCCCTACCGACCTGCACTATGAAAAGCCCATCCGGCTCACCGACTCGACGGTGCTGCGCACCCGCGCTTACAAGTCAGGATTTACGCGCAGCATCACGGCCCAGCAGGTGTTCAGCTTCGCTCAGTGAAGGGCGTGCGGCACCACCGTCAGGCTCCAGGGACTGGTGCCGGCTTTCACCCGCATGGCTTCCGTGTTGGTGGCGAGGTCGACCACTGAGATGTCATTCGAAGGCCCGTTGGCGGTAAACAGATATTTGCCGTCGGGTGAGACCGCCATGCCCCAGGGGCGCGTGCCCACCTTGATAGTGGCCACCAGCGCGTAGCTGTGGCTGTCCAGCACCGATACGGTTCCAGCACGTCCGTTACTGACATACAGCTTGCGGCCGTCGGGTGACACTTTGACGCTCATGGGGCGCGATCCCGGCGGCAGCGCAATGGTCTTCAGCACAGCGGCCTTGGCCGTATCGATGACATTCAGCTCACTCGTGGATTCGGAGGGGATGAAGCCAATGGCCGCGTCGCTCATGAATGCCATGGTGCGCGGGCGCAAATTGACTTTGAAGTGCCCACTCACGCTGTAAGTCGCGGTGTCAATCACGTAAATATCGCCCCCAGACTCACACGTCACATAAAATCTCTTGCCATCCGGGCTCGCCGCCACCCCTTCGGGCTCCTGTCCCACCGGGATGATGTGCTCCACCTTGCCGGTGGCGATATTGATGACGCTGGCTGCCTTGAAATCTTCATTCGAGACATATAAGCGCGTGCCATCAACGCTGAGCGCAAACTCCTCGGGGTCCGAACCGGCCGGAATCTTAGCGGTGAGTTTTTCGCTCGCCACATCGATCACTCCAATGCCATCGGCCGATTTATCGGCGCGCGCGTCATCATCGTCATCATCAGTGCTCCTGCGAAGTATGGGCGAGCCCTGAGCATCCAACTGTGGGGGCGGCTGCACTGGCGAGCCGCTGAGCGCCACATACACCGTCTTGCCATCCGGACTGGTATGGATACCACGGGGACGCTTCCCCACCGCCAGTGCTCTGCGGACCGAGAAGTCCGTGCCGTTGACGACGGTCACATCCCCGGAACGCTCATTGGACACATATATGTCGTACGACGGCTCCGGCGGGGACGCTTGGGCAGGCGCCGTGCCTGGCGCGACCAGCCACGCCGCCAGCAGCGGGGCGAAAACGGCAGCGCGGATCGCTCCAGTGGCGTGCAACCTCAAGGACATCGGTGACTCTCCAGTTAAATCCGGTCGGGACCTCAAGGAGTATACGGGTTCAAGCTCTGCCAAAAATGCCGGGCGCGGGCCGCGTAAGTGTGCGGCGCCACCTGGAAGTAGGCCAGGGAGGTGGCGCTGGAAAAGCAGTAGCGCTTGAGCGAATCCGGATCGACCCAGTTGATGGAGCAATCCGCCGGTATTTTCACGCCCGAGACCAGCCCGATGGGATCGTGACCCGCAAATTCTCCGTGCATGCTGCCCGGTATCGGCGTGACGGCCTTCCAGATGCCGGCGCGGGCAGGATCCGTGGTGGCAGCCCCATGCGCTCGCGCGGCAGCGGCCACTCCATACGAAGACTGCTCCGCAGCCGGGACGTATCCCGCAGTGGTCGAACCTACCCACGTGAGTACACCGACCACCACCACGTGTGTGCCACGTAATCGCTGGAGTAAGGGTGCCACGGTTAGAAAAGCTACCGCAGTGCACCCTTCGCGTCCACCCCGCCTCCCGAGCTGTGTCGTGAAGGCAACGGGCTTGCACCCTGGGTGTCCCGGGAATGACACGCCCGGTGGGCTCGCCGGAGGTCTCTGGGTGGCCCGTTGGCGCGTCCAACCGCGCCGTGCCGCCCATGCGACAATAAGGGCACTTTGGCACAACAATTGCTTCGATTAGCCGCCCAGTCTGGCCGAGGGTGCTATGTGTGTGCTCAAGGCCTAGACTAGTGGCAATGGCCGCATAAGTGGATTTTGTTCAGGAGGATGTCATGACTTGGGAAACACCAGCTTTTGTTGAAGTCAAAATGGATGCCGAGATCAATTCTTACCAGGATGACTTCAGCGGCGAGCGGGATACCTCTCCCGTCTTCTAGGATTTCCGGTCCTAAACATTTCGAGCGTTGGCGGATCGGAATCCTCCCTCCGCCAGCGCACGATCGCAACCTCTAGTCAGCCCACAGCATGCGTGTCAGGGTGCTGGGGGCCGCCGCGGGAGGCGGCTTCCCGCAATGGAACTGCGGCTGCGCGAACTGTCGCGACGCCAGGGCCGGTGTAGCCGGACTCCAGCCACGGACCCAGGAGAGCATCGCAGTCAGCGCCGACGGGGAGCAGTGGTTTGTGCTCAATGCCTCGCCGGAGATTCGGGCACAGATTGAAGGCTTTCCGGCACTGCACCCGCGGGCGCCCCGCCAAACGCCGATTCAGGCCCTGGTACTCACCAACGGCGATATGGATCACGTGTTGGGGCTTTTATCGTTGCGCGAATCCCACCCCATCGTGATCTATGCCACCGAGTGCGTACGCCGCGGGTTTACCCGTGGCAATGTCTTGTACCGCACGCTCGAGCGCTTCCCGGACCAGGTCACCTGGCGGACGCTGGTGCCAGATGCGGCGGTTGAACTCAGCGGCGTGGACGGCCGCGCCAGCGGATTGACCCTCACCGCGGTGACGGCGCCCGGGAAGCCGCCGGTGCATCTGTCGGGGTCGGGGTCGGGGTCGGGGGCCGGCGATCCGGACGAGAACATCGGCGTGGTCATATCCGATTCGACCACTCAGACC
>Ga0075017_100002676_pt1 | contig 11181 bp, 12 predicted proteins | sample AleBraG_ABR_2012_FD_71475 | JGI IMG/M metagenome (GOLD analysis project Ga0075017, IMG submission 71475) | Freshwater sediment microbial communities in response to fracking from Pennsylvania, USA - Alex Branch Run_MetaG_ABR_2012 | ecosystem: Environmental > Aquatic > Freshwater > Creek >...
CTGGTGTGCGCGACGGAATGCCGCAGCTCGGCGCAAATCGCCCGCTACGCGGCCGCGTTGGGCGATGAGCTGTCCGGAGCGCGCGCGGCATGAGTCTGGCGCTGTGCGAACCGCTGATCTACGACTATGGACGGGCGGGCCGCGGCGCCCGTGGGCAATGGCCAGCGGCCGAACCCGCCGCGCCGCGCGTGCCGGCGCCGCTGCGACGGGCGCAACGCGCGTTGCTTCCGGAGGTCAGCGAACTGGACGTGGTGCGTCATTACACCCGCCTCTCGCAACTGAATTTTTCAATCGATACGCACTTCTATCCGCTCGGCTCGTGCACCATGAAGTACAACCCGCGCGCCTGCAATGCCGCGGCCATGCTGCCGGAGTTCCTGGGCCGCCATCCGCTCAGCTCCGCTCAGCACAGTCAGGGGTTCATGGCGTGCATGTATGAGCTGCAGGAGATGCTCAAGGAAGTCACCGGCATGCAAGGCGTAGCGCTCTCGCCCATGGCCGGGGCGCACGGAGAGTTCGCCGGCGTGTCGATGATCCGCGCCTATCACCGCGCGCGTGGGGATCTGGCGCGTACCGAAATCATCGTGCCGGCGGCCGCGCATGGCACCAACCCGGCCACCGCGACCATGTGCGGCTGTGTCGCACGTGAAGTGGCGGTGGGCGCTGATGGTGACGTCGACCTGGATGCGCTGCGCGCCGCCGTGGGTCCGCAGACCGCCGGTATCATGCTCACCAATCCTTCGACTTTAGGCATATTCGAGCGGCGCATCGTCGAGGTCGCGCAGATCGTGCACGCGGCGGGTGGCTTGCTGTATTACGACGGCGCGAATCTCAATGCGATACTGGGCAAGGTGCGGCCCGGCGACATGGGCTTCGATGTCATCCACATGAATCTGCACAAGACTTTCTCCACACCACACGGCGGCGGTGGGCCTGGCGCCGGCGCGGTGGGTGTCGGCCCGCGGCTGGTGCCCTTCCTGCCGCAACCGCTGGTCGGTCGCAGTGCGGAGTCGGCGCAGCCGCGCTATCACTGGTTGGGAGCCCAGGAGCTGCCACAATCGATCGGGCGGCTGGCGGGCTTCATGGGTAACGCCGGCGTGCTGCTGCGCGCCTACGTGTACATGCGCATGCTGGGGCGCGCCGGCATGAGTCGCGTGGGGGAATATGCGACCCTGAATTCCAATTATCTGCTGGTGCGCTTGCAGCAGGCTGGATTCACCGCCGCTTACCCGCAGCGCCGCGCCAGCCACGAATTCATTCTGACGCTCAAGCCACAATTGCAGCAGCTGGGGATCAGCGCCATGGACGTGGCCAAGCGCCTGCTGGATTTTGGCTTTCATGCGCCGACCACGTATTTCCCGCTACTGGTACCCGAATGCCTGCTGATCGAGCCGACCGAGACGGAAAGCAAAGAAACGCTCGATGCTTTCGTGAATGCGATGATTGAGGTGCTGCGCGAAGCGGCCAGCGATCCGGACACGGTGCGCAGCGCACCGCACCGCTTGCCGGTGCGACGCCTCGATGACGTGCGCGCGGCCCGTGAGCCTGACCTCGCTTACCGTCCGGCGCCGGTCTGAGCTCGGCCGTGGACATGGTGCGCCATAAACCTCGCGGGTTGACGCGGCTCCTGCGGGCCTGGGGCGCCAGTTGGCAAGGCCTGCGTGGCGCCTTTCGCGATGAGGCTGCGTTTCGCCAGGAGCTGGCGCTGGCCGCCGTGGCGATACCAATCGGATTGTGGCTGGGCCATAGCGGCGTTGAGCGCGCGCTGTTGATCGCCAGCGTGCTGCTGGTGCTGATCGTTGAATTGCTCAACAGCGCCATCGAGGCCACCGTGGATCGCATCGGACCAGAGCGGCATACGCTGGCCGGTCTGGCCAAGGACATCGGCTCCGCCGCTGTGTTGATGTCGCTCCTCCTGTTGGCGTCCACCTGGGCGCTGGTGTTGCTGGGGCGTTCCACATGAGCGCGCTCATATGCGGCTCCCTGGCCTACGACACGGTGATGGTGTTCGAGGGGCGGTTTCGCGAGCACATTCTCGCGGACCGGTTACACATGCTGAATGTCGCGTTCCTGGTGCCGGAGGTGCGGCGCAATTTCGGCGGGTGCGCGGGCAACATCGCCTATAACCTGGGACTGCTGGGCGGAACCGGCCTGATCATGGCCACCGTGGGACACGATTTTTCTCCCTACGAGGCGTGGCTGGAGTCCCAGGCCATTGCCCGCACCCACGTGCGGCGCCTCCCGGAGGAGTTTACCGCGCAGGCGTATATCACCACCGACTTGGACGATAACCAAATCACGGCCTTTCATCCCGGGGCGATGAATTTCTCGCATCTCAATCAGGTGCACGAGGCCAGCGGCGTGCGCTTAGGGGTGGTGGCGCCGGATGGTCGCCAGGGCATGATCGAGCACGCGGCGCAATTCGCCGCCGCGGGCATTCCGTTTCTGTTCGATCCGGGCCAGGGCCTGCCGATGTTCGACGGCGCGCAGCTGCGCGCTTTCATTGAACAATCCAAGTGGGTGGCGGTCAATGACTACGAGGCCGGCCTGTTGAGCGAGCGCACGGGCTGGTCACCGGAACAGATTGCCGGACGGGTTGCCGCTTTGATCGTGACTCGCGGCGGTGAGGGCTCGTGGATCTATGCGCAGGGCGAGCGCCACGAGATACCCGTGGTCAAAGTGGAAAAACTGGCCGATCCGACCGGCTGCGGTGACGCCTATCGTGCCGGTCTGCTGTTCGGTCTGCAGCGCGAGCTGGATTGGCCCACCACAGGGCGCATCGCCTCGCTTGCGGGGGCCTTCAAGATTGAGCATTACGGCACCCAGCAGCATCGTTACAGCTGGCCGGAATTCAGCGCGCGCTTTCGCGCGTGCTTCGGATACACGCTATGAAATCAATATTGGGGTGGCCGCTGGCAGCGCTGGCTGCGGGCGTCGCCGTCGCCGCCGGGGCCGACAACTTGGTGCCAAACGCCAGTACCGCGCCGAACGTGGCGGAGCCGCCGGCGGTGAGCGCGCCGCCCAACGCGGTGGTGCCCCCGGGCTCCCTCGTGCCCTCGAGCGCGGTAATGGCGCCGGGGTTGGCTGGCGTGCCCTCGGCAGATTGGGCGCGCACCCTCGAGCGCGTCGCCACCAGCGTGGTGACCATTCAGATTGATCAGACGCGCTCGTTCGATACTGAGCGCAACACCACAGCGCAGGCCACCGGCTTTGTGGTCGATGCCGAACGCGGTTTGATTTTGACCAATCGCCATGTGGTGACGCCGGGCCCGGTGACCGCCGAGGCGACCTTCCTGGACCGCGAGGAAGTGCAGCTGTTTCCGGTCTACCGCGATCCCGTGCACGATTTCGGTATCTATCGCTATGATCCGGCCAAGCTGCGGTTCATCACACCGCATTCGCTCCCCTTGGCGCCGCAGGCGGCGCAGATTGGCCGTGAGATCCGAGTGGTGGGGAACAACGCCGGTGAGCAGTTGTCCATCCTGGCCGGCACCCTGGCGCGCTTGGATCGCGAAGCGCCGGAATACGGAATTGGCCGCTACAACGACTTCAACACTTTTTACATCCAGGCCGCCTCGGGTACTTCGGGCGGTTCCTCCGGTTCGCCGGTGGTGGATGTGCAAGGCCAGGTGGTGGCGCTCAACGCGGGCGGAGCCACGGGCGCGGCCTCGAGTTTTTACCTGCCGCTGGGGCGCGTGCAGCGGGCGCTACGGCTCATTCAGCAAGGCGCGGCGGTCACCCGTGGGACGCTGCAGACCGAATTTCGCTACCGACCTTACGATGAGCTGCGGCGCTTAGGGTTGGCGGCCGCCACCGAAGCCGCGGCGCGCAGGGCGAAGAGTGACAACACCGGGATGTTAGTGGTCGAGAATGTGCAGCCCGGATCGGCCAGCGACCAGCAGCTTTCAGCCGGTGACATATTGGTGCGGCTCAACGGCGTGGCCGTCACCGGTTTTGAGCAGCTGGATGCGGTGCTCGATGACGCCGTGGGTCGCTCCGTAGAGCTCACGCTGGAGCGCGGCGGCCAGCCCTATACGGCGAAGCTTACCGTTGAAGACCTGCACGCCATCACGCCCGCGTCCTACCTGGACAGCGGCGATGCGGTGTTGCACACGCTGTCGTACCAGGAGGCGCGGCATTTTCACCTGCCCATTCGCGGGGTGTTTGTCGCTTCACCGGGCTACAGCTTCGATGCCGCCAGCGTTCCACGCGGGGCCATCCTCACTGAGGTCAACGCCGCGCCGGTGGCCACGCTGGCGGATTTCGAAGCTGCGGTGGCCCCATTGGGAGATGGCGCTCTTTTCACCGTGCGCTTCGTGACCATCGATGATCCGAATCGCAGCGAGCTGCGCGCCGTGCACCTGGATAGGCGCTGGTTTCCGACGCAGCATTGCCAGCGCAATGATGTGAGCGGTTACTGGGATTGCAGCACATTGCCGGGCGGCGCGCCGCCGGCCACTGCCATCGCCGGCACGGCCCTGTTCCCCAACACCAACAATCGCTCGCTCAAGGCGCTGGAGCCGTCCCTGGTGGGCATCACCTTCGACATGCCTTACGAGATCTCCGGCGTCAATGAGCGCAACTACCACGGCACCGGGTTGATTCTCGACACCCAGCGGGGGCTGGTGATCACGGATCGCAATACCGTGCCGGTGTCGCTGGGCGACGTGCGCCTGACTTTTGCCGGCACTCTGGAGATTCCCGGCAAAGTGGTCTACGTGCACCCGCTGCACAATCTGGTTGTGATTCAATATGACCCGGCCTTGATCAAGGCGACCGCCGTGCGCGCCGCGCAGTTGTCTATGGCGCCATTGCGCGCGGGCGAGAGCATCCAGGTGGTGGGCCTCGATGGGAGCGGCGGACTCAAGGCCCGTGCCACGGCCATCGCCGAAGTCGATCCGCTGCAGTTACCGCTGTCGCGCACGGTGGCGTTTCGTGACTGCAACATCGAAGTTGCCACCGTGCTCAATCCGCCGGATGACGTGGTGGGCGTGCTGGCGGATGAGTCTGGCAAGGTGCGCGGGCTGTGGGCGAGTTTCGCCACCGACAATGGACGGGAGCTGGTGCAGGAAACTCGCGGCATCGCGGCGGATCTGATTGCCGAGACGCTGGATATCGTGCGCCGCGATGCGCCGCTGCATTCGCTCGAGGCGGAGTTTGCCACGCAAACTCTGGCTGGCGCGCGGAGTCTCGGATTGAGCGACGCCTGGGTGGCGCGCATCGAGCGCGGCAATCCGGATCAGCGTCAGGTGCTCAGCATAGTGCGCCTGGTCGGCGGTTCCGATGCCGCACGGATACTGCAAAGCGGCGACATACTGCTGGCCATCGACGGACAGGTGGTCACGCAATTTCGCGAAGTGGAGCGCGCTGCGGCCATGCGTGAGTCGGTGCAAGTCACCATCTGGCGCGCTGACGGCGAGCATACCCTGGCGGTCAAGACCGCGGCCCTGACCGGAAGCGACCTGGATCGTGTGGTGCAGTGGGCAGGTGCGACGCTGCAGGCGCCGCACCGCGCCATCAGCGCGCAACGCGGGCTCGCGCCACGCGGCGTGTACGTGGCATATTTTGCCTATGGATCACCCGCCAGCCAATACGGCCTGGTGCCCGGGCGTCGGATCATTGAAGTGGACGGACAGCCGACACCGGATCTGGACGCCTTTCTCAAGCTGGTGACCGGACGTGCTGATCGCTCTTCGCTCCGTATCAAGACCCTGGCCTGGAACGGCGCCGTCGAGGTGATCACCTTGAAGCTTGACCGGCACTATTGGCCCGCCTATGAACTGCGTCTCGCCCGCAACGGTTGGGAGCGGCTGCCGCTCGAATAGCGGTGGGCTCGCGTAACATGCCAACATGGCCAAACCGGTTAGAGCAACCCAGGTAGAACTTGACAACGCCGTGCAGGCGCTGCGCGCTGGCGAGGTGGTGGCGTTTCCCACCGAGACGGTTTACGGCCTGGGCGCCAACGCGCAGCACGAGGCGGCCGTGGCCAAAATTTTTGCGCTCAAGGGTCGGCCGGCCAGCCATCCGTTGATCGTGCATCTGGACAGCGCGCGCTACCTGCACCGCTGGGCGCGCGAGGTGCCGGAGGCCGCGCAGAAGCTGGCGGCAAGATTCTGGCCCGGACCCCTGACGCTGGTGCTGCCGCGTGCCAGCAATGTGTTGGATCTAATCACCGGCGGCCAGGACACCGTTGCAGTGCGCGTCCCGGCACACCCGATGGCGCAACAATTGCTGACGGCCTTTGGCGGCGGGATTGCCGCCCCGTCCGCCAACCGCTACGGTCATGTCAGTCCAACGCGCGCTGATCATGTGCGTGACGAATTCGGTGACGCGCTGGGCGTGGTGCTCGACGGCGGGGAGTGCAAGCTGGGATTGGAATCGACCATCGTGGCGTGCGTGGGAGACAGTGTGCGCATGCTGCGGCCCGGCCAGATCACCTTGTCGCAGTTACGCCGCGAGGTGGGCGAGGTGCACAGCGGTGCGGCGGAGGACTCACCCCGAGTCCCAGGTTCGACGCTGGCGCACTACGCACCGGCAACGCCGCTTCGTTTGGTGGAGGGTGGGCAGATCGAGCGACTGGCCGCGGAGCTGTCGGCCGCCGGCCAGCGCGTAGGCGTGTTGGCGCAGCGCCCGCCGGTGGGCACTTATCGGCACGTGACCTGGGTGAACGCCGGAACGCGCGTAGAGGCCTTCGGGCACGACTTGTACACGCACCTGCGGGCGCTCGATAAGGCGGGTGCCAGTTGCCTGTTGGTCCAGGAAGTGCCTGCAGACGAGCGCTGGGACGCCGTGCGTGATCGATTGTCGCGGGCGGCGGCGAGCACCGGCGAGCTTGCCGTTCCCGAGGCGTCGTCGTGACTGCGCGCTTCATCGACCCGTTCGAACCCACGCAGATTCGGCGCCTGGTGGCGGAATTCGGCTCGCCGCTCCTGATTTTGGATTGCGCGCGGGCACGTGCGCAGTATCGTCAGCTGCGCAAGGCCTTGCCCGGCGTCGACTTGCACTACGCCCTTAAGCCCCTCCCGCACGCGGCCATTGTCCAGGCGCTCCTCGAGGAGGGCGGGTGGCTCGATCTGGCCACCAGCGGCGAGGTGCAGCTCGCGCAGCGCCTGGGAGTGGACCCCGGGCGCTGTATTCACACCCACCCGATCAAGCGCGACTGCGACATTCGCAACGCCCTGGCCTACGGTGTGCGCACCTTTGTCGCCGACAATCCCGACGAGCTGCGCAAATTTCGACCCTATGCACAGCGCGCGGAACTGCTACTGCGCATATCGTTTCGCTCGCCGGGCGCGGTGTGCGATCTGTCGCGAAAATTCGGCTGCGACCCGGAGCATGCCCTGGCATTGGCGCGGCAGGCTGCGGGCATGGGCTTGGAGGTGCGCGGCTTCTCCTTTCACGTCGGCTCACAGGCGGCCGATGCGCTGAAGCACGTGGAGGCCATCGAAGCGTGCGTGCGCCTGCTGGCGGCGGCGCGGCGCGAGCGACTCGGGGCCTACGACACGCTGGATATCGGGGGCGGCTTTCCGGTCACCTACCTGCAGCGCGCGCCGGATATCCAGCCCTTCTGTGCGCCGATTCGCCACGCGCTGGCGAAGCTGCCCAAGCGGGTGCGGGTGATTGCGGAGCCCGGGCGTTACATCGCCGCGCCGGCCGGATTGTGCGTGGCCACCGTGATGGGTCGTGCGCAGCGCGAAGGGCATTGGTGGTATTACTTGGACGATGGCATGTATGGTTCCTACAGTGGTCAGCTGTACGATCACGCGCGCTACCGGGTCGAGGCGCTGCGGAGCGGTCCGCTGTACCCGGCGGTACTGGCCGGACCCACCTGCGACAGCATCGATGTCATCGCCGAGAACCTGATGCTGCCCGAGCTGCGGGCGGGCGACCTGGTGGTGGGGCATACCATGGGCGCCTATACTTGGGCGAGCGCCTCGGAGTTCAACTTTTTCCCTAAGGCTACGGTGGTCGCGGTCAATCGGCGTGTGGGCGATCACGGAGGTGTGGAGTGAGCGCGGTTACGCGCAGCCTGCAGCACACGATCCCCGGTCGTGAAACCAGCGATGGCGCGGGCGTGCGTCTGCGCCGCAGCCTGGGTCAGGGTGGCACGGCGCGGCTGGATCCGTTTTTGATGCTCGATGAGTTTGCGACGGATAATCCGGATGACTATATCGGCGGATTTCCGCCGCACCCGCATCGCGGCTTCGAAACCGTGACCTACATGCTCGAAGGGCACATGCGCCACGAGGATCACCTCGGCAATCGCGGTGAACTGCGCGGCGGCGGTGTGCAGTGGATGACGGCGGGGCGCGGCATCGTACATTCAGAAATGCCGCAGCAGGAGCAGGGCCGCATGCACGGCTTTCAACTGTGGATCAACCTGCCGGCCGCCGAGAAAATGAAAGCGGCCAGTTACCGCGATATTCCTGCTGAGCAGATTCCCACCGCTCACCTGCCGCAGGGCGCCAGCGCGAAGGTGATTGCCGGCACCCTGCAGGCGGTGGCAGGCCCCATTCAGGGTCTGAGCACTGATCCGCGGATCTTTGATTTGAAGCTCCCCGCCAACGCGGCCTTTAGCACGGGCCTGCCGGCCGACTACACCGCCATTGTGTATGTCTACGAGGGTGGTGTGCGGATCGGCGCCGGCGCTGAGGCCAACACTCAAGCCCTGGAGAAAGGGAACGCTGGTGTCCTGTCCGCGGGCGATGAGCTGGCACTGCGGGCGGCGCCCAGCGGGGCGAGCGCTTTGGTGCTGATCGCGCGTCCGCTGGGCGAGCCGGTGGTTCAATACGGGCCGTTCGTCATGAATACGCGGGCGCAGATTGAGCAGGCTATCGCGGATTTTACTACCGGCGAGTTTGCACAGGGGCAGAAGCGGCCGTAGCGACGAGTCTTGAAGTGGCCGTTGCAGTGGTGCTGCGAGGGCGATTACTCCAGGTGCTGAGCTTTCGGCTCTCTTTCCACGGAACTACTCGCGCTCGTGGAGCAGGCCATGCGGTGGGCGCCATCACGCCGCCGGAAGGGAAAGAGACCCCGTCCGGCGCTACCGACGGCATGGCGCTGGTGCAGTCGCACCGACGCGCGCTCACGGCCCTCTGCCGAAAGTTTCGAGTCCGCACGTTGAATGTATTCGGATCAGTGTTGCGCCCTGATTTCGATTTCAAGTCGGCGCTGGAATCCCTGTTTGGTCGATCCGTGGATGTGGTGGAGTTGACGGCGATGCCCGACTCGCGCTTGAAGCGCGCCATTGAGCGCTCGCAGGTGGCGGTGTATGAACAAGCGGCCTGATGTGCTGATTGAACTCGCGCTCCTGGCGCTGCGCCGCGTGCGCCGTTTCTTGGGCGATCGGAGCATGGATCAATATATCGCCGTCGACCAATGCCAGTCCGCCATCGAAGGGCAGCTGGAAATTGCCGGCGCCGCGTGCGCTCAGGGGGATGTGATCAGGGCCGCAATCTGTTGGCGGAGGATGGGCAAATCCATCTGAGCGGTCTTCCAAACCACTTCCAGATCGATCTCGAAGTAATCGTGCACGATGCGATTGCGCATGCCGTAGATCTGCTCCCACGGCACTTGGTTGTGGCGGGCGGCAAATTCCGGGTCGACCAATCGCACTCGCTGTGCGGCTTCCCCAATGACCTCAATACTGCGGATGACGGCATCCTGCGTGCGCGAATCCCGCTCGAACCCCTGGTAGTCCATTCCGCTAAGGTACCCCGTGGCCCGATCAACGGCGTCCACGATATGCTGCAGGTACTCGGGCACCCGCAGCGCTTTATAGCGTTTCATATTGGGATCGCTTCGCGCAGCACCCTCTCGCGTATCCGCAGGGGCAAGCTCTTGGGAGTTAGCACATCGACGCGAACACCCAAAAGCTTCTCCGCATCAATCTGAATGGCGGCTAGCGTCATCAGCGTCGTCCGCGGCGTGGGCTCGATCAGCAAATCCAGGTCACTGTCCTCGGTATCCTCACCGCGAATGACCGATCCGAAGACGCGCGGATGGAGGGCGGCGTGTCGGGCGATAAGGTCCCGGAGACCGGCTCGGTGAACATGCAGGGCTTCAGAGGGTTTCATGGGCTCGACAATACCACGGTGCCGCCGCGCACGGCATCGGGACCCGGACGCCCTTCACATGCGGATGGGGGCGCACCATCCCTTCAGGCGAGAGAATCCCAAAGTGAGGTGTCGGGTAGTCCGCCTGAGGCTCCTGTCTTCAAGTACAAACAAATTTGGCTTCCACACAAGCGTCCAGACAATCCGCGCGGGGTGGCCCTAGCTGGGTTTACAGGATGGAGGGACGGGAGCCACCTGGCTGGAGTCAACGCCAGTTCGGCGACGGTGAATACTCCAGCCACCACGCCGGTAATCGACTGTCAGATACCTGCGCCGAGAAATGCCAGGCCGCGCCGCTGGACTGTTCCATCCACATTAAAGTATGGGCTGCCAGGAGAAGCGGTGCGTTGGCGCCGATCGTAAATTTGCCTGCGACGCCGGCAAACAGGCCGCGCTGTGAAGCGGCGGAGATCCAGGGGTTATCGTCCACGACGCGCCTGATCGCGCCTCGTCCCGTGCGGTACATCAAGTTCAGATCGTGGGTGGTCCCGGCCAGCGGCGTGGCGAACACCTCCGCTTCGCCGCTGAAATGGCACGGCTCGGTCTCGACCTGCTGGCTGTGCTCGCGGCCGTCGATGCGCAGCGTCAGGCCCGCGCCCGAGACGACGGCGAAGGCGCGGTGCACGCCCGGAAATCGGGAGAAGGGGCCGGGCCCGCTGATCGTCGCCACGCTGATGCGCAGCTGCCAGTCGGGCGCGCCGTGTGGCCAAAGCAGCAATTCGCGAGTCCAGCCCCCGCCATTCATCCAGGGCTGCGGCGGGACTTCATTGGCATCGATTCGTATCACGGTTCTTCGACGCTGTAGCCTCTGGCGCGAAAGGTGGCGAGTACCCCGTCAGGGGCCAGGAGATCGTTGATGGGGCGCAGCGCCAGTGTGACACGGTTGCTGCGCAGTGACGCCAGCGCTGTATCGAGCCATTGCGCGGCCGCGCGCGCGACCAACGCTTGGATGCCGGGCGCACTTGATGCGGCATCGAGACAAATGGCGCGGTTGTCGGGAGCGGGCAGGCGGCGCAGTGCGGCAACGTCGCCGATGGCCCAGGCATTGGCGCGCAGCCGCATGGGT
>Ga0075017_100002677_pt1 | contig 11180 bp, 13 predicted proteins | sample AleBraG_ABR_2012_FD_71475 | JGI IMG/M metagenome (GOLD analysis project Ga0075017, IMG submission 71475) | Freshwater sediment microbial communities in response to fracking from Pennsylvania, USA - Alex Branch Run_MetaG_ABR_2012 | ecosystem: Environmental > Aquatic > Freshwater > Creek >...
ATCGGCAACGCGGACGAGGCGTCGATCCAGCTACTGGGCCACGACCTGGCGAGGGACCTGTTGGGCCAGGTCGGCTTTACCGAGCTCGCCTTCTGGCTAGTTGCGATGCGCCGTCCCACGCGGGGTGAACTGCGTGTCTTCGAGGCCGTCCTCGTCGCGCTCGCGGACCATGGCTTGACGCCCAGTGTGATCGCCGCCCGCCTCACGCTCACCGGTGCGCCTGAGTCGATCCAAGGCGCGCTTGCGGCCGGCCTGCTCGGGGGCGGTTCTCGATTCCTCGGGGTCACCGAGGATGCCGGACGTTTCCTTGCGTCGGCTTTGGCGGATCAGGTGGCCGCTGGAGTGGAACTGCCGACAAGCTCGCAGGAGTGGGACGAGCTGGCTCGGGCGGCCGTGACGACACAACGCGCCGCCGGGCGGCTCGTTCCTGGTCTGGGCCACCCGATCCACAAGCACGAGGATCCACGAACTCCGGTACTGATCAGAATCTCGGCCGAGGAGGGAGTGCAAGGGCCGCACCTGCTGCTGTTCGAAGCGATCGGTCGGGTTCACCCCCAGATCATCGGCCGCACTCTCCCGTTGAACGGTGCCGGCGTCTGCGGCGCTGCGCTGTGCGACCTGGGCTTCGACGTGGACTCACTTCGCGGGTTCGCGTTGCTCGCCCGCACGGCCGGGCTCCTGGGTCACATCGCGGAGGAGATGCGCCGCCCGATCGGCCTCCAGCTCTACCACGACGTGGATCGGGCGACGAACTACGAACCTGGCGATACGACCGGACCGGCGACTTGATCAGATGCGGAAGAACAAGTTGAGGTAGCGGTCGGCCAAGGCCATGTCCCCCCTTACCGTCCCGGAGTTGCTGCGGCCGAAAGCCGTCAGAACCAAGCTCCCCGCGTCGAACTCGATCCGAGCCGGCAGGCTCTCGATGTCGCCGGGTTCGTAGACCAGGCCCTGATCGCTCACCGAAACACGGTAGTCACCCGCGTTGTGACCGCTCACCCTGATGCCGATCGTGAACGGCTCGACGACGGCGTCGGTCTTCACGGTTCCCTGCCAGATCGCGAACATGAACGGGACCAGCAAGTCGGCCGCATCCCCGGACAGGCCGTGCGCACGCCCGCTCGTCTGCCGGATGTCCCACGAATGGACGCCGTAGTCCATGAGTTGGCCCGCCGCGTAAAAGAATGCGGGCACCGGACCCATGTACGGATGGGTGACGATAAGGCCGGTCCATTCCTCGGGGCCGATGGGCTCGAGGATCTTCTGCATCTTGTCGAAGTCGGTGCGCAACCGTTCCATCATTTCGGTTTGCGGAACGCCGCGGAAAGCGGTGGCCGCCTCGTCGACCTTCTTGCCCATGACCGCGAGCCCGTGCGGGTCCGGGACTTCACCGACGCCGCGAGCGGCGTCGAATGCGCGGAAGTAGCCCTCAGTCGTGTCGACGATATGCGCGACGATGTCGCGGGTCGTCCAGCCGGCGCATGCAGTCGGCCGTTCCCAGACGTCGGGACGGTCGGCGAGTTCGAACATTCCTTCGGCCTCGTTCCGCACCACCCGAAGGATGTTGTCCTTACCCTCGAAGGTCATTGCGTTCCACTCGCTCATGCACGTCACCTCTCGTGGCGAGACCACGCGATCCGAAGACCGGCAGGTCAGGAACCAACGCGCCTATTCGTCCAGCTGATGCCCGCCGAAATACATCAGCGGATCACTGAGCATCTCGATCTGGATCCCGTCCGGGTCCTTGAAGTACATCGACTCCTCGATCCCGAGGTCGGGACCGGCGTATTTCACTCCCGCCGCCTCGAGGCGACCCTGAATCTCTTCCCAGCGGTCCCGAGCCGCGGAGATCGCGATGTGCTGCACGCCTCCGATGGCCTCGATCCCCGGCTCGAGTCCCAGGCCCGGGAAGTCGAAGAAGCCGAGCAGATTCTTGTTGCCGATGTCGAAGAAGAAATGCGACGAGCCGGCGTAGTCGCGGTTCTCGACCAGCTCGACGAGCGGGAAGCCGAGCACGCCCTGGTAGAACTGGATCGTCTGTTCGACGTCCGAACAGATCAGCACCGCGTGGTGGACACCGCGAGCCGGCGACGGCTTGCGGTCCGCAGCGGGAACCAGGTACTTCTGCCGGAGTTCCTCGCGTCGGTTCTCAAGGTCTACCAATTCGGCATCGCTCGGCATCTTGATCTCCTCCCGGCGACCATTCGAGTTCGCTGCGAACGACTGTAGCCACCCGGGAGCAGTCTTCGGCAGGGCCATTTCGCAGCGGCTTGCCGGACGACGGGTCTAGAGTCGGCGGTCGATGACGTTGCTCATCGGCACGTCTTCCGACCAGACGAGGAGCGACCTATGACAGACGATCAGGGCCAGGCAGGCGATCCCGACCTCATCGCGGCCGTCAGCGACGGCGCGTACACGCTGTTCGTCGCGGACTTCAGCGACACGGACACGGCGTGGGAGGCGTACGAGGCGCTTAAATCGGTTGAAGACGGTCGGCACGTGGCGATCGAGGGAGTCGTCGTCGTTAAGCGCGAGGCCGACGGGAAGCTCGAGATCCAGAAGGCGACCGACCACAGCGCCAAGTCGGGCCTCAAGTGGGGCATCGTGGGCGGCGTCGTCCTCGGGGTGATCTTCCCGCCTTCGATCCTCGGCAGCGCTGCGGTGTTGGGCGCGGCCGGCGCGGCAGCCGGCAAGGTGCGCGAACTGCACCACCGCAGCGAACTCGCCGACGAGCTCGAGAGCTCCATCGCACCGGGCCATTCAGGCATCCTTGCCCTGGTCTCGGACCCGAGCGCGGTGGAGATCCGGAAGGCTCTCGACAAGGCTGATGCGATTGTGGAATCGGCGGTTGATGACGTCGTCGCGCGCGACATCAAAGCTGCCGCGAAGGACGCCCAAGACGCGGGCGCCTGACCCTCGTCCGCAGCGTTCATGGCCCGGTCGCAGTCACTGCGGCCGGGCCATGCGCATCTTCCGCAGACGCTCGACCGCTCGATCTCGATTGCCGCTGACTTGCCCGGCATATCGACTCCCGAGTCCGCGACGATCCGGCGCTTGATGATCGCTATCCAGCGGGCCCGCAGCGACAGCGGGCGACGGACACGAGCGGGGTCGGCGGCCTCCACTTGGTGCGAAGATGCCGGTCATGTCCGAGGCTGAGTCCGAGCCGACGACGCCCGGCGAGGAACACCCTGATCGAGTTTCGCGGCTGAAGGAGCCGATCCGGGCTGCCCGAGCGCGCGCGCTCCAGGCGCGTAGCCGCCTCGAGGAGTACCGCTCGTCGAGCGCCGCGGTCGACCAGGCTTTGAGTACGCTCGAGCTCGACACCGAAGCGGGCGGCGGCGTGCTGGCCGCGGCGCTCGCCTTCCGGATCTTTCTGCTCGCGGTGCCGTTCGTCTTCTTCGTAACCGTCGCTTTCGGCTTTGCGGACACCCTGTCCGGACAATCTCCGGCCGCTGTTGCGCGCCGTCTCGGAGTCGGGGGACTGATTGTCCAGGCAGTCGCATCCGCATCGCAGCTGTCCGGTTTTACGCGAGTGGTCACCTTGCTTACAGCGCTGGTCGCCACGTTCATCACGGGCCGGAGCTTGCTTCGCACGCTTCGCATCGTCCACGGACTCGTCTGGCGGGTGAAGGTCGCCAAGCAGCGCCATCCGGCGCTTGCCGTACTCATCTTGCTGGGAATCGTCGCCGCGGGTCTCGTCCTGGGAATGACGGTCGATCGCCTCGAGCAGATCTCCGTGCTGGGAAAGGTGGCCGGCGTGGTGATCCTCGTCGTCGTGCCGACGACGGCGTGGGTGTTCATCTCGGCCGCGCTGCCGCACGCCCCGGATACCACCTGGCGCGACTACCTGCCCGGCTCGCTCTTGTTCGGTGTCGCCACCGTCCTGTTGCACGTCTTCACCGTTGTGTGGATCGCGCGGTCGGTCGAGCACAAGTCCCAGACCTACGGCTCGATCGGAGCGGTCCTCGCTCTGCTGCTGTGGACCTACGTTCTCGGTCGAATCATCACGGCTGCGGCTGCATTCAACCGATCGAGCCACCGCAGGTTCCATCCACCGGTCTGAGCGTGCGGCAATTCGGGCGCCGATTCCCGCACGCCCGGTGCCCGCGCCCCGGTTTCATCCGCGTGCCAAGGCGGAAGACTCTCCTGGTGACGAAGCCCGAGCTCGAACGCGCGGTCTCGTGAGCGGCGACGAAATACGTCGGTCGTCGCTGCAGAGCGATCACCCGGAGCGGCCTGCCCGTTCTCTGCGGCGGCCCGTCGGTGATACCACGGGCAGCAAAACGCTGCACGGCCTTCAGGAGCTGTCGTCGAAGACCTGGGCGGCAGCCTTGGCCGCACTTGCGAGCGCGGGGGTCCTGACCTGGGCTGTGGCGTCGGGCCGCCCGGATCGGATTCTGCTCTGGTTCGAGGGCGCGGCGAGCGCGGTCACTCTCGTCATGGTGTTCGTGCTGCAACACACGCAGGGCCGGCAACAGCTGGCGATCCAGCGGAAGCTCGACGAAGTCCTCCATGCGCTCCCGACGGCCGACAACCGGCTGATCAGTCTGGAGTCGGCGTCAGAGGATGATCTCGTCGCGGTGGAGGCACGACACTCGGCGTTGGGCAGCGAGGCACGCGAGTAAGGACTCGCGAAGGCCTCGGCGTAGCGCCTGAGACTAAGGGCTCTGAGCGAGTGTGTCGTCAGCGTCCCGTGATGATCGGCGTGTGATCGCTACCGGTACTGCGTAGCGATCGCCGCCTCGAACGTGGCGGACCGCCTGAGCTGTCCGCCGGTACCGCGTCTGCTGGTTCAGACGGGGCGAACAGCCTCTGCCTGCGGGCCCTTCTGGCCCTGCGTGATGTCGAACTCGACTCGCTGGCCCTCATCGAGGCTGCGGTAGCCGTCGGCCTGAATCGCTGAGAAGTGAACGAAGACGTCGGCGCCGCCGCCGTCCTGCTCGATGAAGCCGAAGCCCTTCTCGCCGTTGAACCACTTCACGGTGCCCTGCGCCATCAGATTCTCCCTGGTCGAACAGTGGGGCCACGCGGTTTGCGCTGCCTCCAGTTGCCGCTCAAAGCCGCGCCATGAGGTCGTCTCCATAAAAAAAGACGCCCGCACGCTCCGCGGACGTCAAAGAGAACAAGCGAGGAACAGCAACCGGCACGACCATAGCACAAGGCCCCAGGCCGAGGCCGGACCGCTCGAGACGGATCGGCACCGGGAGAGCTGAACGACTCGGACCGGCCGCTCCGCCAGGGCTACTGGGCCCTGCACAACCGAACGGGCAATCGCGTTTGGCGATCTCCAGGCGCATACTCAGACTGTGAAACCTCCTGCGAGCCGAGCTCGCCCGGCAAGTAGCCCTTTCAAGGATCCGGTGGTCGCGCCGGTCGAGCAGTACCAGCCGGGGGACAGGGTCACTCACGATCGCTTCGGGCTCGGACGAGTGGTGGCGGTCGGGGACGACGCGTCTGTGACTGTCAACTTCGGATCGAACAAGGTCCGGGTGTGCACGCCGTACCTGAAGATGACGAAGCTCTGAGAACAGGCCTGTCCCGCCCGCCTGTTCTCTTTCACGCTCGTGCCCGCTCCGCGCCGAGCAGCCGTCCTGGTCTGGACGGCCTGCCTGCCTGCACACATCTTGGTCGTCGATCGGCCGCGCGCTTCCTCGGCCCGGCCATGGGTAGACCAACGGAGGGTCAACTTCTCAGGAATTAGAAAACTAGTAATAGTTTTCTAGAGAATTTCTGGTACCGTCGAAGACGTGCCGGAGTGGAGCTTTCTCACCCAGCACGCGCGCGTGTTGCTCTGCATAGCGGGTGATCCGGGAGCGCGGCTTCGGGACATCGCGGGCGCGCTCGATATCACCGAACGGACTGCGTTCGGCATTGTGACCGATCTCGCGGACGCCGGGTACATCATCAAGGCGAAGAACGGGCGCCGCAACACCTACGAGATTCGTGAGCACCTTCCAGTACCCGATGCCATTCCCAATGCGCGCACGATCGGGCAGCTCCTCGATCTACTGGGCGACACCGATACGCGTCAACAGGTCAGCGCATCCGGCGCTCCTCTGCCTCGCTCCCGGCGCCGGCGTCAGCCTGCGCGAGAGCCCTGAGGCTGCACACCGATCGGGCAATGTCGCTGCAGAGCCGGCGATACCAGAAATCCCCGCGCGATTGTCATCGCGAGGCAAGACCCGCACTTGTTGTGCACTACCCAGAGATTCCGAGGAATCGAGCGCCCGGTCTCGGGCCCAGGGAAAGGCTGATCAATGAACACAGCCACAGCTGACGCTGCCCACAGCCTCGGTAGCTGGAGTGAGTACGAACGAGATCGGTCTCGGACGCTGCTGTGCGTGCACGCAGTTCAGATCAGAGACGATGTCGCCGACCGAAAGGCGGTCTGCGGGTATGCCGGCAGTTGGCTCGGACGCTCTTTGCAACCTGAACGCGACTGGAACTCGGTCATGCGCGTGACCCGTTGTCGCCGTTGCACCTCTGCTCTCGGGCTCGACTGGATGACCGGCCGGTGAGCGTCGACCGGATGTACGAATCCGACGATCGGGAGCCCGCCGAGAGCCTCGCCACAGCTGATCTCCTTACGGAGCGTGGCTCGGCTGCTGAGCGGAAAGCGGCCCGAGACTGCGATCCATATGACGGGGCGTCAGCGTTCCCGGAGTCGTTAGAGCCCGACGCATCTGAGACGCCCCGGGCCGCGATGGTACGAGTCGGCGTAACCGTGGCCCTTGTCGTCGGTCCCTTTCTCGGGCTCGTGCTCGCCGCGTGGATGGCGTGGGGGCGGAACTTCACGTACACCGATCTCGGACTAGCGGTCGGCCTCTACGTTGTGACCGGCCTCGGAATTACTCTCGGCTTCCACCGCGGCGCAACCCACGGGAGCTTCAGGCCGAAGCCACCGCTCAAGCTGGCGCTGCTCGTTTCCGGCTCGCTGGCCTTTCAAGGCTGTTTGGTCGATTGGGTCGCGACGCACCGTAGGCACCACGCGTTCACAGATCGTCCCGGTGACCCGCACTCGCCCTACCGATACGGCACGGGTGCGTGGGCGCAGATCCGAGGGCTCGCCTTCGCGCACTCAGGTTGGCTGTTCCGCAACGATCCGACGCCGCCGGAGCGATACGCCCCGGATGTGCTTGCCGACCCGATGATGGTCCGTGTCTCCGGGTATTTCCCCGCGCTGTGCGTGGTGTCGTTTCTCCTACCGGCTGTGGTCGGGTTTGCCGTTTCGGGGTCCCTGCACGGTGCACTCACCGCATTCATCTGGGCCGGACTTGCCCGGGTCGCGTTGCTGCAGCACGTCACCTGGAGCGTCAACTCGCTGTGCCACATGGTCGGCGAGCGCCCGTACGCCACTCGCCGGTTCGACCGCGCCACCGACCTGTGGCCGCTCGCCGTGCTCTCCTTCGGCGAAAGCTGGCACAACGGCCATCACTCGGACCCGAGCTGTGCAAGGCATGGTCGCGGGCGCCACCAGCTCGACATCTCCGCGAGTGTGATCCGCGGGATGGAGCGTCTGGGTTGGATGAACAATGTCCGCTGGCCGAACGCCGACGCGACGGCCCGCCGGGCAACCGCGCGAACCCCCGAGCAATAGGACGAAACGGCGACGCGGCTCTGCTGCGTGGCGATCAAGCAACCGGGGTTGACACGCGCAAGGTAGTCAACTAGAGTTGCCTGCATGCCCGCGATTGATCTGCCTCCGGCCGGTGAACCCGCCGACGGACTCGCGGCTGTCGTCGCGTTACGGCGACTGGCCGACCGGATGGAAGACGCCGAGGTCGAGCGCGCAATGCGCAGCGGCTGGACGTGGCCCGAGGTCGCCGAAGCCCTCGGTGTCACCAGACAGGCAGTGCACAAGAAGCACGCCAAGCGGTTGATCGCGGCCGGCGTTACGTTGCGGAGGCGGTCATGACTTCACCGTTCGCAGGCCCGATCCGGCTGCTGGTGAGCAGCGCGGAGGCCGAGGCGAGAACCGAGCGGTCCGATTCGATCGAGGCCGAGCATCTGCTGCTCGCGCTGGCCGCCCAGCAGGGCACGCCGGCGCAGCGAGTTCTGCAAGGAGCAGGACTCGATCAGCAGGCAATTCGTTCGGCGCTCAGTGCCGAATTTGAGCGGAGTCTGGCGGGCGCGGGCGTATCCCTGCCAGGTGGCCGAGTGCCGTCCTCGTCGCCCGACCTGACGCGCAAGCCCCGGATCGGTGCGTCTGCGAAGTGGGCGCTGCATCGCGCGGTGGTGGCAGCGAAAGCTCGGAAGGCCTCCAAACTGGAACCACTTCATGTCCTGATCGGGGTTCTGTCAGCTGAGGTCGGCACGGTGCCTCGTTCGTTGGATGTCGCAGGTGTGGGCCGTGATGAGCTGCTTGCCCGAGCCGAGAGCGCCTTCACCACCGGTTGAGCGCTCGGAGGTAGGTTCGGGGTCCGTGGCTGACAGTCCGGACCCCCAGGCACGTCCGGACGACGGAGTCCCGTCTGCCGCCGAAGTTCCCTGGATACCGGTCGAAGGAAGCATGCCGCCGGCTGCGCCACCGCCCGGCGACTACTCGGCGGGTCAGGCGTGGCAGCCGGGTGCCGGCCAGCCGTGGGCCGATCCTTGGCAACCCGGATACGTGCCCGGCCCGATCGAGCGTCAGCCTGGGACCGACGGTTTCGCGGTGACTGCATTCGTCCTCGCATTGCTCAGCTTCGTGCCGTTCGCGATCGGATTCGCCATCGCGGGCCTGCGGCGGATTCGACGGACGCACAAGGGCGGTCAGGGTCTTGCGATCGCTTCGCTGGTGATCTGCGGACTGTGGGTCGTCGTCGCGATCGCAGTCGCGGCCGCTCATGCGCAGCCGACGGCCGCAGTCCGCGGGACCAGCGCAGTTCCGAGCAGCACCGCCACGGGCGGGATCGTCAGCGCCGGTCAGATCGACGCGAGCCAGGTTCGCGTCGGCGACTGCGTCGAGGCACCGAGCGGTGACCAGGTTTCCACGCTCGAGGCGGTTCCGTGCTCCACGGCGCACGACGACGAGGCTTACTTCATCGGGCAGATCGCGGCGTCGAGTACGTATCCGGGCGACAAGGCCGTGAGCGACGACGCCGATTCGATCTGCAGCACGGCGTTTCAGTCCTTCGTCGGCACCTCGATCGATCAGTCGTCTCTGGCCGTCGACTACTTGTATCCAAGTTCGGATCAATGGTCTGCCGGTGATTACAGCGTCACCTGCTTCGTCAGCACTGGTTCCAAGTCGACCGGTTCGCTGCGGAACTCCCGCCGCTGACCATCCCGGCGACGGGCGGTACGAACGTTCGTACCGCGCTAGCATCCGGTGTGGCGGTCAGGGTGCCGATTGCAGCGCTGGCAATGCTCGGGCTCGCGGTTGCCGGTTGTACATCCGGTGCGGCTGTCGGTGCGCCGTCGCTCGGGGCCAGCGCGAGCAACGCCCAGGTCCAGTGGAACGCTCAGGTCGAAGTGCCGATCAGCAAGCGCTTGATTGCCGATCTGGAGACATTGAAGCCGTACCTGGACGGGACGGGACTGACCGGCGTTCAGTTGATGGCGGCGGGAGAGCGCGGCCGAGCCGATTGTGCCGACGCCGCCGTCGCGGCCGCGGCCCCCGACCCGGCAGTCCGATCGGTGTGGGACAGCGTCGCCGACGAGTGCACCACTCTCTTCGACGACGTGTCCGATATCGGAGCGATCACGCTCGCTAAGAGCGACCCCGGCGCCCTGCCGTCGCAGGCGCGCACGGCGTGGAACACTCTCGACGGGCTCCTGGCCAGGATCGGCAGGCAAGCCCGCGTCTAGACCGGACCTGGGATGTCGGCCGATCATCGGCCTTGCTGTGCGATGGACGTCACAGGGCCGTCGAAGGATCTCCGCTCGCGCGATCACTAGCGTGCTGTCGTGCGACGCCATCGGTTTCTGGTGCCGGTGCTCGTGTACGTCGGTCTCGTCGCAGCCGCGGTCGGGAGCCTTGGCGCACCGTTAGTACCGACGATCGCCGATGCGTACGGCGTGAGTCTGACCAGTGCGCAATGGTCGTTGACGATCACGTTGTTGGTCGGTGCTCTGGTCGTTCCGGTGATGGGTCGGCTGGGCGACGGACCGGCGCGACGGCGGGTCATGCTAGGCGGCGTCGGCGTGGTCATCCTGGGCTGCGTGCTGGCCGCGCTGCCGCTCGGTTTCGTCGGCCTCCTGATCGGACGCGGATTGCAGGGCGTCGGTCTGGGCCTTGTGCCGCTGGCGATCGCTACCGCGCGCGACGCACTTCCGGCCGTGCGATCCGGGCCGGTGATCGGCCTCCTCGCGGTGACGGCCGCGGCGGGAGTAGGCGTCGGCTACCCGCTCGCCGGGCTGATTACCGAGCGGCTCGGCGTCAGCGCGGCATTCTGGGCCGGCGCGATATTTGGTTGCGCGGCGCTCGGAGCGGCTTGCGTGGTGCTGCCACCAGGCCCTGACCGGGCAGGCCGCCGCCTCGACGTTCTCGGGGCGGTACTCCTAGGAGCCGGTATGACCGGGCTTCTCCTGGCGCTGAGTTTTGGTGCGGACTGGGGTTGGTGGTCCGAGCGTTTTCTGCTCGTGGCCGCCGGATCTGCGCTGCTCCTGGCCGGGTGGACGTTGTGGGAGTTGCGTACGCCGTGGCCGTTGGTCGATGTGCGCCTGCTTCGGCACCGTCCCGTCGCGGCCGCCGACGCAGCGATTCTTCTGGTCGGCGTAGGCATCTACCCGTTGATCTCACTGGTGTCCCGGCTCGTCCAGACTCCGGCAAGTACCGGATACGGATTCGGCTCGTCAGTTGTCGTCGCCGGACTGATGCTGGTGCCGTTCTCGCTGATGAGCCTGCTGGGCAGCAAGCTCGCGGTGCCATTGCTCCGGCGTTATCCGCCGGAGCGAGTCACTTCCGGCGGCTGCGCGATCCTCGTCCTCGCTCTGGCTGTCTTTGTCCCGACTCACCGCGGATTTCCCGGAGTTGTCGTCACGATGGGGCTTGCCGGTTTGGGCACCGGGTGCGTGTTCGCGTCGAACCCGCGTCAGATCGTCAACGCGCTGCCCAGTCACGAAACGGGGAGCGCGATGGGCTTCAACCAGTTGGCCCGGTCGGTCGGGTTCGCCACCGGAAGCGCCGTCAGCGCGGCGATTCTGGCCGCCCACACCCTGCCTGGGGAGCTCTACCCGACTGACTCGGGTTACTC
>Ga0075017_100002678_pt1 | contig 11179 bp, 10 predicted proteins | sample AleBraG_ABR_2012_FD_71475 | JGI IMG/M metagenome (GOLD analysis project Ga0075017, IMG submission 71475) | Freshwater sediment microbial communities in response to fracking from Pennsylvania, USA - Alex Branch Run_MetaG_ABR_2012 | ecosystem: Environmental > Aquatic > Freshwater > Creek >...
GCGTCGCCGTCTCGCTGCGCTGGCGGTAGCGCGTGACCCGGAAATCCTCGGCCCGGACCAGCACGCGCCGGCCCGCGCCGACGCGACGGCCGGGGCCGCGGGACTGCGCCGCTGCGCCCTGGCGGCGCAGCCTCTGCCAGGGTGCGGCGGCACGCAGCGTCGCGACGATATTCAGCTTCGTGCCCCGGCGCGGCCGGCCCGCGCGCACGCCGGCCGGCCGGCCGCGGCGGCCATGCGACACCATGGCCCCGACCTTGCCCGCCGTGCTCGACCGGCTCAGCGTCCGCTCACCGGCGGCCAGGCTGGCCAGCAGCTGCGCGGGAATGGAGGCGCGCACCGCGTCCAGGACCTGCTCCTCCAGCTCATCGGCGCGCAGTGGCTGCTCACGCTGGGCCTCTGCCGGGGCGGCGTCCTGCTGCTCCGGCGGCGGTTCCGGCGGCGTGTCCGCAGCCTCCGGCGCCGGCGGCGCGGGCCGGACGCGGGCGCGCGCGGCCAGCACCAGGCGCGCGGCGTTGCCCAGGTCGGCCGGCGTCAGCACCGTGCGGCCATCCAGCGCGGCACTCGCCCGGGCGACCTTGAGCGCCAGAATCGGCGCCTGCAGCGAATCGATGCCGCAGGCGGCGGCGGCGGCACACAACGCCCGGATGGCCTCCGGATCCGCCGCCACCCGCGCGTACCGCGTGCGCCCGCGCGCGATGTCGGTGCGCTGGAACGGTACGCGCGCGAGTTCGGCACTGCAGATGCCGCGCAGTTCGACGTGCATGCCCAGCCGGGCCGCCAGGCCTGGCGGGCAATGCTCATCCTCACGCACGGCGCCATCGAGCGCCACCACGCCAAACCGGATCGGTCCGGCAAGCGCCGCGGCGACCATGGCCGCAGTGCGCGGCGCCAGGCGTTCCGCGCCGCTGAGCACGATCACGCCCCCCGCCGACTCGGCCAACAGGCCGCGCGTATACACGGTCCGGCCATGCCGCAGGGTCGCGGCCAGGTCGATGCCGCCGGCGAGGCCTTCCTCATCGATGTGTGCGGGCATGCGCCGCACGGCCAGCTCCGGTTCCAGCAGCGCGCGCAGACCACCGAGCCAGAGGTAGCAGGGCTCGTCGAAATCCGTACGCGCCAGAATACCGCCGACGTCCGCGGGCGCAATGGCCAGGCAGGCCGCCGCAAGCCAGGCGTCCTGCGCCGCACTGGCCGCCGCGGTCGGCAACTCAGCCAAGCGTGCTCCCCTGTTCGGCGAGCGCCCGCTCGATGCGCACGCTCGAGCCGGCATCGTCCAGCGGATCGCGGCGCAACCGGTGGCGCAGCGCCGCGGGCGCGAGCTGCGCGAGTTCCTCGACGCTGACCGCGCTCCTGCCGTGGAGCGCCGCGAGCGCCCGCGCGGCGCGTATCAGCGTCAGTTCACCGCGCAGACCGTCGGTACCGACGCGCATGCACAGCTGCGCGGCCCAGCGCAGTGCCGCGTCGCTGACCGCGACCTTGGGCAGCCGACGCCGCGCGGCGACGATATCCTTGCGCAGCTGCGCCTCGGCGCCCTTCCATGCGGCCATGAAGGCCTGCGGCTCGCGCTCGAACTGATCCCGCCGGCGCACGATTTCCACCCGCAGCTCCAGGTCCTGCGGGGTGCGGATCTCCACCGAGAGCCCGAAGCGGTCCAGCAGCTGCGGCCGCAGCTCACCCTCCTCTGGATTGCCGCTGCCGACCAGCACGAAGCGCGCCGGGTGCCGCACGCTCAGGCCTTCGCGCTCCACCACGTTCTCGCCCGAAGCGGCAACGTCGATGAGCAGGTCCACCAGGTGGTCCTCGAGGAGATTGACCTCGTCGATGTACAGGAAGCCGCGGTTGGCCTGCGCCAGCAGTCCGGGTTCGAACGCGCGCACGCCCGCACTCAGTGCCTGCTCGAGGTTGAGCGCACCGACGACGCGGTCCTCGGTGGCGCCGAGCGGCATGTCCACGACCGGCACCGGGACGGCGCGCGTGGCGCGGCTGCGCCGGCCCGGTCGCGCGCGGCATTCGGAACACCAGCTCGATGGTTGTGCGGGATCGCATCCGTAGCGGCAATCACTGATCACTGCCATCGGCGGCAACAGTGCCGACAGCGCCCGCACCGCCGTCGATTTGCCGGTGCCGCGATCGCCGAAGATCAACACGCCACCGATACTCGAATCAACCGCGGCCGCCGTCAGGGCGCGCTTGAGTTCGTCCTGGCCGACAATGGCCGAAAACGGAAACGGGGTGCTCATGCCCGCAAATATATCAGGAGCCCCTCGCGTGCCAACGCACCAGTTGCGCCAGATCAACCCGCCCGGCGGCCTGCGCCGCGGCCGGTTCCCAGCCGGCCACCGATCCCAGCGAGGGCCCCGCGGCCAGCATGCCGGTCACCGCGGTGGCAGCGAAATAGGCGCTGCGCGTCACCACGACCGGCACGCCGGCGGCGCAGGCCGCCGCGGCTCCGGCGGGCGAATCCTCCAGCGCCAGCGTCTCCCCGGCGCGCAGCGCCAGTGTGTCGAGCGCGAGCCGATAGACCTGCGGGTCCGGCTTCTTGCGCGGCGCCTCCTCGGCGCAGACCACGGCCGCGAACTGCCCGCGCCAGCCGGCGCCGAGCGCGCCGCGCAGCAGCGCCGCCACATTGGCGCCACTGGTGGTCGTGGCAATGGCCATGCGCACGCCGGCCGCCGCGCAATCGGCAAGCAGCTCCAGGACGCCGGGGCGGAGCGGCAGCCCGGTAGCCGCCACCTGCTGCGCGTAATAGTCGTTCTTCAGCCTGTGGATCCGCGCCGCGAGCGCCGCCCGCACGGCCGGATCGCTGGGCGCCGCGGGCTGCGTGGCCAGATCGTGCTGCAGGCGCTCGAGTCCGCCGGCCACGCGCAGCAGCTCGCCGTAGCGCTGCTCGCTCCAGTCCCAGGGCAGCCCCAGTGCATGGAACGCACGGTTGAAGGCCACGCGGTGTCCGTCACGCTCCGTCTCGGCGAGCGTTCCGTCGACATCCCACAGCAGCGCACGCAGGCTCACGCCGGGCGCCGCCGGTCAGTGGTAGCGTTGCGCCATGGCATCCAGCGGCACGGGCCTGATGTGCCCGGCCTGCCCGGCGCAGCCAAACGCCTCGAAGCGGAGCTTGCACAGCGCGCGCGCCGCCCGGGTGGCCGCGGCCAGCGCCTTGCGCGGATCGAACTCGCCCGGGTCGCGCGCGAATGCCTGGCGCATGGCGCCGGTCATGGCGAGACGGATATCGGTGTCGATATTGACCTTGCGCACGCCGCTGCGGATGCCGCGCTGAATCTCCTCGACCGGAACGCCGTAGGTCTCCTTGATGTCGCCGCCGAACTGGCGAATGATCTGCAGCCACTCCTGCGGCACGCTCGAGGACCCGTGCATCACCAGGTGGGTGTTGGGCACGGCGGCATGGATCTGCGCGATCCGGTCGATCGCGAGAATATCGCCGGTCGGCCGGCGCGTGAACTTGTAGGCGCCGTGGCTGGTGCCAATGGCGATCGCCAGGGCATCGACACCGGTGCGTGCGACGAAGTCGTGGGCCTGCTGCGGATCGGTCAGCAGCAGGTCGTGGCTCAGCGCCCCGGCGGCGCCGACACCGTCCTCCTCGGCGGCCTGGCCGGTCTCCAGTGAACCGAGGCAGCCCAGTTCGCCCTCGACCGAGACCCCGACCGCGTGTGCCAGCTCGCACACGCGCGCCGTCACCGTGACGTTGTAGTCATAGTCGGCCGGCGTCTTGCCATCGTCGCGCAGCGATCCGTCCATCATGACGCTGCTGAACCCGGACCTGATCGACTGCTGGCAGATCGCGGGCGACACGCCATGATCCTGATGCAGCACCACCGGAATATCCGGATGCGCCTCGACCGCCGCCAGCACCAGGTGCCGCAGGTAGGGCTCGCCCGCATATTTGCGCGCCCCGGCGGAGGCCTGCAGGATCACCGGACTGCGCGTATCGTCCGCCGCGCCCATGATCGCCTGTATCTGCTCCAGGTTGTTGATGTTGAATGCCGGCACGCCGTAGTCGTGTTCGGCGGCGTGGTCGAGCAGCTGCCGCAGCGATATCAGAGCCATGTACGCCTATCTCCTCAGCAGTTTGGGTAGTTCCGCAAGATGCTCGACGAAGCCGTCGCAGCGCAGCGTGCGCGCATCGACGCCCTCGTTGTAGCCGTAGGGCACGCACAGCACGGGAATCCCGGCGGCCCGCGCCGCGAGCACGTCGTTGACCGAATCGCCGACCATGAGCGCCGCGGTCGCTGCGACGCCCAGCTGCCGGCAGGCGTGCAGCAGCGGCTCGGGGTGGGGCTTGCGGCGCGCGCAGCTGTCGCCGCCGATGACCACGCGCAGGTGCGCCTGCAACCCGGTTCTGTGCAGCGTGTCCTGCGCCAGGCGCTGCGCCTTGTTGGTGACGACGGCGAGTTGCGCGCCGGCGGCCCCGAGATCGCGCAGCGCCTCGAGCGCCCCCGGATACGCCGCGGCACTCGATTCCTCGCGCGCCAGCAACTCGGCGTAGTGGTGCATGAAGCGTGCGAAGAGTGCCGTGACATGCGGCTCGTCGGCGGCTCGCCCGCGCGCCTCCAGGGCCCTGGCGATCAGCTGCGCCGCACCGCGTCCGACCAGCGGCCGCACCGCGGCGACCTCGAGCGGCTCGATCCCGCGTTCCGCGAACGTGCGCTTGAGCGCCAGCGCGATGTCGGCGACCGTATCGATCAGCGTGCCGTCGAGGTCGAATAAGACGGCTCGCAGCGGCATTCCGGCCCAGTGCAATCCGCGTCCCTTCACGCCGCGCCACTGCGCAGCGCACGCCGGCGAAAGTCGATCAGCCGCAGGATCATCGGCGTGAAGATCATCTGCATCGCCAGGCCCAGCTTGCCGCCGGGGATGACGATGTTGTTCGGACGGCTCATCCAGGAATCATGCAGCATCGAGAGCAGGTACGGGAAATCGATGCCCTTGGGATTGGCAAAACGGATCACGACCATCGACTCGTCCGCGGATGGAATATCGTTGGCGATGAACGGGTTACTGGTGTCGACGGTGGGCACGCGCTGGAAGTTCACGTGCGTGCGGCTGAACTGCGGGCAGATATGGTTGACGTAATCCGGCATGCGCCTGAGGATGGTTTCGACGACCGCCTGCTGGCTGTAGCCCCGCAGGGTCTGGTCGCGGCGCAGCTTCTGGATCCACTCGAGGTTGATGATGGGCACGACGCCGACCAGCAGGTCGACGTGCCGCGCCACGTCGCCGTCCGGACCGACGTAGCCGCCGTGCAGACCCTCGTAGAACAGCAGGTCGGCCTCCTCGTCCATGGGTTTCCATTCGGTAAACGTGCCCGGTTCTCCGCCGAGCTCCTTGGCCTCGGCCTGATCGTGAATGTAGCGGCGCACCTTGCCGGTGCCGGTTGCGCCGTAGTGCTCGAACGTGGCCGCCAGCTCGCCCAGCAGATTGGACTCCGGGCCAAAGTGGCTGATCTGGGGTCCTTCGCCGTGGTCCGCCGCCCTGACACGCTCGCGCATTTCCACACGGTTGTAGCGGTGAAACGAGTCGCCTTCGATGACCTGGGCACGGATGTGTTCGCGGCGGAAGATGTGCGCGAAGCTCTGCATGACCGTGGTCGTGCCGGCACCTGAGGAGCCGGTGACGGCGATGATCGGGTGCCTGGTGGACATGGATGCTTCCCCTTCAGGCGCGCGCTTCGGGCCGGAACAGCGAGCGCTCGTTGAACAGCGGCGACTCATAGGGCTGGTCGACGCCGCTGTCGTATTCAGCGTGGTAGCGTTCGATGCGTTCGACCTCGCTGCGCGAACCGAAGATCACGGGAATACGCTGGTGCAGGGCCTGCGGCTCGACATCCAGCAGGCGCTGGCGCCCGGTCGTGGCGCATCCGCCCGCCTGCTCGATCAGCAAGCTGATCGGATTGGCCTCGTAGGCCAGGCGCAGGCGCCCCGGCTTGCCCGGATCGCGGGTATCCTTCGGATACATGAACACGCCGCCGCGCATCAGGATGCGGTGCACCTCGGCCACCATCGAGGCGATCCAGCGCATGTTGAAATCACGGCCGCGCTCACCGCTCCTGCCCGCCTGGCACTCGGTCACGTAGCGGTGCACAGGCGCCTCCCAGAAACGCGCGTTGCTCGTGTTGATGGCGAACTCGCTGGTTTCGGCCGGAATCGCCAGGTTCGGATGCGTGAGGATGAAATTGCCGATTTCGCGATCCAGCGTGAAGCCGTGCGTGCCCTTGCCGACGCTCAGCACCAGCATCGTGGCCGGCCCGTAGATGGCGTAGCCGGCCGCCACCTGCAGGCGGCCGCGCTGCAGGAAATCGGCGCTGACCGGGGCCTGCAGCTGGTCGTGCCGCAGGATCGAGAAGATCGTGCCGACCGCGACGTTGACGTCGATGTTCGACGAGCCGTCGAGCGGATCGAACACCAACAGGAACCGCCCGCGCGGAAATTCGTCCGGCACGGGATATGGTTCCGGGATTTCCTCCGAGGCCATGCCGGCCACCAGCCCGCCCCATTCACAGGCGCGCAGCAGGGCCTCGTTCGCGAACACGTCGAGTTTTGCCTGGGTCTCACCGTGTGTATTCTTGGTGTCGACCATGCCGAGCGCGCCGCCGAGCGCGCCTTTGGCGGTCATGGCGGATATCGCCTTGACCGCGGCCGCCACGTCGACGAGCAGCGCGCCGAGCTCGCGTGCCCCCTCGATGCCGTCGAGCTGCTGGATCAGGAATTTTGACAGCGTCGTGCGTCCCAGGTGCATGGTCGTCCCCCACTGTGGATGCCTTGAATTCAGTCAAAGACGCGGCTGGCGCGGATGTCGGCGGCGCTGATCGTGCTCAGCTCCTCCGCCGTGAGCTCGCGCTCGCGTTCGGCGAACAGCCGGCTGGCCTGGCGCAGGCGCGCACGGTCGAGCGCGTTGCGGACGCTGCGGGCATTGGCAAACTGCGGCTGCGCCAGCCGCCGCGCCAGGTATTCCTCGAAGGCGGCGCGCGCCTCCGCTCCGAACCGGTAGTTCTGCTGCGCCAGCATCATTTCAGCGATGCGCAGCAGGTCTGCGGCCGGGTAGTCGGGAAAGTCGACGTGGTGCGCGATGCGCGAGCGCATGCCGGGGTTGGAGCGGAAGAAGGTGTCCATCCGGTCCTTGTAGCCGGCCAGGATGACCACCAGGTCGGCGCGCTGGTTCTCCATGACCTGCAGCAGTATCTCGATAGCCTCCTGCCCGTAGTCGCGCTCGTTCTCCGGCCGGTACAGGTAATAGGCTTCATCGATGAACAGCACGCCGCCCATCGCCTTCTTCAGGACCTCGCGCGTCTTGGGCGCCGTGTGCCCGATATACTGGCCCACCAGGTCATCGCGCGTGACCGCGATCAGGTGGCCCTTGCGCACGTAGCCGAGGCGGTGAAGTATCTGCGCCATGCGCAGCGCGACCGTCGTCTTGCCGGTGCCCGGATTGCCGGTGAAGGACATGTGCAGGCTCGGTGCTTGAGCCTGCAGGCCGAGATTCATGCGCAGCCGGTCGATAATCAGCAGCGCGGCGATATCCCGGATGCGCGCCTTGACCGGCGCCAGGCCGACCAGGTCCCGCTCGAGCTCCTCCATCACGGCGCCCGCCTGCGTCTGCACCAGCACTTCGTTCACCGTGCGCGCCGCGGGCGGCGGACTCGCCGGCGCCGGCGCCGGGTCCTGGGACGCGGGCGGGTGCGCCCCCGGCAGCGAATACAGTGGGCTGGCCATGCGGGGCCTCAGCGCGCGTAGCGCTCGGACTCGGGGTGGTCCGCCGCGTAGCTCTGGACCGTATAGCGTATGTTCCGGCCCCTGCCTTCCTGGCGCGCGAGCGCGAAGCCCGGTTCGTTCGCGGGCCGGTGCACGATGAAGCTCATGACCACGCTCTCGATGCCGCGCGTGGCGTCGAAGGCCATCAGCCGGATGTAGCAGTTACCGAATGTCTTGCGGCAGTCGTTCAGCTCCGCCATCACGCCGGCCGCATCGCGCAGGTCGAACATCGGCATGCCGAACATTTCCCAATAGGTGTTGCGCGGATGCGGATCGTCGGTGTACTCGACGCTCCAGGCGTAGCCACGCCGCAGGCCGTAGTCGATCTGCAGCGTGATTTCTGCATCGCTCAGGTCCGGCAGGAAGCTGAACTGGCCCTGCGTCAGCCGGCCGGTGGGATTGGTCATCATGATTGCGGCGTCCTCATGGGTTCTTGGAGAGTACCGGTGTGGTCGGGCGAGCAGGCGCTCAGGCCGAAGCCGCCGGCGTCAAGGCGTAGTCCGAACTGTCGGTGGACGTGTAGTTGAAGCTGATCTCCCCCCAGGTATCGAGTGCCTGCCGCAGCGGAGCGCAGAATCGCGCCGCCTGCTGCAGGATCTCCGGCCCCTCGTTCCTGATGTCGCGGCCCTCGTTGCGCGCCTTGACCATGGCTTCCAGCGCCACGCGGTTGGCGACGGCACCGGCCTGGATGCCGGCGGGATGCCCGATGGTACCGCCACCGAACTGCAGCACCACGTCATCGCCGAACAGGTCCAGGAGCTGGTGCATCTGCCCGGCGTGAATTCCACCCGAGGCGACCGGCATGACCTTGCGGATGTCGCACCAGTCCTGGTCGAAGTACAGCCCGCGCGGCAGATCCTGTTTGGTATAACTGTCCCGGCAGACGTTGTAATAACCCTGCACCGTGAGCGGGTCGCCCTCGAGCTTGCCCACGGCGGTCCCCGCGTGCAGGTGATCGACGCCGGCGAGGCGCAGCCACTTGGCGATCACACGGAAGCTCACGCCGTGATTCTTCTGCCGCGTATAGGTGCCGTGACCGGCGCGGTGCATGTGCAGGATCATGTCGTTGCGCCGGCACCAGTTCGCCATGCTCTGAATGGTCGACCAGCCGACCACCAGGTCGACCATGACGACGATGGAGCCGAGTTCCTTGGCAAACTCGGCGCGTTCGTACATGTCCTCGACGGTACCGGCCGTGACATTGAGGTAGGAGCCCTTGACCTCGCCGGTGGCGGCGCTGGCCTTGTTCACCGCCTCCATCACGTAGAGGAAACGGTCGCGCCAGTGCATGAAGGGCTGCGAGTTGATGTTCTCATCATCCTTCATGAAATCGAGGCCGCCCTTGAGCCCTTCGTAGATGACCCGGCCGTAGTTGCGCCCGGACAGGCCGAGTTTCGGCTTGGTCGTGGCACCGAGCAGCGGCCGGCCGAACTTGTCCAGTCGCTCGCGCTCGACGATCAGGCCAGTGGGCGGCCCCTTGAAGGTCTTGACGTAGGCGACGGGTATGCGGATGTCCTCGAGCCGCGCCGCCTTCAGCGGCTTGAAGCTGAAGACATTGCCGATCAGGCTGGCCGTCATGTTGGCGATCGAGCCTTCCTCGAAGAGGATGATGTCGTAGGCCACCCAGGCGAAATACTGGCCCGGGTTGTTCGGCACCGGCTCCACCCTGAAGGCCTTCGCCCGGTAGCTGTCGCAGGCGGTGAGTCGGTCGGTCCAGACCACGGTCCAGGTGGCGGTGCTGGATTCTCCGGCCACGGCGGCCGCGGCCTCCACCGGATCCACCCCCTCCTGGGGGGTGATGCGGAACAGGCAGATGGTGTCGGTTTCCTTGGGAACATAATCGGCATCCCAGTAGCCCATCTGGCGGTACTTGAGTACACCCGCGCTGTAGCGCTTCTTCTTGTCCTGGATCGCCCCTTCCACCACGTTGATCGCCGTTGCCATCTCGTATCCCCGCCTTGGTTGCCCTGAAATCGACTCTAGGGCCCCAGAGCATTCAGAGGAATTCATTAATAGTTAGTTGTATGTTAAGATCTCCTTAATGAAGAACGTCACGCTGCGCCAGCTCCGGGTCTTCACCGCGGTCGCCCGCCGCCTGAGCTTCGTGCGCGCCGCCGAGGATCTGAAACTCACTCCCCCGGCCGTATCCATGCAGATCAAGGAACTGGAAGCCGAAGTCGGCATGCCGCTGTTCGATCGCACGCCGCGCAAGGTCGCGCTCACCATGGTGGGGGAGTACGTGCTCGCCCAGACCCAGCGGGTGCTCGCCGCGATGCGCGATGCCGAGGACATGGTCGCGCGTTTCCGCGGCCTGAAGACCGGCCCGCTGGATGTCGCCATGGTCAGCACCGCGAAGTATTTCCTGCCGCGGCTGCTGGTGCGGTTCCGCGATGAGCATCCGGGCGTGGAGATCCGCCTGCAGGTCTGCAACAACCGCGAGGAGATCGTGGCGCTCATGCAGGAGGGGGCGGTGGAGCTGGCGATCATGGGGCGCCCGCCGCGCGGCTGGCCGTCGCGCGCCGAACCCTTCGCCATGCATCCGCACGTGCTGGTGACCGCGGTCGATCACCGTTTCGTGGCTCTGGAGGAAGTGCCGGCCGCCGCGCTCGCCAACGAGGGCTTCATCGTGCGCGAGCCGGGCTCGGGCACGCGCGCCGCGCTCGATGAGTACCTGGCCGCGCACCATGTCGTGCCGCGCGTGGCGATGCAGATGTCGAGCAACGAATCGATCAAGCAGGCGGTCATGTCCGGCATGGGCATCGCCCTGCTGTCGCTGCACACCATCGGCCTGGAGCTCGATCACGGGCTGATCGCCACGCCCAATGTCGCCGGCCTGCCCGTGATGCGCCGCTGGCACGTCGTCAACACTCTGTCCAAGACGCTGTCGCCCGCCGCCGAAGCGTTCCGCTACTTCGTCCTCGAAACCGGCGAAGCCTTCCTGGCCACGCAGTTCCCGCAGCGCCCGCACTGAGCCGGCGCGCGCCGCTCTAGAGGCTGCGGAAGATCTCTGCCGTGATCTCGTAGGAGCGCAGGCGTGCGGCATGATCGAAGATCTGCCCGCTGATCATGAGTTCGTCGGCGGCGGTGTCGGCGACGAAGGCCTGCAGCCCGCTGCGCACCTGATCCGGATCGCCGGCCAGCGAGCAGGCGAGCGCCTGCTGGATCATGGCCCGCTCCGCCGGCGTCATCTGCTGCTCGAAATCGCGCACCGGCGGCGGCACCAGGATCGGCTGGCCGCGGCGCAGTGCCACGAACGACTGCATCAGTGAACTCATCAGCAGCCGCGCCTCCGCGGCGTTCGCCGCGGCGAACACGTTGAGGCCGAGCATGAGGTAGGGACGCTCCAGGGACGCCGAAGGCTTGAACCGCTCGCGGTACAGGCCGATCGCCTGCTGCATCATGGCCGGCGCGAAGTG
>Ga0075017_100002679_pt1 | contig 11176 bp, 12 predicted proteins | sample AleBraG_ABR_2012_FD_71475 | JGI IMG/M metagenome (GOLD analysis project Ga0075017, IMG submission 71475) | Freshwater sediment microbial communities in response to fracking from Pennsylvania, USA - Alex Branch Run_MetaG_ABR_2012 | ecosystem: Environmental > Aquatic > Freshwater > Creek >...
ACGAGGAACGCGTGCAAGAAGTCGCCATCTCCGAGTTCAAAGCGAAGTGCCTTGCACTACTCGAACGGGTCCGCCAGACCAAGAAGCCCATTCGAATCACGCGCTTCGGCAAACCGGTGGCCGAGATCGTGCCGCCCTCGCCAGGAACCGGACACGAGGACTGGATCGGGTCGATGAAGAACACCGTGGAAATCCTGGGCGACATCGTGTCTCCGGTGATCGAAGAGCGAGACATTGAGGCCTTGCGCGATTGAAACTTCTTCTCGACACGCACGTCTGGCTGTGGGCTTTGGGCGAGCCGTCCCGACTCACCCGCCGCGTTCGCGAAGAAATGCGAAAACCGGAGAACGAGCTGTGGCTTTCTCCCGTGTCGACCTGGGAAGCCCTGTTGCTGAACGCGCGCGGCCGCATTCGTCTGCCGGTGAACTTGGCGGAATGGCTGTCCCAATCCACCGCGCCCCTGCGGGAAGCTCCTTTCACACACGAGATTGTCCTCCTGGCGCAGCAGCTACCGCTGCCGCATCGCGATCCCGCCGATCGTTTCTTGGCGGCAACCGCGCAGATCATGGATCTCACGCTCGTCACGGGAGACGACAAGTTGCTCGGCTTGGGAACCATTCGCACCCTGAAAAACTGATCGAGCATTGGCCTTCGCTGGCTGGATCCGATCACGAGCCATACTGTTGCCGAGCAGCTAACCCAGCCACATCCCTCCCTTCGCCTGGAGCCTTCTCCAATGATCACGCCGGATACAGTTTGCAGCTTCCTCCGGACAAGAGCAGCCGATGATTCTCCTACCAGTCCGCCTGCCACTCGCTCCAAGTCCCGATTTGGACTTCAGGCGGGAGGTAGAGAAAGAACTAACTGGGAAGGAAGAGGAACCGTCGGAGCTGATCTACTTCAAGGTCTACAAGAGCCAGATCCCGGTAATCGAACAGGCGATCGAGACGGCGGCAAGGATGCTAGGCTCCGACAAATGGCGCGGCTACTGCCTGGAGATGATCTGTGCTGACTTCTTGGCTGGAGCCAACCTGGAAAACGGGTATTCGCACGTCCTTCTACAATCGATCTTCCGGTTCTTCGACCGGCTGCCGGCCAAAACGCCTCGGAAGCCTATCCCGACCTTGAGGTCGAGGATGTTCGCGAAAGCAGCGCTACGCGGCTGAGGCGTCCGCGAGCGGGAACTTCCCGTGGTTGGTCGTCCTTAAAGTTCCTGGTTGATAACGCTAACGCTTTGTCACCCTTGATCGCGGAGGGTTTGCGATCCGCGGGCACAACGCGATTCATATCTGCGACCACAACATGCAGAAGGCGACCGATCTTGAAGTTTTCGCACGCGCCCCGGAAGAAGATCGAATTCTAATCTCTGCCGATTGACAATGCACCTGGTAGCGGGGATCCCCCTACACAGTTTTGATAGGGCCCGGGTACTGCGAAACCACAGAATCCATGGTCACCAGAGTAACGCCCTCAACCGTCGCCTGTGCTACGAGGACTCTGTCGAAAGGGTCCTTATGAATCAGCGGCAAACTCTCGATGGCAACAACATGATCGCTGATAATTGGCAACTCGCTGTATCCATTGTCCAACAGGCCGCGGCGCAGTAGCCGTGCATCCACCTTGAAATCTTCCCGGCCCAACCCACGTTTAATCGCCACTTCCCACAAACTAGCCGCACTGAAAAGAAGCTCGTTATCGGGATTGTCGATCAACCGTCGAGCTTCTTTTGAGAGCCGCTGGGGTTTACCGGCCGCCCGGAGGAGAAGATGTGTGTCCAGGAGTAGTTTCATGCACCACCGCCAAAGATTCGCTCGATCTCTTGCTTGCCCATTCGGTCAAAGTCGTCAGGTACCGAGATCTGCCCAGCCATGAAACCGAGCCGCCGTACTTGAGCGTCGGTTGGAGCGCTAAGGGCAGTGACTTTTACGACTGGTTTCCCAGCCCTGGCAATGATGAAGGCCTCCCCTTTGGAGGCTTCCTCAATGAGTCTCGAGAGCTGCGTTTTGGCCGCGTGAATGTTGACTGTTTTCATGGTTGACCCTCAGTAAACTTAGTTTATCGGGTTTAGTCTATCAGAGACCTTGCAGAGTTGGCAAACCAGCCACGGGGGCGGGAGATGGGGGGCATGTGCGGTTGCGCTCTCAATCTGCACTGCCCCGCTCCGTGACCGTTTTCGCTTCGCACAGTTCCCTTCCCGCGCCTGCTCTGAACAGACCTCGGAGTATCTGGCTGGCGCACGTTGTTTAAGGAGTTCTCTCGTTTGTTCGACTTCGTTCGCCGACCGCGGGCGATGGACTTCCGACACGCGGTGGAAAGGAACTAACCGGAAAGGAACAGGAGCCGTCGGAGCTGATCTACTTCAGGGTCTACAAGAGCCAGATTCCGGTCATCGAGCAGGCGATCGAGACGGCAGCCCTAATGCTGGGCACGGACAAAGCGCGCGGCTACTGTCTGGAGATGATCTGCGCCGACTTCCTGGCAGTAGGGGGTCAAAGCATGTCGTCTTAGGAGTTGTGTCATACGTTCGACCTGGATCGCCGCAGTCCGTGGGTCAGCGCGTCTCCCTAACCATTCTTATGTCGAGATGAATTTTCCTGAGTTTTTCAAAGCCAGACTCGGGGCCACTAAGGTCCTCTGGGTCGCCGTCAATTTTGCTTCTGGGAGGAAGGTCGCTTGGACTTCGTCCATGATGGCAGGGCAATGTATTTTGAAGGAACTTGCGGCCATCCTCGGGTTAGACAATAAGTGAGTGGCCTGGTGGATTCGGCCGTTAGTGCTCGACTCTCTCAAGGCATTCTCACCAAATCGTGTGCAGTGCTCGCGAACGTCGGATCGCACGGTCTGCGGTAAGCAGGGGCAGTCCGTCCACCAAGGCGGTGGCTCCGATAATGCGGTCGGCTGGGTCCTTAGGATAAGCTGCCGGGAGATTGACGGCGCGCACGCACGCCCGGCCGCTGATCGGCAGAACGATGAACCGTGCCTCGACTTCGCGCAAGAAAGATTCGAGACTTATGTCAAGGCGGATCCGTCCTTTCGTCGAGAGCGTTGCCAACTCGAGCAAAGTAATGTCGGAGATGGCCAGTCCTTCCCCGTTCTGTCGCGCATGGTTGATGGCGGTTCTCGCGTTCTTGGAAAGCTGAGCTTGGTCAAAGGCCAGCCAGACGACCACATGCGTGTCCACGAGAATCACTGGAGTTCACCCCATTCTCCGTCCGAAATCGCGGGGGAAACGATGTCGCCTGTGATGGCACCCTTGCCGGCTAAGAAGTTGTAGATATCATCGGTGTTTTTGTCGGCCGGCACGAGTTTTGCTACCGGCTTGCCGTGTTTCGTAATCAGCACGGTCTCCCGCTTCGCTTGAACTTCGTCCATAACGGCAAGGCAATGTATTTTGAAGGAACCTGCTGCCATTTTTTTCATGCTAGAGACTCTTTGATCATAGTCATTATACCATGGTCTTATCCGAGAAATCTGCCAGCCGGTTCCCAAGTTCAGAGCAGAATGTGAGCCGTATCCGGGGCGACACGGGCAGATCGGCCGGCGGTCATTCACCCTCGGTCCGTGAACGCAAATCCGGAACACAATTTGCCAACCCGGCTTAGCGGGCCCCCGCGGTCACGGACCTGAGACACTCCCAGCGGCCATTTCCCTGCCTCGGCCCGCGGTTGATGTGCCGTGTTGTCTCACCTAACCCGGCGATGTGCACCGCGGTACCGTTCCTGGCCCGGCGTCGGCGCGACTTCTTTGCGGTCATCGATACGTTCCCCGGCCGCTCCGTAAAGGCCCGCGTAAGAGCGGGTTTTGCGGATCGGGCACGGCTCGACGACAAAGTGGAGGTCCTCTAGGTAAAGCTCCCCGACCTCGTCGTACATCTCGAGCGCCATCGTCACCGGTGCTCCCGGCGTGAGGCCGCGCGGGAAGCCGTCGAAAATCACTCCCAGCAGCCAGCCCTCGACCGGGTGGGTCGGCCCCACGATCACGCCGCGCTCCAAACGGTGGTTGAGCACGTCATCATACGGGAACTCCCACCCCCGCGGCAGCGTGTAGGGCACGCCCGGCTTACTGGCACACCAGGCCACAGGTAGGACGTTGGCGCCCAGCCCGTAGCGCGCCGGGCTCGCAAAGTCGTACCGGTCGAGCGCATGCAGTGTCAACTTAGTCTCCGGCCTATTCCGTTGGCCGGTTTTGGGGTTTTGGTGTGACCACTGAGGACGAGTTCCTGGAACGGCGGTTCCCGGAACGAGGAGGAAGGCATACTATGTGATGTCCATCCACGAGCACCTGCCGCCGCGGGTAAGGAGGGAGCTCAAGGAAATCGGCTGGACGAAAGGACGGAACTAGCAAAGCTAGCGCGACGGGACGGGCAGCACTTCGATTGTGCACCCTGGGTGCACAAAGTGCGGGAAATGCGGAGAGAGGATTTCAGGCGGAGGTAGAGAAAGAACTGACGGGAAAGGAAGAGGAGCCGTCGGAACTGATCTACTTCAAGATCTACAAGAGCCAGGTTCCCGTCATCGAACAGGCGATCGAGACGGCAGCGAGGATGTTGGGCTCCGACAAGTGTCGAAACTCAAGATTTGGTTGATTCCGTTTTGTTCCATAACCGAGAGATGGACTGCGTCGCGGGCAGAGAGGGGTTTGTACCCCAGCACAATCTGCTTGGCGCGCTCGACTATCGTGCGATCAGGACCTGATCGACGATGCCCAGCAGGGCGTCGAAAGCCGGCTGGATTGCGTCCCGGCGATTCGATGGCCACATAGCGGTGTCTGACGAGTCTTTTTCTTTTAGGCTGGGACCTCAGCCCCGTCCTCATCACGACCGCTGGACATCCCACGCTGTCGACTGCGCTTCAAAAGCGTAAGACTTCTGCGGCTCCTAGGTTGTTGCTGCTCAACTGCGGTGGGCGTTCCATCCGGGGCACCCGGCGAGCTAGTCATCGTAAAACGCTGACACACTTATACTTGTCTACCACTTCGTTCTCGAAATATTGTTCGTGCTGTTTCGTGCAGCCTGCTTCCTGTAGCCTATCCTGAATTATGCTTGCTTCGTTCAGGTTTAGGTACCGCCAATGTTCCGCTCGTGCAGTATAAACGAGCCACACCGATCCCGGCGTTCGTCCTGTCATCGCATTTTCGAAACCGCGAACAACGTACGCACGCAGAACAACAGAGTCCTGGGGCCTCACCTCTCGCTGCCTTTTGCAGCATGGCAGTCCTGTGTTCCCATAACGGACCTGTGCCGTGTTCCACCGCAACATTTTGAAATACAGCCGCGCCGCTTCTTCGACAGAAGCATGCACGTAGATCGTATCGGCAGCTTGGACACTAGATCTGAGATAACGAAAGGCTGATTCGGTGTCTTCGTCCTCCGTCCAGTTAACATCCCATCCAGCGGCCCGGTACCCAAGCACCAGCACACTTAAAAGACACAACACGGTAGCCATGACGAGAACCCGTCGCGCAGTACACTCAGGGAGCCGTGGCACAAGAACTAGTGTCCACAGGGCTTCGATGCTTGCCGTCGTAATAATGATGACACTTGGCAACATGAACAGCGTTAGTCTTCTGGACCCAACTGGATACAGACGTGCCATGTTTAGGGCGATCAAGGTAAGAAATGGAAGGACAAAAAACAGAGTCGCCAACCGGTAGGTGCGGCCTCTGCGCAGAGCAACGATCAATGTGGCCGTTAGAAGCACGACCGTTATGCCAAGAGCGAACTGAATGACAGCCGGTAGAGACAGAACCAGCGACCTCAATGTGTCTTTGGTTGAGGATTGTGCCGGAAAGTAGAAGTAGACGCCCATTGCCAAACAGTTCCCGAGATAGAAACGAACCAGAACCCGGAGCTGCGCGAAGTGGGGGAAGGCGTGATCCCAAAAGGCACGGAGCAAAGGTGACGTATTGGGTTTGATGAACAGACAATAATCGATGCCAGCAATTGCAGAAACGAGCAAAGCGAGTGCTCCACATCGAACAATCCGGCATCGCTGATCAACATGCAATTGTGCCTTCGGCTCTGACAGCCCGACTGCCCACAGCGCCAGTGGCACAAAGATTACTGTCGTATATGAAAGAGGCAAAGTTACGGTAAAAGCAAGCAGCAAAAGGAAATAACGTCTCCTGTCGGGTTGGTGAAGATACTCCCACAAGACCAGCAATATCATGCACGCCGCAAAGACATCGCTTGAGTACTGCTTGAGCTCCTTGGAGAAGAGAATGGCAGACGGAGAGACTGCCATGAGAGCTATGCACAGTACCGCAAAGGGCGCCAGAAACATCTTCCTGGCAAGGCTAGCGATCAGAATGAGCGCTGCAACACTAAACAAAAATGGTACCGCCCTCAGCGAATAGTCAGACAATCCGAAAAGCTTAACTGAGGCTCGGACAAGAAGGAGGAACAGGGGAGGGGTAGTCTGCAGCCAGCTCTCGTAATAAAACATCCCGTGCCAACTGCTTGCCAGAACAGAATTAGCTACCCATGCTTCCGCCGCCCAAAGGCTGCGGCCGAGATGATCTAATCGCGGCATGACGCCACCGAGAATGGCAATCGCAGCTGCCATAGCGTAGCCACGACGAACGAGCGGATAAGCCCTCACCGTCTCTTCGAGAGCGACGGATGGTTGCTCGACAGTGTTCACGATGGTTGTAAGTCCGTTAGGCAGTCTCAGTTCTAGAGGTTTCAACAAATCTGCGAGGTGCGTGGAATGAACTCATGGTTCTAGGGTTTCGGTGGACCGCCTTCTTTGCACACCGGATGCAGCGACAGCCTCAGAACTACGCTCAGGGCCCTCTAAAGTGCCTTCGCGAGATACCCGTCTCAGCCATGATTCTTTCCAGAAATAGAAGCAGGAGCGATCACAGACAAGATGTTCACCGTCACAGAGTACTCCTTCAAGGAGTACGGTGTTTTTCAGCCGCCGTACCTCATCGCTGCCTTCCAAGATGATGGTTTGCGCTCGCTTGTAGACTCGGTACCTCTTTCCACAGTGCCGAGCCATTCCGGGCATGAATCCCAAGCCGCGAGTTCGATCTCCACTATCTAGCGTGCGGCGAATCTCCTCGTTCGACTTCACTTCAACGGTCTCTCCCGGCCATAGGTTAAGGATTTCTTCGCCCGTCTCTTCGGCAGCGCGCCGGACGCGCTGTACACCAATCGCGTCCCGTGTCCACCGTACCAAGTACGACAATATCTTCGCCACCGCTTCGCTGGGTCCACGTTGACGGAGTTGCTCTGCGGCACGTCCTGCAAGGACGCGTATCCGGGACACGGGGAGGCCGGCCCATCGGATCGAATGATCCTGACAAGTAGGTTGGTTGACAAGCATGTGACTCCTTCGGCCCAGGTAGATCTCGACAGCAGAGTGAACAAACCTAGCGATAAGCCTGACCTGGTAAGCGATGCGGCAATGGTTCTCGTCCTGTTCACACCTTAGAGGTAGGCGTAGATCCAATCACCAACCAACTCTGTCACCTTCAACGGAAGCCTTCGCCACATCTCGTGCGCGACCTGCCGAAGATGGCTCTTGGGTGCGTCCAGAGTCGGAAGTTTTCTTGGCGCAGGGTAGTAATAGCGATAAGAACGCATTGGCCGAGCGCCCCATTTTACCTTGAAGGCAATGAGACCTGCCTGGCCCTCTTCCACTTCTCCAAAATCGTAGCGGCGGAATCCTCGACGGCACGCATCTTGGATGGCATGCCATTGGAGGATGTCATTGGGATGAAATCCGAGCTGATCGCGTCTTCGGCCGTTCAGGTAACAATGGACGGTCTGACCGCACATTAACAGCATGTATCCAGATAAAAGTGTAGAGTGATGATCGCGATGATGCTCGGCGAGCAGGAGCGTCATCTGGCCGGTAGGGTGCAACTGATTCCACAACGCCGCAAAAAAGCGATAAGGCCGAGGAATCGATCTATGCCAACGCATGGTTTCCAGATACAAGCTATACCATTCTCGCAAGTCTTTGTCGGTGTCAGCCTTCCGTACTTGCACACCTAGCTTGAGAGCACGGTTGACAGCACCTTTGACTCGGTGCCGGGTGGCTCGGTCCCCGAAACGCAGATCGTCGGAATACTCGGGAAGGTCTAGAACGTACATCTCTTTCCAGACCGCGACGGCGAACCCTTCCTGCAGATCAGTCAGATTCGGACTCATCGACTTGACTTGAAGTTGGCAGCCGGAGATTTCACGAACTTGATCGACCGCGTAAACCAAAAGCATTCTGGTTGCTTCGTCATGCAATGAGAGTGGGCCGGCGACGGGAGTACGGGGCAAGGAAGACAATCTGCGGCCAACGACTTGAGCACCCAAATTGAAGGGCAGACCACGAGTCTGCATCAGCGGGAGTACGCCGTGGACCTTGCCGAAAGAATCGAGGCAAGCGAGGCCCAGCACCTTCTTGCCGTATTCTTGCTCGAGAGCGACGAGCCAGGCAGGATGGTGATAGATGGCTGCTTCGGGGTGACTTGTGACGAAAGCCACCCAGCGCAGATCGGAACGAAAATCGATTTCAGCGACCGTAAAATGAGAAGCCGCTGCCAGCCCGTCCGCCGACGGGATACTAGATAAAGACGCACCGGTGAGTTGAGTCCCGAACATCGCTGTCCCCTATAAATACCTGTAAATCCAATCACCAAGTACTGCCGTCATCTTCAGGGGCAGGCCACGCCAGACCGCCGCTGCAAAGCCCCACAGAGGGCCAGCGGGATAAGCAGTCCCGGCCAGTGCCGATGGAGAGGGGTAATAGTAACGGTGCATCAGAACAGGCTGCGTATTCCACTTGCGTTTGAAACGAGCAAGTTCGTCCTCTCCTTCGGGCACTTCCCCAAAGTCGTACAGCCTAAAACCTGCTCGGCAGGCCTCGTGGATTGCTTCCCAGTGCAGAAGATCGTTCGCGTGCTGGGATAGTCCCCTTTGGCAGCATGCGCCAAACGCGTAAGACACTGTCTGTTTGTACTTGAGCAGTAGCAGGCCGGCGATCGGATTACAGCCACAGTTGGAACTACTCTCGGCCAGCAGCAACTGCATTAGACCTTGAGGAGCTAGAAGATTCCAGATCGCGAGAAAAAAGCGATAAGGTCGTGGAGGAACTGCATTACGCCGCATCGTGTCGAGATAAATTTCATACCAGCCTCGGAGATCAGTTTCCGTTTGTGCCGGCCGAACCCGCAGGCCTTCCGCAACGGCCTTCTTCATGGCCCACTTCAGATGGCTATGGTTGCTGGAATTTCCGAAGCGGATATCCGCGGAGGCGGCGGGCAGTTGAAGAACATAGGAGGTTCGCCACCGGACTCGTGCGATGCCTTGAACAAGATTGTCGAGCTCTGGCGCCTGCACTTTCATTTGAAGGTGTAGACCACGTTCCACTTGAACGCGTCGCACCGCCTCTCGAAGGAGGGCTACCGTAGCTTCCCTACGCAGCGAGAGCGGTCCTGCAAGCGGAGTGCGGGGCAGCGACGACAAACGCCGGCCTGCACTAGGATTACGCGCCTGCAGTGGGAATCCTTTGGTATACAAAAGTGGCATCCCGGCTTGTACTTCCCCCGCCAATCCTACAACTGCCAGACCAAGGCATTTCTGATCGTACTCACGTTGCAACACTTGTAGCCAGGAGGGATGGTGATACACCAGGCTGTCAGGATGTGAGTTAACGAACTGCTCCCATCGCGGATCGGCGACAACATCGATTTCAACGACGCGCAGATCCTCGGCGCGAAGAGACTTCCCTACTAACGAAGCATCTTGAGAGGATAAAGTGGCCATTTCTTCCAGACTGTAGGCCGGTAGCTGTCTACAAGTCCTACCCAATATGTCGATATACCAACGTTCCCAGCGTGGTCAGGCAATTGTCAGGAATGTGCGCGCAAGTGTGGCGAATGAGATCCAAGCCCCATGAATGCCTAGTTGATCGCATGACTTCGGGGGCAGGAGACCGCCAATACGATAGATCCGATCGTGACGCCCCAAGGTGCTCCTTAAAGGCAATTAGTCCCGCATGCTCAAGATCGGAACGACCGAGATCGAACTCATGGAGTCCACGACCGACCGCGTCCTGGATGGCAAGCCAGAAAAGGTAGGGCATGCCGCCCAGGTTGTGGAACCTCTCATCGGAGGCGCCGTACTTGTAAGTGAGCGCGTTCCGGTGCTGCAGTGTGAGGATGCCAGCAACGGGCAGACTAGATTTGTAAGCAATACGAACGGTAAGAGCAGGCCCTAGGCACTCCACGAGTCTCTTGAACCAGCCGAGCGGTTGTGGCGGTAGTCCGTGACGCTTACGAGTGCGCACAACCAAACCGTAAAACTGGCCAACAATCTCAGGTGTTCTCCCTTCCAAAACAGTCAGTACTTCCCGCTCGGCACGCCGTATCTTGCGTCGAATGCAGTCTCCGTGAAAACGCCGGAAGATTTCCTGCAACCCGTACCGAAGGTCCAACCGGTGCAAGCAGAGGTTTCGACTGGGAGCAAAACTCGGCCGAGCTCCTGTTAACCAAGAGACGGGCCTAAGCTCTATGTACTTGCACCCTTGCGCTCGTGCCACCTCTCGCAAGCCAGAGATGAGCGTCGCAACGGTATCGCCATCCTCGGCGAGCGGTTGGCAATGGTCTGAGAAAGGGAGCGAGACGAGCCGACGCCCGGTCACCCAGCTCTGAACTCGGCAAAAAACAAGGCTGTTGGATAAGTCACTGTCGGTTTTGCACGTCGTCAGTACCGACGGCTCATATCCATAAGTTTGTTTTAGCGCTGTCAGCCAGCCCACCGAATGGAAGACGGACGCCGCTGGATGTCTGTCCACGAACTTCGCCCAACGGCCATCTCGTAGGGGATCAAACTCGTATATTTTCATTCAAAAAATCTTGATGGTTGCTCGATAGACTCGAAAGGTGATCTGAAAGGAGGTTGCCCTTCTATTTCGAACACTAACTTGTCTTCTTCGAGTCGTGCATGCGCAACTCGAGCCAGCTCATGTCCCGGTCCTTCTATTATCCATCTGCTTCCGTCGAGGACTAGTTGCATCTTGTTCCTGGCACGCCACCAGGCGTTGATCTCCGCTGGCAGCGTAAGCCATACGTTCTCAGAGTCGCGCAGCTCGCACAGGTACTCAAGGAGCTGAAGATATACCGCCCTGCCCTTTCCTTCGAAGATGTAGTCCGGATGTGTCAAGAAGGATGCCAA
>Ga0075017_100002680_pt1 | contig 11176 bp, 8 predicted proteins | sample AleBraG_ABR_2012_FD_71475 | JGI IMG/M metagenome (GOLD analysis project Ga0075017, IMG submission 71475) | Freshwater sediment microbial communities in response to fracking from Pennsylvania, USA - Alex Branch Run_MetaG_ABR_2012 | ecosystem: Environmental > Aquatic > Freshwater > Creek >...
TGCCGCGCCAAGAAGATCATGACGCCAGGATCAAGGTCTCCGCAACGCGTACCCATCATCACTCCACCGGTGGGCGTCAGGCCCATTGTCGTGTCGATCGACCTGCCGTTCTCGATCGCCGTAATACTGCAGCCGTTCCCTAGATGAGCCACCACTAAGTTTTGCGGAACCGGGTGCAACTGCGCCAAAATCGACTCAAGCGAAAGGCCGTGGAACCCATAACGCTGAACTCCAAGCCGCCTGACCTTATCAGGTAGCGCAAACGTACGTCCAACCTCGGGAATTGAACGATGAAAAGCCGTGTCGAGACATATGACTTGCGGCAAGTTGGGTAGCTTCTCGCGCACAGCGTCGATCAAGGTAAGTGAAGCGGGCAAATGCAGTGGCGCAAAAGGAATGGCCGCCCGCAGTTTACCGAGCACTCCATCCGTGAGCAACTGATGATCACGCAGGTCTGGCCCGCCGTGGACCACGCGATGGCCAACGCGCCAGAAGTCTTTGATCCCCTTCTGAGTGAAAAAGTCCCACGCCTCTTCGAAAGCCGTGCGATAGTCTTTGATTTCTTCCGACTCGCCTTCACACACGAGTTGAACGTCTTCGGCGAATTGGCGATATGCCCCGTATTTGAGTGAGGACGAACCGCAGTTAAGCGCCAGGATGAGTCGGTCGTCCTCAGGCACTGGCGCGCGCCTTCCACTTCCAATTCGCCACCTCCGGCATATCCTCGCCGTTCTGCATCACGAACGCCTTGTGCCTCTGGTGGCTGTCTTGCAGCCGATCGAACTCGCGGCCGACGATCGAATTACATTTTTCAATGCGGCGGATCGCATCGAAAGCGAGCTGATAGCGATCCATATTGTTCAGCACGGTCATGTCGAACGGCGTTGTCGTCGTGCCTTCTTCCTTGTAACCACGGACATGAATGTGATCGTGGCCATGGCGGCGATACGTGAGGCGGTGAATGAGCCAAGGGTAGCCGTGAAAAGCGAAGATGATTGGCTTGGTCTCGCTGAAAATCGCGTCGAACTCTTCGTCTGACAATCCATGCGGATGCTCAGTAGGCGGTTGCAGCGCAAGGACATCAACAACGTTCACGACCCGTATCTTGATCTCTGGCACATGTTGATGCAAAAGAGTGACGGCGGCTAATGTTTCCAACGTCGGCACATCTCCTGCGCACGCCATCACCACGTCGGGTTCACCGGCGTCGCTCGCCCAGTCCCAGATTCCCAGGCCTGTGGTGCAGTGCCGCACGGCGGCATCCATATCGAGCCAGACAGGTGCCGGTTGCTTGCCCGCAATAATCAGGTTGACGTAGTTCTTGCTTCGCAAACAGTGGTCGGCGACAGACAGCAACGTATTGGCATCGGGCGGGAGATAGATTCGCACAACGTCGGATTTCTTATTTGCCACGTGATCGATAAAACCAGGATCCTGATGCGAGAAACCATTGTGATCTTGCCGCCAAACATGCGAAGACAGCAAGTAGTTCAAAGACGCGATGGGGACACGCCAAGGCAGATGCCGAGTGACCTTCAGCCACTTGGCGTGCTGGTTGAACATGGAATCGATAATGTGAATGAACGCTTCGTAACAGGAAAAGAAACCGTGGCGGCCCGTGAGTAAATACCCTTCAAGCCAGCCTTGGCACATGTGTTCGCTCAAAACCTCAAGCACGCGGCCGTCGGTGCTTAAGTGTTCGTCTACCGCTTTCACCTCAGCCATCCATTCTTTGCCGGTTACTTCAAAAAGCGCGTCCAGCCGATTGGATGCGGTTTCGTCGGGGCCAAACACACGGAAGTTTTTGGATTTGAGATTAGCCTTCATCACGTCGCGCAGAAAGAATCCCAAAACGCGTGTGGCTTCGGCGTCTTTCTCGCCGGGCTTGCCGAATTTTACGCCGTGGTTGCGGAAATCGGGCATAACAAGCGGACGCAAAAGTCTGCCGCCATTCGCATGCGGATTCATGCCCATGCGCTTTTGTCCGGTAGGCGCCATCGCCGCCAAATCCGGACGAAAGTGTCCGTGCTTGTCGAACAGTTCGTGCGGTTTGTAACTTTTGAGCCAATCTTCGAGTATGTGTAAATGCTGGGGATTGCTTCGTACGTCGGAAACTGGAACTTGATGTGCTCGCCAGGTATTTTCCACGGGCTTGCCGTCGACAAATTTAGGACCTGTCCAGCCCTTAGGCGTTTTCAAAATCAGCAAAGGCCAGCGCGGGCGAGTCGTGTTTTGCTCTTTGCGCGCGTTCGCTTGAATGGATTGGATCTCCCGGATCATTTCATCCAGCACGTCGGCCATCGCCTGATGCATCTTTGCCGGATCGTCCCCTTCTAGAATCCGGGGTTCATAGCCATAGCCTTTGAAAAGGTCGATTAGCTCGTCTTCGTTGATGCGGGCGAGTAGCGTTGGATTCGCGATTTTGTAACCGTTCAAATGCAGAACCGGCAACACCGCCCCGTCTTTCGCAGGATTTAGAAACTTGTTGGAATGCCAACTCGTCGCGCAAGCTCCAGTTTCGGCTTCGCCATCGCCGACGATGCAGGTGACAATCAGATCCGGATTATCGAATGCCGCGCCAAAAGCATGGAGCAGGGAATAGCCTAACTCACCGCCCTCGTGAATGGATCCCGGCGTTTCCGGCGCAACGTGGCTGGGAATTCCGTACGGCCATGAAAATTGGCGGAAGAGTCGCTTAATGCCGTCGCGATTGCATTCGATGTTCGGGAAAATTTCGGTGTACGACCCTTCCAGATACGTATGCGCCACAAGACCAGGACCCCCATGGCCTGGGCCGATGATGTAAATCATGTTCAGGTCATGCAGCTTGATCATCCGGTTCAGGTGCGTATAGATGAAGTTCAAGCCGGCGGTCGTTCCCCAGTGGCCTAGCAGACGCGGCTTTACGTCGTCCGCGGTAAGCGGTCGATCTAGCAGTGGGTTGTCGAGCAGATAAATTTGACCGACCGTCAAATAGTTTGCGGCGAACCAGTATTCGGTCAGCTTCTTGGTTTCTTCAATACTAAGTGCGGGCATAAGTCCTTAGACCCATTATGCGGAGAACTTTGTTTCTTTCTGGTGAGTTCTGTCACGGACTGCGGAGAAAGGCGAAGAAAAAGCGGCTCCTGCAGAACTCAACTGATCGCGCCGGCCCGTATAAGCTGCTCAGCCTGCTTGAGAGCTTCTGGGGTGATATTTTCGCCGGAGAGCATGCGGCCGATCTCCTGTGCACGCTCCCCCGGCCCAAGCTCGTCGATCTCTGTGGAGACACGACCCTTCTTCTCTCTTTTTGCCACCGAGTAGTGATGGTCCGCAAAGCCCGCGATTTGCGCCAAATGCGTTACGCAAATTACCTGGTTGGCTTTGGAGAGAAGTTTTAATCGTTTTCCGACAGCAGCCGCCGCTGCGCCTCCGACACCCGCATCGACCTCATCGAATACCAGCATGGAAATGCCGCGCCGCTTCCCTGAATCACCAGCCGCCGTTTTTAGGGCCAGCGCTATTCGCGATAGTTCACCGCCGGATGCGATTTTTTCTAACGGCTTCAACTCCTCGCCTTTGTTGGGAGAAACCAGGAAGGCAATTTCATCTACACCGCTGGAAGTCCAGTGGCCTTTCGTTACGGTGATTTGAAATTGAGTACCGGCCATCATCAAGCTCTTGAGTTCGCTCTCTACTTGCTTGCTGAGAGCAGCCGCCGCAGTCGCGCGTTTCACACTCAGGTCGCTCGCCGCCTTTTCGTAGCGGGCGGCGGCTTCGTTGCGCAGCTTTTCTAATTCGATTCGATGTGCGCTGGCGTTCTCAACTTCATCCACTCGCTTGACAACATCTGCCTGGAACGCCAATACTTCTTCAATCGTCTTCCCGTACTTGCGCTTCAGCTTGTCCAATGCCTCTAAGCGGCTTTCAACCTGATCCAGTCGAACGGGGTCCCCTTCCAACTTGCCCAAGTAGTCGCGCAAAGTATAAGAGGCTTCGTCTACCTGCACGGCGGCCTGTTTCAAGCTCGCGGCCGTATCCGCCAGGCTGTTGTCAATCCGGACCAAGTCATCCAGCCGCTTGATCGCCGTCTTCAGCAGCGCCGTTGCACTTTCCTTGGAATCGTACAGAGCCGCAAAGGCGCCCACGGCATTCTCTTGTAGCTTTGTTACGTTCTGCAGAATCTTGCGTTCGCTTTCGAGTTCCGTGTCCTCGCCCAAGCGTGGCTGCACGCCGTCAATCTCTTTGCGTTGAAAACTCCACAAGTCGAGTAAACGCAGTTTTTCCTGCTCGTTCTTATTCAGTTCCTCGATCTTCGTTCCCAAATCGCGCCAGAGCGTGAATGCTTCTGCCACCTTTGCGCGCAGCGATTCGGCCTTGGCATATTCGTCCAGCAACTGCCGCTGGGCCACCGGTGTGAACAAAAGCTGCTGCTCATTCTGTCCGTGAATATCGCCTAAGATTGGCGCCAATTGCTTTAACAATGCCGTGGTGACAGGCTTGTTGGCGACAAAAGCTCGCGACTTCCCGTTGGCCGATACCTCGCGTTCGACAATTAAATCTTCTTCACCATCCAAGTCGATTCCGCACTCACTTAACGTTCCCGCCACGTCAGGAATACCGGCTATTGAAAAAATTCCCGACACACGTGCTCGCTGCTGCCCGCTCCGCACCATCTCCGCCGAAGCTCTAGTTCCGAGCAATAAACCCAATGAATCGACAACGATCGACTTGCCACTGCCGGTTTCGCCCGTCAGAATATTCAGACCTTCGTGAAAACGCATGCGGGCCTGTTCCACAACCGCATAGTTCTCGACTATTAGTTCTAGCAGCATGGTTTGAAAGAATTATGGCAAATGTAACGGCTCAGCCTAACGCACATCCAACTGTAAAGCAGTCAGTTTACGTTTCCCCGATCCCTATAATAAAAGCGAGGAAACGAAAGGACACGGATATTGCCCTTTTCTCTATTTCCCGCGGAGATTGCTCTGTGGGACATTATCAAAAATTTGCGGCCAGTTCCGCTTGTCATTATTGGAATCTTGATTTTCTTCTCCCTTTTTTCATGGACGATTGTATTGTCCAAGAGTGGCGTGTTCAGCCGCGCGCGCGGCCGCAACAAGAAATTTCTGCAAGCGTTCCGTAAATCGAAAAACTTGCAGACCATTGCAGCGGTCACCGAACAATTCAACTCGGCTCCGCTCGTGGCTATCTTCGAATTTGGCTATCGCGAAATTGAACGCCAGATCTCGCAGCGCGGCGCCTTGGTTAACAAGCCCGCGGTAGAGCGATGTTTGCAGCTAGGGATCAGCGAAGAGGTGACCAAGCTCGAAATGAACATGCCTTGGCTTGCCACGGTGGCCTCCGTTTCGCCGTTCATTGGATTGTTCGGCACGGTGTGGGGCATCATTGATGCGTTTGAAAGCTTGAGTACCGCGGGCAGCGCCAGCTTGCGCGCCGTGGGTCCAGGCATTGCCGAAGCCCTTTATACGACGGCCATCGGTTTGGCCGCAGCGATCCCGGCTTATATTTTCTACAACATCTTCACGAGTCGCATCAAGGAACTGGGCACGCGGATGGAAGACTTCGCCATCGAGTTTCAGAATGCTGCCGAGCGCGATTTCGGCGGATAACCTATGGCCTTTTCAACAAATGGCGCCGGTGGCGGGCACCGCGGACGAAGGTTTGGCGGCCCATCCACCATGTCCGAAATAAACATTGTCCCACTGGTTGACGTCGTGTTGGTGCTGCTGATTATTTTCATGATTACGGCGAACGTGATGGATTTTGGGCTCGATATTAAAGTTCCCGCGGTCAGGCGCGTTCAGAACTCCACGCAGGACCTTCCCGTAGTGAGTCTCACCAAGAATGCCGAATCGTCTCTAAACGGCAAACCGATCAACATTAACGAACTAGCGCGCGGAATTCATGCGCGCTTTCCACGCGCTACGGCCGTCTATGTTCGGGCAGATAAACAAACGCCTTGGGATCCCATTGCCCAAGTCGTTGCTGAATTGGGTGACGCAAAGTACGAAGTCAAAATGGTGACCGCGCCGATGGATTCGGCCAACGGAAGCCGCTAACATTTCATGCAACAGCCGATCGACATCCTCGATGAACGTGATCCTCTCACGGTACCGTTTATCGGTTCGTTGATACTGCACGGCTGTGTAGTCGCTACTCTCTTCATGAGCTGGTTCTGGTTGAATCGAAAAACCGAATCGCTCGGCGACCCCAATCCTGCCGGCGGACCCGCCTATGCCGTATCCCCTACCCGCAGCATCCCGATTCCGCAGCACGATGCCCCTCCAAATCCGGTAGCGCATGATTCGGAATCGCTGGTTCCGACCGCACCTGCTGAAAAAGAAGTGGAAAAAAAGCCCTTGCCGGAACCGCCGAAGGATGCTTTTCAGATTCCCGATAAGGTGAAGCCGCAAAAAGAGCAGCCTCATCAACAGCAAAAATACACGGTCCCCGCGCCTCCCAACCAGGTTTATAGTCAGACGCCGCAAGCCGTTTCCAACCCCATGTACGCCGCGCAAGGCGGGGCCGGTCAGGTGGGGGTTTCTCCTAATTCGGTCTTGGGCACGCGACTCGGCTGGTATGCTCAACTGATTCGAGACCGTCTGGCACAAAACTGGCAAACCAATGGATTGAACGCCCACTCGCAAAACGCTCCGGCGATCGTCAGTTTTCGAATCGCGCGAGATGGCTCCATCCGAGATCCAAAGGTTGTACAGACAAGCGGCAATCCTGAGATCGACAACACAGCCTTGCGGGCCGTTTATGCTTCTAATCCTTTACGTCCTCTGCCTCCGCAAGTTACAGAAGACGAAATCGTGGCTGAATTCACTTTTAATCTACGCTGATGCGAACTATTACTCTTTCTCTCTCATTCCTTCTTGCTCTCGGAGTGGCTTCCGCGCGCCAAGACGTTTCAGGCCGGGTAGAAAAGGGTGGCGACAAACCATTTGTGGCCGTTCCCGATTTTCGAGCAACGGGCAATATCGCTCCTGGGCTCATGGCCATTTTCAATTCCACCGTGCAGAGTGATCTGCAGAGTTCACCGCAAATTAAGTTCATTCCCAAGACCCTCTATCCTTTACGAGTTCCGCAGGTGCCCAACGATCTTCTTGCCGGAGAAGCGGCAGCAAACGCGAAGCCTTCGCCTACACCGGGGTTTCGTTTAGCAGACTGGGCGGCGCCGCCCACCAAAGCCAATTGGGTCGGTATCGGATACGGTGCCGAAGATCGTGGACTTTTCGTTGTCTTCGGCTACTTCTACACCACCTCGCCCATGATCGCGGACTTGAAGCAGGCTCAGGCGTTCGGCAAGGTTTATACCGGCTCGTTGGATCAAGCCGGTGCCGTAGATGCCGCCCATCATTACGCAGCCGATATTCTGGCGCAATTTGGGGGGCAAAGTCTGATTGGCTCGAAAATTGTTTTCGTCTCTGATCGAACAGGCTCGAAAGAGATCTGGGTGATGAATTGGGACGGTACCGATCAACACCAAATCACTAAGTACAACTCCATCTCCACCTTTCCCGCTGTTTCACCCGACGGACACACAGTGGCGTTTACCACGTATGCCACCGGCTATCCCGCCATCCAACTCTTTTCGCTCGACACGGGAAGAAAATTGCCTTTCTATAACCAGCGCGCCTCAATGAATGCCTTTGTCTCGTTTACCCCGGACTCGAAACAGGTTGTGTTTTCGTCAACGGCGGCGGGTGGTCCGGCTCAGCTCTATATGGCCAACGCGGATGGAACTAATTTTCACCGGCTGAGCAATTCCGGCGTGATCGAGGTTGAGGCGAAGATCAATCCGAAGACCGGCACTGATCTGGTTGACGTATCGGGGCGTTCAGGACTGCCGCAGGTCTACAAGATGAATATCGAAGGCACCGACGTCCAGCGGCTTTCCGCAGGCACGGGAGAAGCGACAAACCCCTCCTGGAGCCCAGATGGCTCCCATATCGCTTTTGCTTGGACAAAGGGCTTCGAACCTGGCAACTACAATATTTTTCTGATGGACGTAGTGGGCAAGGAGACAGTTCAACTTACCGCTAATGAAGGCCGCAATGAGAACCCGAGTTGGGCTCCGGATGGCGCGCACATTGTGTATGCTTCTAAACGCGCCCGCCAATCGCAAATTTGGGTGATGAACGCGGATGGAACCGGCAAACACGCCCTTACGCAAATGGGTAGCAACGAAAAACCTGTTTGGGTGAATGCGGAAAAGTAGCTTTAAGATACTGGAATTTAAGACCCTGGAGGGACTGATCGAAACTATGATGACAAAACAAAAAGCAACGCTCGCGCTAGTGGCCGTACTCGTTCTCGGTATGTCGGCAGGCTGCAAGAAGAAGATTCCGCCGCCCCCACCCGCCGCACCAGCTCCGCTTCCCGATAATAGTGCGCCGGCAGTTCGGCCCACCATCGCCTATTTCAGTGCTGAGCCATCCACCGTAACTGTCGGACAACCCTCGTCCCTCCGTTGGTCCGTCACCGACGCGACGAGCATCTCCATCGATAACGCAATTGGCGAAGTAAGCCCGAACGGCCGCAGAGGCGTTTACCCGACTGCCACGACGACATATCATCTTGTTGCGACAGGACCGGGCGGTACGACGGCTGCAGATGCAACCGTCACCGTGAGTTCGCCGCCTCCGCCCCCTCCCGCTCAAGTAACCGCGCAACCGACAATTCAAGAAATTCTTGCGAAACAAGTCCAAGATATCCACTTTGATTACGACAAGAGTGAAGTTCGTGGCGAAGATCAGGCTATTTTGCAAGGTGACGCAAGCGCCCTTAAAACCGTCTTCCAAATGGACCCCAATTTCGTTGTTACGATTGAGGGCCATTGCGATGAACGCGGTTCGGCGGAATACAATCTGGCACTGGGAGACCGCCGCGCGGCGACAACCAAAGATGCCCTTATTTCGCTGGGTGTTCCCGGCGACAAGCTCAAAACCATTAGTTTCGGCAAAGAGCGCCCTCTTTGCACCGAACCAACCGAGGATTGCTATTCACGGAACCGCCGGGCGCATTTTTCGGCGGCTCAATAACGGCGATCCGTTCGCCGGAAAATTAAAGTTCACTTACACTGAAGACAAGTACGAAACGGGGACGGTGCAGAACCGTCCCGTAGTACTGAGGAGTAAATTTATATGAAATTTGTGCGCCTCGCCGCTCTCTTGTTGACCTGTTCTGGGTTTTGCTTCGCCGTAAACAAAGATATGTTGGCGCTGCAACGTGAGATGGAAGACCGAATCACCGCGCTACAGAACGAGATGAACACCAAGCTCAGCACCATGAACGGTATGCTGACTGCCATTCAAGCCGATTCGCGTCGCAACGCCGAGCTGATTTCGGGTATGCAGGATTCAGTGTCCAGCGGTGTGGCTCGCTCCATGACTCCAGTAACCGGACTCAACAATCGCGTGGAAGGCGTGGGCGAAGACGTGCGCTCCCTGAAGGATGCACTGGCCGACATTACGGCACGTCTGGAGCGCATGGACGCTAAGGTGACGGATTTGAAGAATCAGATGCAGATCATGCAGAGTCCACCCCCGATGCCTTCGTCCAACGGAGCTACAACCGTCGTCGTTCCCAATGGTCCTTCCGCCTCTTCGTCCACTCCGCAATCGGTACTTGTCCCCCAGTACTCCACGCCGGCGGCCGGCGGTCCTACAACGGGCCCAAAACCACCGGCGGGAATGTCCGCCGATCGAAGCTTCGCCGAAGCCATGCGCGACCTGCAAACCGGAAAAAGCGACCTCGCGTATAACGAGTTCCAGCAATACTTGACCTATTTCCCAAGCACCGAATTTGCCGCCAAGGCACAGTATTATTTGGGCGAAATCGATTACAATCGCTCCAACTATCCCAGCGCCATCCACAATTTTGACTTGGTACTGGAGCGCTATCCTGAAAATCCGAAAACTGCGGATGCCCATTTAATGAAGGCCTATGCGCTCTTGAAAGCAAACGAACGAAATCGGGCAGTACAGGAATTTCGCATTCTCGTGAACAACTATCCGCACACCGACGACGCTAGGAAAGCCATCCAGCAATTGCGCTCTCTGGGCGTGTCCGCCGCTGCCGCTCCAGCGCCCGCCACGCCTACAGCAGCACGACCCTAAGGACTTATTGACTCCACGCCGATTTGAGCTTCCAAAGGCTGCCTGAAACAGCTCCTGCCTTTCCGCCCTTCGCATAAAATTCGAGGGTATCGGCTTCCGCCGGCGCAAATATTAAATCCGTAATCGTTACGCTCCCGTCGTCCGCAAAGACCTCTAATGAGTCTCTATCGACAATTGCGCGTAATCGAAAAGCATTGCCAATTAACTTGAGTGGCGCTTCGGTTTTGGCTGGAAAGTCTTTATTGAACCCAACATTTCCGGAGTGCGTTCGATCGACAAACAACGTTCCGCGCTGCCTGTCGTAGCCGATAGTTGTGAACGTACCGTCCCTTGCCAGTAGTTTCCAGCCAGCTTCTTGCGCCGTACCCATCGGCACAGTGGAAACGAATTCGAACTGGTGGCCCGTGCTTACCGCCTTTTCCTCCACAGACACTCGCGCTTCGTGCAGCGTAGCTAGAGAATCCACCGGTTGTTGGAACAGCCGGATTCCCTCAGGCGTCGTTCGCAGCCCAAGTTTTCGCGGCAACGTCATTTGGCCCCGGAATGGAGCTGAGGGAGTCTCGCTTGCATATTGCCAATTGCTCATCCAGCCCAGCATGAGTGGCGGATCCTTTTGCGGCAAATTGCTGAATGTTAGCGCGCAATAACAATCTTTTCCATAGTCGGTCCACAGCGTAGTGGCGCTTGGATTCTCATTCTGAAACTGTTCTCCATTGAAATGGCCAATGAAATATTGTTCTCCCGAGCCTCCACCCACTGCGCCCGGATTGATGCCTACTTTTAACACCCAGCGCGTTTCCGCTTTGCCATCTAATGGGACTTCGAACAATTCCGGACATTCCCACTGCCCTCCCGTTGCTCCGGCGGGGCCGAATTCGCTGAGCCGTTTCCACTGTTTCAGATTGCTCGAACCGTAGATCAGAACCTTGTGATCGTTCGGCAGCGAGACCGCCATCACCCAGCGTTTCGCTTGCCTGGACCAAAAAACTTTCGGGTCGCGAAAGTCCTCCAATTTTAGATTTAAGACAGGATTACCGCTGTATTTCGTC
>Ga0075017_100002681_pt1 | contig 11174 bp, 10 predicted proteins | sample AleBraG_ABR_2012_FD_71475 | JGI IMG/M metagenome (GOLD analysis project Ga0075017, IMG submission 71475) | Freshwater sediment microbial communities in response to fracking from Pennsylvania, USA - Alex Branch Run_MetaG_ABR_2012 | ecosystem: Environmental > Aquatic > Freshwater > Creek >...
TCGCTTTGCTTCGCGCGAACTTCCGTGGCGCTTTGGCGTGTTGGACACGGAGATCGTGGGAGCCTTCGCGCTGCCGGGCGGCTACGTTTTCATTACGCGGGGCTCGCTGGTTAGTATGAAGGATGAATCTCAACTTGCGGGCGCCTTAGGTCATGAGATCGAACATGCGGCCGCCCGCCACCTCGAAGCGGAGATTCGGTCCCGCAAAACTTCTTCCTGGGCTAGCGAGGAGGCGGTAGCGAAGACCAAAACAGGGCAGCAGTTGGCGCGTTTGCGGGCCGATGCGGTTTTAAAGGATCTGTTCAGTACGTCGCTCAGCCGGTCCAAGGAGGAGGATGCCGATGAGCAAGGGGCACGCATGGCTGCCGAGTGCGGCTATTCTGGCAGCGGCCTGCTGGAATTCCTCAAGATACTTTCGATGGAGAATGCAGATCCCGCCAATCAGCGCCTGTTCGGCCAATTGCTCTCCACGCATCCGTCCTTCGACGAGCGCATTGACCACCTTTCGGCACAGCCCTCAAATCGCTCCAAAGGGAAGACTCTGGAAGCCCGTTTTGCGCGCACCCTCGGCCGGTAATCGTGTATAGTCCGAAAGTCCGGAAAAGACTCCAGCGCGGTGTCGCACTGCTGTCGCTCGTCATTGCTCTTGCCGTGTGCCTGATGCATTTCGGAGGCATCTTGGACTGGGTCGAGAATCGCACGTCGGATCTGCGGGCCAGAGTTGCCGCCGATCCGTCTGGCGCCCGCCGCGACATCGTCATTATCGATATCGACAACGCCAGTTACCGCTCCCTCACCGATAAATTGGGACGCTGGCCCTGGACGCGCCGGGTATGGACGGAACTGGTTCGCTACATCAGTCCGGGCAAGCCGAGCCTGATCGTTTTTGACGTGCTCTTCAGCGGTAAAGAACCGGAAGCCGACGCGGATTTCGCCGCGGTGATCCGTGCGGCCGGCAACGTGATTCTGCCGTTTTCTTTCGTCTCCGGACGTATCGAAACGGATGCCGACATCTTTACTCCGCCTGAGCGGGCACGGATTCATCTGGATGGCGCGACTCCCGGCGAATCGCTGCATCGCGACGCCTGGTCGCTCAATCAACCCAATCCCGAGCTGGCATCCGCCATGAATAGCTCCGGCGTAACCCTGTGGACACCCGATCCCGACGGGATGACCCGGCGTTTGCCTTTGGCGATCGGCTACGAAGGCAAGTCCTGGGCCACGGTGTGGCTCAGCGCCGCTCTTCAAATGCGTCCCGCCGCCCAGGCCGGCTTCGGTAATGGCGGCTTCTCCGCCGGTTCGCTGCACATGCCGGTGGACCAAATGGGCCGTTTTGTCCTGCGTTGGCATGGCGATACTCTCAACAGCTATCGACGCATTCCGCTGTGGGAGATGATCTGCTCCATTTATCCGACGCAGTGCGAAGCCAATGTGACCCGGCATCCGGCGAAGGATTTCGCCGGCAAGATCGTTTTCGTCGGCGCCAGCGCCGCAGGCAGTTATGAAGTGAGGCCGACACCGGTATCCGAAACGGCTCCAGGTGTATTTGTTCTGGCCACCGCTCTCGACAATGTTCTGGCCGGCCAAGCCGTGCGTCTGGCGCCGGGCTGGCTCGCCCTGCTGCTGATTGTGGCGCTAATCGCGATCCCGGCCGCTGCCGTTTTGCGCTGGCGGTCGATTCTGGCCCCGGCCACGGTTACGCTGATCCTTCTAGCCGCTTACTCGGCAATTTGCTTTCTGGTTTACAAGAGCGATTATTGGCTGCCGATGGCCGCGCCTCTGCTGGCGGCAGCTGTTTCCTTTACCGGCAACACGGGCTGGCGCTATCTGACGGTAGACCGCGAGCTGGCGCGAACACGGGGAACGCTGGAGCGTTATGTTTCGCCGCAATTGGTGCGGCTGGTGATGGACAAGCTCGATACCATCCGGTTCGACGGCGAAAAACGCACGCTCACCATTCTGTTTTCGGACGTACGCAGCTTTACTACGCTGACTGAGAAAAGCGATCCGGTGGAACTGCTCAGGCAGTTGAACGAATACTTGGAGGCGATGACCGAGATCATCTTTCGCTACGACGGCATTGTCGACAAGTTCATCGGCGACGGCATTATGGCCCACTGGGGGGCCTTCACGCCTGACCGGCCCAATGCACAGCTAGCCGCGCAAGCGGCGCTGGAGATGATGGATTCCCTTGCCGAGTTGAATCGGAAATGGTTGGCCCGCGGCCGTCCGGCGCTGGAAATCGGCGTGGGCTTAAACACGGGGGAAGTGATCTTCGGCAACGTCGGGACTGGGAAGAAGATGGACTTCACGGCCATAGGAGACGGGGTGAATCTGGCTTCGCGTCTGGAGAGCGCAAACAAGGAGTATCACACGCACATTATTCTGAGCGCGGCGACGCTGCAGGAGTTGGGGGCTCAGGCCCAGGTCCGCTCGTTGGGTTCGATCGTGGTGAAAGGGAAGACGGTGGGCGTAGAGATTTACGAGCTTTTAGGGCTAGCCCGTCCGTAGGCGAGGCACGTCAGCAAGTGCAGCAAGCAGGTTCGGAGCTTGCGGCTGGCGAGGACACTGCAGCACACTGCTCCCAGCCTTCCAACAAAGTTGCCAGAAGCAGGCTGGCTTCTACGAGCGGAGCTTCTTGTTGGCGGGTATTGGCGTGCACCAAGAGCTGGCCGATGTATTGATAGAGGCGGGCGAGTTGGGTGGCGAGTTGGGGGTCCGGACTGGGGTCCAGCGACTCAGTGAGTTCGATGAGAATGAGTTGGGCCTTGGTAATGGCTTTGGAGCGTTCGCGAATTTCTCGTTTCGCCAAATGCTGCCGGGCGCAAAGGATTGCGTTGAGAGCTCCGCGGTAGAGCAATTCGACCAGTTTGAGCGGATCTGCGCTCAAGACTTCATTTTCGAGATAGTTTTGATAGCCGTTGGACATTGGGTTCCTGAGAACCTCATCGGCCGGCGGTGATGGCTTTGCCGGACAATTCTTGGGCGAGCCGGAGAATGTATTCCGGAGGAAGCTGCTCGAGGACCTGCTGGGTGGTTCGATCGAGGATTCTGGCCACCATGCGGTGGCTGGAGGCATCGAGCGTAAAGACCAGTTCGTTGCCTTCGCCCAACACCTTGCTCTCGTTGACAACTCGGGCGACAGAGGCCAGCGAGCGGCGCTCAGACGCAGTTTCCTGGTTTGGTTTGGATTGGGTGGTTACCGAACCCGGCGGACCTACTGCGGCAATGGAATTAACGGTCATGTTACTCCTCCCGATGCTGGGAGAATCTGCTCTCAGATGTCTTATCGGCGGGGAAACGGGAAGTTAAGCCAAATTGAGAACTTTTTTTATGGTGCCGGTCTCATTGGCGATTTTCTTCTGCAAGAGCATGATTGCGTAGATCAATTGCTCCGGCCGGGGCGGGCAGCCCGGCACGTACACGTCCACAGGAATTACCTGATTTACCGGGACTAGCGCATAGTTGCTAAACACGCCCGTCGAGGTAGCGCAGGCGCCCATGGAGACAACCCACTTGGGTTCCGGCATCTGCTCGTATAAGCGCCGGATCACCGGCGCCATCTTGTTGGACACGCGGCCGGCGATGATCATCATGTCCGATTGACGCGGCGAACCACGCATCACTTCGGCGCCGAAGCGCGAAATGTCGTAGCGCGAGCCAATCATCGACATCATCTCAATGGCGCAACAAGCCAGCCCAAACGACATGGGCCAAATCGAATTCTTGCGGGCCCAGTTTACCGCTTTGTCCAGCGTCGTCAAGACGATGCCCTGGCCAAACCCAGCCAGATCGTCATCGTCGACGCGAGTAAACAACTCCGGCGGAAGACTTAGCTGAAACTTGTTCTCAACATCCACGATCATAGTATCTCATGGCAGATATGGACGCGGATAAGGACAAGGGCGAGCTAACGCCGCTCGAACGGGCGGCGGAAGAGTGGGGCATCGAGCAGACTTTCTATGACATTTGGGGAAAATCACATCAAACCACGCCGGAATCGAACCAGGCGATCCTGCATTCGCTGGGAGTCCAAGAGATCGAGAAAGCGCTGGAGCAGAGGCTCTGGGGCGAATGGTCGCGCTCTTTTCCGGAAACGATCGTCAGGCCGCTTAACGGCGCAATTCTCATTTCCCTACCCGAAACGCGGGCCAGCGAAACACAAGAGCTGGTGTTTACTTGGGAGGATGGCCGGCAACACCGCCAACCGGTGGACCTGTCCGCGCTCCCGGCGGTAGAAGAGATCACGCTGCGCGGGCAGAAGTTTGTGCGCAAAGAGGTTGCACTGCCGGAGGATGCTCCGCTGGGCTATCAGACAGTGAAGTTCGGCGCGGCCGAGGCGCGCCTGATCCTCTGTCCGGACTGCTGCTTTCTGCCCGAGAAATTGCATACCGGCGGCATTGGCGTGAGCCTTTACGCGGTCCGCTCCAGTCGTAACTGGGGCTGCGGCGATTTCACCGATCTCAAGACACTGATCGATTGGCTTGCCGCGGACGTGGGTGTTGGCTTTGTGGGATTGAATCCACTGCACGCCCTGGCGAACCGGGCGCCCTACAACACCAGCCCTTACCTTCCGAATTCCATCTTCTTCTACAATTTGCTCTACCTCGACCTGGAGCAGGTGGCCGAGTTCACGCAATGCCTAGAGACGGCCGAGGCGGGCGGCGAAATCGAGCGCTTGCGCGAATCCGAGTTCGTTGAATACGAGGCCGTAGCCGCTCTGAAGTTGCGCATGCTGCGGGTTCTCTTCCGGAGGTTTGTGGACGAGCACCACCAGTCAGACACAGCGCGCGGCCGTGAGTTTCGCGCGTATCTGGAGCGCGAAGGTGAGCCGCTGCGGCTCTTCGCCACGCACGCTGCCTTGGACGAAGACCTGCACCGGCGAAATCCGGATGTCTGGAACTTCAGCACCTGGCCCGAGGAGTTCCGCCGGCCCGATTCTCCCGCGGTCACGGACTTTGCCCGCGAACATTGGCACGACGTCCTGTTCTACCAATACATCCAATGGCAACTGGACGATCAGTTGAAGGCGGCGCAGGCCTATGCCAAAGAGCGCGGCCTCGGCATCGGTCTCTACCATGACCTCGCGCTGGCCATCGATAAGTTTGGGGCGGACGCCTGGGCGCATCCATCCTTTTACGTCGCCGGCTGCCGCGTCGGCTCGCCTCCCGATGACTTCGCTCCCGAAGGCCAGGATTGGGGATTTCCCCCTCCGAACGCCCAACGCCACCTTCAAGACGGCTACCGCTTGTTCGCGGAATCCATCCGGAAAAACGCGCGATACGGCGGGGCCTTGCGCATCGATCACGTGATGCGCCTGTTCCGTTTGTTCTGGATTCCGGATGGAATGACGGCAGCTAGCGGTACCTACGTAAGAGACAACTCAGAAGACCTGCTGCACATTCTGGCGCTCGAAAGCGTTCGGGGGCAGTTCGTGGTGGTGGGAGAGGATCTTGGCACGGTATTGGATGAACTGCGCGAAGTGCTGAAGAAATTCGGCGTGCTAAGCTACCGGCTGCTGTATTTTGAAAAGGAGAAAACGGGCCGCTTCAAATGGCCGCAGGAATACCCGGAACAGGCGCTGGTTTCCACCACCACGCACGATCTCCCCACGCTGGCCGGTTTCTGGTCCGGCCGCGACATTGAGGCGCGCCGGGAGGTGGGTGTGATCGCAAATGAGGAAGACTTTGAAAGCGCTCTGGAGGATCGCCTCAAAGACAAGCAGCTTTTGCTCAGCCAACTGATCGAGGCAACGCTGCTTCCGGCGGATTATCCCTCGGATGCGCGGCAGATTCCGGAATTGACGGGTGAATTGCACAACGCCGTGGCCGGCTTTCTGGCCAGCACTCCGTCTCACCTGTTTCTGTTGATGATGGAAGATTTGGTCAAATCCACGGATCAGCAGAACCTGCCCGGGACTACGGCCGAGTACCCTAATTGGCGCCGGAAAATGGATTTTAGTTTGGAAGAGTTGCGGCAGCCGCCGCTGGCCGGGTATGCCGCGATGCTCCGTGGATGGTTGGAGCGTAGCGGACGGTTGGGGGCTACTTCTTGATGGTGGGTCACCTTGAAGATGTGGGAGAGCAGCAGCCTGTGACGAGTGCGCCCGAAAAGCACAGGCTAAAGCCTGCGCCACCAGCAGGAGCACAGGCCGTTGATTGGGTGGACAGACTTTCTACCACGGGCTGCCAAGTAGTTTTTAGACGGGTTCTGATCCGCGGGCTACTTCTTCGAGCGGCGACTGAGCGACCCGGCGATGGCGCGCGTCGCCATCTCCAGTTCCGGAATCTGCAGCGCGCGGCACGCAAAATACAAAACCAGCATGCCGGTGGGAATGGAGATGAACAGATCGAGCAGATAGCCCACTCGCGTAGCGCCGGCGACGCTCTGCACCACGTGACTGGAGGCGGCAACCGCCAGCCCCATGGTGCCGGAAGCGGCCAGGATGCGCGCCACGCTGTACAACAGGTCGCGCCCATGCACGCCGGCGATGCGGTTCCGCAGGATAATGAAAAGCGCCAATGATCCGAACAGCGCGACGGCGGAGGTCGAGAGCGCCAGCCCGGCATGGCCCAGATGCGTGCCATGAATCAGCGCCGAGGCGGCGGCATAGTTGATCACGATCGAGAGCAGGCTGACGATCATCGGCGTGATGGCGTCGTTGAGCGCGTAGAACGCCGGATTGAGTACTTTTAAAGCGGCATATCCCGAAAGCCCCACCGCGTAACAGGTCAGCGCCAGCGCGGTCTGCTGGGTGTCGAAGGCGCCAAATTTTCCGCCCTGATAGACAGCGCCGATCATCGATTTGCCCAAAACCGCAAGGCCGATGGAGGAGGGCACGGTCAGCAACAAAACCATACCGAGCGAGCGGGCCATGGTGCGGCGAAACTCCTCGATGTTGCCGGCATGGGCGCTTCGCGAAATAGAAGGCAGCGTGGCGGACGCGATGGCGACGCCAAACAGCCCCAGCGGAAGTTGCATGAAGCGGAACGCGTATTGCAGCCAGCTCACCGGGCCATTGCCTGGAATGTGGGAGGCGAAATTGGTATTCACCATCACGTTGACCTGTACGGCGGCGTTGCCCAGAATCGCCGGCCCCATCAGGCTGATAATCTGGCGCAACCCGGGGTGGCTCCAGTCGAGCATGGGGCGAAAGCGGAAGCCTTCTTTACGCAGCGCCGGCACTTGCCAGAGCAGTTGCACCGCACCACCCAACACCACACCGATGGCCATCCCGGTGATGGGCGTGATGCCCAGTTGCTTGCCGAACACCTGTCCCAGTAGCAGGCCAAAAATGACCGACCCGATGTTGAAGAAGCTCGACGCCATGGCCGGCACGGCGAAGCGATTGCACGCATTTAACACGCCCATCGCCTGTGCCGCCAGGGCAACCAGGAGCAAGAAGGGGAACATGATGCGCGTTAGCTTCACAGCCAGTTCGAATTTGCCGGGAACCTGGTGAAACCCTTCCGCCAGTAGCGTGACCAGAAACGGGGCGAAGATCACGCCGAGCAGACAGAACACGCCGACAATCATGATCAGCGAAGTGGCAACCAAATTGGAAAGAATGGCTGCTTCGCGTTTGCCCTTGGTGGCCAGTGTCCTGGTGAAAATGGGAACGAAGGCGGAAGACAGCGCACCTTCGGCAAACAAATCGCGCGTCAAGTTAGGAATCCGGAACCCGAGCAGGAACGCGTCGTTGACGGAGCCCGCCCCAAAAAAGCGCGCCATCACCATTTCGCGAATCAGTCCCGTGATGCGTGACAGCGCAATGGCTACCGACACAATGCCGGCGGAGCGGAAAACGCTTTCGCTGCGCGCCTGGCTCTGAGCTGTGGTGTCGACGATCAAAAACGCTACTGTTTCCTTTCGCCAACCAGTTCGAGGAAGTGCGCCACGGTTCGAATGCCGAGATAATAGTTTTCCAGCCGGTATTTTTCGTTGGGCGAATGGAGGCCGTCATCCGGCAAGCCAAAGCCCATCAACACGGTGGGGATGTGGAGGTGTTGGGCGAAATCGCCGACCACGGGAATCGACCCGCCGCTTCGAACAAACACGGTCTGTTTCTTCATTACATCCTGAAACGCGTGTGCGGCCGTCTGGATAGCCCAGTGGCCGGGATTGACCATAATGGCCGGTCCTCCGCTGAGCACCTTTACCTCCAGTGCAACCCCTTCGGGCTGGTTCTGTTGCAGAAAGGCTCGAAAGGCGGCCACTACCTTCTCCGGATCCTGGCGGGGCACCAGCCGGAAACTTACTTTGGCTTTAGCAGTTGCGGGAATCACAGTCTTGGCGCCAGCGCCAGTGAAGCCGCCGGCGATGCCGTGAACCTCCATCGTGGGCCGGGCCCAGACTTTCTCTAAGACCGAGTAACCGGGTTCGCCGGTGAGGCGCGTGGCCCCGACTTCCTTCTTGAGAAACTCGCTTTCCAAGAACGGCAGGCTCTTCCAGCTTGCCAGTTCGGCAGCTGCGGGCTTCTCTACGTCGTCATAGAGGCCGGGAATCTGGATGACGCCATGCTCGTCTTTGCATTTGCCCAGCACCTGGCATAGCGCGTAGACCGGATTGGGAGCCGCGCCACCGTACAGCCCGGAGTGCAGATCGCGCGCCGGACCACGCGCTTCCACTTCGGTATACACCAGCCCACGCAGCCCGATGCACAGGGTCGGCAGGCCATCGGCATACAGCGCCGTGTCCGAGACCAGCGCTACGTCGGCTTTCAGTTCGGTGGGATGTTCGGCTACGTACTTGGCGATGGCCGCTCCGCCTACCTCTTCTTCGCCTTCGATCAGGAAACGCACATTTACCGGCAGTTTGCCGCTGCCCGACTTCAGCGCCTCCACGGCTTTGATGTGCATGTACATCTGCCCTTTGTCGTCAGCCGATCCGCGGGCATAGATATTGCCGTCGCGAATGTCCGGCTCAAAGGGCGAAGTCTTCCACAACTCCAACGGGTCGGCCGGCTGCACGTCGTAGTGCCCGTAACAGAGCACGGTCGGTTTGTCTTCTGCATGCAGCCAGTCCGCATAGACCAGCGGATTGCCGGCCGTGGGAATAATGCGGATGTTGTCCATCCCGGCGCGCTGCAAGGCGTCCGCGACGAACTGCGCGGCGCGCTCGACATCGGGCTTATGTTCAGGAAGCGTGCTGATGCTGGGAATGCGAAGGAAGTCCTTCAGTTCCGCCAGCAGGCGTTCGCGGTGATGAGTGACAAAGGTATCGGTTGCGGTTGACATGACGCAGGGTACCCCCATTATTGCCTATTCAGCTTGCCGGGGAGGAAAGATCTACTGTGCTAGCGCGGGTTGGCGCATCGATTGCTTACAGATTTCAATGATTTAGACTTTGGCGCCGGGCTTGCGTCTGATGACCGTGGAGGTCCGCGATGCTCTGGTACGCGTGGGTTTTCCTGGTGATTGCGATCATCGCGGCAGTGTTCGGCTTTGGCGGAATCGCCGCCAGCGCCGCCGGCATTGCGAAGATTCTGTTCTTTGTTTTTCTGGTGGTCTTCTTGATCAGCCTGTTGACGGGCCGGCGAACGGTTGTCTAAAGAACGTGGGGCTGTGGTTCGATCTCGACGCCCCGCGTGAACTCGTCCACTGTCAGAGCCTGCGGAGGCCGCGCGCGTTGAGCGGTTGTCTAAGAAACGTGGGGCCGTGGTTCGATGTCCACGGCCCCGTGAATGTGGCGGGTTACTTGGTTCTGCGGCCTGAATATTTATTCAGCGTCGCGAGAAACCTGGCTGCTCCTGGCGGCGGTGGCGTAGTTCCCAGGACGATATCCGAATTGGGAATGTTCTTCCCGTACAGTTCTTTGTTCCAGTCTTCGTCTGGCCGCAGCGTTGCGCCTTGCAACGAAATGCCCGCAAAGACACCCCGCGACCGCGAATAGGTCAGCATCTCGGCGTGCATCTGCGCATCCGTCTGCGCCGAGGAATCGCGACCTACCGGTCCCGCCGCGACGCTGGCATCGGCCCCGACCGTAAACTTATCAGCCAGCAATTTTTTCACGCCGCCTTCATTCATCACGAGCATGACGACATCAGTTTCCGAACCGCCGATCTGGAATCCGAAACTCCCGCCTTCCACCCGTACGGCCGCGGGCGCAGACCAGCCCCGCCGTTCTTTACGGCAGACCAGAAAGCCCTTGCCGTACTTGCCGCCCACAATGAATGCGCCTTTCTTCAAACCGGGCACTACGATGACGCAGGCCGACTTGTTGAGCAGGTCCTCAGGCACACCTTTATCCGGTGAAGCCATAATTTCGTTCATGACGTCAGCGGCATCGTTCAACCGCTGATCCGCCTTACTCGCGCCGAAGCAAAGCCCCATGGCAAGTATAGATGCTGCAATGTATTTCTTGTTCAATTCGTACCTCCTCGAAGGATTGTAACAAGCCAACGTGAAGCGGAATTAACCAGGCGACGCCGTATCATGAGTTTGTTGCGGTTTCTAGTTCTCTTCGCATTGTGCGCCACCTCCGTGGCCCAGCGGCCCGATGCTGCGGCCCTGGCGGTGCAGCGCAAGATCGATCTCATTGAAACCGCGAAGGCGCCTCCTGGAAGCACGTTCCTGTTTACGGTATCCGAATTGAATTCCTGGGCTCGCTATAAGACGGAGCAAATCGTTCCGGACGGTGTGAGGTCCCCGCGTCTGGAGTTGAGTTATGGAGGGGCAAAGGCGTACGCGCTGATCGATTTCGTGCGCGCCCGTCAAGGGCAAGGGCAAACCACCAATTGGTTGGTTGCCAAGCTGATTGAGGGTGAGAAGCCAGTAACCGTAAATGCCCGGATCGACTCCGGTCGAGGAAGGGCGATCGTGCATTTGATTCGCGTAGAAATAGGCGGCGTGGGGGTGACTGGCGCTCCGCTCGATTTTCTCATCGAGAATTTCTTCAAGCCGTTCTTCCCCGACGCCAAGATTGACGAGTGGTTCACGCTTCCAGGCAACCTGGATCGGCTGGAGATCGCGCCAGGGCAGGTGCGTGCTGTGGTGGGGCGCTAGGGCTGAACATCCGCGGGGCAGATCTTGCGCGCGGCGAGATTTTGCGACTGACAGATTTCGGAATGACAAATTGATGGCGCTTATCGGGTTGTAAGCATCCTTTTTTAAAAGCTCAAGGAGTCGGCCGGGAGGGGTTCTTCTAACGTTGGGCTATTGGAGGTCAGGGGTTTG
>Ga0075017_100002683_pt1 | contig 11172 bp, 14 predicted proteins | sample AleBraG_ABR_2012_FD_71475 | JGI IMG/M metagenome (GOLD analysis project Ga0075017, IMG submission 71475) | Freshwater sediment microbial communities in response to fracking from Pennsylvania, USA - Alex Branch Run_MetaG_ABR_2012 | ecosystem: Environmental > Aquatic > Freshwater > Creek >...
GTGTAGCGTGACGTGAACAGGAGGTAACTCATCAGATCGGCAGACGAAGCCGCGTCTCGTCCTAAACTGGATACAAAGTAATGGATCAGAGTCGGCATATCTCGCTGGTGCTGCTCTGCCAGATCTGACAAGTTGACCGAAGGCGCCATGATGAGGGTCCGCAATGGCCGTATCTTCTCATGTCCCTCAATACCAAGCTGATTAATGTGACCATCGTCGAGCAGCTGATTCAAGTGTTCAAGGTGCTCGAGGTCCGTTGCGAGATGGTCCAAAAACATAACGTTCAAGAGCACCCCCAATACCTGCGCGAGAGAAGGGTTTCTCTCGTCTGTTGCTTCCTCCTGACTTTCTTTGTTTCCGCAGCGGACACCGATTGCGAAAACCTTCTCCGCCCCCAAGCGGATCACCGGGCTGAGTGGCTGCTGCAGGCGCAAGCAACCATCCCCGAAGAAGGCGGACCCACGCGGAGTTTTAAGTCTTACCGGCTGGAAGACCATAGGAATCGCCGCGGACGCGCAAACGTGGTCGATCGTGATTTTCGTCGCCATCGTTACCACTCGAATCCGCTTCCACAGAGGATGGCCCCTCTTTCCCTGGATGAAGAGATAGCTTTTCCCGGAGTTGTAGTTGGTTGCGCAAATCGCGAGGGCGTAGAGGTTGCCGCGTTTGATGTTTTCCTGGATCCGGTCGCAATCGAGATGCCGGTTGAGAAAACGCCGTAGAGGGGTGGCATCGAGCAACGAGCGGGCATGGCCTCCCCCCAGAATTGCTCCGAAGGAGAGATCGAGCATCCAGGTCAGCGAATTCTGCGCCTGGGACAAAACGCCACAGTGAAAAATCTCGGAAGGTTTGAGAGTCGCCCAGGCCTCGGCAATCAACTGGGTGACAAGAGCGAAATCACCACAGCCTGTGGCTAGGGCAGCACCATTAATCGCTCCCGCGGAAGCGCCCCCGATGATCGGAAAAGGATTACCCACTGTTCGGACGCGTTTCAGCTCACCAATGCGCTTGAGCACACCGGCTTGATAAGCGCCGCGGGCTCCGCCGCCCGTCATGACCAGACCGACCGCGTTTTCCATCGCACTCCCTCGCTCGGCTCGATTTGGAGCCAGTTCCGTCAAAACGGCTCGCGCATGCGAACTCAGTCACAGGAACTCATGTCTCGTTGCGACGTCACGCAACCAAGTCCGGTGCCACGGTGACGGGCATCTTTCCAACCCCCATGGCTCTGTATGGAGATCTGCTGCCATGGCCTGCAACGCTATTCAACCTCACTCGCTCACCTTTGACTGTGACGAGACTCACCACGCTGCCTGAAAAACATTCGGGGATGCGGTGCGACCGACCTTCTCGTGGAACCCGCAGCCAGGATTGTGAGCGTGGGTAGTAACTTTGGCAGAAAGGCGTTTAAGCTCATTGCCCCCGTCGCATCAGGCCGGGAAGGGTTTTGAGTGAAATGGGAAGGCCACGAATCGTCCCCGGGGGTGAGGAAACACGAAGCTAACGCACCGAGGGAAAGACGTCGACAAAAAGCTCGAGTTTTTATTTCTCTTTTTTCTTGTTGTGTTTTTTCCCTGAAGCAGAAGTGTCCATGCCCCACAGAATCAGATGACACTTGCGGCACATGTCGTTCGTTTCCGTGTTTTGGTTCAGGGCATCTTCCGGTATTTCGGACGCCATCTTCAAATGGTGCAACTTCGTTCCCCCATGCGGGAGATGGCAACTGATGCAGCACATCTCACCACCGGTGAGCGGATCACGAACTCCACCCACGGGATGACGTAGGTAGGGGTGTCCGATCGCGTTGTTGACTGTGAGTTCGATCGTTGGCAGGTACCGCGAGGGTACACTCTTTGGGCGACTCAAGTGACATTGCAGGCACAGGTCGTTGACTTTAGCCCGCAACAACCGGGCGTTGACTGATACGTGGGGATCATGGCAGCGCAGACACATCCCGGAAGTGTAAGGGAGGTGTGGGTTCAGGAACGTCTCCGCTTGATGACATTCAAAGCAGATGACGGACTTTGCCGGCTTGAGAGTGATGTAGGTCGCGTCGTTCCGGTTCTCAATAGTGTGGCAGGAGGTGCATCCCAGCTTTACGGCGGGGTGGATGTAATCTCCTGTAGTTTGGTCCGCATGGCATTCCATGCAGTTCGAGTGCTCATCGATTCGAGTAGGATGTGGGTTCGCCCAGCAGAGGCCGGGACCCATCAGACAAGCAACCATCGCGCAAAGGGACGATCGCGCTGCAAACGTCATCGAAACCCTCCGATCGGCGCTACCGGTTTGAATCCGGAACGAGGCCTGTCCTCACTTCAACAGGTTTAAGACGAACCAAGTACGGCGAAAAGGGTGTGACCTCCAGTGCCAATTTGTCTTTGGCCGAGTAAATTCGAGGAGGGCTCGCTTTCACAAATTTCAGTTGACCAGCCCAAGGGTCGAGTTTCACGCGGCTGCCGAGGGGCAACGCGACAATCTGCTGCGGGTTTTCAAGTTCGAGCGCCGGTGCGGCGTCAGCGACTGGACTCATGAACGAAACGCGATTGTCGGAAACCAAACTCTCGCCCAAGTTTGCCTTAGTGAGGTTGGGCACCTTGCGGCCGTACTTGGCCAGGGCCTTGAGGAAAAGTCCAGCTTCGGCAAGGTTGTCTTTGTAGGGGGATTTGGCAAGAATCTTCAGCCCGAGGTCATTGGCTTCGCTTTCCTCCTCCGCAGTATGTTTGAAATCAAAGAGCGGTAACTGCTGGAGGCTGGGCACAACCATGCGATCGTTAAACGCGAAGCTGCTGTCGAGGTCGTGGCCCAGAACTGCGTGAGCCAAGGCGTGTGCTAGCACGACGGCAAGCGCGGCTTCGTTCGGCAAAGCGTCAAGAAGTCCGCGGCTGATCAAGACGGTGTGGCCGATCGTGGCGACTTCGATAGGTGTCGTAGCGAGGATGCGGCAACGAACTTCGGGGTCGAGAACAATTTTGTTGGTCACTTCCAGATTTATGATGACCGTTTGCAGGACTTGGTCCACTTCGCCTTCCGGGACAATTAAGCCCAGTTCCTCGAGTTTCTCAATGACATTGTCTTCGGCACGACGCTGCCACGAACGCTGAATCTCCAGCGGATTCTGGTCGGGGTTCACCGAGGAATCCTTGGCGGCTTCCGGATCGACCACAATTTCCGCGAACTCTGATTCCCGGCGCGGGCCTAGACTGTAGCCCCAAATCCGCGTCTGAGCTTTCACGTGCGGATTGAGCGTTCGCGGTTTGTTGGAGTCGAATTCTTCTGAATACACGACCGCCGGCAGCCAAACTCCTGCGCGCAGGTTCATGCGCCAGCTGTCGATGTGAAACGTGCCATAGCTGCCGTTAAAACGGACGATGTTATACCCGTCATCTTCCACCCAGATGGCGCCCTTGAACCGAGTCGACTTATCTTTGTCTTTGTCTCTGCGCGGACTCACCTCGAAGACCAGGCACCGCACTTCTCCCAGGAACTCGCGCCGCAGGTAGTGCAGTTGATAGTGCTTGCGGTCAAAGCCCGTGCGATCGACAAAGATCATGCTGGAGAAACCGACGGGGCTCATCGAGTAGAACTTCGAGAATGAGCCCGCCATCCGCTCCACTAGACGTTTATCCAGATAAAACTCTTCCTTCGTCTGCTGAAATTGAACCCTCCCCAGGAAGTAGTGGTCTTCGGCAGGGGCGAATCCTAGAGCGGCGTCGGGCTGCATGCGCTGCAGGTACGTTTCCACCATCGGACTGTAGCTGCGTATGGTGTCGGCTAATACGCGTTCGTTGGCAATAATTCGGTCAACTGCCTGGTTGGGATTGGATTTCGGATCGATCTTTGTGGAAGCCTGGACACAGGCAAGTAGGGTTACGACCATGAGCAAAGAGCGCCGCATCATAGCCCGCCTCCTGTAGAGCAAAGTCACCTAGTGACAAAACAGGACTGAGTGCGACCTCACGTCAGGGTGGGGGAAGGATGACGCGGGAAAAAACACAGGATTTGCTCGGAGGGCGAGGGCGAGAACCCACTTCGCGCCAGAACATCGTAGGAGAGAGAAACCAGAGGCTTGCCATGAAGCCTCATTTCTCGGAAGAGGAAAGAGTCAAATACGGCAGTTTCCGAAAGTCCAAGTTAAGACAGCCGAATTGTGGGCGCCACACCGTGTTCTGCGCAGTGAGGCAGCTCACTCGAGAGTGTGATTTGCCTCATGGGACCCTTTGGCTCCGAGAAGCAGCGCAACTGACTTTCGCGACTTTCCTGCGACGCTGAGGCTAATCGCATGGCTACGTCAGTTGAGCCTCAGGAGAGGAGCCTGAGCCGAGGGGAGACTTGCGAAAAACAGCCGTGTAAAGGATGGACAGCGAGACGAAGCGTTTCGTAAACGGCCACCGTCAGATGAGCAGAAGACTCTAAAAGACGTTTACGCCCCGGCCCTAGTTCTTCGTGGTTCTTTCCCCGTGAGATTGCCCCAGGCGTATGCCCAATTTCGATGCCTTGAGGTCAACAGCGACCTTGCTTCGTCCCAGCTCTAGAGCGATAGCACCCTTGGGATTGCCAGTTTTCACCAGTTCTTTCAATCTGCAAATCTCCGCGTCCGACCATCGTTTGCGGCTTTTGGGCACGACGAGCCTCCGCGAACCTAGCGATTCCGTCGTTTTATTCCGCAGAGCCAAGTAGAGCCGCAACGACCGCAAGAAGCATGGCGATCACCGCAGCCCAAACCAGTGCTGGAACAATCCAGCCGTCGAGAATCCCCGGGGAGTCCTTCGTCGTGGCATGTTTGCCGTCAGGGTGCATCGCGGCAATCCTCAGGGGCTTCAGGCTAGTCCATGTGACTAATAAAAAGCAGTGACCGGCGTCACGCAGCGAAACATGAGCAAAGGGTACGCCGGACGACATAGGGCGGGCGATTGGAGATCCTTCTCCTGCTCTTTTCGGATAATCCCGGTCCCCTCGCCTTGATGGCTACCGCTTCAGGTACATCCACGCCGCAAGCGCCAGCAGCAGAACTGTGGTGACCCAGAGAGACGAATCGCTTATGCCGGTTTTCTTGGCCATGGCCGCCATTCTAACCCCTAGTGTCAACTCCATTGCTGGTGGCGATCCTGAAGTCCGTCAAACGAACTGCGGGAGCCGCCTCGTGCGCGAAACGATCGGCCGAATAAGCATCGGGATTTCGTTTTAACGGTTCAGGCAAAGCACCAGGTACTGCCCTCCCAGTGGCAGGCTGTGAAGCCAGCGTTCGATGGGGCGCAGAAAGCCCAGTTGGCGCGGGAAGTAGAAGAGTGAATCGGTGCGCAGAATCTCGAAGCGGGCTTGGGACAGAAGTTTTCGCGCTTCGCGCGGACTGTCCGTCACGGCATGCTCGTCGAAAGTGCAGTTCGACATCACATAGACAGTGCCGGATTCCACGGATTGTTCTCGAAGGCAAACAAAATCCAGGGCGCAAAGAGCGGCTCACCGCGGCCCGACAATCTTTTCGCTCTGCCGGCGGGATGTGGTGGAAGACTCCGTTGGTGAAGGCCAGATCCATCGTGCCGTCTGGCGGCTAGAGCATAACCAATGTCACAACCTTTCCTTTTTGTGGCTCCCGGCGCTTCTCAACGCAAGAAGATCTTCGTGCTCACTGCGATTCATTTGTAGCCCCCATTTTCAACAAGAATTGTGAATAACGCTTCGAAATAGGACTTGACTCGCACTGTCCATGCGCAAACGACCGCTTTGCACAAGAACTGATTCAAAGGCCCTCCGGTCACGACTTCTCTGCTCCTAGACCTTTCGTTGAGTCCGGCCGACACATACTGTTTGGCTGGTCGCCTCTCCAGATCCATTGCTTCAGCCACGCTCCGTTACAAACTGGCCCTGCATCGCTTCGGTTAGGTAGTGACCCTTCTCCCTTTTAGCCCTTTTCCAGTCCCCTGTCGCGCGCCGGCAGACAGAAAACAAGGGACTTAGTGGGTTCGTTTCGTAATCGGTTTTATTTTAACGAGTATTCCCCCTTGGTGATGCATCTCCCGGATTCGCGCACGGAAGGGCTAATCGCACCAACGTCGATGGCGCCGCTGCGGACGACAACTTGCCCGGCAGAGGGACCATCCGGACGATGAAAAGTGGAGGGGACAGTCCCTACAACAGGGGCCTATAGGGCAGGTGTCAGTTCTCTCTTTTCCTCCTTTTCTTTGCAATTTGTGTAATGTTTCGATTGCACGGTAGAGATCGCGCTTTAGTTTCGTCTCGTAACGAGTCAGGGTTTCAAGGGCATTCCCCATGACCGCGCTGGGCAAGAAGATAACGGGAGCCCGGATAAGGGCTCGCGATCCTCTTTTACATTTTTACAGGCCCTTATCTCTCAGATAAAGGTACCAGTCCAAAGCGCGGCGCAACTCCCGGTTGGCATCGGCGAGGAAGCGAGGGCTGAAATCAGAACTCCGTGCGGCGTCTGGCTTTCCGTCGGGGGCATTCTGACCCTTGAGTACCAGAATGTCCTCCAAGAAGTTTCGGCGCACTTGCAATAGCTTGATCACCATGTGTCGGCCTTGCATTGGATCGATCACCACCTCAGGCGGCTCGCTAGGCTCGCCCGGTGACTTGACATTGATGTCCCACTTGTCACCAAACACCTTGCGGTGACGTGCCAGGTGATTCGCCATCGCTATCGCGTCCACACTCATCGTGTTCCATTCTTCGAGAGAGCTTACACAGTCAGGTCCGAAGGCGCGATTCAAGAGCGCTTTTGTGCCCTCACAAAAGTACCCAGCGCCATTGAACTCGTCGATTGCGTTGTCGAGAAGGCGAATACCAGCGCGAATGTCCAGCCTGCTGCAGCCGTACCAGCGCTCGATGACAGGGTCTAGGTCGAGGGCCTCACCTCGCTCCTTTTCGGGCTGCTCGTTCTCGAGTTGTCGGACAAATTGCGAACGCTCAAGTCGCAAAGCGAGTTTGCCGCGCCAATAACAAACGACAACATAGTCGAAAGCGAGGCTCTGGAGCATTGTGCTGGGCTGCAGCTGCGCATCTAAACCGGTACGCATTTCTTCGAACTCAGGCTTGTCTGCTTCGGAGACGAGCAATTCTTTGGCATAGAAACCGTGTCTCCGCGCGTTCCTGCTGGAGTAGCGCTTCCCGCGGGATGTCGTTGGGCCGGGAGGCTTGCGTGCGTTTTTCGCATTTGCTTCGGCTTTGGTTATCCGCTGCTCGGGGACAGCGATTTTTGAGTCTCCTTGTTCGGTTGTAGGAATTTTGGGAGATTGCGTGTCCCTCTGATTGACAGCCGGAACAAAGTCGGTGACGTTCTCAGGGTTTTTCATATGTCATCTCCTATCATGAATTCCGGCAGTCCAGTCAGCTGCGTTTGAGGTCTCAAACTCTCAAACACTACTTGCCTAGACGGTCTACTCATTGATAGCAGCGGAACAGGGCCTGGGCATCACGATTTCGAACCCGAGAATTTCGTGAGAGATCCGTTGAAATCGGTCGCTTCTTAGCTTCTTATCCTCAGTGAGAGGTATGAGATTTGTGCACAGAGCGGTGTTTACGTCCGTAGACTCGGGAATAGGCGTTTCGGAGAGTAAGGGCATCTACATTGGAGACTGAATCGCGGCGGTTGGCCAGCCATTCGCAAGCTGCGGGGATCGCGCTTTTCTTCTTGCTGGCAGCCCTGATCGCAACTTCCTCGTATCCCAGTTTCACAAGTTTTGAAACACTTCTTTTGTACGTAACAACATCGGCCAGTAATTTCTCGAAATATGGCAGGCATTTGCGTACTCTGTCTGCATGGTAAAAATCACTGGCGGAAAGGAAGTGGAAAGTCTTCTTTGCCCGGCGTCGCAGTTCCTTAATCCCCAAGATTTCCTCAGGTTCGCAGACCTTCTCCAGATGTAGCCACCAGGCAAGGCAGAAAAGTCGATCTTTCCGCTTGGTCTGCTTCTTCAAGAGGTCGAGAATGGTTCGATATTTTCCTGCTTCCCATAACTGCCTGCGGATCTTGAGATCTGTTTCCTTATTTAGTGCGGAGAATTCATTTGCCGTTGGCGGCGGTTCAAAGAGGGGTCGATCAAAAAAGAGGCCTTTTACCAAAAGCAGTTTGAGCTTGTCCATGTCCTTCTTCGTTAAATTCTGTTCCGCATCAAGACACTGTCGGTACAATTCAGGAATTCCAACCTGTTTTCCGGCCGATCGCGGACCAGGTGCTTGTTGTTTGCGTACACCCATCATCTCTCTCCGACGCGCAAGTGCCTAAACGAGACAGTGACACTGACTCAAAACCAAATATGTGCACACCGTAATGTTCACCAAGGTCGGTGGTAGCATGTCTTCCACTCTTCCACCAACTACCTCAATATTTTCGAAAATTCTGGAGGCAGCCCGCAACCCCGCAACGGGAAAAGACGACGGCGGAAGACGGAAGCCGGCAAACTCAATTCAAAGGATAGGAGCGCAGGTTAGGCTCCCTGCCTTTTTTCAGCGCTAAGAGCCGCAAACGTCCACGAAAACCTAATGGTCCACTTGTCGCTGACGGGCCCACCTGAGTCAAAGGGCGCCTCTTTCCCGCCGATGTCATGAGTCCTTGACCCTAGCCTTCTGTTTGGCGACCAGGCGCTGCATGAACTTGGGCGCTTCCTTCTTGTAGGTTTCGACTCCTTCGTACAGCAGCATCTCGCGAACCTGAGACAGAGCCCTCTGCTCATCGTCCGCGATGCTCTCCAGTTCTCGCTTGAGTTCCGGGGCAACCCGAAAAGCTATGAACTCCGTCTTGGCCACAGCCGAAATATAGCTGCCTACGTGATCACTGCCCACCATCCTTCTGAAAACCAGGAACGTGCCAATCGATCCCGATCAAGCATCTGCACTATCTTCGAGCACGCTTCTCTACTTTATGCGGGACTCGGGAGTCCCGCTGTTGCCATAATTCAGTCAGTATTACTTCAAGATAGTTCGTTAGCGAACGCTTTTCCTTTGCCGCTTCCTCAGTCAAACGACGTTTGAAGTCGATGGAAACGCGAAGATTTAAGGTCTCAGTCTTTGCCATGGTTCGCTCAAGTTCAGTCACCCTGTGAATGCTAAACAACGTAAGTTGTTGGGGTCAACCGATGTTGACATGTAACGCGTATTGCGTTACAATCGCGTTACACAGAAAAAGGAGGCTGGCGATGGCAAATCAGACGATCAAGAAGAAAGCGTTATCGGTATCAAATTTAAGGCTGGCGAGGTCGAAGTGGGGCAATCTAGACCGATCAGCCGTTGAGCAATTAAACAAACTCTCGAACGATCTGCAACTTTCGGTCGCTTCCGGCGATCTCCTACTTCTCGACGCGCGCTGGTACGTGACCAACACGGGTCTGATCCGCCTAGCAACTCGACGACGATGCAGCGGAATTCAAGTTCAACCAATTCCAGAATTCTCGGACGCGCTCAATCGTCGATATGCGTTTAAAGCCACCGTCTATAAGTCTCAAAAGTCTGCAGGATTTGTCGGCTACGGCGATGCCGATCCATCCAACGTCTCCCCTCTAGTCCACGGCGCCGAAATGCGGGTTGCCGAAACGCGAGCCGTCAACCGCGCCCTGCGCAAGGCCTACGGCATCGGCATCTGCTCAGTCGAGGAAATCGGTTCCCTCGCTCGCCAATCCGATCCACGCTCAGAGTCCAGGAAGCTACCGCAGCCTACCAATGGCAACGGGAACCATGGCACGCCCAAGGTCCGCGATCGCTTGTGTCAGTTGATTCGCCAGCATCAACTCGACCCGGCGCTGGTCAAGTCCTACGCCACCGACTTCTGCGGAACCAAGACTCTGCGCGACGCAACTCGCGAACAGGTTGAAAACTTCGTTGCACACCTGGCCGACTGGGCCGAGAAAGACCGCAATGCCCTGCTCTGCCAGCTCAACAGCTATCTCGGCCAGAAAGAAGGTACCGCATGAAACGCCAGATCACCGGCCTTCACGCAGCTGATCGCTGCGCCGCCGACCAGATTCCTGATGGCGTCTTCCTGGTTCGGGTGCAACGAGCCCGTTTTTGCCGACAGGCACAAAAACCCTACTACACGCTCAGTCTGGCCGTTCTTGAGCCCACACGTTTTGCCGGACACGTCCTTTCGAGCCGGTTGTACTGCAGCCCGAAAGCCTTGTGGAAGCTGAACTGGTTCCTGCGTGATTTCGGCTACGACACCGAACTGCTCGGAAGGGATGAAGTGGATGAGACGCAGCTCGTAGGTCTGAAGGGTGTGGTCAAAATCAGCCACGTCGTGCTCAACGGCGCTTCCCTTCTCCGGTTGGACGGTTTCGCTCCCGCCAGCCGTTGGGAAGAACTTTCCCCCGCAAACCTGGACAGTCCACAGGTGGCCTGATGACCTACAGCTACACGCAGATCAGCCAGTACCTTACCTGCCCGCGGCGGTATCGGTATCGCTACCTCGATGGCTGGAGAGAGAAAGATACCCGCGCGGCGATGCTGTTTGGACGCGCCTTCGAACAGTCGCTGGCCGCCCTGTTTCGGCGTGAGGATCCCGGAGCAGCTCTCTTTTCCGAATGGTCTGCCTGCCAAAGCCAAGACCTGAACTACTCCCACCGGGACTGCTGGGATCGCATGCTCCAGCAAGGGATCCTGTTGCTGACCCGGTTCTGCCAGGACAATCGCGTCCAAGTCCAACAGCCTCGACATAATCTGCAGGTCAAATTCACTCGACCCATCGGAGCAAACAACGAGTTCGTTGCCTACATCGATGCCATCGGCACGCTGGACGGCACACGCTGTCTTCTGGAGTGGAAGACTTCTTCGAGCCGGTACCCGGAAGAGCCGAAGGGATTGCTTGCACTGGATCCGCAACTGGTCTGCTACTCCTGGATGACCGGTATTACCGAAGTCGCTCAGGTGGTTTTCGTCCGCAAGGGTCTGGTCGAAGTCCAGTACCTGAGAACCACCATCACCGACGAACAGCGCCAGGAGTTTGGCCATTTGGTAGAGAACACGGTCCGGAGAATCGAGTCGGCCGAGTTCCTGCCTCACAGCGGCATCCGCTTCCCGCAGAATCCCTGCAGCAGTTGCCCCTACGTGGGCCTTTGCCTGGGACGACAGGAAGGGTTCGACGCCACCCTGGTGCGGCGTCGAACCCTTCCTGTCGTCCCAGGCAAAGGCCCACGTAGGGGCAACTGCTGCAGGGATTCTGCGGGAAGC
>Ga0075017_100002684_pt1 | contig 11161 bp, 12 predicted proteins | sample AleBraG_ABR_2012_FD_71475 | JGI IMG/M metagenome (GOLD analysis project Ga0075017, IMG submission 71475) | Freshwater sediment microbial communities in response to fracking from Pennsylvania, USA - Alex Branch Run_MetaG_ABR_2012 | ecosystem: Environmental > Aquatic > Freshwater > Creek >...
GGTGGAGCTAAGGGGATTCGAACCCCTGACCCCTTGCCTGCCGAGCAAGTGCTCTACCAGCTGAGCTATAGCCCCGGATGCCCTCGCGGGCCCCGCAAGGATACCGGCTCGGCACCCGGCGGACGAACCGCCGCACGCCGGCTGCGGACCGCTTCGGGCTGCACCCGCTGCCCGCTAGGTGTCGTCGTCGCTCATGACCCGCTCGGGAAGCGTGCCGGCGTTGTGTTCCGCGAGCCGCCATCCGCCTTGGGCTTCTTCGAGGACCGACCAGGCTCCGTTGGCGAGGCCGCCGAGCACCGGCCATGCCGCCAACGGCAGTCCCAGCAATTTGCCGAGCGCCGCACGGGCCGTGCCGCCGTGGGTCGCGGCGACAAGCGTGCCGTCCGGCGGCGTCTGGTCCAGCCAGTGCCGCAGTCCCCGCACGGTGCGCTCGGCGAGTTCGCCTCGCGTCTCGCCTCCCCCGGGGCGGATGTCGGCGCCCCGCCGCCAGTCCCGCAGGCCGTCGGCATCCTCTGCCTCGATCTCGTGCACCAACCTGCCCTGCCAGGAACCGGCGTAGGTCTCGCGCAGCCGCTCGTCCTCGTGCAGGGGCAGCCCGGTCGCCTCCGCCAGGGCCAGCGCGGTGTCGCGAGCCCTGCTCAGGTCCGAGCTGACCAGTAGCGCCGGCGGGAGGTTTGCGAGCAGCCGCGCGGCCCTCGCCGCCTGGCCCACGCCCACCTCGTCGAGCGGGACATCGATCTGGCCCTGGAACCGGCCCTCTGCGTTCCAAGCCGTGCGGCCGTGTCTCCACAGCACGAGGCGGCGACTGCTCAGCGCAGGGTCCCACCGGCAGCCGAACGCGTCGCTGCGACGTCGTCCGGCAGCGTGATGGCAGGGCAGTCCTGCCAGATTCGCTCGAGTGAGTAGTAGACGCGCTCTTCGACGTGCTGGACATGGACGACGACGTCGATGTAGTCCAGCAGGACCCATCGCGCGTCTCGGTCGCCTTCGCGGCGCACCGCCTTCACGCCGAGTTCAGTGCGAACGCGCTCCTCGATCTCGTCGACGACGGACACGACCTGCCGGTCGTTGGCCGCGGAACAGAGCAGGAACGCATCCGTGATGACCAGCTGCTCGCTCACGTCGAAGGCCACGATGTCCGCGGCGAGTTTGTCGGCGGCTGCTGCCGCGGCGACACGTACCAGGGCCAGGGCTTCGGGTGATGCGGTCACGTGGCGGCTTTCGGTCGGTGGCTGGGCACTGACCAGGATCTCACGGCCGGTAGTCCGCGCCCAAGATCACGATTACGTCCGCAACGGACTGACCGGACGGGTTGATCCGGATGTCGGAGTACGGAAGCCGTAGCGCCCTCGCGGTCTCCTGACCTTGCTCCAGGGACCTGGACGACGCGTCGTTGACCAGGATCAACGACTTGGTGCGGCCGAACTGGCTCGCGTTGCCGCCCGCGACGTACGTCAGGCCGGCGCCGACCAGGTGATTGCGGGCGCTCGCGCCAAGACCGGGCGTGCCGACGCCGTTCTGCACGAGGACACGGGCCGGCCCCCCCGCCGGCGATGGAGGAAGCGAGCCGGCAAAGTTGGTCTGGACGAACGACTTGATCAAGGCCGGATTGACCGAGAGCACTGTCGAGCCGGTAGCCGCATCCAACGTGGTGATCGGCACGTCGTTGAACGACAAGCGGCCGCCGGATGCGTCCGATCGGAGGCCGGACAGCATCGAGGCGAGCCGGCTGGGCGGCAGCGTGCTCACCGAGCCCGCACCCGCCTGCGCCAAGATCGCCGACTGCGCTCCCGACGAGTGGGGCAGTCGGGACAGGAGAGCCTGAAACACGTTGCTGAACCGGACCAGGCGCTGCTGCTCGGGTTCACCTGCAGCGAGATACGTCGCGTACAGGGCCGCCTGAGCTCCGTTCAGATGGTGCAGGCCGGCCGGGATCTCGACCACGGTCCCGCCGCCGCGCGTCGAAACGACGTTGCGGTCGACGGTCACATCCAAGCCGCCGACCGAATTGACCAGACCGGCCAGTCCGGCGGATGTCAGCGTCCAGGATCCGTCGACGACAACCCCGAGGGCGTCGGCCACTGCGTTGGCCGAAGCCGACTGGCCGGCCACCGTAGAGGCATTGGCCAGCGTCGTCGTGCCCGAGCCGGGAACGGTCACTTCGAGATTGCGCGGCAGAAGGGCGCCGAACCCGGTGCCCTGCCCGGTGGTGGTGTGCCCGAGGAGGACGCCTGCGTAGGCCTGGCCGTGCGGATCGACGACTCGCACCAGCAGGGTCGACTGGCTGCGCGCGTTGGCTGTCGGGGATCCCCCGCTTCCGGTTCCGCCGCTGCCGTGAGTGACAAAGAACGCCGTCACTGCCAGTGCGAGCACCACCACGACCGCCGCCGCGATCCAACGAACCCGTCGAGCACGCTGGCGCCGCTGCTGACGCTGTACCCGCCGGCTCGAGACGTCGCCCGCGGCCGGCAAAACCGGAATCGCCTCGGCCGCCGTCCCCATCCCGGCCGCCGGTGGCGACGCAGGCGCGAGCGGAGCGGAACCGGGCTGCGTCAGGCCGGCCACGTCCGAAGTCAGGTCCGAGGTCCGGTCCGAGGTCAGGGCCAGGCCCGCGACAGCGGTGGCGGGTGCCGCCGGCTTCGGGGCCGCCGCCCGAGCGTGAGAGTGCCTCGCCGGGGCCGGAGCCGCAGCACCAGCCGCAACTGCCGGCTGGGGTCCTCCGCCGCGACCGGACATGGCCGGAACGGGCTCCAGCACCTCGGTCGGCCAGTCGGCTCCGGGCTGCGACTCGATGTCGATGGGCGTTTCGGCGCGTGCAACCTGAGGCTCGCGCGTGTCGACCGGCGGCCCGGCCCTGCGGTGGCGGCCGCTCATCGCACCGCCTCGGGACCGGTGGGGTTCCGATAGAGCCCCCGCTTCGCGATGTACTGCACTACTCCGTCCGGCACGAGATACCAGATCGGCTGATTAAGCCTGACCCTTTCGCGGCAGTCGCTGCTAGATATTGCGAGAGCCGGAATCTCGATCAAGCTGACCCGCCCGTCCGGCAGCCCCGGATCGGCCAGCGTGTGGCCTGGACGGGTCACTCCGACGAAGTGCGCGAGGCTGGTCAGCTTGTCCGAATCCCGCCAGGACAAGATCTGAGCGAGCGCGTCGGCGCCGGTGATGAAGTAGAGGTCGGCGTCGTCGCCGCGGGCTGCCTGCAGCTCGGCGAGGGTGTCCGCCGTGTACGTCGGGCCGCTCCGGTCGACGTCGATCCGGCTGACGGCGAACCGCGGGTTCGACGCGGTCGCGATGACTGTCATCAGGTAGCGGTCCTCGGCGGGGCTCACCCCGCGGCCCTTCTGCCACGGCTGGCCCGTCGGTACGAAGACGACTTCGTCGAGATCGAAGCGTGCGGCGACCTCGCTGGCGGCGACCAGGTGGCCGTGGTGGATGGGATCGAAGGTGCCGCCCATCACCCCCGTACGGCGTCCGGCCATACCGGCGAGGCTACCGGCGGGCGTTGCCGCAGCCGGTCAGCGCGCCGCGAGCCGCTCCTCGCCGGAATAGACGGTGACCCGTCCCTCTCGGGCGAAAGCCGCCAACGTGAGGCCGAAGGACCGCGCCACCGAGACCGCCATGCTGGACGGTGCCGAGACCGAGACAAGCGCAGGGATTCCGGCGGCGACCGCCTTCTGGCAGAGCTCGAAGGACGCCCGGCCACTGACTACCAACGCCGTTCCCGCCAGCGACCCCCGTCGGCCGAGCAGCGCCCAGCCGATGACCTTGTCGACTGCGTTGTGCCGGCCGACGTCCTCCCGCACCACCAGCACCGCCCCGGGCGGACCCTCGGAAAGGTCCACCAACCCGGCGGCATGCAGACCGCCGGTCCGGGTGAACACCGCCTGGTGCTCCCGCAAACGATCCGGGAGTCCGGCCAGCACGGCGGGATCCATCGGCGGCCCGGGCACAGCAGGCCGGTATCCCCGCTCCCTCAGATCGTCGAGCGTCTCCCGGCCGCAGACCCCGCAAGCGCTGGAAACGACGAACGACCTGGGCGGCGGCCCGGTGAATGCCGCCCCTTTGGCCAGATCGACGGTGACGACGTTGAACCGCTCGTCGGCTTCCAGCACGACGTCGGTGCAGTAACGCACCGCGACGAGATCATCGGGGCCGGAGATCACACCCTCGGCGAGCAGCCAGCCGGCCGCGAGCTCGAAGTCAGCACCGGGTGTGCGCATAGTGACAGCGCGTCGCGAATCGCCGATCCGGATCTCGAGCGGCTCTTCGGTGGCGAGCTGCTCTTCGTGTTCGACGGGTGGCCCCCCGTCCGCGCCGTACCGCAGCGCCCTCACCCTGCTGACCGGCCCGGGCCGTCTCGGCGCATCGTCCATGGTCGAAATCTACGTCCAGGCCGGCACCGCTGGTTCTGACTTCGGCCTGTGGCAACCCGTGCCGATCTGGGTAGGGTGACCGGCAACCACCGACCCCTCCGGAAGATCGTGCCTGTGGCTTTCGCGCACCGCTGGACCGCTTTCCTCGCCGCATCGCTCCTGTTCGGGCTTCTCGTCCCGTTCAGCGTCGCGGCGTCGTCAGATCGGGCGAGTGCGGCAACGACATCGGTCGTCCCTGAGCCAGGAGTGGCGGCTGCGCTGCTCGCCCTGACCAATCAGGCTCGCACCTCGGCGGGATTGCGCCCGCTCGGCTCGTCGTCGGCGTTGTCCTCGGTAGCGGCCTCATGGTCGGCGCACATGGCGTCCTCACACCAGCTCGGTCACAACCCGAACCTGGCGAGCGAAGTGTCGGGTTGGGCCATGATCGGCGAGAACGCGGCCATGGCCTGGTCCGCGGCGCAGGCACAGAGCGTGCTCATGGGCGACGCCGCTCACCGGGCCAACATCCTGCAGCCGCGGTACAACCGGGTCGGTGTGGGCGTAGCCCGGGCATCGGACGGGTCGATGTGGTTCACCGTCGACTTCATGCAGACCGCCGGGTACTCAGCGCCGAGCAAACCGACGCCGAGCCCTACTCACCACGCGGCCCCGAAGCCGGTGGTCCATGCAACGTCCGCCCGGTCGTGGCCGCTGAGTAACCGGACACTGACCGCGAATCGCGCGAGTCGTTCGCTGGCGCGCGGACCGGTGCCGGGCCTCGCGACACCTGCCCGAGCGCCGGCCAGGTCGACGGCGCTGCCGCAGGCCGCCGGGCGGCGAACCGAGCGCACCTCAGCGGCGGGCGCCGCGCCGACGCTGGCCGGGCTGGATCTTGCCGGGACCGGCGGCGGTGGCCGGTTGACCGACCTCGCTTGGCTCGTCCTGCTGCTTTCGGTGACGATGCTGGCGCCGGTCGGCGTCGCGGTCACCGGTCCTTGTTCAGCCTGGTTACGACGAACAGCGCGACCACAAAGATGGCGAAAACTGTGATGCCGATCGTCAGCGGCGCCGGAGTCGACCGCGGATGGAACGTCTCGGCGGCCAGGACGGATGAGGCGCTCAGGCCCGAAGCGATCATAGGTGGAGAGTAGCGGGCCGGATCACTCCCGGACCTGCCCGTCCCCCACCACCACGAAGGTCGTCGACGTCAGTTCGGGCAGGCCCATCGGGCCGCGCGCGTGCAGCTTCTGCGTCGAGATGCCGATCTCGGCCCCGAAGCCGAACTCTCCGCCGTCGGTGAATCGAGTCGACGCATTCACCATCACCGCCGCAGCGTCGACGCCGGCGACGAAGCGGCGCGAAGCCGACTCGCTGTCGGTCACGATGGCCTCGGTATGCCCCGAGCTGTATCGGCGGATGTGATCGAGCGCGTCGTCGAGCGAATCGACGACGCCGGCCGCGATGTCGAGCGAGTAGTACTCCGCCGACCAGTCCGAATCGGTCACCGGCTCGAACAACGCGCCCGCCCTGGCCGCATACGGCTCGATGCGCGCGTCGCCGTGCACGGTCACCCCGGCGTCGGTCAGCGCGGCAAGTGCGGCCGGCAGGAAGCGGTCGGCGATCGACGCGTGGACCAGGAAAGTCTCTGCGGCATTGCACACGCTCGGACGTTGCGCCTTCGAGTTGACGAGTATCCGCACGGCTTTTTCGACATCGGCCGAGGCGTCGACGAAGACGTGGCAGTTGCCGATCCCGGTCTCGATCACCGGCACGGCCGACCCCTCCACCACACTGCGGATGAGGCCGGCACCGCCCCGCGGGATCAACACGTCCACCAGGCCGCGTGCGGCCATCAAGTATTCGACCGACGATCGGGTCGTACCGGGAACCATCTGGATCGCGTCCGGTGTGACGCCGTTCTGTTCGAGCGCCTCACGCATCACCTCGACCAGCGCTTCGTTCGACGCGTAGGCGGACGACGAGCCACGAAGCAGCACCGCGTTGCCGCTCTTCAGGCAAAGACCGGCGGCGTCGACCGTCACGTTCGGCCGTGCCTCGTAGATGATGCCGACGACGCCGAGCGGAACGCGTACCTGCGTCAGCGAGAGTCCGTTCGGCAAGGTGCCGCCGCGCACGACCTCGCCGACCGGGTCGGGAAGGTCCGCGACCTGGCGCAGAGCCGCTGCGATTCCGTCGAGCCGGTCAGCGCTGAGCGCCAGCCGGTCGACCAGGCCCTCGGGGGTCGACGCTTCGCGTGCACGACGGATATCCGCTGCGTTGGCTTCGAGAATCGTCGCGCTGTTCTTCACGAGGGCATCCGCCATCGAGAGAATCGCCGCATCTTTGTCCGCGCGGGTCAGCGTCGCGAGTTCGCGGGCCGCGATGCGGGCCCGCCCCGCGACGGCGAGCACTACGTCCCGGTCCACGCCGTCCGCAGACGAACCGCCCGGCTCAGCACTGGTCATGCATCCAGCGTAGTGAGTGCAGCACCAGTGACTCGCGATCTGTAGCGGTGCTCACCCGGAGATGAGGACGATGTCGTCCCGGTGCATCACTTCCCGCTCGTAGGCGGGACCGAGTTCCCTGGCCAGATCCTTGGTCGACCTCCCGAGCAGCCCAGGAAGTTCGGTCGAGTCGAAGTTGACCAGGCCGCGGGCGACCGTCACCCCGTCGACATCGACAAGATCGACCGGGTCGCCGGCCTCGAAATCGCCCTCCACCTTGGTGATGCCAGCCGGAAGCAGCGACAGCCGCCGCCCGACGACCGCTTGCACCGCGCCGGTGTCGAGGGTGAGCCGGCCGCGTGGCGTCGTGGCGTGGGCCAGCCACAGGAGACGGGCACCGCGGCGCGTCCCGGTCGGGTGGAAATAGGTGCCGACCGCCTCGCCCGCGAGTGCGGGTCCGGCGTTGTCCGCCGAAGTGACCACGACGTGAACACCGGCCCCGGTGGCGATCCGAGCAGCGTCGACCTTGGTTTGCATCCCCCCGGTCCCCACCCCGGAGCGACCCGGACGTCCGAGTGCGACGCCGTCCAGATCGTGCTCGGTCCGGACATCGACCACACGCCGTGCTCCGGGGTTGCGCGGATCGGTGTCGTACAGCCCGTCGACGTCGGACAGAAGCACCAGCAGATCGGCCGAAACGAGGTGCGCGACCAACGCGGCGAGCCGATCGTTGTCGCCGAACCTGATCTCCTCGGTCGCCACGGTGTCGTTCTCGTTCACCACCGGAACGGCACCGACCGCGAGGAGCCGCTCGAAGGTGCGGCGCGCGTTCCGGTAATGCGTCCGCCGAGTCAGATCATCCGCGCTGAGCAGAACCTGCCCAACGGTGCAGCCGTGCCTTGCGAATGCCTCTGTGTAGCGGTGGACCAACAGGCCCTGCCCCACGCTGGCCGCGGCCTGCTGGGTCGCCAGATCGCGCGGACGGCTGCGCAGATTGAGTGGACCCAGCCCGGCGGCGATCGCGCCCGAGGACACGAGAACGACTTGAATCCCCTGCGCCGCCGCGGACGCGAGCACATCGACGAGTGCTTGTATCCGGTCGGCGTCGAGGCCGCCGGGGTCGCCGGTCGTCACGCCCGAGGCCGGGCCCGACGTGAGCGACGACGACCCGACCTTCACCACAACCCGTCGCGCGTCGACGACGGGAGCTCGGCGTGAGCGCTGGTCCGAGCTCGGGTCGGACCGCGGCACCGTCAGCGTCCTTCGAGCCGCTGGTCGGATCCGCGGGGACCGTAGGCACCGAGGTGCTCGGCGCCGGCGGTCAACGAGGGCTCCCAATCGAAGACGACACCGCCCTCGCCACCGGGACCACCGCCGATGACGACGTCATCGCCGGGCTCGGCACCCGCGGCCGTGAGCGCGTCCTCGACCCCGATCCGCGCCAACCGGTCGGACAGATACCCGACGGCCTCGTCGTTGGCGAAGTCCGTCTGACGAACCCAGCGCTCGGGCTTCTCGCCCCGGATCACGTAGTGGCCGTCCTCGAGAACGACCTCGAACTCGCGGCCGCCGGACGGCCGCGGGCGAAGCACGATCCTGGTCGCTTCGGCTGCGGGCGCAGCGGCGCGCGCTTGCTCGACCAGCTCGGCCATAGCGAAAAGAAGAGGCCGCAGCCCTTCGTGCGACACCGCGCTCACCTCGAACACGCGCAGTCCTCTGGCTTCGAGTTCCGGACGCACCATCGTCGCCAGCTCGCGTGCCTCGGGAACGTCGATCTTGTTGAGCACGACGAGCTGCGGTCGGTCCGCCAGATCGACCGTCCCGCCGCCGTACGCGCGAAGCTCGTTCTCGATGACATCCAGATCGGACAGCGGATCGCGGCCCGGCTCGAGGGTTGCGCAATCCAGCACATGCACGATTGCAGTGCAACGCTCGACATGCCGGAGGAATTCGAGCCCGAGCCCGCGGCCCTCGCTCGCACCCGGAACCAGCCCGGGAACGTCGGCCACGGTGAAACGGGTCTGCCCGGCTTCGACCACGCCGAGATTCGGCACGAGGGTCGTGAACGGATAGTCGGCGATCTTCGGTCGCGCGGCCGAGACCGCGGCGATGAGGCTCGACTTGCCGGCGCTCGGATACCCGACGAGGCCGACGTCGGCGACTGACTTGAGTTCGACGACGACGTCACGGACCTGCCCCGGCTCGCCCAGCAGTGCGAAGCCGGGTGCCTTCCGGCGCGGCGACGCGAGCGCCGCATTCCCGAGCCCGCCGCGTCCGCCCTGAGCCACGACGAAGGTCGTCCCCGCGCCGACCAGATCCGCCAGCACCGAGCCGTCCTCGGCGGTCACGACGGTCCCATCGGGAACCGGGAGCACCAGGTCGTGACCTTCGGCACCGGCTCGATGCGAACCCATTCCCGGGCGGCCGCTCGTCGCCTTGCGGTGCGGGGCGTGGTGGTAGTCCAGCAGCGTGGTCGTAGACGGGTCCACCACGAACATGACGTCCCCGCCACGGCCGCCATTGCCGCCGTCGGGACCACCGAGAGGCTTGAACTTCTCGCGATGCACGGAGACGCACCCGTGACCGCCCGCGCCGGCCGCCACATGCAGGACGACGCGGTCGACGAAACTCGTCATCGATCCGCCTCCCGCGAGCGGGTCGGCGCCGCGCTACTGCGCGGCGTCCACCACTTGGACGACCCGACGTCCGCGCCGAGTGCCGAACTGAACATGACCTGCCACGAGCGCGAACAATGTGTCGTCACTTCCGCGCCCGACACCGTCGCCGGGATGGAAGTGCGTGCCACGCTGCCGGACCAGGATCTCGCCGGCGTTGACGCGCTGACCGCCGAAGCGCTTGACGCCGAGCCGCTGGGCGTTTGAGTCGCGTCCGTTCCGTGAGGACGACGCGCCCTTCTTGTGTGCCATCAGCAGCCGCCTTACTTCGTCTCGATGCCGGTGACCTTGACCTGGGTCCACTTCTGCCTGTGACCCTGGCGCCTGCGGTATCCGGTCTTGTTCTTGTACTTGAGGATGTCGATCTTCGGACCCTTGACCTCACCGACGACCTCGACGGTGACGGTGACACCGGACAGCGACTTCGCGTCGCTGGTCACGCTGTCCCCGTCGACGAGGAGCACGGCGGGCAACTCGACCGTCGACCCCGGCTCGGAAGCCAGACGATCGACCTCGAGGACGTCACCCACAGCGACCTTCTCCTGGCGCCCTCCGGCGCGGACGATCGCGTACACCGCGGCACTCCTGTCTGGCTGTTCGGCGCGCCTGCGCGCCTCAGGATTCGACCGGGGGTCGGCCTGGGCAGGCACAGCAAGCACGGATGGGGCGCGAGACGCGCCGTGGGCAAGGGTACGGGGGGCGGCAGACGAGGGTCAAACCAGCCCCTTCCTCAGCTCGACGCCTCCTGGGCCGCAACCGCGACCGGCTGGGCCTTCTTCGCGCCGGACCGCCGCGGCTTCGCCGGCGCCTTCGCCCGCTTCGCCGCCTTGGCCGGCTTGGCCGGCTTGCCGGATGTGCCGGATTCGTCAGATTCGCCGGATTCGCCGGACGAGTCCACCTGGGCGGCAGGGTCCGCTTCGGCCGTGCCGTTGTCATCACCGTCTGCAAGTTCGAAGCGTTCGAACTCGTCAGCGCGGTCGGTCAGCTCGGAGGCGTCGAACAGCGCTTGGCTCGGACCGCCGCCTTCGACCTCGACCTCCGTCGCGGCCGATCCGTCGACCACATCGTCGAACACGGCCGATTCGCCGTCTTCCTCGGCGGCGATGACCAACCCGTTCGGCGACCCGGCGTCAACGTCGGCATCAGCGGGCACGTGCGCGTGGGCACTGGCCGCGGCGATCTGCGCCGCGACTCGTGCCCGTTCGGCCGCGCGCGCAGCCTCCGCCGCGCGCTCTGCCTCGTCGTCCGGCTTGTCCTTGCGCCCCGACCGCCCACGTCGTTCCGGCTTGCTCTCGGCGGTCGCCCCGCCGGACGGCTTCTGGTGCAAGGGCTCCATGTGGATCACCACGCCCCGGCCGTTGCAGACCTCGCACGGTTCGGAGAATGCCTCGAGCAGCCCTTGCCCGATCCGCTTACGAGTCATCTGGACGAGTCCGAGCGAGGTGACCTCGGCAACCTGGTGCTTGGTCCGGTCGCGGCCGAGACATTCGGTCAGGCGTCGCAAGACGAGGTCCCGGTTGGATTCCAGCACCATGTCGATGAAGTCGATGACGATGATCCCGCCGATGTCGCGCAACCGAAGCTGGCGCACGACCTCCTCGGCGGCCTCGAGGTTATTCCGGGTCACCGTTTCCTCGAGGTTCGACGCGCCCTTGCCGACGAACTTGCCGGTGTTGACGTCGACCAC
>Ga0075017_100002685_pt1 | contig 11159 bp, 6 predicted proteins | sample AleBraG_ABR_2012_FD_71475 | JGI IMG/M metagenome (GOLD analysis project Ga0075017, IMG submission 71475) | Freshwater sediment microbial communities in response to fracking from Pennsylvania, USA - Alex Branch Run_MetaG_ABR_2012 | ecosystem: Environmental > Aquatic > Freshwater > Creek >...
TCAAGGCCGTCTGGGTCCTCTTCGTGATCATCCTCCCGTTCCTCGGCGTCCTCGTGTACCTGATCGCCCGTGGCGGCAAGATGCACGAGCGTGCGGCGGAACAGGCGGCTCAGCAGCAGAAGGCGTTCGACGCCTACGTCAAGCAGACGGCTGCCTCGGGCAGCAGCGCCGACGAACTGGCCAAGCTCGCCGACCTGAAGGAGAAGGGCGCCATCACCGACGCCGAATTCGACGCCCAGAAGGCGAAGATCCTCGCCTGACAACCCCGTGTGCCGCGACGGATGGCCGCTCCCGTGCCTGGTGCTCGGCGGGCGGCCACCGCCGCGTCCGGAGTGCCGAGTGTCCCAGGGGAGCGTGGGGCACGCCGGTAGTGTGGACCCGTGACGATCGAACCCCCGGCGGACGACCAGGACCCCGACGCGCTGCACCACGAGGTCGAGGTCCTGGCCCAGGAGAACGAGGCGCTCCGGCACCAGGTGGAGGAGTCGGCCGAGCCCAGGAAGGGCCGGGGCCGCACGATCGCCTCCTGGGTGCTGATCGTCCTGGCCTGCCTCCTCGCCATCCTCTCGGTGGTCGTGGTCTACGCCCGCAACGAGCTGCTCAACACCGACACGTTCGTAGCCACCGTGGCCCCCCTGGCCAAGGACAAGGCGATCCAGACGGCCGTCGCCACCAAGGTCAGCGACAATCTGGTGGCCCGGACCGACGTCGAGCAGCGGATCCACGACGCCCTTCCGTCGAAGGCCGGCTTCCTGGCCGAACCGATCTCGGGTGCCGTCCACACCGCCACCTACGAGATCACGCTGAGGCTGGTGCAGAGCTCCCGGTTCCAGAAGCTGTGGGAGCAGGCATTGCGCAACTCCCACGAACAGGTCGACAACCTGCTGCTCGGCAACAAGGTCGGGGCCCTGCAGTCCACCAACGGCCAGGTGACGGTGGACCTGACCCAGGTCGAGAACGCGGCCAAACAGCAGCTGTCGGCCCACGGGCTGTCGATCTTCGACAAGGTCCCGAACTACTCCGGTGCCCCGTTCGTGCTCTTCCAGTCGGACCAGTTGGCCAAGCTGCAGCGCTGGATCAAGTTTCTCGACCGCCTGGCCCTGGTGCTCCCGATCGTCTCGGTCCTGCTGTTCGCCGGCGCCGTCCTCCTGGCCCGCGACCGGAGGCGGGGCCTGGTCCACGCGGCGTCGGGCCTGGCCGTGTCGATGGCCCTGTTGTTGATCGTGGCCAACGTCGGGCGAAACCAGTACCTGTCGTCCCTGAACGTCCGCCAGTCGAAGGAGGCCACCGCCGCCGTCATCGACACCGTCGACGCCATGCTGCTCGACTCCGTGCGGGTGATCCTGATCGTGTCCGCCATCGTGGCCATCGTGGCGTTCGTGGTCGGACTGGCACCGGTGCGCCGATGGCTGCAGGACCGCAAGACGCCCTCGTGGCTGTCCGGCGGCCCCGTCCACGACACGGTGGCGGGGCACCGCAGGGCCTTCCAGTGGGGAGTGCTCGTGCTCGGCCTGGTGGTCCTGGTGCTCTGGAACCAGCCGACGGTCCTGGTGGCGCTGATCATCGTCCTGGTCACCCTGTTCGTGGTGATGCTCGTCGGCCTCTTCGGCGCACACCGGGGGACCACGGGCGGACCGCCCACCGATGGGACCGGGGTCGGCCCGGGTCCCGTCGTCGGCGCCGGCACCGCCTCCGCCACCGACTGATCCCATCCCGACCGGTGACGTGACGATCCCCCCGCCACGCGCCTGGTGGCTGGCCTTCGAGCCGGTGCACGCGGTCGTCTACTTCGACCCCGAGTGCCTGGCCGCCATGGACGCCCTCGGATTCCGGGGCTTCTGGATGGGCTACTTCGCCGGCCGGGCCGCCCCGTTCGGTGCCGTGGGGCCGGACCTCGTGACGGCCACGTTCTTCAACTTCCACCCCGACCGGGCGCGGCGCGCCCTGCCCGGGGCCTGGTCGTCGGCGACGCCGGCCGACGCCTGGGCCACCAGGACCCATTCGGCCGCCCAGGCGTTGCGGAGGATCGACCCCGCCGCCGCCGCAACGGCCCGTGCCGTCGTTCCGATGATGCGGGCACTCTTCGACGGCGTGCCCGACGCCGGCCGGCCCTTGTTCGCCGCGACGCGGGCGACCGGCGAGCCGGACGATCCGGTCGAGGCCCTCTGGTACTGGTGCTCCTGCCTGCGCGAGCACCGCGGGGACGGACACGTGGCCGCCCTGACGGCAGCGGGCCTCGACGGGTGCGAGGCACTGGTGGTGTTCGCCGCGTCCGAAGGTCTGCCCGTCGACCTGCTGCGGACGTCGCGGGGCTGGTCGGAGGACGAGTGGTCCTACGCCCGGGGTCGCCTCGTCCGACGGGGCCTGGTCGACGCCGGTGGCGTCACTGCGGAGGGACGCCGGCTGCGTGACTGGATCGAGGGGACGACGGACGACCTCGCGGCCATGGTGACCGGCCGCATGGCGTCGGCGGACGCCGCCACCCTGTTCGCGGCGCTGTCGTCGGTGTCCGCCGCCGTCCGGGCCGCCGGCGTGATCGCCTATCCGAATCCGATGGGCCTCCCCGAGCCCGGGGGCGGCTGACCCGACCGCGTGGCAGGCGGGAAGGGACTCAGGCGCGGGGTGCGGTGGCCGGTCCGTCGGTGGGCGCGACGGTCGGCGGGGTGACGCTCGGACCGTCGGCACCCGGCACGTGCGCCGCGTCCTCGTCCCACGGGACGATCGAGGCCAGGAATTCGTCGGTGTCCTGCTGGGCGGCCACCATCCGCTTCTCGGCACCGGCGGCCAGCAGCCGTCCGAGTACCGGGATCTCCCACAGGGATTCGGCCCGCAGGATGGCCATGATCACCGGGACCAGGTGCTCGGCGGTGTCGAACACGACGTAGCGGGGAAGCCATTCGGGCTCGTACTTGGCGTTGAACTTCCACAACGACTCGATCTGGGCGAAGTTCGACAACCGCTTGAGGAACCACCGCTCGGCCCGCTGCACCGTGCCGTCCCCCTTCTCGCCGGCCAGGGTCGAGCGCATGGCCGCGAAGTTGAGGCTCAGGCCGTCGAACCCCCGGGCGGCCAGGTGCTCGATGGTCGAGCAGAGGGCGAAATCGAGCAGGCCGTTCGGGTGGTCGCCCGGGTCCCGGCGCATCAGGTCGAGGGAGAAGCCGTTGATGCCGGTGGCCGGCACGAACTGGCACATGGCGGCGGCGGCCCCGTCCGGAGCGCGGACGACGGTCAGCAGGAGCCCGGCGTCACGGGGGTCGAAGACCCGCCCCAGCATCATGGAGAAGCCCCGTTCGTGCTCGCCCTGGCGGGACAGGCGCATGAGGGAGGTGAGCTCCTCGGTGAGGCCGAGGTCGATCTTCGACGGGTCGTGGAACGTGACCGAGTAGCCGTGCTTCTTGATCCGGTTGTGGGCCTGGCGGAGGCCCTTCATGTGCTTGCCGGCCAGGCTGAACTCCTGGAGCCGCACCACCGCTTCGTCGCCCAGGTAGATGTTGTGCATCCCCGAGTCCCGGTAGGTGGGGAGCCACGTCTCGCCTGCCCCCATGACCGCCGTGGTCCAACCATGGGTGTCGGCGAAGTCCCGGAAGGCGCCCCACACCTGCTCGCGCTCGTTGCGGGGGCCGATGGGATCGGGCGAGATCAGGCAGACCCCGCCGTAGACGGCATAGGCCACCAGGCTGTCCCGGTGGAAGAACCACCGCTTGTCCGACCGGAGGGCGAAGTAGTCCAGGGTCGAGGAACCGTGGCGCCGCACGATGTCCCGGGCCCGGAATTCGGCGGCCCGGCCCGATCCCAGCCGGCGGTCGACCACCGGCCGGGTCAGCAGGTACAGGGTCACGGCCGCCAGGCAGATCCCGATGGTGAGGAGGGCCGGCGCCAGGAACCGGTCGGCCCGTTCGGGCAGGTCGATGGTGGTGATGCCGGCGAATCGCTCCGACACCGCCCAGAACGTCGTCCACCAGGGGAGGGTCTGGTTGTGGTGGTGCCCGATGTGGGTGAACAGCTCGATGGAGACGGTGGCCAGCACGGCGATGCCGAGGGCCACGGCGCCGAGGGAGATGAGGGCCGATCGCATCGACGTGGCGTCGGAGGCGGCCTGGAACTCCTTGCGATTGACCAGGATGAAGGCCAGGACGACCCCGGTGATGAGTGACTCCTCGATGTCGGCCCCGGCCAGCACGTGGAGCACGATGGTGCCGCCGAGCAGGACCACCGAGACCCGCCAGGCCCGCCGCTGGCCCCGAAGGACGCCCCGACCGAGGGCGATCAGCGCCAGGCCGGCCAGGGCCACCAGGGCACCGGCCGCGACGCTGGCCCGAACCGGCAGGAACTGCTCGAGTGCCCGGAGCCGCCCGTGCAGGGGCGGGGTGATGGAGTCCAGGAGGTCGATGATCCCGGTGACGAGGATGGCGGCGGCGGCCCAGCGGCGGACCCGGCGGGTCCGGCGGTGGGCCTGGCGGAGATCGGGTGCCGGCGGCCACGAGTCGCCCACCGGGTAGGAGGCGACCAGCGACGGGTGGAGGGACCCGCCCACGCGTCCGCGGGTGACGGCCCGCTCCAGCCTGCTCGGCGAGGGGAGCTCGTTGTGGGCGAGGAGCATGCGCACGTGCAGCTCGGCCCCCGATTCGATCTCGACCCAGCTGACCCACTGGCTGTGGAGGAACACCGGGGGCAGGCCGAACCGGCCGCGGTGCTCGGCCACCACCTCTGCGGTGGCGCCCACGTTGGCGTAGAAGCCGGTTCCGAGATTGGTGAGTTCCGAGCGGAAGGTGGCCGCCGTGATCAGGCCGGCGTAGCCCGTGGCCACCAGACGCCGGGCGTCGTCCCGGGCCGTGTCGTTGGCCCCGGCACGCGTCTGCACCTCGGCCAGGGTCCCGCCCCCCAGGATGGCCCACATCCGGCGGCTGAGGAGCCCGAGCACGAGGGCCAGCACGGCCAGCACGATGAGGGCCACCACCAGGGCGATGATCAGCTGGTCGTTGAGATCGGCCGCGTGGGCGTGGCGGAGGGCCCGGGCCGCCGGGCCGGTCCCGAGGTGGCCGAGCAGCCACGGCGTCACCGCCACCCGCAGCAGGACGGCCACGCCGAAGGGGACCAGGAGCCACCAGGCGTAACGGCCGAACCGCCGGTAGAGCGTGCGCGAGACGACGAAGCGGGACAGGGCCGACGGGTCGCTCAACTGGTGGACGCCGTCCAGCCACGGGGAGTCGTCGGGTGACTCGTGGACCAGGTTGTGCCAGTGGCGACCGGGGCCCGAGCCGATGCCCGGCTTGGTGTCGGCGGTGGGAACGGTGGGGTCGACGCCCGCGTCGTAGACGTGGGTGCCGGGCTCGACCCGGACCACCCGCTCACCGGTGCCGGTCTGCACGTGCAGGTCGACGGCACCCAGGTGTTCGACACCGGCCTCGGCCAGGCTGGCCACGACGTCCGAGGCGCCGTCCACGTGGCCCCGGAGCCCGCGGGCGATGGCGACCGGCTCGTGGGTGCCGCGTTGGCGGAGGATCCGGCGGTCCTCGACGCACAGGAATCGGAGGAACGAGCGGGCCAGGACGGGGTGGGCGTCGATGGCCCGCCCTGCGGTGCCGAGGGGATCGTCGCACCCGGTGAGGTCGAAGAGGTTCCCGGCGATGATCAGGATGCCGGGCCCGTCCCAGGTGTCGAGGGCCCGGGCCAGTTCGGCGGTCAGGGCCAGGGTCGACGGGGTGGCGTGCGGGGTGAGCAGCAGGTCGCTCACCACCATCACCCGACGCCCGAGCGGGACGTCGACGCGGGTGCCACCCGGGTCGGGGACGAAGACGTCGGAGCGTGGAGCGACCAGTTCGAGGTCGGTGAGATCGAGGTCGACGGGTTCGGCATCGACGGAGCCGGAGGTCGGCCCCGCCGGGTCCTCGTCCTCGGTGTGGGTGGGCGTGGTCACGGCCCAGCCAGTCTAAAGGCCTGTCAGCGTTAGTCTTGGGCCATCGGGGGCCGTCGGCCGCACCGGTCGGGACCTGGGACGATGGCCGTCTCCGGTGCCCTGACCGGCGGGGGCCCGCACCGACGATCCAGCTGCGAAGGGGGAGTAGTGCCCAAGGACCCGAGTCATGAGCCGACGATCGAGGACTACCTGACCGAGGAGCGGGTGTTCCCGCCGCCGCCCGACTTCCGGACCCGGGCCGTCGTCTCGGACCCCGGGGTCTACGAGGAGGCCGCAGCCCTGGGCCCCGAGTTCTGGGCCCGCCAGGCCGGGCTGCTCGACTGGTTCCGTCCGTGGGACACGGTGCTGTCGTGGGACCTCCCGTTCGCCCGGTGGTTCGACGGCGGGACGCTCAACGTCTCCTACAACTGCCTCGACCGGCACATCGCCGCCGGGCGGGGGGACAAGGTGGCCTTCCACTGGGAGGGCGAGCCCGGTGACACCCGGACCATCAGCTACACCGATCTGCTGGACGAGGTCTGCCGGTTCGCCAACGTGCTGCGGGGCCTCGGCGTGGGTCGGGGCGACCGGGTGGCCGTGTACATGCCGATGGTGCCGGAACTCGCGGTGGCCATGCTGGCCTGCACCCGGATCGGTGCCGTGCACTCGGTGGTGTTCGGCGGGTTCTCCTCGGACGCCCTTCGGGACCGGATCCTGGACGCCGAGGCGCGGGTGGTGGTCACGGCCGACGGCGGATGGCGTCGGGGCCAGGCGGTCGGGCTCAAGGGCAACGTCGACGAGGCGGTGGCCGAGACGCCGTGCGTCGACCACGTGGTGGTGGTGCGGCGCACCGGTGACGACACCGTGGGCGGCCTGCCGGGCATGACGGCCGGACGGGACCACTGGTGGCACGAGCTCATGACCGGCGAGGACCCGGCCGCCGGGGGCGAGCCGGCCCGCTCGTGCGAGCCGGAGCACATGGACGCCGAGGACCTGCTCTTCATCCTGTACACCTCGGGCACCACGGCGGCGCCCAAGGGGATCATGCACACCACCGGCGGGTACCTGACCCAGGTGGCCTACACCCACAAGGTGGTCTTCGACCTGCGCCCCGACGAGGACGTCTACTGGTGTGCGGCCGACATCGGCTGGGTCACCGGGCACAGCTACATCGTGTACGGGCCACTGGCCAACGGCGCCACCTCGGTGATGTACGAGGGGACGCCGGACACGCCGGGCCGGGACCGCTGGTGGTCGGTCGTCGAGCGGTACGGGGTCACCATCCTCTACTGCGCCCCGACGGCCATCCGCACCTTCATGAAGTGGGGTGCCGAGGAGCCGGCCAAGCACGACCTGACCAGCCTGCGCCTGCTCGGCTCGGTGGGCGAGCCCATCAACCCCGAGGCCTGGATGTGGTACGCCGACCACATCGGCGGGGGCCGCTGCCCGGTGGTCGACACCTGGTGGCAGACCGAGACGGGGGCCATCATGATCGCCCCCCTCCCCGGCATCACCACCACCAAGCCGGGGTCGGCCACCTTCCCGCTACCCGGCATCGGTGCCGAACTGGTCGACGAGGAGGGCCACCGCATCGACCAGGGGGGCGGGTACCTGACCCTCACGACCCCGTGGCCCTCGATGCTGCGGGGCATCTACGGCGACCCCGAGCGCTACCGCGACACGTACTGGAGCCGCTTCGACGGCCGGTACTTCGCCGGTGACGGCGCCAAGCTCGACGAGGACGGCTATCTGTGGCTGCTGGGCCGGGTGGACGACGTCATGAACGTGTCCGGTCACCGCATCTCCACCACCGAGGTCGAGTCCGCCCTGGTCGACCACCCCCTGGTGGCCGAGTCGGCCGTGGTCGGGGCGACGGATGCCACGACCGGGCAGGCCATCGTGGCCTTCGTGACCCTGGTGGCCGACGCCGGCGAGGCCGACGACGCGCGCGGCCAGGAGCTGCGGGCCCACGTGGCCAGCAAGATCGGCCCGATCGCCCGGCCGCGGACGGTGATCTTCACCGACGAGCTGCCGAAGACCCGGAGCGGGAAGATCATGCGTCGCCTACTGCGCGACGTGGCCGAGGGGCGCGTCCTCGGCGATACCACCACCCTGGCCGACCCGGCCGTGGTGGAGGAGATCCGACGACTGTCGGCCGCCTCGCCGGGCGAGGAGTAGGGCGTGGGCGACCCGGGCAACTGGGCCTGGCACCACGGTCGGATCGAGGTCCCGGGGGAAGCGGTCGTCTTCGACATGGACGGGGTGCTGTCCGACGCGGTCGGGCGCCAGCACTTCATCGAGCAGGGTCGGCGCAACTGGGACGCCTTCTTCGACGCCTGCGGCGAGGACGCCATCATCGACGAGCTGGCACGCGTGCTCGAGCTGCTCGATCCGAAACTCCAGATCGTCCTGCTCACCGGTCGGCCCATGCGGGTGCAGCCCCAGACGCTGGCCTGGTTGGAACGCTACGACCTCCGCTGGGACCTGCTGGTCATGCGGGCCCGGGGGGACTACTCCCAGGTGACCTGGTACAAGCGGGACACGGTCGACGAACTGCGCCACTTCGGGTTCGACCTCCGGCTGGCCTTCGAGGACGATCCCAACAACTTCGCCATGTTCCACGCCATGGGCATCCCGTGCGTGTACATCCACTCCGGCTACTACGAGTGACCGGACTCCCGACGCCCGACGCGGCGGCCCCGCTGGCGGATCGACAGCCACCAGCCGCAGGCGAGGGCCAGGCCTGAGCCCACCAGCGCCGGGGTGTCGCCCCACCGCACGTAGACCGTGAGCCCGGTGCGGCGGTACAGGACGGCCGGCACCACCTGGCGGGCGCCCAGCACCGAGCGGGCCACGACGACGCCCCGATGGGTGATCCACGCCGAGAACCCGGTGGGAGCGGCCTGCAGGAGGTCCCGGCCCTGCTGCACGGCCTGGACCTGGCTGGCCGCGATCTCCTGGGTCGGGACCTGGGACGTGGCGTAGGAGGACGTGTTGGTGGGCACGATGAGCAGCTGGGCCCCGGCCCGCACCGGCGTCCGCCCCCGGTCGGCGTAGAAGACCTCGTAGGAGATCATGGCCCCGAGGGGGCCGACCGGGGTGGTGAGCACGCCGGTCCCGGTCCCGGGGACGGCGTCGCGGGGCACGGCCGACAGGTCGCCCAGGGCCGAGAAGAACGGGCGCCAGGGCACATACTCCCCGAACGGGACCCGGTGGACCTTCTCGTAGCGGTCGACCACCGTGCCGTCAGGGCCGAAGGCCACCACCTCGTTGCGGAACGCTCGGTCCGACAAGGTCTCGGTCACCCCGACCACCAGGGTGGCGTGCAGGGAGACGGCCAGCCGGGCGAGGGCCGCCTCCTCGGCCGAGCCGTCGAGGGGTCCGTCCAGCGAGACGACGTCCTCGGGCCACAGCACCAGCTGCGGGCCGGAGCCCGGTGCCCGACCGGTGAGCGGCCCGGTGGCGGCCACGGCGGCGGCCAGCACCACGGCCGGGTCCACCTGGGACTTGCGGAAGCCGCGCACCCCGCCACCCTGGACGGCGGCCGCCGTCACCGTGCCCACCGAGGGGCCGCCGTCGGGGGAGTGGGCGGCCACCGCGGCCAGGCCCACCAGGCCGGCCAGGGCGACGGCCCCGGCGGCGGTCAGTGTGGCCAGTCCCGCCAGGGCGCCGCTCCACCCGGACGGGGCACCGGTGTCCACCCCGGGCAGCGCCGGTGCCGGACCCGACCGGGCCGACTCCCGGTCGAACCGGCGGACGCGGCCCCGGCTACGCGCGGCCCGAACGGCGGCGGAGCCCAGGGCGCCGCACGCCACGCCGCCGACGTACACGGCCAGGGTGAGGCCGAGCGGGCCGCCGAGGCGGGCAACCGCGAGCACCGGCCCGCCGGCCTGGCCGAGGAAGACGCCGCCGATGGGCAGGCCGCCGAACGGCCACGACTGGCGGGCCGCCTCGGCCAGGGTCAGGGCGGCGGGGAAGGCCAGCGCCCGGGCCACGACCGGGCCCCGGGGGACGGCCCAGCAGGCCACGCCGACGAAGCAGGCCTCGAGGGCGATGAGCACCGCCGCCCCGGCCAGGGTGAAGGCCCGGGCGAACAACAGGCCGGGCACGTAGCACCCCAGGCCGGCCAGCCAACCGGCCCACAACCTCGTCCGCGGTCGGAGTCCGCCGAGGCGCCACCACAGCAGGCCGGCTGCCGGGTAGGCCAGGACCCAGAGGCCCCAGGGGGGGAGCGACAGGGCCAGCCCGACACCGGACGCCAGGGCCGGTGCGACCACCCCTCCCGGCCGCGGTCGCACGGTGTCGCTGGTGCGGTTGGTCATCCGCAGGCGCGACTGCCTCCACGGGGCCTCATCGGCAGGGGGCGGGCCGGACGACCGGGCCGGGGCCACGTCGGGCCCGGTCGTCATCGGCCGGGACGGGCCGGCGTACCGCGGTCGAGGGACCGCAGGACGGCGCGGGCCGCCGTGCGGCCACTGCCCACGACCGCGGGGATGCCCACCCCCCGGTAGGTGGCGCCGGCCACGGCGACACCGGGCAGTGCGGCCACGGCCTGCTCGATGGTGGATGTCCGGGCCAGGTGGCCGACGGCGTACTGGGGGAAGGCTCCGTCCCACCGGGTGACCATCGAGTCCCGGGGGCCGCCGGAGCAGTCGTGGACGGCGGACAGCTCGGCCATCACGACCGACGTCAATTCGTCGTCGTCGAGGGAGTCGGGCCGGACGTCGCCGTGCCGGCCGACCGAGCAGCGGATGAGCTCGTCGTCCGGGCGGGCCAGGCCGGGCCACTTGCGGCTGAGGTAGGTGCCACCGGTGATGAGGGCGGGTCGGCCCTTGACGGGCGAGGAACGGGGGACGAGGAACCCGGTGCCGACCAGTGGGCTGCGGATGGATCCGGCCGGCAGGGAGAGGGTCACCACGGCCACCGACGCGTGCTCGATGGCACCGAGGAGCGACGTGGCCGACGGGGCGTGGTCGCCGAGCAGCCCGGCGGCCTGACCGGCCGGAACGGCCAGGACCACACCGTCCACGTCCAGTGTCCGGGCGGCGTCGGAGGGGCCGACGGAGTCCGGCACCGTGCCGGCATCGCCGGCGAGGGCCAGGCGCCAGGTCGGTCCCGGTCCGGACTGCGGCAGGCGGAGGAGCGACTCGACGGCGACCCCGGTGTGGACGACGACTCCCCGTGCGGCCAGGGCGGCGGTCAGTTCGGCGGGCAGGCGGGCGGTCGTCCCGTCGAGCGACCAGAAGACCGGTGTCGGGACCGC
>Ga0075017_100002687_pt1 | contig 11155 bp, 8 predicted proteins | sample AleBraG_ABR_2012_FD_71475 | JGI IMG/M metagenome (GOLD analysis project Ga0075017, IMG submission 71475) | Freshwater sediment microbial communities in response to fracking from Pennsylvania, USA - Alex Branch Run_MetaG_ABR_2012 | ecosystem: Environmental > Aquatic > Freshwater > Creek >...
GCTCATGGGCATGGGCGAGCCGCTCGCGAACTACCGCAACGTGCTGCCGGCGCTGCAGCTGTTCATGGACGACCGCGGCTTCGACCTGTCGCGCCGCCGCGTCACGCTCTCGACCTCGGGGCTGGTGCCGCAGATCCGCCGGCTCGCCGAGGACACCAACGTCGCGCTCGCGGTGTCGCTGCACGCGCCGACCGATGCGCTGCGTGACGAGCTCGTGCCAATCAACCGCAGGCACCCGATCCGCGAGCTGCTCGACGCCTGCTGGCACTACCTCGACGCGCAGAACGGCCGCAGCATCACCTTCGAGTACGTGATGCTGGACGGGGTCAACGACCAGCCCGAGCACGCGCGCGCGCTCGCGGCGCTGCTCGCCGGCCATGACGCCAAGGTCAACCTGATCCCCTTCAACCGGTTCCCCGGGACGGCCTATCGTCGTTCGCCCGCGCCGGTGATCGCGCAGTTCCGCGACGACCTGAACGCGCGCGGTGTCACGGCCACGACGCGCCGCACGCGCGGCGACGACATCGACGCGGCCTGCGGCCAGCTCGCCGGCCGCGTCCACGACCGCACGACGGTGCGGCTCGGCCAGAAGCTGTTTGCGCTCGCGGTGCACCCATGAAGATTCACGCCCGGCTCGCTGCGTTGCTGTGTGTTGCGCTGGTCGCCGCCGCCGGTGCGCAGCAGCGCGCGCCCAACGAGAACCCGAAGGTCACGGCCGCACGACTCAACGCGCAGCTGGCCGTCGCCTACCTCAAGCAGAACGACGTCGCCGCGGCACGCGAGAAGATCGACAAGGCGCTCGAGCAGAACCCGCGCGACGCCGACGTGCAGACGGCCGCGGCGCTCGTGTTCGAGCGCGTCAACGAGGTCGACAAGGCGGACCGCGCCTATGCGGACGCCATGCGCCTGGAGCCGCGCAACCCGGACCGGGTCAACAACTACGCCGTGTTCCTGTGCCGTCGCGGCCACCCGGTGCAGGGCCAGAAGCTGTTCGAGCAGGCGGCGCACAACAGCGCCTACGCCACACCGGAGGTCGCGTACACGAACGCGGGCGTCTGCGCCCGCAGCGCCGGCCACCTGGCCACGGCCGAGGAGCAGTTCCGTAAGGCGATCGCCGTGCGGCCCGACTATCCGGACGCGCTGCTGCAAATGGCGGATCTCTCGTTCGCGCGCGGCGAGGGCCTCAAGGCGCGTGCGTTCCTGCAGCGCCAGTTCAACGTCGCGCCCGAGACACCCGACGCGCTGCTGCTCGCCGTCAAGGTCGAGCGCTCGCTCGGCGACGCGCGCGCCGCCGACGAATTCGCCGCCCGGCTGCAGGCCGCGTTCCCGGAGTCGGACCAGGCCCGTCAGCTGCGCCGCCGCGTGGGCGACGAGTGAGTCAGGCGTGTGAGGTCGCGCCGGGGCTGGTCGCGGCGGGGCCGGCGGCGAGCCCCGGCGCCCGCCTGCGCGCCGAGCGCGAGCGCCGCGGTCTCGGGATCCAGCAGGTGACCGAGGCGCTGCACGTCGAGGCGCGGCTCGTGGAGGCGATGGAGGGGGACCAGTTCGCGGCCTTCGATGCGCCGGTGTATGCGCGCGGCTTCCTGCGCAAGTACGCCGGCTGGCTCGAGCTGCCCGATGCCGAGCTGCTCGGGGCCTACGAGCAGCTGCACGCCGGTCCCGGCACGCCGAGCCTGATCCCGGTCACCTCGACCATGCCGCGCCTGCACGACCTGCGCGCGCTACCGCTCGCGCTCGCCGCTGCCGCGGCCGTGTTGCTCGCGGGCGGCTCGTTCTGGTGGTGGCTCGTGCGCGCGCGCACAGCAACGCCCGCCAAGCCGATCCCCGCCGCGGCGTTGCCGGCCGCGGCACCGGCCGAGACCGCGTCGACCGCCGCCACGGGCAGCGTGCTGACACTGCGCGCCAGCCGCGAATGCTGGGTCGAGGTGTCCGGCCCGGGCGGCGCACGCCTGCTCCACGACCTCGTGCGCCCGGGCGAGTCGCGCCGCGTGCCGGGGCCGGGGCCGTGGCGCGTTTTCCTGGGCTTCGCCGACGGCGTCGTGCTCAGCGTCGGCGAGCGCACGGTCGCCGTGCCGGCCGCGCGGCGCGCCGGCACGACCGCGCGCTTCGTCGTCGCACCCGACGGCGCCGCCCGGTAGCGTGCCGTGAGCCAGCACGGTCCCGGCGAGCCGGCCGTCCCGGGCGCGGCGATCGAGCCGCTGCGCGGCATGAACGATGTGCTGCCGGCGCAGGCGCGCTGGTGGCGGCGGCTCGAGTCGGTCGCGCGCAGTGTGTTCGCGCAGTACGGCTACGGCGAGATCCGCGTGCCGCTGCTCGAGCGCACGCCGCTGTTCCGGCGTGCGATCGGCGAGCACACGGACGTCGTCGAGCACGAGATGTTCAGCTTCGAGGACCGCGACGGCGACTCGCTGAGCCTGCGCCCCGAAGCGACCGCCGGGATCGTGCGCGCTGCGATCTCCAACGGGCTGCTGCACAACCAGCGGCACCGCCTGTTCACGCTCGGGCCGATGTTCCGTGGCGAGCGGCCGCAGAAAGGCCGCTACCGGCAGTTCGACCAGGTCGACGTCGAGGCCTTCGGCTACGAGGGCCCGGACATCGATGCCGAGCTGATCCTGATGTCGGCGCGCATCTGGCGGCTGCTCGGCATCGGGCGCGTGCGGCTCGAGCTGAACTCGCTCGGCACGCCGGCGGCGCGCGCCGCCTATCGCGAGGTGCTGCGCGACTGGTTCCGGGCCCACGCCGCGCAGCTCGACGAGGACAGCCGGCGCCGGCTCGACGGCAACCCGCTGCGCATCCTCGACAGCAAGAAGCCGGCCATGCAGTCGCTGATCGCGGCAGCGCCGCCGCTCACCGAGCACCTCGACGCCGCCTCGCGCGCGCATTTTGAGGGCCTGTGCGCGCGCCTCACCGATGCGGGCGTGCCGTACACGCTCAATCCGCGCCTCGTGCGCGGGCTCGACTACTACAGCCGCACCGTGTTCGAGTGGACCACCGACGCGCTCGGCGCGCAGGGCGCGATCTGCTCGGGCGGCCGCTACGACGGCCTGGTCGGTCAGCTCGGCGGCACGCCGACCCCGGCGATCGGCTGGGCGCTCGGCATCGAGCGCGTCGTGCTGCTGATGCAGGAGCTCGGCTGCGCCGCGCCGGAGGAGTCACCGCACGCGTACCTCGTGCTGGCCGGCGACGCCGCGCTGCGCCGCGGCCTCGTGCTCGCCGAGCGCCTGCGCGACGCGGTGCCGTGGCTGCGGCTCGAGGCCGACGTCGCAGGCGGCAGCTTCAAGGCGCAGTTCAAGCGCGCCGACCGCAGCGGTGCGCGCTTCGCGCTCGTGCTGGGCGAGGACGAGCTGGCACGCGGCGTGGTGGCGCTCAAGCCGCTGCGCGGAACCGGCGCCCAGGAAGATTGTCCGTTCGACGGGCTCGCGGCGCGCCTCGCACAGTTGTGCGCAGCCGGCCCGGCGGCGGACGGGGCGTAATCGCGTCGCGCGCACGGCGACTGGCAGCAGGCGGGAGGGGATCTTGGAAGACTACATGTCGGAACGCGAGCAGATCGACCAGGTGCGGCGCTGGGTGCGCGAGAATGCACCCTGGGCGCTGGCCGGCGTGCTGATCGGGGTGGGCGCACTGGTCGGCTGGCAGCAGTGGCAGGCGTGGCGTGAGCGGCAGTCGCTCGCGGCGGGCGAGCGGTACAGCCAGGCGGTCGACGCGCTGTCGCGCGACGACCGCGACACGGCCACGCGGCTCGCCACGCAGCTGCGGCAGGACTACGCGCGCACGCCCTACGCCGACCTTGCCGCGCTCGCGCTCGCGCGCTACCACGTCGAGTCCAACGATCTGGCGAGTGCCGCGCGCTACCTGACCGAGGTCATGAACGGCTCGCGCGACCCGGAGCTCAGGGTCGTCGCGCGCCTGCGGCTCGCGCGCGTGCAGCGCGCCGACGGCAAGCCCGACCTCGCGCTCGCCACGCTCGCGGCCGCCCCGGCCGGCACCGCGCAGGCGGCGGCCCTCGCCGAGGTGCGCGGCGACGCGCTGCGGGACAAGGGCGATCGCGCCGGCGCGCTCGCGGCCTACCAGGCGGCGCTGGCCGCGCCGCCCGAGGCCGGCGCGAACCGCACGCTGCTCGAACTCAAGAGCGCGGCCCTCGGTGCGGCGCCGGCCGCGCCGGCGGCGCCGGCGGCGCCTGCCGCTGTGCCGCCGTCCGCTGTAGCGGCGCCCGCGGCGGCGGCCGGCGGTGCGGGGGCACGGCCATGAGTCGGGCGGCCGCCCTGCGGTTCGCGGCGGCCGGCATCGTGCTCGCGGCCTCGCTCGCCGCCTGTGACAAGGACAAGGACATCGAGCCGCCCAAGGCGCTCGTCGCGATCGACGCGCGGCTCGCCGTCGAGCGCGTCTGGAGCGCGCGGCTCGGCGGCAAGGACCGCGCGCTCAGGCTAGCGCTCGCGCCGGCCGTCGACGGCGGGCGCCTGTACGCCGCCGGCTCGGACGGCGACGTGCAGGCCTTCGAGCCCGCCTCCGGGCGCAGCCTGTGGCGCACGCACACGAAACTGGCGCTGTCGGCCGGTCCGGGGGCTGCGGCTGGCCTCGTCGTGCTCGGCGCCAGCGACGGGGAGGTCGTGGCACTCGATGCCGTCACCGGTGCGATGCGCTGGCAGGTGCGGGTGTCGGGCGAGGTGCTCGCGGCGCCGGCCGTCACGGGCCAGGCGGTCGTGGTCCGCAGCGTCGACGGCCACGTGCGCGGGCTCGCGCCCGACACGGGCCGCGAGCTGTGGAACAACGAGCAGAGCGTGCCGCGGCTCACGCTGCGCGGCACGGCACGGCCGCTCGTCGTCGGCGACACCGTCATCTGCGGCTTCGACAACGGCAAGGTGGCCGCCTACGGCCTGGCGAGCGGCGACATCCTCTGGGAAACCGCCGTCAGCCCGCCTCGCGGCCGTACCGAGCTCGAGCGGCTGGTCGATATCGACGGCGCGCTGCAGGTCTCGGGGCGCGACGTGTTCGTGGCGGGCTTCCAGGGCCGGGTGGCGATGCTCGCGCTCGATTCGGGGCAGATCTGGTGGTCGCGCGAGGCCTCGAGCTACCGCGGCCTCGTGCTCGAGGGCGAGACGCTGTACGTCACGCTCGCCGACGGCATCGTGCAGGCGCTGCGCCGCCGCGACGGCACGCCGCTGTGGCAGCAGGACCGGCTCGCGCGCCGCGGCCTGAGCGCGCCGGTCATCGACGGCGATGCCGTCGTGGTCGCCGACTACGAGGGCTATGTGCACTGGCTCGATCGTGCCAGCGGCGCGCTCGTCGGCCGCATCGGCACGAGCAAGGGCCGCGTCACGAACGCGCCGCTCACCGCCAACGGCTTCGTCTACCTGCAGACCGACGCCGGCAGCCTGTATGCGCTGCGGGCCCGCGCGCGCTGACGACCAGCGCGCCGCGCCGCCGCCATGCTGCCGGTCATCGCCATCGTCGGCCGGCCGAATGTCGGCAAGTCGACGCTGTTCAACGTCCTGACGCGTACGCGCGACGCGCTCGTCGCCGACCTGCCGGGGCTCACGCGCGACCGCCAGTACGGCTACGGCTGCCGCGGTGGCCGCTACATCGTGGTCGATACCGGCGGCCTCCTGGAAGCCCCCGGCGGCGTCGAGGCGCTGATGGCCGCCCAGACCGAGCGCGCGATCGAGGAAGCCGACCGCGTCGTGTTCGTGGTCGACGCGCGGACCGGCCCCGCCAACGCCGACGAATACGTGGCCGACCGGCTGCGCCGGGCCGGCAAGCCGGTGATCGTGGCCGCGAACAAGGCCGAGGGCCGCGACGCGGAGCTGGCGGGCGCGGAGTTTCACGCCTTCGGCCTCGGCGCACCGGTCGCGATCTCGGCGGCGCACGGCGAAGGCATCGACGCGCTCGTCGTGCGCGCGCTCGCCGGGCTGCCGCCGCCGGAGGAGTCGGCCGACGAGCCGGCCGCCGACGAGCCGATCCGGATCGCGGTCGTCGGCCGGCCGAACGTCGGCAAGTCGACGCTCATCAACCGGCTGCTCGGCGAGGAGCGGCTCGTCACGTTCGACGAGCCCGGCACGACGCGCGACAGCGTGCACGTGCCGTTCGAGCGCCACGGCCGCCGCTTCGTGCTGATCGACACGGCCGGCGTGCGGCGCCGCGCGCGCGTCGAGGGAGCGGTCGAGAAGTTCAGCATCGTCAAGGCGCTGCAGGCCATCGACGAGGCGCACGTCGTGATCGGCGTCATCGACGCGCACGAGACCGTCGTCGAGCAGGACGCGAGCCTGTTCGGCCTCGTTGCCGAGCGCGGCCGCGCACTGCTGCTCGCGATCAACAAGTGGGACCACATCCCGGCCGCGCAGCGCGACGACGTGCGCAACCAGCTCGCGCTGCGCATGCCGTTCCTCGACTTCGCGCCGCAGCACTTCATCTCGGCGCTGCACGGCACGGGCGTCGGCGAGCTGCTGACCGCCGCGCGGCGCGCCTACGAGGCGGCGATGCGCGACCTGCCGACGCCCGAGCTCACGCGCGTGCTCGAGCAGGCGCTCGAGGCGCACCAGCCGCCGCTCGTGCGCGGCCGGCGCATCAAGCTGCGCTATGCCCACCAGGGCGGGCGCAACCCGCCGGTCATCGTCGTGCACGGCAACCAGGTCGAGCACGTGCCCGACGCCTTCCGCCGCTACCTCATGAACACCTTCCGCGACGCGTTCCGGCTGCATGGCACGCCCGTGCGGATCGTGTTCCGCTCCGACCCGAACCCGTTCGCGGGGCGCCGCAACGAGCTGACGGACCGCCAGCGGCGCAAGCGGCGGCGCCTCGTGCAGCAGTCGCGGCGACGCTGAGCGGATCAGGCGCGGCGGCGCGCCGCGGCCGCACCGGCGCCCCCGGCCCCGGGTCAGTCCTCCAGCTGCGTGACGGTCGCGAGCAGCGAGCCGTGCGCCGTGCGCGCGCGCAGCGTGTCGCCCGGGGCGAACTCGGCCGCGGCGCGCGCCACGCGTCCGTCCGCATGCTGCACGATGGCGTAGCCGCGCTCCAGCGTCGCGAGCGGGCTCACGGCCTGCAGCGTGCGTGCGGCGGCCGCGAGCTGCGCGCCGCACTGCGTGAGCGCGCGGCGCAGTGCGCGCTCGAGCCGCAGCTCGAGCTCGTCGAGCCGCTGGGCGCGGGCGGCGAGGCGCTGGCGCGGGTGCAGTTGCACGAGCCGCCGGCCCAGCCACGCGAGCCGCTCGCGGCGGCGGCTGGCCGCGCGCGCGAGCGCGGCGGCGAGCCGGCCGACGCCGCCGGCGAGGCCGCGCAGCCATTCGCCGCGGTCCGGCACGACGAGCTCGGCCGCGGCCGACGGCGTCGGCGCGCGCAGGTCGGCGACGAAGTCGGCGATCGTGAAGTCGATTTCGTGGCCGATGCCGGTCACGACCGGCATCGAGCAGGCGTGGATCGCGCGCGCGACGGCCTCGTCGTTGAAGGCCCACAGGTCCTCGAGCGAGCCGCCGCCGCGCGCCACGATCAGCACGTCGACCTCGCGGCGCACCGAGGCGAGCGCAATGGCCGCTGCGATCGCGGCGCCGGCGCCAGCGCCCTGCACCGGCACCGGGTAGAGCAGCACCGGGACGGCCGGGAAGCGGCGCTCGAGGACGTGCAGCACGTCGCGGATGGCGGCGCCGCTCGGCGAGGTGACCACGCCGACGCGGCGCGGCAGGGCCGGCAGCGGCCGCTTGCGCGCGATCTCGAACAGGCCCTCGGCTGCGAGCCGTGCCTTGAGCTCCTCGAAGCGGCGCCGCAGCGCGCCTTCGCCGGCCTCCTCGAGGTGCTCCACGATGAGCTGGTAGTCGCCGCGCGCCTCGTACAGGCTCACGCGCGCGCGCAGCAGCACCTGCAGGCCGTCGCGCGGCACGACCCGGATGCGGGCGTTGTTGCCGCGGAACATGGCGCAGCGCACCTGCGCCGTCGCGTCCTTGAGGCTGAAATACCAGTGGCCGGAGCCGGGCCGCGAGAAGTTCGACAGCTCGCCCTCGATCCACAGGCCCGGCAGGCCCGCCTCGAGCAGGGTGCGCGCCTCGCGGTTCAGCCGCGTCACGCTGTAGACGTCGCGGCCCGGCGGCATGCGAGGCGAGGGGCCGTCCCCCGGGCCCCTGTCGCGGTGTGGCGCGTCCGGCGCTGGAGCGAATTCCTCCATCGGCCCATGGTAGCCGGTCACGCGGCGTTTACCGCGGCGCCTGCGGCGAGTAGAATGACCCGCTTTACTCAAGGCTCCCCCCGGCGGAGCCCGACGTGAGCCGAGTCGGCCCGCCGCTCAAGTCCGCGGCCGAGGGCTGTCCATGCGAATCGATCAGGAAGCGCTCACGTTCGACGACGTGCTGCTGGTGCCGGCGTACTCCGAGGTGCTGCCGCGCAACGTCGACCTGTCGACCGCGCTCACGCGCAACATCCGGCTCAACCTGCCGCTCCTGGCGGCCGCCATGGACACCGTCACCGAGGCGCGCCTCGCGATCACGATGGCGCAGGAGGGCGGCATCGGCATCGTGCACAAGAACATGAGCGCCGAGTCCCAGGCGCGCGAGGTGCTGCGCGTCAAGAAGTTCGAGAGCGGCGTCATCACGGACCCGATCACCGTCACGCCCGACCAGACCATCCGCCACGTCATCGAGCTCACGCGCTCCAAGGGCATCTCCGGCGTGCCGGTCGTCACGCGCGACGAGGAGGTCGTGGGCATCGTCACGCACCGCGACCTGCGCTTCGAAAAGCGCTTCGACGCGCCCGTCTCGACGGTCATGACGCCCAAGGAGCGGCTCGTGACGGTGCGCGAGAACGCGCCGAAGGACGAGGTGCTGGCGCTGCTGCACCAGCATCGCATCGAGAAGGTGCTCGTGGTCGATCGCGCCGGGCGGCTGCGCGGCATGATCACGGTCAAGGATTTCCAGAAGGCCACCGAGTTCCCGCGCGCCTGCAAGGACGCGAGCGGCCGGCTGCGGGTCGGCGCGGCGGTCGGCACGAGCCCGGACACCTTCGACCGCGTGACGGCGCTGCGCGAGGCCGGCGTCGACGTGGTCGTCGTGGACACCTCGCATGGCCACTCGCGCGGTGTCCTCGAGATGGTGGCCGGCATCAAGAAGCGCTGGCGCGACCTCGAGGTCATTGGCGGGAACGTCGTGACGGCCGAGGGCGCGCGCGCGCTCGTGGCGGCCGGCGCCGACGCCGTCAAGGTCGGAATCGGCCCCGGCTCCATCTGCACGACGCGCGTCGTCGCGGGCGTCGGCGTGCCGCAGATCACGGCGGTCGCGAACGTGGCGGCCGAGCTCGCCGCGAGCGGCGTGCCGCTGATCGCCGACGGCGGGATCCGCTTCTCGGGCGACCTCGCCAAGGCACTCGCCGCCGGTGCGCACAGCGTCATGATCGGCGGCCTGTTCGCCGGCACCGAGGAGTCACCCGGCGAGGTCGAGCTGTACCAGGGCGCGTCCTACAAGTCCTACCGCGGCATGGGCTCGCTAGGCGCGATGGCGCAGCGCCACGGCTCGTCCGACCGCTACTTCCAGGACACGACGACCGAGCTCGAGAAGCTCGTGCCGGAGGGGATCGAGGGGCGCGTGCCCTACAAGGGCAGCGTGGTCGCGATCATCCAGCAGCTGGCCGGCGGGCTGCGCGCCGCCATGGGCTACACCGGCAGCGCCAGCATCGAGTACCTGCGCTCGACGCCGCGCTTCGTGCGCATCACCAATGCCGGCGTGCGCGAGAGCCACGTGCACGACGTGACGATCACGAAGGAAGCGCCGAACTATCGCATCAGCTGACGGACCAACGATCCAATCGAGATGAGCATCGCCGCCATCGATCCTGCCGCCCCCGTTGCTGCCGCCGTTGCGGCCGCGGGTCCGGCCACGCCGGCCGATGACCGCGACATCCACGCGCACCGCGTGCTGATCCTCGATTTCGGCGCGCAGTACACGCAGCTCATCGCGCGCCGCGTGCGCGAGCTCGGCGTCTACTGCGAGATCCATCCGTGGGACATGGGCGATGCGGCCGTGAGCGCCTTCGGTGCACGCGGCATCATCCTGTCGGGCGGCCCCGAGTCGGTCACCGCGCAGGCGGCGCCGCGCGCGCCGGCCGCCGTGTTCCGCGCCGGCGTGCCCGTGCTCGGCATCTGCTACGGCATGCAGACCATGGCGGCGCAGCTCGGCGGCGGCGTTGCGCCCTCGTCGCATCGCGAGTTCGGCTACGCCGAAGTGACGGCCGCCGCGGATTCGCAGCTGCTGCGCGGCATTGCCGACCGGCAGGCCGCCGACGGCAGCGGCGTGCTCGACGTCTGGATGAGCCACGGCGACCGCGTCATGACGCTGCCGCCCGGCTTTCGGGCCGCCGCGCGCAGCGCCAACGCGCCGCTCGCGGCGATGGAGGACCCGGCGCGGCGATTGTACGGCGTGCAGTTCCATCCCGAGGTCACGCACACGCTGCAGGGCCAGCGGCTGCTCGAGCGCTTCGTGCGCGAGATCTGCGGCTGCGATGCGCTCTGGGACGCGGGCCACATCGCGGCCGACGCGGTCGCGCGCGTGCGTACGCAGGTCGGCACCGAGCGCGTGCTGCTCGGCCTCTCGGGCGGTGTCGACTCCTCGGTGGTCGCGGCGCTGCTGCATCACGCGATCGGTGCACAGCTCACCTGCGTGTTCGTCGACCATGGCCTGCTGCGGCGCGGCGAGGGCGACGAGGTCATGGCGACCTTCGCCGAGCACATGGGCGTCGAGGTCGTGCGCGTCGACGCGGGCGAGCGCTTCCTGGCCGCGCTCGCCGGCGTCGAGGACCCCGAGCAGAAGCGCAAGATCATTGGCCGGCTGTTCGTTGAGGTGTTCGAGGAGCAGGCGACCCGGCTCAGGGACGTGCGCTGGCTCGCGCAGGGCACGATCTATCCGGACGTCATCGAGTCGGCCGGCGCGCGCACCGGCAAGGCGCACGTGATCAAGTCGCATCACAATGTCGGCGGCCTGCCCGCAAAGATGAACCTCAAGCTGCTCGAGCCGCTGCGCGAGCTGTTCAAGGACGAGGTGCGCCGCCTCGGCCTCGAGCTCGGGCTGCCGCGCTCGATGGTGTTCCGCCACCCGTTCCCGGGCCCTGGCCTCGGCGTGCGCATCCTCGGCGAGGTGACGCGCGCCGCGGCGGACCTGCTGCGCGAGGCCGACGCGATCTTCATCGAGGAGCT
>Ga0075017_100002690_pt1 | contig 11151 bp, 10 predicted proteins | sample AleBraG_ABR_2012_FD_71475 | JGI IMG/M metagenome (GOLD analysis project Ga0075017, IMG submission 71475) | Freshwater sediment microbial communities in response to fracking from Pennsylvania, USA - Alex Branch Run_MetaG_ABR_2012 | ecosystem: Environmental > Aquatic > Freshwater > Creek >...
TGCTCACCGCGCCGTTCGCCCATCGACGCGCCGCACTTGCCGAGGCGGCCCTCACGCGCGAGTTGCCCGTCGCCGTCGACCTCCTCGCCGTCGCGGTCGGCGCCGGGTGCACGCCGTACCTCGCGGTGGAGGTCGCAGCGCGGTGGTCGCCCCCCGCCGTCGCAGCCTCGCTCGACGCGGTCGTACGGGCGTGCGCGCTCGGTGCCGGGTTCGGCCCGGCGTGGCACGGCGTCGCGCGCCGCCAGCCGCGGCTGGAGCCCCTGGCCGAGGCGCTCGCCACCGGCGACCGCACCGGGGCACCCGTCGGCCCGGCACTGGCGCGGCTCGCCGCCGAGGAACGCGCTGAAGCTCGCCGGCGGGTCGAGTCTCAGGCCCGCCGGGTACCGGTGCGGCTGCTCTTCCCCCTCGTGTTCCTCGTGCTGCCCGCCTTCGTGCTGCTCACCGTGGTGCCCGGGCTCGCCGCCGGGCTCTCGCGGCTCTGACCGCCGTCGTGCTCACCGACCTCCCCCACCGATGCGACCCCTGGAGGACTCCGATGTCCCGACTGCTCCGTTCCCGCCCGTTCCGTCGGCCGCTCGACCGTCTCGCCTGCGAGCTCGGTCAGTCCACCGCCGAGTACGCCCTCGTGATCCTCGGTGCCTGCGCGCTCGCCACCTTGCTGGTCACGTGGGCCACGGGCAGCCACGCGATCTCCAAGTTGTTCGACTCGGTGATCGACAAGGTCCTGCCCGGATGAGTGCCCCGACGAGCGGGTCGCGCGGGGTCCCCCTGGCCTTCAGGGGGACCGGCGCACGCGGGCAGGCCACCGTCGAGTTCGCGTTCGTGCTCCCGCTGCTCGTGCTCGGCATGCTGGCGATCGTGCAGACCGGGCTGGTCGTGCGCGACCAACTCGGCGTGGTGCACGCGGCGCGGGAGGGCGCGCGGGTCGCGTCGGTGGAGTCCGATCCCGCGAGCGCGGTGCGCGCGGCGCGCCGAACCCTGCCGGGTGCCGAGGTCCACGTCGGGGAACGCCCCGACGTCGGTGGTGAGATCACCGTCGACGTCTCCTACACGTCGGTCACCGACCTCCCACTCGTCGGCGTGCTGTTCCCCGACCCCGCCCTGCACGCGTCGGCCACGATGCGGGTCGAGCGATGAGGCCCGTGCGGGCCGGGCGAGGGGCCGAACGTGGAGGTGTGTCGATCGTGGCCCTCGGCGTGCTCGTGCTCGCGCTCGGACTCACCTTGGGCGCCGCCCGGCTCGGCGGGGCACTGGTGGCCCGGGCCCGCGCCGAGGCCGCCGCCGACTCGGCCGCCCTCGCCGCGGCCGACGCGCTGGCGCTCGGCCGCGGCAGTGGTGAGGCGATGGCCGCCGCCGGCGCCATGGCGGCGCGCAACGGCGCGCGGCTCGTCGACTGCGTGTGCGCGGGCGATGCCGCGGAGGTGGTGGTGGAACTCGCGGTGCCGGGGCTGTCGCTCGTCGCCGGCCCGGCACGGGCACGGGCCCGCGCCGAAGTCAGTCCGGAGTGTGCAGTGGCGCGGTGTTGACGGGCGGGGTCGCGTGAGCTCAGCCGACGCGGACCGAGAACGACTCCGTCTGGGCGGGCTTCGCGCCGCTCTCGAACGAGCGGGCGTAGTCGAGCTTCAGCGTGGTCGTGCCGCGGTTGGTCGCCTCGAACGTGATGAGCTGCGTGCCGCTCGCGCCCATGAGGTTCGAGTCGCCGGCGACGTACTTGCTCTTCACCTGCTCGACCTTGGCGTTGTCCTCCGCCTGCCACTGGTACCCGGTGGTCGGGTTGGAGTCGAGCGCGATCACGAACGTGTCGCCCTTGTCGACGGAGATCGCCTGGCCCGCGGTGTACACAGCGGTCGACGACCCGCCGCCGGAGGTGTCCCAGGGCTGCGTGGTGAAGGCGACGAAGAGCCCCGCCGCGAGCACCACGATCACCACCAGGGCGATGAAACGCTTCGTGGTCATGGCGGCACGTTACGCGCGTAGAGGGCCGGTTCCGGGCACCGGGGGAGGAACCTCGCCGGCGCGGAGCGCGCGCAGGAGAGCAATCGCCGCGTGCTTGTCGAGGTACTCGTTCCAGTTGCCGCACTTGGGCGACTGCACGCACGACGGGCACCCGTCGTCGCAGGGGCAGTCGCGCACCAGCTCGTGGGCGGCCTCCACGTGGCGTCCCAACTCGCCGAACGCCAGCTCGGCGATGCCGGCGCCGCCGGGGTAGCCGTCGTACACGAAGATCGTGGGCATCCCGGTGTGCGGGTGCAGCGCCATCGACACGCCACCGACGTCCCAGCGGTCGCAGATCGCGAACAGTGGCAGCAGGCCGATGAGCGCGTGCTCGGCCGCGTGCACCGCGCCGACCACCCGGCTCGGGTCCACACCGTGGCCGGTGATCGTGGAGAGGGGCAGCGTGTACCAGCAGGCTCGGGTCACGAGCTCGCGCGGCGGGAAGTCGAGGGGCACGACCTCGAACACCTCGTTGGTCGACACCCGTCGGCGCTGGTAGGCCACGAGCCGGTGGGTGACCGCGACCGTACCGAGGTGCGCGTGGCCGGCACCGAGCGGCACGCCGTCCTCGTCGGTCACCACCTGGATGTCGGTCTCCTCCCGCGGCTGGGTGTACTCGTCGGCGTCGTCGGCGGGCTCGAGCACGGCGTGGTGGTCTTCGGGGTGGAGCTCGGTCACGCGGTACTGCCGACCCTGGTGCAGGTAGATCGCACCCGGGTGCGCGACCTGGAACGCTCGCGAAGCGTCGACGGTGCCGATGAGATTGCCCAGCTCGTCGACGAGCTCGAACTCGGCCGACGACCCGCTGCGCAACCCGACGTCGCGTGCCGGTGGGTGACGGCCCATCCAGTACATGTGATCACCACGCGGCTTGAGCTTGTCGTCGAGCACGAGCTCGCGCACGGCGTCGTCGAGGGCCTCGCCGAACCACTGCTCGTCGTCGTGGGCGAGCGGCAGCTCGTGCGCCGCGCACGCGATCTGCGCGCGCGCCACGAACGGGTTGGCCGGGTTCACCACCGCGGCCTCGGCCGGACGGTCGAGCAGTTCGCGGGGGTGCCGGGCGTACCACTGGTCGAGCTGGTCGTCGCCGGTGACCAACACCGCGGCCGCGCGACGCGTGCCCCGTCCGGCGCGCCCAACTTGTTGGCGCATCGACGCCAGTGTGCCGGGGAAGCCGTTGAGCACCACGGCGTCCAGCGAGCCGATGTCGATCCCCAGCTCCAGCGCGCTCGTGGCGACAATGCCGCCGAGCGAACCGTCGGCGAGGCGCGCCTCGAGCGCGCGTCGTTCGTCGGCGAGGTAGCCGGCGCGGTACGCGGCGACGTCGGGGACCGGCCCACCGGGCGGCGCGACCGCGGCGACCATCGCGCGCGCCTGCGCCGCGACGAGCTCCGCGCCGCGTCGGCTGCGGGTGAACGCGAGCGACTGGTGACCGTCCTCCACGAACCGCGCGAGCAGCATGGCGGTCTCCACGTTGGCCGACGCGCGCGTGCCACTGTGCTCGTCGAGCAGCGGTCGTTGCCACACCGTGAAGCCGCGCTCGGCGCGGGGCGCGCCGTCGTCGCTCACCGCCTCGACCGGGAGACCGCACAGCGCGGACGCGAGCGCGGCGGGGTTCCCGATCGTGGCGCTGGTGAAGCAGAACGTGGGCGACGCGCCGTAGTGCGCGCACAGCCGGCGCAGCCGACGCAGCACGTGCGCCACGTGACTGCCGAACAAGCCGCGCAACGTGTGCAGCTCGTCGACGACCACGTACCGCAGGCGCATCAGGAAGTTGGCCCACCGCGCGTGCGACGGGAGGATCCCTGCGTGCAACATCTCCGGGTTGGTGAGCAGCACGTTCGCGTTCGCACGAGCCCAGGTGCGGTCGTCGGGCGCGGTGTCGCCGTCGTAGGTGGCGGCGACCAGATCCGGGAGGAGCCACTGGCGGAAGCTGCGCAGCTGATCCTGGGCGAGCGCCTTCGTGGGGTACACGACCAGCGCGGTGTCGCCGGTGCGCCCGACGACCGACTCGACGATCGGCACCTGGTAGCAGAGCGACTTGCCCGACGCCGTGCCGCTCGCGATCACGACGCTGCGACCGGCGCGCAGCGCGTCGATCGCCGCGGCCTGGTGCGTGTAGAGGGCGTCGACGCCGCGGGCGCGCAGCTTCTCCTCGGTGGTCGCGGCGAGTGGCGTGACCGTGACCCCGTGCACCGCCGGCCGCCCCGGGACGCGCGCGGTGAAGACGGCGCGGTCGAAGTGCTCGTGCGTGAGCTCGTCGAGGGTGTGGCAGGCGTCGGACGCGGGGGTCACCCCGGCAGGGTTCACCCCACCAATATGCCGCGTGGGTGTGACGGGATCAGGCGCCCGTCAGCATGGTGCGGAGCTGCTCCTCGGCCTCGTTGGTGACGAGCGCGAGCACTTCGTCGCCGGGGAGGAGGAGCGTGTCGCCGCGGGGCATGATGACGTGGCCGTCGCGGATGACGGCGACGATGGTCGCATCACGCGGGATGTCGACGTCGCGCACGGCCTGCTGGGCGACCGGGGCGTCGTCGGCGAGGGTCACCTCGACCAGCGCGACCGCGCCACCCTCGAGCTGGAACAGGCGCACGAGGCGGCCCACGCTCACCGCCTCACCGACCAGCGCGGTGATGAGGTGCGGCGTGCTCACCGAGATGTCGATGCCCCAACTCTCGTTGAAGAGCCAGTGGTTCTTGGGATGGTTCACCCGCGCGATGACCCGGGGGACCGCGAACTCCTGCTTGGCGAGCAGCGACGCCACGAGGTTGTCCTCGTCGTCACCCGTTGCCGCGACGAGCACGTCGCAGCGGTCGAGGCCAGCCTCCTTCAGGGAGTTCACCTCGCAGGCGTCGGCCGCGCAGACCGTGAGGCCGTCGCGTGCGGGGATGCGCTTGACGACCTCGAGGTCGTTCTCGATGAGCAGCACTTCGTTCCCGCCGTCGACGAGCTCGTTGGCGATGAAGAGGCCGACGTTTCCGGCGCCGGCGATGGCCACGAGCATCAGTGATGTCCTCCGGTGACGGCGGCCGAGTCCAGCCGCTCCTGCAGCGCGTCGAGCGAGTCGAGCCGCGTGACGATGTGGAGGATGTCCCCCTCCTGGCCGACGAGCGTGCCGTCGACGACCATGCCGTTGCCGAGGCGGGTGACCGCGCTCAGCGTGAACCGGCCCGGCTCGTTCAGCTCACCGAGCCGCTTGCCCGCCCACGGTGCGGGGAGCTCGCGCTCGACCAGCGCGACGCTGCCGCTGGCATCGATCCAGTCGGACTCCATCGACTCGGGCAACAGCCGCCGGATCACCTGGTCGGTGGTCCAGGACACGGTCGCCACGGTCGGGATGCCGAGGCGCTGGTAGATCGCCGCGCGGCGGGGGTCGTAGATCCGGGCGACGACCCGCTCGATCGAGAAGGTCTCGCGGGCGACCCGCGCCGACATGATGTTCGAGTTGTCGCCGCTCGTCACGGCTGCCAGCGCGCCGGCCTGCTCGATGCCCGCTTCGGTCAGCGTGTCGCGGTCGAAGCCGAAGCCGACGACGGTGCGGCCGCCGAAGCCGGTCGGCAGGCGGCGGAAGGCGCTCGCCCGCTTGTCGACGATGGCGACGGTGTGGCCGTCCTTCTCGAGGTGCCCGGCCAGCTCACTGCCGACCCGGCCACAACCCACTACGACGATGTGCACTTCAGGCCCTTTCCGGCCGGCATCTCCCGCGCGTGCCCAGCGGTGGGCGATGTTAGCGATGCATTACGCCGGCGTTCTCTCCGGGCACGTCCTGTCACGCGCCGTTCATACTCCTGGCGGGACTCGGCCTGCCCCGTAGTGGTTGACTGGAACGCCTATGGCCATGCAGACGACGCGTCAGCAGGCGGAGCCCAAGCCCCTCCCGCCCGCACCGAAGGTCGAGATCCCGGAGAGCACCGGGTATCGGATCAAGAACAAGATCCTGGGCCCGCCGCTCCCCACCGACGCGTTGGAGCACGAGCGTCTCGGGATTCCGGTCGCCCTGGCCGTGTTCTCCTCCGACTGCATCTCCTCGTCGGCATACGCCACCGAGGAGATCCTTCGCGTCCTGTTCGTCGCGGTCGGCATCGCGTCGTTCGCGCTCGTGGTGCCGGTCACCCTCGCGATGCTGGTGGTGCTGTTCTTCCTGATCCTCTCCTACCGGGAGACGATCAAGGAGTACCCCACTGCCGGTGGCGCGTACATGGTCACGCGCGACAACTTCGGTCTGCTCCCCGCGCAGGTCGCCGGTGTGTCACTGCTCACCGACTACGTGCTCACCGTCGCGGTGTCCACGGCCGCGGGAACGGCTGCGCTCATCTCAGCCTTTCCGGGCCTGAGTTCCTTCGCGGTCCCGATCGCGCTCTTCTTCATCGCGATCATCGCCTTCGGGAACCTGAAGGGCGTGCGCGAGTCGGGCAAGATCTTCGCCGTTCCCACCTACTTCTTCATCGGGATCATGGGCGTCATGCTCGTGGTCGGCATCGAGAAGTACGCCGCCGGCACCCTGGGTACCGTCGCGCACGCCAAGGGCATGCTGACCGCGAACAAGCAGGGCAGCGCCGCCGACGGCCTGCTCTATGGCGCCGGGATCGCGGTGATGCTGCACGCCTTTGCCGTGAGCGGCACCGCGGTCACCGGTGTCGAGGCCATCTCCAACGGCGTCACCGCGTTCAAGAAGCCCGAATGGCTCAACGCCCGCCGCACCCTCGTGATCATGGGCTGCGTCCTCGGCACGCTGTTCCTCGGCCTGTCGTTCCTCGCCTCGAAGGCTCACCCCGTGCCCTTCGAGTCCGGCTACCCCACGGTGATCTCGCAGGTGGGCAAGCAGGTCTTCGGCGACACGGGGGCCGGCAGCATCCTCTTCTACGCCCTGCAGGCGGGCACGATGCTCATCCTCGTGCTCGCGGCGAACACGTCGTTCGCCGACTTCCCGCGCCTCGCGTCGTTCCACGCCGGCGACAACTTCATGCCGAAGCAGCTCACCAAGCGCGGCCACCGGCTGGTGTTCTCCAACGGCATCATCTTCCTCGCCGGGGCGGCCGCGGTGCTCATCCTCGCGACCGGCGCGAAGGTCGAGAAGCTGATCCCGCTCTACGCGATCGGCGTGTTCACGTCGTTCACGCTCTCGCAGGCGGGCATGGCGAAGCACCACAAGACGCGCAAGGAACCGGGCTGGCGCAAGGGCATCTTCATCAACGGGTTCGGCGCGTTCCTGTCCTTCGTGGTGCTGTGCATCTTCATCCGCTTCAAGTTCATGGAAGGTGCCTGGGTCATCATCATCCTGGTCCCGGTCATGGTCGCGTTGCTCGTTCGCCTCAACAAGCAGTACGAGTCCGAGGCACGCGAGCTCGAGTCGGAGGCCAAGGCCGCGTGTGAGGCGCCCATCCTCCGGCGCCACGTCGTGCTGGTGTTCGTGAACCGACTCGACCAGAGCACCGCGCGTGCGATCCAGTACGCGCGTGCGCTGATGCCCGACGAGATGCGCGCCGTGCACTTCGCCCTCGACCGTCAAGCGGCCGACGCCCTGGCCGACGAGTGGACACGCCTCGGCCTCGCCCGGGTGCCGCTGGAGCTCGTGGACTGCCCCGACCGCCGCATCGCCCGGACCGCGCTCGAGGCGGTGGCCGCGGAGCTCGGCGACGGCAACACCGAGGTGTCGGTGCTCATGCCCCACCGCGTCTACCGGCGCTTCTGGCACCGCCTCCTGCACGACCGCACCGCCGACGAGATCGCGCGCGTGCTGGGGCAGATGCCGCACGCCAACGTCACGATGGTGCCGTTCATCCTCGGGTCGAACGTCCCGCTCCTCGAGGACGTGCTCGCCCAGGCCGGGGTGATCGGCGACCCGGTGGGCGAGGGCGCAGTGTCCGAAGCGGGCTCCGGCATCCCCGACTGATGACCGACCTCGTCGTCTCGGCGCCCCTCAACGGGCAGCGCGGCCGCCCCGACGTGCCGATCGGCGACGTCCGGTGGCGCCAGCATGCCCGGGTACGCGGCCGCATCCGGTCGATGCGCGTCCAGCCCTGGGCCAACGTCGCCTCGCTGGAGTGCGTCATCGTCGACGACACCGGCGGCCTGGTCATCGTGTTCCTCGGCCGGCGGCACGTCGCCGGCCTGGAGCTGGGCCGCTGGCTCCACGCCGACGGCGTGGTGGGCGCCCACCGGGGCTACCTGGCCATGCTGAACCCCGAGATCGACCTCATCGTCGAGGACCACGACGCCCCCGCGCCCGCCAGGAAGAAACGGTTCCGGCGCAAGGGCTGAGCGCTCCCGGCACTTCCCCCGGCCTCTCGCGGCCGCGAGCCCGAAGATTGGACTCGGTACGAGTCGGGCACCTAGCGTTCCCCCGGTTCGGGCTCCGGCGCGAGGGAGGAAGTCACCGGTTTCGCCGGTGATCCTGGCGCGGTGCCCTGCACGCACCACCACGCACTCAGCACCACCCATGCAGGAAGCACCTGTCCGAGCGCGGTCCGGGGTACCCTCCCGCCCGCAGCTCGACGGCAAAGAAGGAGTTACCGGTCAATGATCAGCTTTGCAGCTGAAGGGGGATACCAGGTCTTCACCCTGAACGGGGCAGCCTGGTTCTGGCTGATCTTCTCGGCGGTGACCGCGTTGCTCGCGCTCGCGGTCGGGGTGTTCCTGATGAAGGGCGTCCTCGCCGCGGACGAGGGCACACCCGCGATGATCGAGATCGCGACGGCCATCCAGGAAGGTGCGATGGCCTACCTGAAGCGTCAGTTCAAGACGATCGCCCTCATCCTGATCCCGCTCGGGATCGTGGTGTTCGTGACGTCCACCGAGGTGGTGAAGCCCCTCGTGGCCGGACAGAACGCGTCGGCGGGCCTCTCGTTCGCACAGTCGGGCCTGTTCCGGACATTGGCCTTCGTCGCCGGGTGCCTGCTCTCGGGCCTCACCGGCTTCATCGGCATGAGCCTCGCCGTGCGCGGCAACGTGCGCACCGCGGCAGCCGCCAAGTCGGGCTCACTGCCCGCAGCGCTCAAGGTCGCGTTCCGCACCGGTGGCGTCGCCGGCATGTTCACGGTCGGCCTGGGTCTCCTCGGTGCGACCACGATCATCATGATCTTCCAGAACACCGCCTCGGCCATCCTCATCGGCTTCGGCTTCGGCGGTTCGTTGCTCGCCCTGTTCCTGCGAGTCGGCGGCGGCATCTTCACGAAAGCGGCCGACGTCGGCGCCGACCTCGTCGGCAAGGTCGAGGCGGGGATCCCCGAGGACGACCCGCGCAACCCCGCGACCATCGCCGACAACGTGGGCGACAACGTGGGTGACTGCGCCGGCATGGCGGCCGACCTCTTCGAGAGCTACGAGGTCACCCTCGTGGCTTCGATCATCCTGGGCGTCGCGGCGTTCCACTCGATCTACCCGAACGATCCCAGCAAGTGGGCGATCGGACTGATCTTCCCCGTCGCGGCCCGTGCCATCGGCGTGCTCGCGTCGATCGTGGGTGTGTTCGCAGTGCGAGCCACCGACAAGGACAAGTCGGCGATGGCGCCGATCAACCGGGGCTTCATCACTGCCGGTGTCCTGACGGTGATCGGCACCGCGATCGTCGCCTTCGGCTACGTGGGCAACGACAAGTTCGACGCCGGGTGGAAGTGCTTCGGCGCAGTGATCATCGGCCTCGTGCTCGCCCAGCTGCTGAGCCGCCTCACCGAGTACTTCACCAGCACCGAGACCTCGCCGGTTCGGGAGATCGCAGAGGCGTCGCGCACGGGTCCGGCCACCGTCGTCCTGTCCGGCATCAGCTCGGGGCTCGAGTCGAGCGTGTACGCGATCATCGCCATCGCCGCCGCGCTCGGTGTCGGCATCTGGCTCGGCGACGGCAACACGCAGTTCACCTTCTACATGGTGGCGCTCACGGGCATGGGCATGCTCGCCACCACCGGCGTCATCGTGTCCGAGGACACCTTCGGCCCCGTCGCCGACAACGCGGCCGGCATCGCCGAGATGTCGGGCGAGTTCGAGGGCGAGGCCGAGCGCATCATGGTGAGCCTCGACGCGGTGGGCAACACCACCAAGGCCGTCACCAAGGGCTTCGCCATCGGCTCCGCCGTGATCGCCGCGGTGGCCTTGTTCGCCTCCTACATCGAGACGATCGGCGGGGAGCTCAACCCGCTCAAGAACATCACGGGCAACCGGTTGTTCAACAACATCCTCACGCAGATCAACGTCGCGAACCCGAAGACGTTCATCGGCCTCCTCATCGGCGGCTCGATCGCCTTCATGTTCTCCGCACTCGCCATCCGCGCCGTCGGTCGCACCGCCGGCGTGGTGGTGCAGGAGGTCCGCAGCCAGTTCGCCGACGGCAAGATCATGGCCGGGACCAAGAAGCCCGACTACGGCCCGGTGATCGACATCTGCACCGCGGCGTCGCTGCGCGAGCTCGCCACCCCGGCGCTGCTCGCCGTGCTCACGCCGCTCATCATCGGCTTCGGCATCAACTACCTCGCCCTGGGCGCGTTCCTCGCCGGCGTCATCCTCACCGGCCAGCTGATGGCCAACTTCCTGAGCAACTCGGGTGGTGCGTGGGACAACGCGAAGAAGTACATCGAGGACGGCAACGAGGGCGGCAAGGGCTCCGAGGCCCACAAGGCTGCGGTCATCGGTGACACCGTCGGTGACCCGTTCAAGGACACCGCCGGCCCGGCGCTGAACCCGTTGATCAAGGTGATGAACCTCGTCTCGCTGCTGGTGCTCCCTGCGATCATCAGCCTGAAGGACGACAACATCCGCTTCGTGATCGCCGGCGTCTGCCTGGTCATCCTGATCGGCGCCGTGCTCTTCTCGAAGCGCAAGAGCGGCGGCTTCGGCGAGGAGTCCGAGATCGTCGCGGCGGCGATGGCCGAGCACGGCCTCCCCGAAGGCGCCTCCGCCGGCGAGTAGCCCTTCCTGTCCACGAACTTGCGTCGCTGGACCCGGGTATACCGGGCGAGGCGGCGCAAGTTCGCGTTTCAGCCCGGGTTCCCGAGGAGTCGTCCCACCTGAGTGGAGATCCGCCGACCTCGGTCACGGATGTCGGCGGCAGTCGCGATGACGAGCTTGAGCCCGAGCGACGTCATGGCGTTCCGGCGCGAGCTGTCGCGCTCGAGCGCAACCTTGCCGGTGTGATGCGCGGCGCTGTCGTACTCGATCACGACG
>Ga0075017_100002691_pt1 | contig 11148 bp, 8 predicted proteins | sample AleBraG_ABR_2012_FD_71475 | JGI IMG/M metagenome (GOLD analysis project Ga0075017, IMG submission 71475) | Freshwater sediment microbial communities in response to fracking from Pennsylvania, USA - Alex Branch Run_MetaG_ABR_2012 | ecosystem: Environmental > Aquatic > Freshwater > Creek >...
TCGGGCCCGCTCGTTCGACTCGGCCTCGGTCGTGGCGACGGTCGACGGCGACCCCGGCGGCGACGTCGCCGCGGTGGTCGAGCAGGCCCTGGAGGACGGCGGGGTGGCCCGGTTGGTACGCCAGCGGGGCGGGGTGGTGGCGGTACGCACCTCGTTCATGCTCGGCTACGACCGCCGGGACGTCAGCAACGTGGTCAGCCCGGCGGTGCTCGATGCCCTCGCCGGGGCGGCTCGTCGGTGGGGCGCCAGCGACGTGGCGGTCATCGAAGCGCCGACCGTCTACGGCCGGTACTTCCGGCGGCGCAGCGTGGCCGGGGTGGCCGCCTACTTCGGCTACCACTCGCCCCACTACCGTCTCGTCGACGCGGCCGCCGACCAGGTGGCCGTCGACTACCAGCGCGGGCTGCAGCAGAACACCGTGAGCCGGACGTGGCTGGAGGCCGACGTGCGCATCGTCGTGGCCAAGCTCCGCACCGACCCCAACGAGTTCGGCCACCTGTGCCTGTGCTCGCTCGAGGGCATGGCCAGCCAGATCGCCGACACCATGTACGCCTCGCGGACGGTGGACTTCCGCGCCGCCACCATGATGCTGCTCGACGTGGCCCCGCCCGACGCGGCGGTGGTCGACGCCTGGGGTCCGGTGGCCGACGGGCCCGTCGGGGTGATGGGCTGCCGCCGCCCGCCCGTGTTGGCCCGGGTCTACGCCGGGCTCGACGCCCTCAGCGTCGACATCGCCGTCCTGGCCGACATGGGGCTGGCCGACCCGACGCAGGTCCCCATCATCCGTCGGGCCATGCAGTGGTTCGGGCGGGAGGCCGGCGCCCCGGCCCGCACCGGGACCGGCGGACCGCTGGGCGCCGGGTTCCGCCACCCCTGGTCCGGGCCCGGGTGGAAGTCCTTCGCCCGCCTGACCTACCCGGTCTACGTGTACCTGAGCGGCGAGGGCCGGCTGTTCGTCCCGGCCATGGACACCACCGCCTTCCCGCCCGTCGGGCGGGACGGGCCCGGGGTGCGCCTCCTGCGCCGGGCCGCCCAGCGCAGCCTCGGGCTGCGTCCCGGCTGAGGCCTGTCGGGTCGGCCGGGCTAGCCTCGGCGCCACCATGATCCTGTCGGACCGGACCATCAAGGAGCTGCTGGCTCGCGGGCGGATCGTCATCGAGCCGCTCGACCAGCGCGACATCCAGCCGTCATCGGTCGACCTGCACATCGACCGGTATTTCCGGGTGTTCCGCAACCACACCATGCGGGTCATCGACGTCAAGGAGGACCAGGAGGAGCTCACCGAGCTGGTCGAGATCGGTGAGGACCAAGCCCTCGTCCTGCATCCCGGCGAGTTCGTCCTGGGGTCGACCCGCGAGCGGGTCCAGCTGCCCGACGACCTGGTGGCCCGGCTGGAGGGCAAGAGCTCGCTCGGCCGGCTCGGCCTGCTGATCCACAGCACCGCCGGGTTCGTCGACGCCGGCTGGAACGGCCAACTGACCCTCGAGCTGTCCAACGTGGCCAACCTGCCCATCACCTTGTACCCGGGCATGAAGATCGGCCAGATCAGCTTCCTGCAGATGACCACGCCGGCCGACAACCCCTACGGGTCGGGGGCTGTCGGCTCGAAGTACCAGAACCAGGTCGGTCCCCGGCCCAGCCGCTACTTCGAGAACTTCCGCGACCGCTGAGCCCGCCGGCCGGGCCGTCGTCTCAGGCCATCGGCTCGTTGGCCCAGGCCGAGGCGCCCTCGGCGGCGGCGGCCAGGGCGTGGCGTTGTTCCCCTTTTTCGATGGCGTCGAGCAGATGCATGGAGATGTCCTGGACGAGCACGTCGTCGCGGCCGTTCTCCTTGACCCCGTCGTCGAGCATCACGATGCAGAACGGACAGGCGGTGGCCACCCGGCTGGCTCCCGTGGCGATCAGCTCGCGCGACCGCTCGGTGTTGACCTTCTTGCCGGTCGACTCCTCCATCCACATCCGGGCCCCGCCGGCCCCGCAGCACATGCCCTTGGTGCCGTTGCGGGGCGCTTCGACGATCTCGATGCCCTTGAGCGAGCCGATGACCTTGCGGGGAGCCGAGTAGACGTCGTTGTGGCGGCCCAGGTAGCACGAGTCGTGGTACACGACCCGCTCCTCGAGGGTGGCGTCGTGGAGGTCGAGCCGGCCGGACTCGATCAGGTACTCCAGGAACTGGCTGTGGTGCAGCACCTCGAAGTGGCCGCCCAGCTGCGGGTACTCGTTGCCCAGGGTGTTGAAGCAATGGGGGCAGATGGTGATGATCTTCTTCACGCCCATGGCGTTGAGCGTCTCGACGTTCTGCCCGGCCAGCATCTGGAAGATGTACTCCGACCCGGAACGCCGGGCCGGGTCGCCGGTGCACAGCTCCGACGGTCCGAGGATGGCGAAGTCGACCCCGGCCCGCTGCAGGAGCTTGGCCGTGGCCGCCGTGATCTTGCGGGCCTTGTCGTCGAAGCTGCCGGCGCAGCCCACCCAGAACAGGTACTCGTGGTCCAACACGGCCGTCCCGTCGACCACCGGCACCGACTCGGGCAGGGCGGCGGCCCAGTCGCCCCGGGTGTCCTGGGACATGCCCCAGGGGTTCTGCTGGTTCTCCATGGCCCGGTAGGCCTTGCCCAGCTCGGTCGGGAAGTTCGACTCCATGAGCGACAGGTAGCGGCGCATGTCGAGGATCTTGTCGAGGATCTCGATGTTCACCGGGCAGATCTCGTCGCACGCCTTGCACGACGTGCAGGCCCACACCTCCTCGGCGGTGATACGGCCGAAGACGCTGTCGGCGGTGACGGTCAGCTCCGGCTCGTGGCCGACGATGGGTGGCACCGGCGGGTTGCCCGACTCGCTCATCACCTGACCGACCTTCAGCACGATCTCGCGGGGATCGAGGGGCTTGCCGGTGGCGTTGGCCGGGCAGACACTGGTGCAGCGCCCGCACACCGTGCAGGCGTCGGTGTCGAGCAGCTGCTTCCAGGTGAAGTCGCTGATGACCGCCGCCCCGAAGCTCTCCATCTCCGTCTCGGCCAGGTTGGGCAGGGGCTTCATCGCCCCCTTCGGCCGGTCCCGGTCGGAGAGGTACATGTTCATCGGCGAGGTGACCATGTGACGCATCTTGGTGATCGGGAGGATGGCCACGAACACGAAGAAGGCGGCCACGTGGACCAGCCACAGCACCTGGTGGGTGGTCTGCAGGGCGCCGTGGTGGGTGTTGCGGAACAGCCACGACAGCGGGTAGGAGATGTACCCCCACTTCTCGTAGGCCGGTCGCCCGATGAGCGCCACCCGCAGCGTCTGCACGGCCAGCCCGGTGAAGCCGATGGTGAACAGCGTCCCCAGGATGAGGGCGTCCTCCGGTCGGGTCTTGACCCGCAGCCGGTAGGGCCGCTGGATGTAGCGCCGCACGATGGCCCAGCTGATGCCGACCAGGAACAGGATCCCGGCCGTGTCGCCTACGAACTTGTAGGCCTGGTAGGTGGTGCCGTGGAGGAACTTGGCCGACGGCGGCAGCTGGTGGTCGATCTCGAGCACCGTGGTCACCGCGAACAGGATCAGGAACGGGAAGTAGATCAGGCTGTGCATCAGCCCCGCCGCGCTGTCGCGCAGCAGGGTCTGCATGTAGACGCCGCGTCGGTAGCTGTCGGCCCGCTTCTTGAACCGGCGGCGGTCGGTGAGCCGGGCGTCGGGGGCCCCCCGCTCCCAGTTGCGGGCCCGCAACGACAGCTGCCAGGCGGCCCACACGAACAGCAGGGGCAGCAGCGAGTAGAAGATCAGCTGGAGGGGTCCGGGGATGTTGACGAACACCTCGCGGGACACGGCGCTGTTGTCGGTCCACCCCTCGCTGGCGCCGATGATGCCCGACGCGGCGGTGACCACGGCCAGGCCCAGCCCGACCACGAGGAACAGCTGGGATGGCCTGAGGGGGGCCCTGACCTTCGGCCGAGTCGACATGGTCCCTGAACGTACCCTGCGACCTGCCGGACCAACGAGTTCTCGGTCGGCCCGCCCGGGCCGACCGGCCGGGCCGGGAATCGTCTAGTGGGACAGGGCCCGCTCGTCGGCCTCCCGCAGCCGCTCGGCCATCTGGTTGAGCAGCTTGGAGGCCAGTCGGGGCACCGACTCGACCACCGCGGCGAACTCCCGCTGGCCGAGCACCAGGACGGTCAGGGGCGTGTCGGCGGTCACGGTGGCGTTGCGGACACTGCGCGACAGCACGGCCAGCTCCCCGAAGTACTGACCGGTCCCCAGGGTGGCCACCTTGCGCCCGTTGCGCCGGACCGTCGCCGTCCCGTCGAGGATGAGGAAGAACTCGTGACCGTACTGCCCTTCGGTCACCAGCTCCTTGCCGGCCGGCACGGTGATCTCGTCGGAGGCCCGACTGATCTGTTCGAGCTCCTTCTTCGTGCACGAGGAGAACAGCCGGACCTGGGCGAGGTGCGCAAGCTTGGGATCCTGGGCCATGACCCGGACGATAGCGGGGCGGCGTCCCCGCTGCTCAGGATGGTCCGCGTGTCCGCCCCGGTCGGCCGGCGGACCGCTCAGGCGTCGAGGTAGCGGGCGCGTTCCCAGTCGGTGACGTGGCCGCGGTAGGACTCGGCCTCGGCTCGCCGCCCGCTGACCAGGCTGGCCAGCAACCGGTGGTCGAAGGCGTCGACGAGGGCGTCGTCGGCCAGCAGGGCGTCGAGGGCCTCGTCCAGGCTGCGGGGCAGAGGCTGGTAGCGGACGGCGTCGGTCTCGGCCGGGTCGAAACTGTCGACCGCCTCCTCCAGGGGGGGACCCGGGTCGTAGCCGTTGGTCAGCCCGTCGCCCCCGGCCACCAGCAGGCCGGCCACCAGCAGGTAGGGGTTGGCCGTCGGGTCGCCGCCCCGGTACTCGATGCCCCCCGAGTCGGGTCCGGGGGTGCCGATGCGGACCAGAGCGGCCCGGTTGAGGTGGGCCCACACCGCGGTTCCCGGCGCTTCCGGTCCGGCATGGAGCCGCTTGTAGGAGTTGACCGTGGGGGAGACCAGGGCGGCCAGGCCGCGGGCGTGGGTCAGCAGCCCGCCGACGAAGGACTCCCCGTCGGGGGACAGCTTGCCGTCCGGGCCGACCAGGCCGGCCACGTCCTGGAGCAGGTGCAGGCCCGATCCGGGTTGGCCGTCGAGGGGCCGGGCCATGAAGGTGGCCAGCACCCCGGCCTCCTCGGCCACGTCGCGCACGATCTGCTTGGCCAGCACGACGGCGTCGGCCACGGCCAGGGGTCCGAGAGGGGCCAGGTCGAGTTCGTACTGGCCGGGCCCGGCCTCGTGGTGGCAGGCCCGGACGTCCACACCGGCCGCGGCCAGCTGGTCGGCGGCCCGCCGCACGATCCGCATCCCCAGGCCCTCGTTGTCGTCGAAGTAGGCGGCCTGGTCGAGGGGTTGGCCGTCGCGCAGCAGGTACAGCTCCAGCTCGGCGGTGGCCTTCCACGCTTCGGCCAGCTCCCCGAAACCGTCGAGCATCCCGACCAGGGCGGTGCGGGGGTCGGCCGGCCAGGGCACGCCGTCGGGGGTCAGGACCGTGCAGGCCACCCGGGCCACCTCACCGGAACGGTGCAGGGTCGTCGGATCGGCCCGCAGCAGCATGTCGGCCTCGAGAGCCCGGGCCTGCCCCTGGAGGGCGGAGCCGTCGAAGGCCTCGCCGAATTCCACGGCCCGGGCGAAGCGGGCGGCGGGGAGCTGGACGGCGTTGGAGGTCCCGAAGACGTCCACGAAGGTGAGCCGGACCCAGCGGACGCCGCTCAAGAGGGCTTCGATCGATTCGGTGCTGGACATGGCGCTCCTGGGCTGGTGGCTCATCGGGGGGTCGGCCCGGCCGCCGCCGGCACCGGTGACGGGGTCATCGCAGGACGACCGACAAGGTGATGATGATCCCGACGATCCCCACGAAGCCGACGGCCACCAGGCCGACGAAGGCCCACAGGCGCTTCTCGGAGTTCACGGCGGCCATGCCGCCGATGGCCGGCTCGGGGCTGAGGTCGTAGCTGTCCGGGCCGATGTCGTCGAGCCGGTCGAGATCGGCGACAAGTTGGTCGGCCGAGTCGTAGCGGTGCTCGGGCTGGCGGCGCATGGCGTGCATGACCACCGCCTCGAGGCCCTTCGGCACGTCGTGGCGCAGCTTGTGGATGGGCGTCGGGTGCTCGCTCAGATGCCCGGCCATGACGGCCATCCAGTTGTCCCCCCGGAACGGGACGTGCCCGCTCAGCAGCTCGTACATCATCACCCCCCAGGCGTAGATGTCGCTGCGGGCGTCGCCCCGCTCGCCCTGGATCTGCTCAGGGCTCATGTAGTCGGGGGTGCCGAGGGCGTCGGAGAGATGCTTCCAGGTCAGCCGGCGCGCCCCTTCCAGCATGGCCGTCCCGAAGTCGGCCACCTTCAACCGACTGTCGGCGGTGACCAGGATGTTCTCTGGTTTGAGGTCGCGGTGGACGATGCCGGCGTGGTGCAGGTAGGCCAGCGCCTCGGCCAACTGGCGGCCCCAGTCGACGATGGTCTTGATGGGCACGACGTCGGGACCGGCCCGCAGCACCCGGCGCAGGTTGTCGCCGTCGATGTACTCGAGGACCAGGTACGGCTCGTTGCGGTTCTCCCCCCCGTCCATCCCCCGCTGCACGCCGGGATGGTCGAGCTTGCGGGCGATGTCGCTCTCCCGGCGGTACCGCTGGAACAGCCCGGGATCGGCGAACAGGTTGGGGTTCGGCATCTTCAGCACCACCGTTCCGCCGGTGGTGGTGTCCTTGGCCTTGTAGGTCTCGGCGTAGGCCCCCTCGCCGAGCGAGTCGATGACCTCGAACCGGTCGATCAGGTCCCCGGGCTGGTGACGCATGTCAGCGTCCCCGCCGGAACAGGCCGCGCCGCCCGGCCACCGGCGGGATGGGCTGGCTGGAGGTGATTCGCACCACCACCGCGGTGGCGTTGTCGGCCGTGCCCCGACCGACGGCCGTGTCCACCAGCCGGGCCGCCGCGGCGGCCGGCGTGGGCACGTCGTCGGAGCCGATAGCCCCGGTGATCTGGGCGATGTCGGTCCGGGAGACGACGTCCCACAGGCCGTCCGAGCACAGCACGAACGTGTCTCCCTTCACGATGGGTTCCTTGAGCAGGTCGACCTGCACGGTCATATCGGCCCCCAGGCTACGGGTCAGCATGGACCGGGCCGGGTGAGTGGCGGCCTGGTCGGCGGTGATCATCCGCATCCGCAGCATTTCGGCGACCCGGGAATGGTCGGTGGTCAGCTGGATGCACTCCCCGTCGCGGACCTTGTAGCAGCGGCTGTCCCCCACGTTGGCGATGAAGGCCTCGGTGCCGCTCAGGGCCAGCGCGCACACGGTGGTGCCCATGCCCCGCCGGCCGGTCTCCCGCCCGGCGTCGTAGACGGCCAGGTTGGCCGCCCGCACCCCGCCCCGCAGCGCCCCCGACGCCTGGGCCACCGGACCGCCGGTCCAGGAGGCCAGCAGGGCCTCGGTGGCCAGGCGGCTGGCCACCTCTCCGGCGGCGTGGCCGCCCATCCCGTCAGCCACCACCCACAGTGGCGGCTGCTCCCAGGCGTCGTCGGGAACGGTCGGAGCCGCCGCCCCGGCGAAGTCCTCGTTGTGGGGCCGGACCTTGCCCGGGTCGCTGACCAGTCCCCAGGCCAGCTTGGCCAGCACGGCGTGGTTCTCCAGCCGTCCGTTGCCCTCGGTGGGGGTGTCGTCGTCGCGGCGGGCCACGGCTCCATCATCGGTCACGGAGTACGGTGACCTGACATGGCCGACTCCCGCCGCAAGCCAGGCACCGGTCGCGTCACCCCCAAAGGCGGCCCCCAGCCGGCCGGGCGGGCGCCGCGGGCCCGACCCTCGGGACCCCGGGCCTCCCTGCCCAACAAGATCGGCCCGTTCCGCCGGCCCGATGCCAACGCCGCTCCCGGCCAGGTCGGGCGGCGGCCGACCCCCCCGGGCCGGCTGGCCTTTTTCGGCGCCCTGTACATCGTGGTGGGGATCATCTCGTTCTTCGTCCTCAAGGGCGGCTTCTCGATCATCATCGGGATCGTGTTCATCGGCCTCGGTCTGTTGTGGCTGCGGGGGGCCGGCACGGCCGTGCTGCGCCGCAGCCGCCGGGGCGACGGCGGCCCCGACGCCTGACCCCGGACCTGATCGGGCCGGGTGGAAGGGTCCCGACGCGACACGCGACCGGGACCGGCACGAAGGCCGGCCCCGGTCGCCCGGTCGCAGTCAGGGGAGGCTGCGCCGTGTCGCTGCTGTCGAACGCCGTTATGCCGAGGCGGTGACGCTCGTGCGGTCGGCCTTGCGGGACTCGGTGTGGCCCTTGGCGTGATGCTTGTTGGGGTTCACGGCCACCCAGATGACCCCGAGGATGGCCCAGCCGACGACGATGGCCAGGGACTTGTAGGCGTCCTTGGTGGTGGCCCCGCCGGCGGTGATGGCCAGGTAGACGACACCGAACAGCTCACCCAGGTTCATCAGGAACCCGATCCCGGGCACGACGTAGTGCTTGCCGATGTGGCGGTCGTGGCGGGAGGCGAAGGCCACGATGGCCACCAGACAGGTCATGCCGTAGACCAGGAACGTCCCGGTGTTGGAGGCCACCGTGATCTGGGTGATGTTGTCCACGTTCCAGGGCGTGGCGCAGTACACGCCGATGGCCGCCGAAATGATGGTGATGATGAAGATGCCGCCGTGGGGGGTGGCGAACTTGCCGTGCAGGAGGCTGAGGACGCCCGGCATCTCCTTGTCCTTGGCCATCGAGTAGGTGACCCGGACCCCGGTGTTGAGACAGGCCAACGTGGTGCCGAGGAGGGCCATGAGCACGGTGGCCGCCACGATCAGCGAGACCGTCGTGCCGGTGTGCCCGAGGGAGGTCTCGGCGATGTTGTGGATCATGGTCCCGATGGGCGCCGGGTCGGCCCCCGAGGCGGCGTAGCCGTGCAGGGTGGAGGCCGGGGTGGAGCCGCTGGCCGCCACGGCCCAGGTGGCGGTGGTGTTGCCGTTGGCGAAGTTGGCGGCGAAGTACTCGAACAGGTAGCACACGCCACCCTGGATGATCAGCGAGAGCATGACACCCCGCTTGATGTCCTTGTCCGGGTTGATCGCCTCGGCGCCCAGGGCGGTGACCGACTCGAAGCCGACGAGCAGCAGGATGGCGATCGTCGACTGGTAGATCACGTTCATGAACTTGTGGGGGATCACCACCTTGCCGGCGTTGGCCAGCGAGTAGATCTCGTGCCCGTGGCCGATGCGGTAGGCGATGAACAGGATCGAGACCAAGGCCAGCGTGGTGATCTGGATCACGTTGATGACGATGGCCGTCAGGGTCGAACCGCTCACCCCCCGGTAGGCGATGTAGCCGCACACGAAGGCCAGGATCACCGCGCCGATGGCCTGGGGGATGTAGGTCAGGGTGTGGTGGAAGACGGCCCCGTAGATGTAGCCGAACAGGATCCCCATGAACCCGACCATGATCGCCGGGTACAGCCAGTAGTAGAGGTGGCTGATCCACCCGACCGAGAGCTTGGCGAACCGGGCGAACTTGTGGTAGGCGGGGTTGTCATGGTCGAGCAGGGCGGCCTCGGCGAAGTAGTAGCTCGAACCCGTCCCGGCGTCGGGATAGATGCGGGCCAGTTCGCTGTAGCTGTAGGCCGTGAGGAGGGCGAGGACCAGGGAGAACAGCAACCCCGTCCACATGTCGGGGGCGGTGGCGCCGCCCTTTTGCGATGCCTGGATCTGGAACGTCGTCCAGAGGAAGGCGCCGGGCGCGATGAGCGCCATGGCGTTCACGGTGATGCCGGTGAGCGTGAGACTCCGTTTCATCTCACCGGCGGTGACTTCGGCCACGGTGGAAGGTCCCTTTCGTTGGTGGGGTTGGCGCGCACCGCGTGAGGTGCGGCAGCCGGACTGGAGCGCCGCGCTGCGCTCGATCGCCACCGTAGATAGGCCACATTTCCGTTCTGTCAGCCGCGTATGAACGGTGTGTTTCGCTTCCTTACGCGTTTGTTACGGCCGGGCCGAACGGGCTGGTATCGCCTGTGGGCTCACGGGATGGGCGCAGGGCTCAGGCGTCGGCCGGCTGGCCGTCGGCGTAGGTCCAGTCGGGCCGCTTGAGGGCGTAACGGTCGTCGTAGACGGCCACCCCGTCGGTCAGGTCGACCAGCTTGGGCAGGACCACCGTCGCCGGGCGCGGGCAGCCCCGCCCCTCGAGGTGGGCCACGAACTCCTCCGGGTATCGGCTGAGCAGGCTGGCCACCACGTTGACCTCCTCGACGGGCAGGGCACAGCGGTTGCCGTCGGTGACGTTGCGCAGCCGGGCGCCGATGATCTCGATGTCGAGCTCGCTGCCCCGGCCGGCCTCGATGGCCGCCAGCCGTTCGGTGATCGCCTGGGTGCCGAGCTTGCAGGCCGGGCACTGGCCGCACGACTCGACGTGCAGGAAGTGGCTGAACAGGCGGGCCACCTCGACCATGCAGGTGCCGTCGTCGTAGACCACGAACCCGCCCGCCCCGAGGCCCGACCCGGCCGCGGCCATGTCCTCGTAGGTCATCGGGGTGGCCAGGTGCTCCGGACCGAGGACCGGGTTGGAGATGCCGCTGAACACGCCTTTGACCGTGCGCCCCGGAGAGAGTCCACCGCCGATGGTGTCGAGTACCTCGCCGAGCGTGGTGCCGAGCTCGACCTCCCCGACGCCGGGGTGGACGACGTCGCCGACCACGGTGCACACGAGGGTGCCGGGGCTGGCGCCGCGGCCCAGCCCCCGGAACCACTCGGCCCCCCGGGCCAGGATGTGGGGCACGTTGCAGAGCGTCTCGACGTTGTTGACCAGCGTCGGGTTGGCGCCGCTGGCCCCGTCCCCGCCCGGGTGTTCGGCGTCGGCCGTCTCGGCCTCGTGGGCCTGCCAGCCCAGCTGGACGTTGGTGGCGAACAGCCCGTGCTGGTAGGGCGGCAGGAGCCGGGGGAGGGGAGCGTTGCCCTCGATCACCTCGAGGAGGGCCTTCTCCTCCCCGAAGAGGTACTCGTCGGGGCCGAGCACGATCCGCACCGCCGACTCGAACCAGCCCGCATCCAGGGTTTCGGCCAGTGCAGCCTCCAGGGCGGCGAGCTCCACGGTGAAGGTCCGCTTGAGGGCGATGAAGCTCTCCCGGGCCCCGACCGCC
>Ga0075017_100002693_pt1 | contig 11144 bp, 7 predicted proteins | sample AleBraG_ABR_2012_FD_71475 | JGI IMG/M metagenome (GOLD analysis project Ga0075017, IMG submission 71475) | Freshwater sediment microbial communities in response to fracking from Pennsylvania, USA - Alex Branch Run_MetaG_ABR_2012 | ecosystem: Environmental > Aquatic > Freshwater > Creek >...
GGCAAGCCCATCCCGCCGCCGCCTGGTGGCGCTCGGCGCAGCGCGCCTCCGACCGGCGCACGTCCCGGTGGCCCGCGCACGACCGGTGGGCCCCCGCGCTCGGGCGGATTCGGTGGACCGCGCAGCGGTCCCGGCGGTGGCGGTGGCGGTGGCGGTGGCTTCGGGGGTCGTCCTGGCGGCCCGCCCTCGGGTCCGCCTCCGGGACGAGGTGGTCCGGGAGGACGCGGCCAGCGCCCGCCCCAGCGCCGCGCACGCCGCCGGCGTCGCAACATGGAGGAGCTCGAGCCGACGCAGCTGACGACCTACATGCCGTCCACCGCACCGGTGCCTGAGGGAGAGATCATCGTCGAGCGCGGTTCGACGGCTCGTGATCTTGGCAGCAAGCTGAACCGCTCAGCCGGCGACGTCATCCGCTTCCTGCTGCTGCAGGGGGAGATGGTCACCGCCACCCAGTCACTCAGCGACGACATGATCGAGCTCTTCGCCGCCGAGCTGGGCGCTGAGGTGCGCCTCGTCGATCCTGGTGAGGAGCAAGAGGCCGAGCTGCTGGCCCGCTTCTTCGAAGAGGAAGAGGAAGAGGACGAAGAGGAGGGCGAGCCCCGTCCGCCCGTCGTCACCGTCATGGGACACGTCGACCACGGCAAGACCCTCCTGCTCGACAAGATCCGCTCGGCCAACGTCGTTGCCGGCGAGGCCGGCGGCATCACGCAACACATCGGCGCCTATCAGGTCGACTGGAAGGGCCACGCCATCGCCTTCATCGACACGCCCGGCCACGAGGCATTCACCGCCATGCGCGCTCGCGGCGCCCAGGTCACTGACATCGTGATCTTGGTCGTGGCCGCGGACGATGGCGTCATGCCGCAGACGATCGAGGCCATCGACCACGCAAAGGCGGCCGACGTGCCGATCATCGTGGCGGTGAACAAGATGGACCGAGAAAACGCCAACCCCGACCGGGTGCTCCAGCAGCTCAGCGAGCACCAGCTGGTCGCGGAGAAGTGGGGTGGGGACACGATCGTCTGCGAGGTCTCCGCCTTGCAGGGCACCGGGATCGAGGAGCTGCTCGAGCAGCTCGTGCTCGTGGCCGAGGTCGAGGAGCTCCGCGCACCGATTGAGGGTCGAGCCCGGGGCACCGTCCTCGAGGCCGAGCTTGAGGTCGGCCGAGGCCCGGTGGCAACGGTCATGGTCCAGCGAGGCACCTTGCGGGTGGGCGATCCCATTGTCGCCGGGGCTGCCTGGGGCAAGGCCAAGGCGCTCATCGATGACCACGGCAAGCAGGTCAAGTCGGCCGGACCCTCGACGCCGGTCCAGGTCCTCGGATTCTCAGAGCCGCCTCAGGCCGGCGACGAGCTGCGCACGGCGACCGATCTGGCCCACGCTCGGACCTTGGGCGAAGCCCGCGCACAGCGCATGCGACTCTCGGGTCACCTGCCTGCCCCCTCGGCGGCCGGCGCGCGGCTCGAGGATCTCTTCGAGCAGATCCAGCGCGGGGAGACCGCCACCTTGAACGTGGTGCTCAAAGCCGATGTTCAGGGCTCGCTCGAGGCATGTACCGAGAGCCTCAAGAAGCTCGAGCGCGATGACGTGAAGCTGGCCTTCATCCGTCGCGGCGTCGGCGGGATCAACGAGAACGACGTCCAGCTGGCCAAGGCCTCCAACGCCACGATCATCGGCTTCAACGTCCGACCCGACAAGCGCAGCCGCGAGATGGCGGTTGCGGACGGTGTCGAGATCCGCACCTACGAGATCATCTACAAGCTCATCGAAGACATCGAGGCGGCCATGCTCGGCATGCTTGCACCCGAGTTCGAAGAGGTCGTCACCGGTGAGGCTGAGGTGCGACAGGTCTTCCGCATCCCGCGGATCGGTGCCATCGCCGGCTGCTACGTCCGTGAGGGCGTGATCACCCGCGGCTCGAAGGTCCGCTTCCTCCGTGATGGGACCGTCATCTGGAAGGGTGCCATCAGCTCGCTGCGGCGCTTCAAGGAGGACGCCCGCGAGGTTCAGTCCGGTTTCGAGTGCGGCATCGGGCTGACCGATTACCAAGACCTCAAGGACGGCGACATCATCGAGACCTTCGAGGAGCGAGAGATCCCGCGGAGCTAGTTCGTCATGGCGCGCCGACACGATGACCGCGCCTACGGCGGTGCTGCGTCCTACCCGCGCTCGCTGCGCGTCAACACATTGATCCAGCAGGTCGTCGCCGAGGAGATCGAGCGCTTGGCCGATGCCGACGAGCGGCTGCGCCTGGTGACCGTGACCGGCGTGACCAGCTCGCCCGACCTGCGCAACGCAACGGTCTTCTTGAGCTCGATGTCAGAGGAGGCCGCTGAGGCCCTTGACGAACGCCGGGTGGCGCTCCAACGGACCCTCGGCAGCGGCTCGAGGATGAAGCGCACGCCCAAGCTGGTCTTTGCCATCGACCCCGGCGTCAGCGAGGGGAGCAAGATCGACGACGCCCTGCGCCGACTGAAGCGCGACGACGAGCCGGAGCGGTGAGTCGCCGGGGGGCGGGGGAGGACCCAAGCGGCTTCTTGGTCGTCGACAAGGATCCCGGGATGACGAGCCACGATGTGGTCGCCCGCCTGCGACGACTCTTCCACCAGCGACGCACGGGGCACGCTGGCACCCTCGACCCCTCGGCCACTGGCGTCCTGGTGGTGGGCTTCGGGCGAGCGACGCGCCTGCTGCGCTTCCTCCAGGCCACGACCAAGGTCTACGAAGGCGAGCTCGTCTTGGGCGAGACGACGACGACGCTCGACGCCGACGGCGAAGTCACCGAGCGCTTCGATATGTCATCGGTCACCCCCGAAGAGGTCGAGCGCGCTGCAGTGGCACTTCGCGGTGACATCCTCCAGGTCCCGCCGATGGTGTCGGCGATCAAGGTGGGCGGCCGACGCCTCCACGAGCTCGCTCGTGCCGGCGAGGAGATCGAGCGCCAACCCCGTGCCGTGCGGATCGATCGCTTCGAGCTCAGCCCGACCGATGATCCCTGCTGCTATCGCTTCGAGGTTCGCTGCTCATCGGGAACCTACGTCCGAAGTCTGGCCGACGACCTCGGCCGGCTCCTGGGCGGTGGGGCGCACCTCAGCCGCCTCCGGCGCAGCGAGGTGGGCAGCTTTCGGATCGACGAGGCCCAGCGCCTCGATGAGCTGACTGCTGCCCTCGAGCAGGGCGAGGCGCCCGGGAGCTTGCTGATGAGCCCGGCTGCTGCCATGCGCGACATGACCGCGCTGGCGGTCGATGAGGAGATCGCCAGGCTCGTCTCGACGGGCCGAGGACTCGACCACGAGGTCGGACAGATCGCCGGTCCCTATGCGCTGGTCGACCAGGCGGGTGAGCTGCTGGCGGTCTATCGAGATGCCGAGCCGGGGCGCATCGTGCCCGTGGTGGTGCTCGCCGGCTGATGTCGCTGGGGCGGGCAAGGCAGAGCGTCTAGGTTTCTGGCCGCATGGAGATCATCGGACCCAGCTCTCCGCCGCTCGCTCCGGCCGGCTCGGTGGTCACCATCGGGGTCTACGACGGCGTCCATCTTGGCCACCAGCGCACGCTCAGGGCCGTGGTGGAGATGGCGCACGCCAGCGATCGAGCTGCGGTGGTGGCCACCTTCGACCGCCATCCCGCATCCGTGCTGCGGCCCCAGGCGGCGCCAAAGCTGCTCGCCGATCTCGAGCAGCGACTTGAGCTGCTCGAGCAGGCCGGCCTCGACGTGACCGCGGTGATCCCCTTCGACCTTCAGCGTGCTCGTGAGACAGCCGAGGACTTCATCTCAGGGGTGCTGGTCGATCTGCTCGGAGCATCGAGGGTGGTGGTGGGGGAGGGCTTCCGCTTCGGCGCTGGCCGGCTCGGCGACACCGAGGTCTTGGCAGCACAGGGCCGGCGCCTGGGCTTCGACATCGAGACCATCTCGCTCGACATGGAGGAAGGGGAGGCTGTCTCCTCGACCCGCATCCGCGGCGAGATCGCCCGAGGGGACGTGGCGGGGGCCAGTGCGCTGCTCGGCCGCTGCCATGAGCTGCGTGGCGAGGTCGTCCACGGCGATGGCCGGGGAGGGCCCTTGCTGGGCATGCCGACGGCCAACATCCACGTCGGCGAAGACATGGCCGTTCCGGAGCTGGGGATCTACGCCGGCTGGTATCGGGATGAGGAGATCAGCGCCCATCCGGCGGCGATCTCGGTGGGGCGCCGGCCGACCTTCTACGCCGACGCCGACCCCCTGATCGAGGCGCACCTGATCGGCTTCAGCGGCGATCTCTACGGTCGGAGCGGTCGGATCTCCTTCCTCGACCGGCTCCGTGACGAGCAGCGCTTCGACGACCTCGACGAGCTGATCGCTCAGATGGGAGCGGACGTCGCCCACGCTGCTCGCCTGCTGGCTGATGCCGCCGAGCTCGCCCCAGGGCGCTGAACGAGGCCTGGCACCGAGGCGCTCGGAGCTCCTGCTAGCATTGCTCTTGCACGTCTGAGGCCCCCTTGCTACGAGCGGGGAGCGTCGGCGCTGTGGGTCGGCGCACCGCGACGGCCCGGAACCTCCCGTACCAACGCAACGAGGACGCACCGTCATGGCTGAGAAGCAGGACATCATCTCGGAGCACAAGCTCCACGATTCAGACACCGGGTCACCCGAGGTCCAGATCGCACTGCTGACCGATCGCATCTCACACCTGACCGAGCACCTGAAGGTCCACAAGGGTGATCACCACACCCGCCGTGGCCTGATGAAGCTCATCGGTCGCCGTCGTCGCCTTCTTGACTACGTGGCGGCCAACGACGTCGAGCGCTACCGCTCGATCATCGCCAAGCTCGGCATCCGCCGCTAGCGAGGCACAAGGGGTGCACTGACGGGAGACCGTTGGCCGCCCCAACCAGACGGGCACCACCGACAGTCGGCTGCCAGTCGCCGGTCACCTCCGCTCCCGAACCGTCGGGAGCAGCACAGGGGTGGTCGACCACTGGGAACCGGAGCCGGGGCGCCCCCCAACAACTCCAAGGAGACCCATGGCAGACGCCATCCGCGTAAGCGGCCCGATCAGCGGTACCGACCGCAGCCTCACATTCGAGACGGGCAAGCTCGCACAGCTGGCCGATGGAGCCGTTCAGGCTCGCATCGGCGACACCATCGTCCTGGCGACGGCCACCGCCGCCCGCAAGGTCCGGGAAGGCGCCGACTTCTTCCCGCTGACCGTCGACATCGAGGAGCGGACCTACGCCGCGGGCAAGATCCCCGGCTCGTTCTTCCGCCGAGAGGGCAAGTCCTCGGACCAGGCCATCTTGATCTGTCGGCTCATCGACCGGCCCCTGCGCCCGTCCTTCCCGAAGGGCTTCCGCAACGAGGTCCACGTCGTCGGCACCGTCTTCGGCGCCGACCAGGAGAACCCGCACGACATCATCGCCATCAACGCCTCATCGGCAGCGCTGATGATCTCGGGCATCCCCTTCGAGGGCCCCATCGGCGCGGTGCGCATCGCGTACACCACCGACGGGACCTGGATCCCGCATCCCACCTTCCAGGAGGGTGACGAGTCCACCTTCGAGCTCGTGGTCGCAGGCCGCGCGCTGAGCGAGGACGAGGACACCGACATCGCCATCATGATGGTGGAGGCCGGTGGCACCGAAGGCTCCTTCAACATGTACGCCGACGGCGCACCGAAGGTCACCGAAGAGGTCCTGGCGGCCGGTCTCGAAGCATCGAAGACCTGGATCCGCGAGTCCATCAACCTCCAGCGCGAGATGGTTCGCCAGTACATCGCCGAGCGCGGGCCGATCATCCCGATGGAGTACTCGGTCCACTCCGACTATCAGGACGACGTCATGGCGGCCGTCGAAGAGCTGGGGACCGCGAAGCTCACCGCTGCCAACGTCCAGGTGACCAAGGCCGAGCGCAACGCAGCCCTTGACGCCGCTGGTAACGAGATCATCGCCGAGCTCGACGCTCGATTCCCTGACCGGAGCTCGGAGATCAAGGGTGCGATCCGGTCGCTGACCAAGGCGCTCGTCCGCAAGCGCATCGTCGAGGAAGGCGTCCGCATCGATGGACGCGGCACCGCCGACATCCGGCCGCTGACCGCCGAGGTCGACCTCTTCCCGACGGCCCACGGCTCAGCGCTCTTCCAGCGTGGCGAGACCCAGGTGATCAACGTGACCACCCTCGGCATGCCCCGCATGAACCAGCTGATCGACACGATCACGCCGGACGAGACCAAGCGCTACATGCACCACTACAATTTCCCGCCGTACTCGACAGGCGAGACGGGCTTCATGCGTGGCCCGAAGCGCCGCGAGATCGGGCACGGGATGCTGGCGGAGCGGGCCCTGCTTCCGGTGGTCCCCACCCAAGAGGAGTTCCCCTACACGCTGCGCTTGGTCTCCGACGTCATGTCGTCGAACGGCTCGACGTCGATGGCCTCGGTCTGCGGATCGACGCTGTCGTTGATGGCGGCCGGTGTGCCGATCAAGGCGCCGGTTGCCGGGATCGCCATGGGCCTTGTCTATGACGGCGGGACCTACGTGACCTTGACCGACATCCTCGGCGCCGAAGATGCCTTCGGTGACATGGACTTCAAGGTGGCCGGATCGGCTGATGCCATCACGGCGCTGCAGCTCGACACGAAGATCGACGGCCTGCCCGCCGACGTCTTGACCAAGGCGCTGATGCAGGCGAAGGACGCTCGGCTCGAGATCCTCGCGGTGATCACCGACTGCATCGATGAGCCCCGGAGCGAGGTGGCCGTGAGCGCGCCGAAGATCGTGTCGCTCGAGATCCCGATCGACAAGATCGGCGAGGTCATCGGACCCAAGGGCAAGGTCATCAACACCCTCCAGCAGGAGACCGGTGCGGACATCGCTGTCGATGACGATGGTGTCGTGGGAACGGTGACGATTGGGGCCAAGGATGGCCACGCCGTGGAGGAGGCCCGTCGCCGGATCTCCTTGATCCTCGACCCGCCGACCGCGGACGTCGGAGAGATCTACCAGGGCAAGGTTGTGAACCTGACCAAGTTCGGCGCCTTCGTGAACATCCTCCCGGGTCGTGACGGCCTGCTCCACATCTCAAAGATGTCGCCGCTGGCCGGTGGCAAGCGCATCGGTCAGGTCGAGGATGTCCTCGAGCTGGGCCAGCCAATCGAGGTCCGGGTCGACGACATCGACCCCCAGGGCAAGGTGTCGCTCTCACTCGCCGGCGAGCCGGTCGTCGCGGCTAGCGCCGCCCCGGCCGAGCGCCGCACGGCGCCCTCTGCTCCTGTTGATGACGCACCGCGGGCAAGCTCAGGGGGCTCCTCTTTCGAGGACGAGTTCGAGGCCGAGCTGGCCGCCGAGCTGGGCGACCTCGGTCCCGGTGGTCCGACCGGTGGCCAGGGCGGCGACAGCCGGCGCCCGAGGAACCGCTCTCGACGCCGTTGAGCCTGCTGGCGGATCGCGCTGCGATCCGCTTGAGACGACTCGCGGGCGGCTGGGTCCTGTCGGCATCTGCCGTTGGGACCCAGCCGCTTTGTCGCGTCCCGACGACGTCAGGGCGCCGGCAATCCGCCACGGCTCGCATTGTTGAGTTGAAGATGCCTGCGATGCACGCGAGCAGCTGGCGGTGAGGGCGGACGAGACGATGATGGCTGCAGAGCTTGCGTCAAGTCCGGCGCGCCTGCGCTGGTGGGCGCCAGCGGAGGAGGACCGCTGGCCCGTTGCGATCCTTGTGCTCGTCCCGACCTTGCTCTTCGTCGTGCCAAGCCTTCTCGGCCACCCGCCGATCGCGGGCGACAACCTGATCCAGAACTTCCCGCTGCGGGTGCTCTCAGGCAAGATCCTGGCGACCGGGCATCTTCCACTGTGGAACACGGGCTCGTTCTCGGGGACGCCACTCCTCGGAGGGATGAACGCGGGCTCGCTCTATCCCGGCAGCGTCATCTTCGCCTTTCTTCCCGCCACCTTCGCCTGGGTGCTGAACATGATCGCCTGCTACCTGGCGGCTGGCGTGGGGCTCTACCTGCTGGTTCGCCGGCTGGGCGCAGCGCCGCTGCCCGCCCTGCTCGGGGCGATCAGCTATGCCTACATGGGGATGATGGTGGGCCAGATGGTCCACCTCGGGGTCATCCAGGGCTTGGGCTGGATGCCCTGGGTGGTGCTCTCGATCCTCCTGATCGCTGAGCGCATCCGCAGGCCGGATGACTCGACCTGGCGAGTGCGACTCATCGACGCTGGCTGGCCTCTGCTCGGCCTGGTGGTGCTCAGTGCCTTGATCTTTCTCAGTGGTGAGCCACGTGCGATGGTCGAGCTCGAGATCGTCGGGCTGCTCACGACGATCTACGCCGCGGTGGTCACCGACGGAGCACGGCGAAGCCGGTCGCTCGCTGCACTGGCGCTCCCGGCGATCGCCGCCCTCTGGGGTGCACTGGTTGCCGCGGTCCAGCTGGTGCCGGGCTTTGGATTCATCACCCTCTCGCAGCGCTCCCACCTGAGCAGCGACTTCTTCGGATCAGGATCACTGTCGCTCAACAAGACCATCTTGCTTGGGATCCCCGATCTCTTCGGCGGGACGGGGCTCTTCCACCAACCGACGTACTTCACCGATTACAACCTGCCCGAGGTCACGGGCTACATCGGGATGATCGGCCTCGCAGCCATCGTGGCCGGAGCCCTGCGGCTCGTCGACGCCAGACGCCGGTCGGCTCCTCGGCATCTCTATCTGGCCCTGGCCTTCGTTGTGACCGGGCTCATCTTCGCCTGGGGTGAGTTCACTCCGATCATCCACCTCATGGGTCAGATCCCGCTGCTCAACAAGACGAGGCTTCAGAGCCGCAACCTCGCGGTCTTCGACCTCGGCGGCGCCATGCTGGTCGCCTGGTTCTGCGACCGGCTCTTGTTGGGCGACGCTGCTGGCGCCTCCCTGCGAGGCTGGCGTCGGACGATCGTGGCGCTGCCGATCGCCGCCACCGCCGTGGTGGCGGCACTGGCTCTCATCGCGCCGAGCTGGCTCGAGCGATCCTTGGGGGTCGACGCCAACGTCGCCGTCGAGGGCCATTATCTCGCTCCCTGGATCGCGATAGAGCTTTGCCTCGCGCTGGCAGCGCTCTGGTTGATCTTCGACGGACCGAGACTTCACTCCTCCCGGCGCAGGCTCGCTCTGAGCTCCCTGGTCATCATCGATTGCGTCCTCTTCTTGCTCGCAGCGACCACCGGATTGACGGCTGGGAACGTCCCGGTGCAGCCCTCGCGGGCAGTAGCCGTCTCGGTGCTGGGCACGCAAGGTCGCTATGCGCTCGTCGATCCGGCCCTGCAGAGCTATGACCAGTTCATCCGCCTCGGTCAGCCCAACACCAACGTCTTCACCGGGCTGCCCAGCGTCCAGGGCTACGGATCGCTGGTGGCCGAGCCATATGGCGATGCCACCGGCACCCATCCTCAGAACGGCATGGACGCCTGCCAGCTGGCGCGTGGTCGCTTCGATCAGCTGCGCCTCTCGAGCATCGTGATCATCTCCTACGAGCTCGCGCCCAAGATCTCAGCCGCCGGCTCGACCGCTCCTCGAGGCAGCCCACCGCCTGTGATCCCCTGCCCGGGGATGCCAGATCACTCTCGATCGGTCGTCCGGCGGATGTACTTCGGCCAATCTCTCGAGGTCTCGCAGCTCTTCTTTGCCGCCAGCTCGGACGCGGTGACGTCCGATCCGCGCTTCCGCTCTGATCTCAGGGTGTCGCTGATCGGGGCGACGGGTAGCGCGGTGCCAGCCGATGGCGTGGTCAGGCCGACGGCGAAGGGCTGGGAGATCCGCCTGCAGCACCCCGCGGCCGCGGTGGGACTGCTGCTCCGGGGTGCGGTGGGCAAGGTCTCGGACCAGTCGCTCCTCACCAGCGCCAGCGGCGACATCTACTCCTTGAACGGCTCGTTCCAGGATGCGCTGGATGGCGGGCCGTGGCGCCAGGTCTCGACGGTCGGCAACCTCAGCGTCTTCCATCGGACGATCCCGGTCCCCGGACCACTCTGGTTCGGCCGAGACGCCGGGCGGAACGCCAAGGTCCATTCCTCGACGACGAATCTCGGCGGCACGGAGACCGATGTCGTGAGCTTGTCGACGGCGGGAACGCTCTACCGCTCGGTGTCGGCCTTGCCTGGCTGGCGAGCCGAGATCTCAGCGAGCTCCGGAGGACCCTCGAAAGAGCTCGTCGTGCGCAGCGCCGATCTGATCCAGTCGGTCCGGCTCCCAGCGGGGAGCTGGCGGATCGTGTTCACCTACCACGCGCCCCACATCACCGCGGGTGATCTGATGAGCCTGGTCGGTACCGCGCTGCTGCTCGCCGCGGGCACCGCGCTGCTGCTCGCTGATCGTCGACGACGACGACCCGCGAGCGCGCCTGGCGGTAACCTTCGGCGGTGATCAAGGTCGGAGTGGTCGGAGCGGCGGGACGGATGGGTCGCGAGGTCGTCGCCGCCGTTCTCGAGGCTGACGACATGGTGCTCAGCGCGCAGATCGACCTGCGAAGCGAGGCCATCGACCCCGTCGAAGGATCGGCGGTGCTGGGCTCGGTGGCCGAGCTCGATGAGGGCCTCGTCGATGTCCTCGTCGACTTCAGCGTGGCCGACGCCGCCAGGAGCCATCTCGCTGACTCGCTCCGTCGTGGTCTGCACCTGGTTGTCGGAACGACGGGACTCAACGAGGCCGACATCGCCTCCCTGGAGATGGCAGCCAGGGAGGGATCGGCCAATGCCGTGCTGGCGGCAAACTTCGCCATCGGGGCGGTGCTGCTCATGCGCTTCGCTGCCGAAGCGGCTCGCTACTTCGAGGGCGTCGAGATCATCGAGCTCCATCACGACAAGAAGATCGACGCCCCGTCAGGCACGGCGATGGCAACGGCCGAGCACATCGCCGCCGCCAGGCGGGCGGCGGGCCTCGATGCACCGGACGACCCCACCACCACTGCGCTGCTCGAGGGCGCTCGGGGTGGCAAGGCCGCCGGTGGGATCAGCATCCACAGCGTCCGCCTGCCTGGCCTCGTCGCTCATGAGGAGGTCATCTTCGGCGGCCCGGGACAGGGCCTGACGCTCCGCCACGACAGCTACGATCGCCGTTCCTTCATGACCGGGGTGCTGCTCGCCATCCGAGCGGTCGGCCGCCGTCCGGGGATCACCGTCGGTCTCGAGCCGCTGCTGAC
>Ga0075017_100002694_pt1 | contig 11144 bp, 10 predicted proteins | sample AleBraG_ABR_2012_FD_71475 | JGI IMG/M metagenome (GOLD analysis project Ga0075017, IMG submission 71475) | Freshwater sediment microbial communities in response to fracking from Pennsylvania, USA - Alex Branch Run_MetaG_ABR_2012 | ecosystem: Environmental > Aquatic > Freshwater > Creek >...
TAGTTCGGAGAGGCTTACTCGGCTTTGCGGGGCTGGCGCCCCATTCCGGCCGCTCTTCTGTCCCATTCCGTCGTTCTATGTTCCGGGACCGAAGAAAATTCCCTTCCAACTCTAACGGTTCAGAAACTTCAAGAACCGCCCCAGTCAGGATGGCAACACCCCTGACAAACCATGAAGTATAAGGAAAAGAACGTGCTCTGTCAAATCTTTCAGTTCGAGCCGGTGGAAAACTCTAGCCAAAACATCAGATCTTAAGTCTTAGCATTGCCAAGGCGGCGCGCCACCTACATCTTTCCCCGAGTAACATTATATCACAGCAGCAAAAGGCTCGGTCGGCCTCCCCGACTGTGTAGGCCTCATAAGCTCTATATAACTCATTCAAAATGCTATGGTTAACACGAAAACGAACCGAACTCCCCTAACCCTCGCCAGCCCCCTCATTCATGCCTCAAGGCCACGAGCGGATCAACCGCCGTCGCTCGACGCGCCGGAATGTAGCACGCCAGGAGCGCGACCGCGACCAACAGCAGAGATACGCCTCCAAAAGTGATTGGATCATAAGCACTTACGCCAAACAGCAGGCTCGAAAGCTGGCGCGTCACAAACAGCGCGATGACCATTCCCACCCCAAGCCCGGCCGCCGCCTGTCGCAAGCCTTGGCCCATCACCATACGCAGAATTTCCGATCTCTCCGCCCCCATCGCTATGCGGATTCCAATCTCCTGGGTCTGCTGGTTCACAGAATAAGACAGCACACCGTACACACCGATCGCGGCGAGAATCAGCGCCAGTCCCCCGAACAGCGTCAGCAACGCTGCTCCCATCCGGGGCGCCCACAACCCCTGGTCCATGATCTCGCCGATGGTCTGCACGTTGGTGATCGCTAGATTCGAATCTAGCGACTGAATCTGCGCGCGAATTCCCGCAATCAACGGTTCGGGCCGCCCCGTCGTCTGCACCTGCAGCGTCACCGCTGGCGAATAATCCTGTGTAACCGCCAAGTAGGCGAGCGGCTCAGGTACCTCCCCGATGCTGCTGATCGCCGTGTTTCCCACAATGCCGATAACTTCCCGCAGCGTGGGATCGCCAAAAAAATGGAATCGTTTCCCGACCGCATCCTGGTTCGGCCAGAAATGCTTCGCCATCGCTTCGTTGATCACTGCGACAGGCCTTGTAGTTTTACGATCGGAATCCGTGAACACCCGGCCCTTGATCAAGGGAATCCGCAGCGTATCAAAATATCCCGGTGAAACATCATCTAGCTGCGTGAGCGTCCCGCGATATCCCGTCGTCTCGTCTTCGCCTTCCGGAAAAATCGTGCGCCCAAACCCACCGCCTAGTGGGAAGTTCGAGGCAATCGTCGCGGACTTTACACCGGCAGTCGTGCTGGCACGTTCCACGGCAGCGAGGAAGAATTGCTGGCCGCGCCCTTCTTCGTAGTGCAGTGCTCCCAGGTCAAACGCCATCATGAAAAGATTTTTCGATTCGAACCCCGGATCGATGCTCTGCGCGTCTCGCATACTGCGGATAAACAGACCTGCTCCTACCAGGGCCACCAGCGAAAGCGCGATTTCCGAGACCACCAGCAAACTCCGCATTCTGTTTCGTCCCCATCCGATGGATCCGCCACGTCCACCGAGTTTCAGAGTCTCCATCAGATTAGGCACAGACGCTTTCAGCGCTGGCGCAACCCCAAACAAAATGCCTGTTAGCAAAGTAATGCCCAAAGTGAACAGCAGTACGTGCGAATCCAGCGATAGATCCAGGTCATTTTGCTCAATGAATGGCGGCCGAAACGACCACAGAACACTCCGCCCCGCGTACGCAATCGCCAGCCCTGCCGCGCCTCCGAACAACGACAACAGAATGCATTCCGTCATCATCTGCCGCACCAGACGATTCCGGCTCGCCCCGAGTGCGGCCCGCAATCCCATTTCCTTTTCGCGCTGCGCGGCGCGCGCAAGCAGCAGATTCGCCAGGTTAACGCAGGCGATCAGCAGCACAAGACCTACGACGGTCATCATCATGGTGCCCGCCAGAGTCATCTGATCGTGCTGATTCACTCCCGCCGCCGCATCGGCCAGCGGCGTCAGCGCCACGCTGCGCCCTCCGTTGTCTTTGGGATACTCGGCCTCTAGCCTCGACGCCATCGTTTTCAGAGAAGCCTCGGCGGGTCCCAGACCAACTCCCGGCTTGAGCCGTCCCACCGCACCGATCCCCAGAAAACGCCGGTCGTTAAAGAATTCCTTGCTCAATCCAGCCAGCACCTGGGGATACATGCTCGAAGGAATCCAGATTTGCTCCGCGCTTGAGAACGTAAATGTCCCCTTGAATCCCTTCGGCCCCACTCCGACTACCGTGTACGGCACGGCGTTCAAGGTCAGGCTCTTGCCCGCCACATTTGGATCCGCGCCTAACTTGTTGACCCAAAAACTGTGACTGATCACCACCACGGTGTTTCCACTCAGCTTGGTGTCTTCATCGGGCAGAAAAAACCGTCCCGCCGCGGGCCGCAGGCCCAGCATGTCAAAATAATTCGCGCTCACCATTTGTCCGTTGACTTGACGCGGTTCGACGCCGCCGCTCCACGTCAATAGCAACGGCACGATGCACGACAAACTGGAAAAAACTTTCGTCTCCTTGCCGTAGTCTTGAAAATTAGGGAAGGACATTCCAATCTTTTCGGCATTGGCAAACCCAATTCTTGTCTTTGTGTCGACGGTGTCCAGTTCCACCACTTGTGAAATGTCCTTCACCGGCAGCGGATGCAACAGAATCGCGTTCACGACGGTGAAGATGGTGGTATTTGCCCCGACCCCAAGTGCAAGAGACAGCACAGCCACGGCGCTGAACCCAGGGCTCTTGCGCAACATGCGCAGGCCATGCCGGATGTCTTGCCAAATCGTTTCCATATGGTCCTCCCGTCTTCTGAAAAGCCTCGCAAGCCATACCCTCTAGCATCAGCGAAAGGGCTTGTGAACTTAGTGCATCGACGCGTCGTCTCGTCCCTGTGAAATCCCTTCTATTGCTTGCCTTCCGGCCCGAGCTCCCCGAACGGCCAAATAGGGAAGGCCTTCAGCATCTCGAACTGGTGTTGCGTCCGCAGCATCTTCGCCGTCTTTTCTGCGGGCCACGGCGAGGCAAATCGCTCCGGCCGGTCGGCGATCCAATAAGCCGTGAGTGCCATCCAGCGTGGCATTCTGCGCCAGCACTTCCGGCTTCACCCATTCCTTCGCCCGCAATCTTGACCAGCGCCGACTTCGTGCCATCCTCTTCTGGCCCCTTCGGCACTGGCCGGTTGTCTGCCCGTGACGTTCGCGCACACAAACTCTATCACTCACTCAGACGCACTCGCGCCCATTCTGTTTCATGGAACTTTTATGCCATTCGTCGTTTCTGAACCCTCTGTCGTGATTCCTTTCGCCCGCGCTTCGGTCAAAAAAGATTTTCAATTCTTCTCCCCCTCTTCTCTGCGGACTCTGTGTCTCTGCGTTAAATTCTAACCTCTCTTTTTGCTCTTCTTACTTGCGGCCTCCGCGATGGCCCTGCGGTGCATTTTCGGCAACGCTCTCGCAGCCCTCTCTTTACGCATTTCCGTCCACGCCCTAAACTGCCTGCGAGGCCAACTTTGCGACTCGCTCACAGAATGATTCCAGTCCTGCGCACCTCCGCCGCATCTTGTCTTCTTGCCTGCGTGATTCTTTCTCTAGCGGCAGCGCGCCAAGCACCACAAGATTCAACCGAGAAACCCGCCGCAAACTCCTCAATTCCCGCCGAACCGCCAAATCCCGCCCAAATCGAACTCCTCGAAACCAGAATCCGTTTCGATGTCAACGGCGACAGCCGCAAAGAAGTTCACACTCTGGTCCGCATCAACTCCGAACTCGGCGTCCGCCAATTCGCTCGCCTCAATTTCGATTACAACCGCTCCTTTGAAGCTGTCGAGATTCCGCTGGTCCACATCACGCACTCTAGCGGCGGCACTGCGGACATTCTTCCCAGCGCCATCACCGATAATCCCAATCCTGCCGTCGTCAACTACCCCGCTTACCACGACGTCCGCGTCAAATCCGTCCGCATCCTCGGACTCCAGCCCGGTGACCTCCTCGAATACCGCGTAATCACCACCACCTCGCACCACCCCCTCGCCCCGGACTTCTGGCTCGACCATTCCTTCGACCGCTCCGGCGTCGTGACTAGAGAACTTTTTGAGTTGAACCTTCCCGATTCGATCTTCAAGGAATGGGAAAACGCAAAGGTCGCGGGCGACTCCCAAGATCCGTCCGTAAAGTTGCCAGCTAGCGATTTTGTTGTGTATCGAGGCCCCCAGATTTACACTTCTCCACAAACTCCAGAAAATTCTAAAGAGGAAATCGGGGAAGGTGAGACGGCGCGGCGAGTCCTTACTTGGAGCATAGACTCTGCAAGGCTTGCGAAAGAGGTAGCGAATATTTCCGCTGCCGACCATGCAAAGTCCGACATCATCATGACCACGTTCTCTTGGTGGCCGCGCCTTGCGCTCAAGATGAAGATATTGATGGCCTCACAATCGCCTGTGCCTGGCAATGCTGCACAAGCCGTGAGCAAGAAATCCGAGGAAATATGCGCGTCCGCCTTTAAGGGCGAGAACTGCGAGGAGGCGCTCTATAGCTTTGTAAGTCAAAACATCAAGACTGTGAACCTCCCGCTGGATTCAACCGGATTTAAACTCCGGTCGCCTTTGGAAGTTCTTTCTTCTGGGTACGGAACCAGCGAGGAAAAATGCATTCTGTTTCTAGAATTATTGCCCGGAGTCCTCGGAGGACGCCACTTAGCGATTTGGAGTCAGCAAACTTCATTTCTCCATGAATTGCCGCGCCCCTCGCTCTTCAACCGGATGTTTGTATTCCTGGAAAGAGGCGACCGGAGTCTCTCCCTCGATCCTGGCTCTGAAGTAGCCCCTTTCGGAGCTATTCCCGCGAATCTTCGAGGGGCGACCGTTTTGATCTTAAGAGATCTAAATTCCGGCTATCAGAGAGCAGAGGACACAGTTCGATGGGGCAAACTCTCAAGTGAGCTGCCTTTTCGGTCAGCTCAGTCCGTTACAGTGAACGCTAGACTGTCCGATGACGGGAAGCTAGCAGCCAAAGTCCACTACTCCCTGCGCGGCGACAACGAGCTTCTCCTCCGCATCGCCTTCCACAAAACTCCAAAAGAAAATTGGAAGGACATCGCCCAACTCCTCTCCTTCTCCGACGGCTTCCGCGGCAAAATCGAAGACGTTTCCGCCTCCGACCCCTACGCTACCCACGACCCTTTCACCGTCGACTACGAAATCACCATTCCCAAATTTGTGGACTGGTCCAAGAAATCCGTCCAGGTTCCTGCATTGTTACCTCAAATCGGTTTGCCCGATCCTCCCGCAAAACCGCCAGCCGGAGCGAAGCCTTCACCAATCGAACTCGGCACTCCTCTTGAAGTCACCACCGCGATGACTCTCTATCTCCCACCCGGTGTCTCCGTCCAAGTCCCAACTGGCACTTCCGTCCAGCGCGATTACGCAACCTTCTCTTCGCTGTATTCCGCCAAAGGTCAAACTATCATCGCCTCTCGTCACATCAATTTTCTCTTGCGCCAAATCCCCGCCGACCGCGCCACCGACTTCAACGCTTTCCTCCATGCCGTCCAGAACGATCAATCCCAATCCTTCACCATCACTTCCTCCGCTCCCAAGTGATTTGGCCGTTTCTTGACGTAATCGCAGAAGCCCCAATCCACGCTACAATCTCCGATTGGAATCAAGGAGGTCCTAGGATGTCGCGCACACAACGCTTTGGCACTCTGGCTTTGCTTCTTGCGGTCGCAGGCAGCACTCTCGCGCAGGAGCACGAGCATGCCGCCGCAAGCGAAAAACTCGGAACCGTCTATTTTGCAACTTCGTGCAATGCCCTAGCGCAAAAACAGTTCGATCGTGCCGTAGCTCTGCTCCATTCCTTCCAATTCAGCCGCGCAATCGATGGGTTCAATTCCACTTTGAAGAGTGATTCCTCGTGCCCCATGGCGTACTGGGGAATCGCACTCTGCAAGTGGAGCAATCCTTTTGCCGCAGGACTGAAGGTGGCTTCGCAATTGCAGGAAGGGAAGCTCGCTGCCGAACAAGGTCTGTCCGCCAGTGCCAAGACCGACCGCGAACGCGAGTACATCACCGCGGTCTCCAAGCTATTCGCGGACTTCGAGAAAACTCCGCAGCAAACCCGGATGCTGGCTTATCGCGATGCCATGGCGGACGTGGCCGCTCATTATCCGCAGGATCATGAAGCTTCCATTTTCTATGCGCTGGCACTCGCCGCCTCGGAAGAACCTACGGACAAATCCTACGCCAGCCGCCTGAAAGCGGGCGCGATCCTCGAAGGGCTGTTCGCTCAGGAGCCTGAACATCCCGGCCTCGCGCACTACATTATTCATACTTATGACGTGCCGCCCCTGGCAGCGCAGGCCCTTCAGGCGGCAAAGCGCTATTCCGCGATCGCTCCTGATGCTCCGCACGCGCTCCATATGCCTTCGCACACGTTTACCCGCGTGGGTTACTGGCAGGATTCCATCAGCAGCAACGTGGCCGCGGCCGCCGCCGCGCGGCGTGAAGGTCAAGTCGCGGAAGAATTGCACGCGCTTGACTACCAGGCTTACGCCTATTTGCAAACCGCTCAGGACCAGGCAGCCCGGCGCCTGTTGGAATCTCTGCCAGAGGTCGTGTCGCGTTTCAATCCTAAAATGTTGGTCAGCGGCGCGGCGCCACCTGCCGCGGGATACTTTGCGCTTGCCGCGATTCCAGCGCGCTTTGCGCTCGAGCGCCAAGATTGGAAGTCAGCAGCAGCGCTCGAGGTGCGCGAAACGCCGTTCCCTTACACCGAAGCTATGACCTATTTTGCCCGCGGCCTCGCGGCCGCTCATTTGGGAGATCTCGCAAACGCGCGAGCTTCGTGCAACGCGCTCGCAAATATCCGCGAGCGGCTCGCCAAATCCAATGAAACCTACTGGGCACAACAGACAGAGATACAACAGCGCGCGGTCTCAGCCTGGACGTCTCTAGCAGAAGGACACAATGACGAAGCGTTGCAAGAAATGAAATCAGCGGCCGACTTGGAAGACAGCACGGAAAAAAGCGCGGTGACTCCGGGACCGCTGGCCCCTTCTCGCGAACTTCTCGGCGAAATGCTGCTGCAGTTAAACAAGCCTAGCGAGGCCCTCGATCAGTTCGACTCCACCCTCAAACACGAGCCAAACCGCTTCCGCGCGCTCTATGGTGCGGTCCGCGCGGCAAAGCTCAAGGGAGATCCCGAAGCCAGCCAGAAGTATTACCGTGAACTCCAAAAAGTCTGCGACCACGCAGACAAGCCCGCCCGTAAGGAGCTAACCGAACCGGTTAGCTCCTCGGATTAAGCGCTCTGGAATCACTGACGACGTTTCCCGCTTTCGCGCTCCCGCTCCACATGTCATTGCCCCTTGTTCTCGCTGGTGGATGGGCCAAAACCAAAGCGCTCGCGCATGCGCTCGCGGAATCGTTCCCGTTCTTCCGGCGTCATGTGCTCGCAGCGCTCCCTCATGCGGCGGCGAAAACTGGAGCGGCCGGAACCGTGTGATCCCCATCCGCCGAACAGGATCCGGCACAGCGCCAGAAGTCCCAGCGCTTGCCAGAAGGTGATTTGTCTCCAGCCGAACAGCGGCGGCAGCAGCCAATTCCACAGGTGCAGCACAATTTCGCCACCGATGAAGGCAAATAACATCATCGCCAGGATCGCCAGCGGAGCAATGAAAATTAGTTTCTTCCATTTCTTACTCATGTTTGAGTCCCTCATGCTTTCGTGAATTCGTCGTAAATACTTTGCAATCGCTCGCGCAGATGCAGCACCGCATAGCGTTTGCGCGAAAGCAGCGTATTTACGCTCACGCCGCTCTCGGCGGCCATCTCCTTAAAGCTCTGTCCTTCCAGCTCGTGCGCGACAAACACATCGCGTTGCTCCTCCGGCAACTCGTCCAGCGCTAGTTCCAATTCATCAAAAAGCACGTTGCGGACGTACAGCTCTTCCGGCCCGGCATCGGGCGATGGCAAAAGATCTTCGAACCGCAGGACCTCGCCGCCTTCGCCCTCGACCGCTGCGTCGCTGAAGCTTTCCGGCTTCTTCTTGCGGAAAAGGTCCGTGATGCGATTGCGCGCCACGCGAAAAAGCCAACCCGTCACGTGCTCGATTGGCATCAGCAGGCGATTGGCTTCCACCAGCTCGTAGAAGACCTCCTGCACGATGTCCTCGGCCTCGGAGGGATCGGGCACACGCCGGCGGATGAAATTTCGCAGCCGGGCTCGTTCTCCCGCGACGATTTCGGAGATTTGACGGTCTTGCTCGATCATCGAGGTGACGCTCAACGGCTCATCCATCCACTTCTGTAGACGAATGGGGGCCGCAAATATTGTAGACATTTAAATCGGGAAACACGGTGCGAGCGAAAGCTTCAGCGGACAGTCCAATCTCCTTCGAGTCCCGTCTGCATGCTGTTATGCGAGACGAAAAAATCCCGTCCAAAACCGTTCGCATTGCGGGAACACAAACTTTCCTGCGTCTCTTACTTGGACAACTTCCCGAAGGGACAGAATCTGGAATAGACAGGGGCTTTCATTTGCTTTCCGCTGCTGCGCTGTCCTGCTCGTTCCACCGTTGAACGTTCACGCCCTTAACGATGAGCCATAGCTCCATTGGTATTTCCCCGAGGGCGGAGGCGGCAGCGATGTAGAGCGACAGATAGTTTGCGAGTGGCGGGTACAGATAAGTCACCCAACCCAAACCACTGATCATCACCAACACTCCCAGAACTCGAGGCAGGAAGGTGGACCTGAAAATGAGGTAGCCGGTCAGGATGCACCAGAATCCGAAGAATACTAGGTCGATTTGGAAGGCGTAAGCATTCAATCTGAGAAACAGGAGCGCCAGTGACTGCAACTGTTCCGCCGTAAATGCGCTCAAGGAGCTACCGCCTTGCAGGATGAGCAAAGGAGCGAGGTACAAGAGGCTGGTAAGAGCTTGCATCGCGCATGCCACCAGAACGAAGAATGCAGCGAGTAAAGAGAGGCTCCTGTTGACAGGTTTAAGCAACACATAGATGAGAAGCGCCCAAGCGATATGGAACGCAACCCCCAGGAGCGAGGATGCGAACCCCAGCCAAAATAACCGCTCATGACCCAGGATATTGGCCGCCGTAGCCGCGGCATTGCCAGCGACAACAAGCCTGCCAAGAACGATCACTTGTCCGAATGTCGCCGTAATGGCTTCGAGCAGTTGACAGGCACCGGCCATCCTGGCCTTGAAACGCGGCGACGCTTTTCCAATCCGTTCCTTCATTTCAGTCTGTGTTGATGCTCTTTCTTTCTCTCTGGGGACAAAGCTCTTAACCAGGCGGGGCAAATTCCCCTACCTGAGCTCCATGATCTCTTTTTCTTTTGAAGCGCTCAGATCCTCAATCTTCTTTGTTTCTGAATGTGAAATCTTTTCCATCTCTTCCAGTGCGCGCTTTTGTTCGTCCTGGCTGATCTTCTTATCCTTCTCGAGCTTGTCGATCGCTTCCTTGATGTCTCGCCGGATATTCCGCACCGCCGTCCGGTGATTTTCCAGCACCTTATGCAGATGCTTCACGATTTCTTTGCGACGCTCTTCGGTCGGCGACGGCATCGGCACTCGCACCACTTTCCCGTCGTTTGTGGGATTCAACCCCAAATCCGCGGTCCGGATGGCCTTGTCAATCAGCGGCACCACGCTCGGATCCCAAGGCGAAATCACCAGCAGCGTCGCCTCCGGCACGGTGATCGTGCCCAGTTGATTCACCGGCATTGGCGTGCCGTGATAGTCCACGCGAACCGCATCCAGAATCGACGCATTCGCGCGCCCCGTGCGAATGGTGGCCAGCTCTTTGCGAAAATCATCCACGGCCTTTTCCATGCGAGTCTTCGCCGCGGCCATTGCATCTTTCGTCGTTCCAATCGTCGTCATAACGTCCCTATTTCTTGTCTTAGACTCTTAACGGTAAAACTGTCGACCGTTGACTTCTTCAAGCCGGCGTCACTTTCGACCCAACCCGCTCGCCCAGCACCACGCGCCGGATATTCCCGGGCTCATTCATGCTGAACACCACGATCGGCATTCCGTTGTCCATGCACAACGAAATCGCCGTCGAATCCATCACTTTCAAATTTTGGTGCAGCACTTCGCGGTACGTAATCGCAGCAAAAAATTTCGCATCGGGAATCTGCTCCGGGTCCGCATCATAAATTCCATCCACGCGCGTCGCTTTCAGGATCACGTCCGCCTTGATCTCCATCGCGCGCAGGGCAGCGGCCGTGTCCGTCGAAAAATAAGGATTCCCCGTGCCCGCCCCGAAAATCACCATGCGCCCTTTTTCCAAATGCCGCATCGCGCGCCGCCGGATAAACGGCTCGGACACTTCTTTCATTTCGATCGCGCTCAGCACGCGAGTGAACACGCCTTCTTTTTCAAGAGCATCCTGAAGAGCCAGCGCATTGATCACCGTGGCAAGCATGCCCATGTAGTCGCCGGTCGCGCGGTCAATCTCAAAACCTTTCTGCCGCGCTCCGCGAAAAATATTTCCGCCGCCGACCATGATCGCGGTCTGCACGCCCAATTCATGAATCTCTTTTAATTCACGCGCAATCACTTTGATGGTTTCGCCATGAATTCCAAATCCTTGCGGCCCTTGAAAAGACTCTCCCGAAAGCTTGAGAAGAATCCGGCGGTAGGCAGGCTTCCCTTTTTTCCCGGATTTGGTGCTCAATTTCTTTTTCGAGGCCATCGGTCTCCCATCCGCGCTGTCCCAAATCAACGGAATTGTAACAAACTATCCCCGCCCCCGCACTTTTGGAGTGCGGGAGCTTGTTCCCACTTTTCTGCCAGCCTAAGCTCCTGGATTCAAAGAAAAACGCCCCGGCTGAATCGGGGCGTTGCAGAAGTAACTCTGAAAATGGTTTGAGTTTTATGAGTTGACGGGCGCAGGCGAAGGCCCGGTTACCGGCAGCATTTCTGGACCGCCGGCAGCATCGCTCACCTCGCCCACCTTAAATCGGGCAAAGCGGCGGATCGAAATGTTTTCGCCGAGCTTGGCGA